>SDBT01018338.1_pt1 | contig 11003 bp, 8 predicted proteins | sample 2277101 | NCBI WGS metagenome assembly SDBT01 (sample SAMN10404973, study PRJNA504765) | marine sediment metagenome | isolation source: marine sediment core GS10_PC15, 103 cmbsf | place: Arctic Ocean: Southern Knipovich Ridge | collected 2010 | reverse complement strand
TAATATGAAACTTCCAAAAATAAGAGAATTAATAGAAGCAATAAAAGCGTTTATCAAGGGGCCGTATACTTCTAAATTTCCAAAAGAACCCCATATAGCTCATCCAAATTTTAGGGGTCAACCCGAATTTAATCAAGAAAAGTGTGTTGGTTGTCTTGCGTGTGAGGAAGTATGTCCTGTAGAAGCAATTGACCATAAAGATATAGTAGATGAGGGCAACAATGCCAAACGAATTATAATCCATTATACAGATACCTGTATATTCTGTGGAGAGTGTGAGGCGGCATGCATTGTTGATCACGAAGGGATTAAATTAACCAACGATTGGGAACTTTCATTTTTTGACCGGAGCAAATCCGATGAGAGGATAGAAAAAGAGCTGCAGCTCTGTGAAATCTGTGGTAAACCTGTTGCCTGTAAAGACCATTTAAAGTGGATAGCTGAAAAAATAGGTGAATTAACCTATTCAAACCCTACCCTTTATTTGTCCCGCCTAAAAAGTCTTGGAATTATAGATGGAAATATTGTATCAGTGCTAAAAGATAGGGGACGTTCTGACCGGGTAAAAATTCTCTGTGCTCGCTGTAGAAGAGAAACTACCTTAACTACGAAAGAGTAGAAAATAATAAACAGGATTTATTGAAAAAATATCAAACAGATCTGTAAATATTGGCCCGTTAACTGCTCTGGTTGCTTCAGCTCAAGAGGTGGCAGATAAAATGGTGGCAAGTGGAACTAAAACCATTTTAAATTTTGCCACTACCCACATTATATTATCCTCAGAGATTAAATTACATAATGTCTTATCTATTGAAAGCTGTTAGTTAAAAGTTAAAGCCGAACTAAATTTAAATCAGAATTTTTAACTTTTTGACTACCTGAAAATTCATCTCTAAACCAGAATCTTACTTCAAATAACCCTACTTAGTAGATACTCACTTAGCAGGGTAAACCGGATTCTCTATCTGGTATTATACGAAGTTATATTCTCCCATGCAGTGGTGCGCTAGGTACTTTTAATTCTAAATTATTTATAGAAACTTTGCGATAAGAATTTGCTACCCTGTCTACCCTTAAACAGAAAATATCTTTGGTTGACTTAAAAGTTTATATGTCCTTCAATAGACTTTAGCCTTGCTAGCACATTTTACTCGACACTATTTAACATATTTTATTATACCCCCCCCCATGTACTTTTTCAGTATTTTAACATTTTTATCTTTTTTTATCAACTTGTATTTTCTGCTCTTGACAAAAATAAAAAAGTATGATTGGATAGAAGCCCCCCCCCATAAGGGAGGGGATGATTTTAAGAACTTAAGGCACGGTATCCAGATGATACAGGATTATTTATTGAAAGCTTGACATGCTGCTTATTTCAGTAGTATAATATTTTTGTTTTTTAATTTGTGATAATTTTCACAAAAAATAAAAATAATACAAACATAAATTTTCTACATAGGAGGCTAAGTTATGAAAACATTTAAATTGCCCAAGAGAAATATAGAGCAATTCCTCGGCAGTTTAACTCAGTATGGAGAATTACATGTACCACAAAAAAGAGGAGAAAAATCTTATGTATTTTCTAAATATGAAAATTTTGAAAGTACTGAATTAAATTACCCTCGAACCATTCTTCCCCTAAAGAAGTATTTTTATGAACCAAATAAAACATTATTTAAATTTTCTGAAGAAGAAGGATATACCCTCGATCTGGAATCTGTAGATAAAAAGTATGTAATATTTGGGGTGCATCCTTATGACATAAAGGCCCTTAAATTATTTGATACAGTTTTTGAGGGTGAATATTATGATTCCCATTATTTTAATATGAGAAAAAATGTTGCAATTATTGGCATAGACCATATACCTGATGAATTGTGTTTTTCTGCTTCGGTGGATGCTGATTTTGTAAATGATAGTTTCGACCTATTTTTATATGATATCGATGATTATTATGTAGTAAAAATTGGAACGAGTTTAGGATACGATATGGTAAATGAGGTAAATGATTTATTTGAAGCCATAGATAAACAAAGTAAAGATAATTTTTCAAAGAAGATAAAGGACAAAAAGAATCAATTTAAAAAAAGTTTGGATACCACCGAGTTAGCCTTGTTATTAAATATAAACAGAGAGAGTGAAGTATGGAAAGAAATAGGAGATAAATGTTTAAGTTGTGGTGCTTGCTCCGTAGTTTGTCCTACCTGTTATTGCTACAATGTTTTTGATGAGATTAATTTATTAGATGTTAAGAATGGTGAACGAAAAAGAGAATGGGACTCTTGCTTATTTAAAGATCATTCCTTAATGGCCGGCGGATTAAATCCAAGAGGAGATAGACCTTCACGTATTAGGAATAGAATCTATCATAAGTTCTATGGATTTCTGGGCGATTATAGCAAAATCAGCTGTGTTGGTTGTGGGCGTTGTACCGAAGTTTGTCCAGCAGGGATAGATTTTATAGATGCAATAAAAAAAGTAAAGGGAGAAGATAATGGAAGTAGTAAAAAATAATATATTTCTACCAGAAAAAGGAAGTCTTTACCAACCGTTTTTAGGTCGGATAATTGAAATTAAATCTTTATTGGAAGATACAAAATTATTTAAGATTAAATTTGAAGATGAAAAATTAAATTCTAGCTTTACTTATAATCCAGGACAATTTGTTGAATTAAGCGTGATAGGAACAGGTGAAATTCCCGTTTCCATTTCCTCTTCACCCACTTTATCTGGTGTAATTGAATTATGCGTTAGAAAAGTAGGGAGAACTACTGAGGCTCTACATAGATTGAAAGAAAATTCGTTGATAGGGATAAGAGGTCCTTATGGAAATGGATTTCCAGTAAAAGAGATGAAAGGAAGTAATTTATTATTAGTTGCAGGTGGATTGGGTATGGCCCCTTTGAGGTCATTGCTAAAGTATGCTTTAGATTGTCGTAAAGATTTTAAAGATGTTATTTTGATGTATGGCGCAAGAAATCCAGAGCAAATATTATTCAAAGATGAAATAAATAAACTTTCCTCGCGAAAAGACCTCAAGATTTTACTGACAGTGGATAAAGCTGAATCCGAAGCCTGGAAGGGAAATGTAGGAGTTGTAACTTCCTTTTTTGATTCGATTGATCTTGATGAAAAAGAAACTTTTGCTGTAATTTGTGGTCCCCATATAATGTTTAAGTTTGTTATACAGAAATTATTAGAGAGGAATTTCCCTAAAGAAAAAATATTAATTTCCTTAGAACGAAGAATGAAGTGCGGAGTGGGTAAATGTGGTCATTGTAATATTGGAGAATATAAATATGTCTGCATAGACGGACCCGTGTTTAATTGTTGGGATGTCCTTGATATTCCAGAGATGATATAGGAAGGAGAACTAAAGATGAGTAAACCGAAAATAGGAATATATGGTCTTACGGGTTGCGCTGGAGATCAACTAACTATTTTAAATTGTGAAGATGAATTGTTAGCTATTGCGCAAGCTGTAGATATTAAGTCTTTTATTATGGCCATGACTGGAAATGTTGAGACTGAATTAGATATAGCTTTAGTTGAAGGTTCTGTCACCCAGAAAAAGGATTTAGAAAGATTGGAAGATATTCGAGCACGGTCAGGCCTATTGATTGCTATTGGAACTTGTGCAGCCTGGGGTGGAGTTCAGGCTATGGCAAATAAAACCCCTCGGGAAGATTTAATTAAAAAAGTTTATGGGGAAACAGGAAAAACTTTTGAAAGTCTACCTGCCTTACCTTTATATGAATTTGTTAAGGTTGATTTTGCAATATCAGGATGCCCCATGGAAAAAGAACAATTTCTAAAAAGTTTAAGTTATTTATTACACGGAGACATTCCCTTACTTCCAAGCTATGCGGTATGTACAGAATGCAAAATGAAAGAAAATGAATGTTTACTAATTAAGAATGATATATTATGTTTGGGACCTATAACTGTTGCTGGATGTAACGCGAGATGTCCATCTTTAAATCTCCCCTGTATTGGATGTCGAGGACCAGTAGAGGAAGCAAATATTGCTTCAGAGATAGATTTATTAAAGAAGAAGGGTTACAACATTACTGATATACAAAAAAGGTTATGTACTTTTGCTGCGCCAGTAGAGGATATAGTCATGGTTTAAGAAAAGAAATAAGAAGTAGATTTAATTTGATTAAGAAGTATTTGTTTTGTTAGTTTCAATCTAATTTAAGATAATTAATTGATAGGAGTGGAAAATAATATGCATAAAAAGATAAAAATTGAACACCTCTGTAGAGTTGAGGGTCACGGGGGCATCACCGTTGAGGTTGAAGATAAAAAAGTTACCAGAGTAAATATGGATATATTTGAAGGTTTCAGGTTTTTTGAAGGAATACTAGTAGGGAGAAATTTTTCCGAAGCTGTAGAAATAAGCTGCCGTATTTGTGCTATCTGTTCAGCTGTTCACAAAGTTTCCTCACTTTTAGCTGTAGAGGATGCATTTGGTGTAAAAGTAAGCTCACAAACTGAATTATTAAGAGAGTTACTAGTTCAAGGCGGTAATATAGAGAGTCATGCTTTGCATGTATTTTGTTTAGCTCTTCCTGATTTTTTAGGGTATACTGGGGCAATTAGTTTAGCAGCCGATTATCCCGAAGAAGTAAAATTAGGATTAGGTTTAAAGAAATTAGGAAATACAGTACAGGAAATAATAGGGGGCAGGGCCATTCATTCAGTTAATCCTGTTCTGGGTGGATTCGGTAAAGTACCTACAGGAGATGAACTTAAGGAGTTAAAAGAACAATTATTAAAAGGGTTAGAAGATATATTATCAGCGGCAGATTTTCTAAGTAAAGTTGAAATACCTAATTTTTCTAAATCTCCCGCTGTGTACGTAGCTTTAAATGGGGAAGAAGACAAGTTTGGATTATTTGGTGATAAAATATTAACTTCTAATAACTATGAATTTGTTATTAAAGATTATAAAAAGATATGTAATGAATTTATAACTGTTTATTCTCACGCAAAATTCAGCAAGTTTCAGAAAAAGCCCTTTATGGTTGGGGCATTGGCGAGATTGGTGCTGAATGGACATAAATTAAGTGGTAAAGCTAAAGAAATAAAAGAGTTATTATGGCCAGAGATGCCTCAGGATAATATATTGTATAATAATATTGCCCAATTTATTGAAACTATTTATTCGATAGAAAGAGCAATTGAAATAATCGAAAAACTTTTAGAGATGGGCCTCAAGAATGAAAAGCCACTCAAGATTAAACCAAGAGCGGGGACAGGTGTATCAGCTATTGAGGCACCACGAGGAACCTTATACCATAGTTATAGCTTTGATGAAGAGGGGAAGGTTATTTCTGCAGATATTATTACCCCTACTGCTCAGAATTTAGCCAATTATGAAAAGGACCTGAGGGCTACAACTGAAAATTTTATAGAGGATAATAAAGAAGACCTATCTCGGAAGTTAGAGATGATTGTCCGAGCTTATGATCCCTGTATATCTTGTGCTACTCATTTAGTTGAGGTAAAGTATAAGTGAAGAATTTAGTTTCTTCTTTATTAACTTTAGAAAAAGAAGAAAAGATATTAATAGTAGGATTAGGAAATACTATATTGAAAGATGAAGGTGTTGGAGTATATATTGCTAAAAAATTATCATCTTTAAAATTGCCTGCCAGGGTAAAAATAGTTGAGTGTGGAACTGATCTTTTAAGGATAATGAATCATTATTCTCAGCAGGAAAAAGTAATTATTATTGATGCAGTTAGAGGAGGAAAAGAACCAGGTACTATTTATCAATTTGACGAAGAAGAGCTTTTAAATATTAAGGCCCAAACAAGATCGGTTCATCAGATATCAGTTTCATCTTCTATAAAGTTATTAAAAAAATTATCTTCTTCCTGGTCTAAGGCCCAGGTAATGTTAATTGGTATTGAACCAAAAATTATAGATTACGGAAATGACTTATCGCCCGAAATAAAAATTAGCGCAGATCGGATTATCAGAAAAATTCATGATATATTATAAAAAAATAATTTATTAGTATGATACTTTGCTTTGTAACTGTCCTTAGTGTAATGCGAAATATTTACTCCGCTTGTTTTGTATGTATCTTTCCTTTCCCTGCTCTATAATGTAATATTTGTTTTTTTGGTAAATATTGTTTTTTATAGAGATTGCTATTTGACCACAGCTTATTATTGGTTATAATTAATTTATATTGTATAACATTTTGTAATGGATGATGAGACATATTGTATAGAACTTTCTTGGACCTATTTTATAATCAGAGTATATTTGCAAGACTTGGATTTTAAAATGACTTTTCATAAATAAGGAAGGAAAAATATATGGAAGAGCAAAACGATGAATTATTGAAAGAATTTACTCTTGAGCAGATAAATGAATTAAATAAAATTATTGAAAAATACAAAGGAGAGCCGGGAGGTTTGATACCTTTATTAGAGGAAGCTCAAGCTTTACTCGGATATCTGCCTATTACTGTTCAGAAGCAAATATCTAATAAAACGAATATTCCTTTAAGTAGAATTTATGGAGTTGTAACCTTTTATTCATTCTTTACTATGATTCCACGTGGTAAACATACAGTGAAAGTGTGTTTAGGTGCAACTTGTTATGTTAGGGGAGGCAAGAAAAGTGCGAAAATAATAGAGAAAGAACTTGGAGTAAAGCCCGGAGAGACTACTACCGATAGAAGATTTACTTATGAGACGGTAAGATGTCTCGGAGCTTGTGGATTAGCGCCGGTGATGGTTGTTGATGGAGAAATTTATGGAAAAGTTAAGTTTCCGAAAGTTAAAGAGATATTAGAACAATATAAATGAGAGTTAAGGTTGAGACAGAGAAGGGGAGGGCTATGAAAAAAATAAAGATAGAAGATTTAATGAGAATAAAAAAAGATACCTTAGCTAAAAGAGAATTATCAAAAGAGGAGAAAAAGATAAGAATAACCGTCCATATGGGTACCTGTGGCATTGCTTCAGGTGCTCAAAAAATTATGGATACTCTAATAAAGGAAATCAAGAAAGAAAAACGAAAAAATATCATTATTACTACTTCTGGCTGTATAGGATTATGCAGTAGAGAACCTTTAATTACTGTGGAGATATTTAAACAGGAACCAATAATTTACCAGTATATGGATCAAGAAAAGGCGTTAGAGGTTTTTAAAAAACATATTTTAGAAGGAAAGGTTCTTGCTATTTATGCCTTAGCAAGGGGGAAAGAAGAACAAATCAAGGAAAGGATTATATATAAAGGTATCCTACCTGGTGAAATTGTGTTAGATAAAACCATACCCGGCATAGAAGAAATCCCCTTTTTTTCAAATCAAGAGATAAGAGTATTGAAAAATCGTGGGATAATTGATCCGGAGAAAATTGAAGATTATATTGCCAGGGATGGATATATGGGAATGGCAAAAGCGTTAACGGAGATGACCCCGGAAGAGATTATTCAGGAAGTTTTAAATTCAGGGTTAAAAGGAAGAGGTGGAGCAGGTTTTCCAACCGGCAGTAAATGGAAATTTGCTGCTCAGGCAGAAAGCAAAGTAAAATATATTCTTTGTAATGCTAACGAAGGTGACCCGAGTGCTTATATAGATAAGAGCATCTTAGAAGGTGACCCGCATGCTGTTATTGAAGGAATGGTTATTGCAGCCAAAGCTATAGGAGCTCATCAGGGATATATATATTGTCGTGCAGAATATCCTTTGGCCATAAAAATGTTAAATAAAGCTATTCTTCAAGCTAAAGAATATGGTCTTTTAGGCAAAAATATTTTAGAAACAGGGTTTGATTTTGATTTGAAAATTTGCCAGGGAGCGGGGGCTTTTGTTTGTGGAGAAGAGACTGCTTTAATGAGATCCATTGAGGGGAAAAGAGGCATGCCTCGACCCAGACCACCCTTTCCCACTAATGCTGGATTATGGGAAAAGCCAACTGTTTTAAATAATGTGGAAACATTTGCCAATATTGGCCAGATAATTTTAAAGGGAAGTTCTTGGTTTACTAATATAGGTACAGAGATCAGTAAAGGTACTAAAATTTTTGCTCTTACCGGCGATGTAAATAATGTGGGATTGGTGGAAGTTTCTATCGGAACGACTTTGGGGACCATTATCTATGATATTGGAGAGGGCATACCTGAAGGAAAAAGATTTAAAGCTGCTCAATTAGGGGGACCTTTGGGAGGCTGTATTCCTGCTGAATATCTTAATGTCCCTTTAGATTATGATACTATAAAAAAATTAGGAGCTCTAATGGGGTCTGGTGGTTTAATTGTGATGAATGAGGATAAATGTGCGGTGGATATGTCCCGCTTCTTTATGGATTTTTGTCAAGATGAATCTTGTGGTAAATGTACTCCCTGTCGTGAAGGAACAAAAAGGATGTTAGAGATTCTTACTAATATTTGTGAGGGAAAGGGGAAAGAAGGAGATATTGAACTTCTGGAAGAAATGGGAGAAGTAATTAAAGATGCTTCACTTTGTAGCCTGGGCCAAACAGCAGCTAATCCAGTATTAAGTACAATCCGTTATTTTAGAGAAGAGTATGAATCACATATTAAAGATAAAAAATGCCTGGCTTCAGTTTGTTTATCTCTATTTAAATCACCTTGCCAGAATACCTGTCCCATAGAGATGGATGCCCCCTCTTATATCGCTTTAATTCAGGTAGGACGATTGGAGGATGCTTATAAAGTACTTATAAAATCAAATCCTTTTCCAGTGGTTTGTGGAAGAGTGTGTGATCATCAGTGTCAGTTTAGATGTAGGAGAGGAACTGTAGATGAACCAGTGGCAATAAAGAGTTTAAAAAGATTTATCACTGATAATGCTTCCCGATCAAAAATTACTCCTATTCCGGTAACCAGAAAAGAGCAAATAGGAGTAATTGGTGCTGGTCCTGCTGGTTTAACAGCAGCACGAGGTTTAGCACAAAGAGGTTATAAAGTTGTGGTTTGGGAAGAATTACCTGAACCGGGAGGAATGCTTCGCTATGGTATCCCTGCTTATAGATTACCCAGGGATATTTTAGCGAGAGAAATTGAAGATATAAAGAATCTGGGTGTGAAAATTAAATGTAATATCCGAGTTGGAGAGGATATTTCTTTAGAAGAGATTAAAAAGAGATTCGATTATATTTTTCTGGCTCCCGGAGTCTCAAAGAGTCAAAAGATAGGCATTGAAGGAGAGGATATTCAAGGCGTTTTTGGTGGCATTGAATTTTTAAGAGATTTTCATTTAAACGAAAAAGCTTGGTTAAGGAAGGAAAAAAGGCTGGGTGAAAAAGTTGCGGTAATTGGGGGCGGTAACTCAGCTGTAGATGCAGCTCGATGTGCTCTTAGACTTGGGGCTAAAGTAAGTATTCTTTACCGTCGACGAAAGGAAGACATGCCTGCTTTTCCAGAGGAAATTAAAGCAGCTGAGAAAGAAGGGGTTAAGATAAGGTGTTTAGTATCTCCCCTTAGGGTTATTGGAGCTAAGGGAAGAGTAAAAGGTTTGGTTTGTCAAAAGATGAAATTAGGGGAATTTGACCGAAGTGGGAGAAAAAAACCTATCCCTATCCAAGGGTCCGAACTTACTCTTAATGTAGATACCTTAATAGTAGCAATTGGACAAAGAGCAGATGATTTATTTAAAACAATAATGGAGGAAATCAAACTTCAGGTTAATAATTCAAAATTATTAACAGGAGGAGATGTAGTGAGTGGGCCATCAACAGTTATTAAGGCAATTGCAGCAGGACATCAAGCTGCAAAAGAAATCGATGAATCTGTTAGAAATAAAAACGGTGAACCATCTTACAATCCTTCGCTTGAAGAAAAAATCGAAATACCTTTAATAATTGACAAAGATATAAAAGAGATGCCTCAATCCAAGATGCATAAATTGAAAATAAGCGATAGAATTAATAATTTTAGGGAAGTGGAATTAGGTTTTACTAGAGAAAACGCAATTTATGAAGCAGAACGTTGTTTGAGATGTGATGTTGAGGTAGAAGACTAAAAGGATAAGAAAAATAGTTTTAGAAAGAAGGGGGGGGCGAAGAGCAGTGTTTTTGATAAATATAATGATAGATAATATCAAAGTAAGAGCAGAAGAAGGAACAACTATTTTAGATGCTGCCAAAGAGGTAGGTATTAAAATTCCCACTTTATGTGTTATGCCTGAACTTGGATTTGCTCCTGGTTCTTGTCGGATATGTGTTGTAGAAGTTGTTGGTGTACCTGCATTAGTTGCTTCTTGCGCTTATCCGGTAAGAGAAGGATTAGAAATCTATACTAATAATAAAAGGGTTGTCAGGGCTCGGAAAATGACTTTGGAATTTTTACTGGCCAATCATCCTCTGGATTGTATGACCTGTGAGAAAAGCGGGTCTTGTATTTTAGAAGACATAGCTTATGATTTCGGTATAAAAAAATCTAGATTTGAACAAAATAAAAAGCAAATACCTTTAGATGAAACCAATCCTTTCATTGTAAGGGATTTAAATAAATGTGTGTTATGTGGAAGATGTGTGGAAATATGTAATGAAGTTCAGCAATCAAATATTATTGATTTTGGGTATCGAGGAACAAAAACAGAAATTGTAGTTGAGGGAAGAACTGATTTAAGAAATTCAAACTGCGTATTTTGCGGACAGTGTGTTGCAGTCTGCCCGGTAGGTGCATTGATAGATAAGAATGCACAAGGGAAAGGAAGAACCTGGGAGTTTACCAAAGTTAAGACTGTTTGTAACTATTGTGGATGTGGATGTAATTTTGATTTTAATATAAAAGAAGGCCAGGTAGTAAAAGTTACCTCTAACTCTGAGAGTGTAGTAAATGGAATTAACCTCTGTGCTAAAGGACGGTTTGGTTACGATTATATTCACCATGAAGACCGGTTAACTTATCCTTTAATTAGAAAGAACGGAAAATTAGAAAAAGCCTCCTGGGAAGAAGCTTTGCAATTAATTAGTGATAAATTTAACCAGTTTAAAAAAGAGAGT
>SDBT01018336.1_pt1 | contig 11004 bp, 10 predicted proteins | sample 2277101 | NCBI WGS metagenome assembly SDBT01 (sample SAMN10404973, study PRJNA504765) | marine sediment metagenome | isolation source: marine sediment core GS10_PC15, 103 cmbsf | place: Arctic Ocean: Southern Knipovich Ridge | collected 2010 | reverse complement strand
TTACGCCAAGTTTGAGAATCGGAAGCATCCATACAAGAAGGAGACTAAAAAATAGATGTTGCAGAAATGTCCTTACTGCGGCGAACTTATTTTCTTTCGTGAGAAAGGTCACGCAAAAAATGACGGGTGTGATCTTAAATTGTTGGAAAAACGGAGAAAAGAAAATGAGGTGTAAAAGCAAGTAGAAACAATTCTAAATGTTACAGCACACAGAATCAGAAGGAAAGACTGATGGAAAATATTCAATCAGCTAGAAATTTGTCTTTTTCACGAAAACATTTATCTTTGGAAAACTCATATAAATCATTGGGTATGTCAAAAAATCTAATAAACTTACTAGAAGTTGTGTCTTCGGGGTTGTACCCGTAGTTCCAGGTCCGTTAGCTAGTTTCCGGAAAAGGAGCTTAAAGGAGATAGGTTTCTATGACCGAGACACTCTAACTGAAGATTTCGATATCACAATCAAACTTTTGAAAACAAAAAAAGTTGTACAAGCCCTAAGTGATGCCATTGTCTATACTGAGGCTCCTGTCACTTGGAAGGATCTTATCAAACAGCGAACAAGATGGAACAGAGGAACATTCCAAACAATCCTAAAACACAGAAACGTGTTTTCGTCTTCAGCCTTCGGTTACTTACGCAACTTGACCTTCCAATACATAATCATGTCCATGACATTTGTTCCATTTGCCTCAGTTGCATCACTCATCGTTATTGCCCTTGCAGTATTAACAGGGTACGCGTTACAGGTTCTAATTGTGATTGTTGGATTCATGGTGATTCAAACCACATACAGTTTCTTAGCGGTACAGATGATGATTAAGACTTGAAACTTATTGTGCTTTCTCCATTATTTGTGGTTGGCTTCAAAGAACTGCGGAACTTCATCAAAATCAAGAGCCTCTTTGATATACTCTTAAAAAGAGAGATGCAATGGGGCACACTAAAACGAGTAGGAACAGAAAAGAAAACTGCTTAGAGTCCTCTTTTTCTAGTCGTCATTGTGACCAGACTATACCGTGTCTGTAATATGTTGTTTGTTGCGGATTTTGTTGATAAAACGTGTTTCGAAAAGGTAGATTATGGAAAGGTAGATGAACATCCACGCGATGAAAAAAAATTCGCCGTAGAACTCATGGAATGTTGCTGCTAACGAAGCCCCGCTGTTGACTCCCGCCAAAAGAATCACTACAATTCTAGCAATGTTAACAAAAAATGTTCCAACTGCACCCGCAACAACGTAAATTATCTTTTTTGTGCGTGATATATTGGTGCCTCTGAGGAAAAGCATAATCATAAACGAGTATATGAAGAGGCTGTGGCTTCCTGCACAAGACCAAGACACAATAGCAGAATACGTGCTGTTTGCTCCAGTTACCATGAGACCTAGACCGTCTGCTCCTCCCGGGAATGTTCTGGTTCCATAACCCAGAAGATTCAGGATAGAAGAAGCTCCGTAAACTGTAACCGGAACAAAGGACTGCAAAACAGTGAAGGTTCCGTACGGATAGAATGTGTCAATCATGTAGAAGACGCCGACGCCTCCGATAAAGAATGATGAAACAGCGAAAGTCTTCAGTCCCCGAACTCCATACAGAAGCCAGATTGACGTCACAAAAAACGCTGCAAAAAGAATATACTCAAATGAAAATGGCCAAGAGTGCGTCAAGTACCATTCGCCATATTGTTCAGCGGGCACGCCAACTGCTTTTCCAAGTTCCATTATTCCAGACTGTAACCCGAAGTGTAGCCCAACTGAATATACTGTTGGTAAAAGCAAGATTACAGCAGCTAACAGTGTTTTTTTGGTCCAGAATTTTGTGCGTTCTGTTTTGAGTTTCTTCCAGCCAATGGCTACCTCTACGAAGAATAGCCAGAGAAAGAGAAGGTACGGCGCTCTGCCCTTCCACAATAAATCGAAGGAACCCGTGTCTAAAATGTAAAGAATGACCAGTGGCACAGTGAACGCTGCGAAAACAATGGCGATCTGTAAAAGAAAGTAGCGATCTATTCTTGAGAGGAGTCTCTTTAGTTGTTCTTTTGAATGAATTATCATGTTGTTGTTTCTCACGGAATATGTCTGTAGCTATTCGTGCAGAGGATACCCTTATTCCGTTCACAGTAAAATAATTATTTATTGTCCAAACGTGTCCCGAGCATATTAGGAGACTATTAGAGGTTCATTGTTGAAAACAGTGTTTTTCTGTTTTTCCAAGCATAATAATTATTTGTTCCTTTGGACGCCGAAAGCTATTCTGTCTGTTCCTTAAACTTGAGGGATATCGAGTTGATGCAGAAACGTTGACCCGTAGGCGTTGGGCTGTCATTGAAGATGTGTCCAAGGTGTCCGCCACACTTTTTGCAGGTTACCTCAGTTCTATGCATTCCGAAACGGTTATCCTCTTTTTCTTCGATGTTATCCTTGGAACTTGCCCAGAAACTGGGCCAGCCTGTAACTGAATCAAATTTTGTGCCTGAACTAAAAAGTTCGTTTCCACATCCAGTGCAAACGTAAATGCCATTTTTCTTGTTTTCCAGATACTTTCCAGTGAAGACAGGTTCGGTTCCCTTTTCTCTAAGCACATGATATTCTTCTGGGGAAAGAAGCGTCTTCCATTTGTCTTCTGTTTTCGTTTCTTTTCTTTTGACGGCTTTCCACCTCCCTGACGTTTCAGGGGTCTCAAAACTAAATTGTTACCACGGCGGGTTGGCTACAAATCTTATATTTTCTGTTACTTTAAAAGTTATACTTGAACAAAGAAAGTGATGGATTTGAGCGAATTCAAATATCCTGCATCATTCAAGGGAAAATATCCAGGCGTTTTTGTTTTAACTATTGTACAATTTTTGGGTGGAGCAATTCACGCAATTATCAGTTTAGCCCTAATATACGCAGCATCTGGTGAACTGGTCTATAACGTTCACACGCTTCTCTACGGAGTATTTAGCATAATTTTCGCGTATGGTCTTTGGACAGGCAAAAAATCAGGCTGGCTAGGCACCATAATTGTGTCCCTTTTCGTTATTGTAGTAGATGTTTCTACAATTTTAGATATTCGCTTGATAGCTGGGGTTCCGAGGACTGCAACGTTCGGCGAAATATTCATCAGCGTTATATTTCTAGTATACCTGTTTCAACCCAAAATCGTTCGTGTGTTTAAGGAAGCCAACTAAATTTCTGTATCACTGAAATCTGAATTATCAATGGTTGCCTCTAATTTTCAAATTCATGCTGAATGCCGTATGATTGCTTATCTTTCTACAATGAACGAAATTTTTACGTTAGTATTGTATTCCACAATTTTGTTGTTTTCAACCTTAGCAGTGCATCGCTTAACGTGGACTCCCTTGATGTTCTTTATTGTCTTAGCTGCTTCTGTGACCGCGTTTTGAGCAGCCTCGCTCCAGCCAATTGGAGAACTACCTATCAACTCAATAATTTTCACAACAGACATAAATTCACCTCCCCATAAACCAAGTAGTTACAAACAAATTTCAGCTTTTCGACTGTTATGCTTCACCTATTTGTTCTAAAAAACAAAAAACTTGTTTTCATCACATCATTTAGTTTGTCAGATACTGAACTGAGCTTTTTTGGTAACCAAAATCTTTTGTTATTTTCTGTTAAATCAGGTATACACATTTATTTTTGTTTGAGCATTAATTATTTCGCCGGATGACGAAAAGGCATTAGCTTGACGCTTCAGGATGAAATCTCAGAGTTACTCTGACGGCACTTTAATTAGATTTCTCTGTATTGTAGCATCGTCCACATCAGAACTATGCCTGCAAGAGACTGCAGCCCGACAAAACCGAAGTTTAACGGAAATTGAGTCACCGCAACTACCCAGACAGAAAAGACTATCCACATAACCATGAGCCACATCACCAAGATTTTGTTTGAGAGCCTCATTCTTCATCTTTTGTCTCATTGTTTTCGTTGAATACAAAAAGGCTATGAAGCGATAATATTGACTCTGAATATTGACTACAGAAAACTGGAATAAGAGTTTTCGTAAACCTGTAAACCTAAGCGGGTCTCATCTAACTTTGAAAGTTAATGCTATTTCCTGTTTCTTCTTTTATTGTAATTATTTCAAGTTATCCGAATATATATGTGCGGTAATACCATATATACAACATTTGCTTATGAATGATCTGAAGTGATGAAATATGGATCAACGCAAAATCATGTCTCTTGGAAGGTCCTCATTAGTGATTTCTCTGCCTAAACACTGGACGAATCTGAACGAATTAAAAAAAGGTGATGTTGTTTCTTTAGTTATTCAACGTGATCGTTCTTTGGCCGTTTTCCCGGGGCCAAGAAGTAAAAAGCGTGCTAAAGAAATAACTCTACATATAGATCCAAGTGAGAAATCCAAAACGATTAAGAGGAACATCATTGCGTGCTACTTAAATGGATACTCAAGCATCAAACTTTTTTCAAAGGATATCTTTCCAGTTTTCCAGCAGAAGGCAATCCGCAACATAGTAAGGATACTTTACCTGAGAATCATGGAGTGCAATGCTAAAAGCATGCATATAGTAACGCTTATGGACGAAAGCAAAGCTTCTGTGACTTCAGGGATACAGCGGATGTATATCCTTTCTGATTCGATGTTCCAAGACGTTTTATCTTCGTTAGAGACTCAAGACCCGCTGTTGGCAAAGACAAGTTTTCAATTAGACGCTGATGTTGATCACTTCTCTTATTTCATGCTTCGGTTGCTCAGGAGAGCAGCACTAGATTCAGCATTGGCAAATCAACTGGATATTAAGATCAGTGACTGTCTTGACTATCAAACTATTGTCCACCTCATCGAGCAAGTTGCCAACAACACCAGCAACATTGCAAAACACATAGTGTTGCTAAGGGATAGGCAACTAAAAATCTCTGAACCTCTGATAAAACTGATGCTAAATGCTGGTAACAACGCACATGATATCTATAACCAAGCCGTTCAGGCTTTCTTTTCGAATAGCGCTGACAATGCCGCGGAAATAATTGAGCGCGGAAAACTCGTTGAGAAATCAGATCAAGAAATTGCAACATGGGCTTTCTTACATGAAAAGAAGAATCCAGTTATAATTTGTGCTACGTGTTCCATACGTGAAAGCATAAAAAGAATAGCGGAATATGGACAGGAGATTGCACTCTACACGATCCAGCGTTCTTTTAGTCCAAAATAGAGAGCTTTGTAGCCCCTATTGTGGGGCTAACTTCTCTTCTTAAAGTTACTTTTTATTTGGGTACCTAAGGGTTAATTTAAGTGCGCCTGAACTTATCCTTTTTTGTAGTAGTTTCCTTGCAAGTTCCAGAGCGAAGGTGTAGCTGTAAGTGCCTTTTCCGGTTCTTCGTACTTCTTTTAGCATCTCAATCTCTACTTCGTGTTTCAGTCGTCCTATCGCAAGTGCTCCAACGGCGTAAATCCCCTGTTCGATTTCACGCATGTCATCGTCTGGTTTTATTCCCTCAACTCCTAGGGGTGGAATGGCATTTATATCTGCCAGAACCTTGAGGAGTTTCACTTTTTGTAGCATCTCTTTGTCTAGGACCTGAACTCCACGGGTTCCAGCACAGAATACCACCTCAGCTTTTTTGAATAGATCAAATTTTTTCTCAGGTGTGGGCGCGAAAAATCCTTGCACGTGTAGCCCATATTGGGTGTTTATTTGTTCTGCAAGTTCCGCTGCATATTCATCGCCATTCTCTCGATTGGGGTTCAAGCTTGCAATCGTGACGTCGCATCCAAGTTTTGTCAGTAAGACAGCAATTATTCTTCCGACAGAACCGGTACCAAAAACAGCGCAGGTTTTATCGCTTAGGCTTCCAAGATTGTTAGAAGATATTGCGTTTTGTACCTTTGCTACGGCTGCTGCTGCTGTGGTGTATGCACCGGCTGGGTCTATTACTACGCTAGCATTGAATGGAGGAAACATGGCCTTTGTTATTACTTTTGCTGTTTCTTCCGCTTGCACAATGTCTTTTCCGCCTATGAAGAATGTGGTACGCTTTACTCCTTTTGGGCCCCTTGAGAAAACTGCGTCTTCAACTATTTTTTTAGCGTCTTTGGAGTTCACATTCTCGTAAGGTATTACTGCGTTGTATCCTGCGTCGTAAGCCATGCAAACGTCGAATGGGCTGGCTATTGGGTCTGAATCTAGGAAAAATAGCAGGTAAGGCAATTCTATTGATTCCTTTTTGATTATGGGTTTAACTTTGATTTGCATAGCCTGTAATAGACTATCTATGCTTTTTAAATTAGGTGTTTCTTGAAGTGACAAAGTCACTTCCTTTGAAATGCTGATCGTTTCAACTGTGGCGTTTAATTTTTCTAGGAGTTTTGTTAGGCCTTTGACGTGTTCTGGGCTGCTTATGTGAATGCATGTGATTTCTCCGTTAGAATTTGTGTTTCTAGCTGTATCCAAAATTTTCATGGCTATCCAGCTTTCCCTTACAGAGAAATTAGTTTGCTTTTCTTGTTTCTCAAGTTCGCTTTGTAGGTATTGGCCGTAAGCAATCAGATATTCCTCTTCGATGCTGAACTCCTTGCTTTTTCCTTTTTTCTTGAGGCGCTCATCTATAGCTTGGATAATTTGGTCTCTTAGTTGTTTCTTTTCATCCAATAATTGAGCTATATATGATCTAGCATTTTCGTCAATATCAACAGGGTAGAATGATATGTTGTTTCTCTTAAAGAGCTTTGATAAGTTATTGTTTTCGTTAAACTCTTCAAGTGAGCGCATACCCAGTTCTTCAGTTGCAAAGTCTGACTTTATTTTCTTGATCAGCTTCTCGAGGAAGCTTGTGAGAGCAATGGATGGTTTATGAAGTGTAATCAGTTCGCTACTGGGCTTGTTAGTTGGTTCTATTAGCCAGAAAGGTTCATTGTACTCTTTTTCAACCATTAGGACTACTAATTTCTTGTTTTTTAATGGTTTGACTTTTAATGCTTCCAACTTTTTCACCAATATTTTTTGTTAATTAGCTTTTGGTCTGAGGTCATGTTTTCCTTGGAAAAATATATACTTTTTGCCTATATTGTATGTAACCGTTAATAAGGTATATATCAAATTCTGAGGTATGCACCAAATTATATAAGCCTCCTCCTTGCATGACCCTAAATATGTGATCAGGTGCTTGTCATGGAACAATCTTTAGTTAAAGTAAAAATCGGAGTTTTCAAGTGTGGCAACGTCGGTACAGCTCCAATGTTTGAACTCCTCCTAGATGAACTTGCGCAACGGAAAGACATCACAGTTCGTACAATTACTACTGGTTCCAAAATGTCTTTAGAAGATGTTAAAGACGCTTTTCCAAAAATTTTCGAATTTGCTCCTGATCTTCTTGTTCTAATTTCCCCAAACCCCGCAGTTTCTGGACCTGCGGCAGCTAGGGCGATGGCAATTCAAAATGGGGTAAATACGGTTGTGATGTCAGATGCCGTGGCAAAACGAATGATACCGGACCTAGAAAATCAGGGGGTAGGTTACATAGTAGTTCTTGGCGATCCTTTGATCGGAGCACGAAGAGAATTTTTGGATCCTGTAGAAATGGCACTTTTCAACTCAAATATAATGAAGGTACTCGCGGTTACCGGCGTTTTCAGGCTAATACATCAAGAGATCGATAGGGTAATTGCTGTTCTAAAAGAGAAGTTAGCCGTCCGTCTTCCAAGGTTGCTGATCGATACAGAAACAATTCGGGACAACTCGGACTTTATGAATCCTTATGCAAAAGCCAAAGCTATGGCCGCCTATCATATAGTTTCGAAGATTCCTGAGATCAACACAAAAGCTTGTTTTATGGAGAAAGATGATGAAAAATACATTCCTCTTGTTGCTTGTGCACATGAAATGGCTCAGGCAGCAGCCAAATTAGCTGAAGAAGCAAGAGAGATCGAGAAGTATTCCGACACTGTTGTAAGGAAACCTCACTCAAAAAGAGGTGAACCCTTAACAAAAACCAAGTTGATGCAGTCCCCCAAGTTTGACGATGATCTATATAGAAAATGGCTTAAAACTTTGCCAACCAACTGATCACTTTTTTTGGATATCCAATCTTTCTGTCAACGTATGCCTGACATTCGTTATGTTGAAACGTCCCGAATTTCAATAAAATAGTGCAAACCAAATAAAATATAACACATAAATAATCCCCTTCAATTATCGGAAGCTAGGTGACGTTTTTGCTCAAACTCTACAACTCTTTAACCAGAAAGCTCGAAATTTTTGAACCCTTAGAAGAGGGAAAAGTGAAGATGTTCACCTGTGGACCATCCATTTACCAGTTGCCACACATCGGAAACTACCGCACCTTCGTGTTTGAAGACATCCTTCATCGTTACCTTGAATATCTCGGCTACGCAGTGGAACGTGTTTTAACAATCACTGACGTAGAGGATAAAGCCTTAGCCGAGGCTGAAAAGCAAAACATAACGTTAGAGCAACTAACTGATGGTAACGTAAAAAAATTTGTTGCGGAACTAAAAAAACTGAAAGTCAAGATTCCTGATTACATGCAACGATCTTCAGCTACTGTTGACCAAGCCGTTCATGTAATAGAAGTTCTGCTGGAGAACGGTTACGCCTACTGGTACGCCCATGAAGGTCGAAAAAACGTTTACTTTAATCCATTGAAGTTTGATGGATTCGGCAAGCTCTTTAGGTTAGATATGAGTAAATGGCCTAGACAGAAAATTCGTTTCCACAAGGACACCTATCCGGGTAGCCGATGGAACAGGGGAGACTTCATTCTGTGGCACGGCTACAAAGAGGGGGACAAAGTTTACTGGGACACAAAAATTGGCAGAGGCAGACCCTCATGGAATGTTCAAGACCCCGCTATGATCCCCGCAGATTTTGATTTCAAAGCGGATATCTGGTGCAGTGGAATTGATAGTACCTACCGTCATCACGACTACATTATCGCAGTGGTTGAGTCCATAACTGGCAAACCTTTTGTTCGTTACTGGCTCCACGCTGCCCACATGATTTTTGAAGGCAAAAAGATGTCTAAGCGCAAAGGTAACATAAAATATCCCAGAGACCTCTTGGAAACTGAATGCATATGGAATCACATCAGATTCTTTTTCATATACAGTCATTATAGGCGAAAACTCGATTTTGCCTTCAAAAAATACAGTCAAGTCTGCAGATTACTCAAGAGTTTTCGAGAGCTGGTAAATAACCTCAAGGTTGCTGAAGGCTCTGAGCAAGAATCTAGCGTTGAAGCAAAGAAACTGGTCAAAAAGATACAAACAGATTTTGAGGAAAAGATGAACAATGATCTTCAGGTTAAGGCCGCTTTCGACTCGTTGTATCAGACAGTTTCATGCTTGGTAAAACTTAATGAACAGAAAATGTTAAGCGCCGAGGACTCTAAGGAGGCATTAGAGAAACTAAAAGCCATCGACTATGTTCTGCAGGCAATTTTCTAACAAAGGGGGGGTCCTTGAATGTGTCGAAAAAAGAGACACCGAATAATTTTGCACGTTGATATGGACAAATTTTTTGCCGCAGTAGAAGAGAGAGAACGTCCTGAAATTAGAGGTAAACCAGTTGTTGTAGGAGCCGACCCAAAAGAGGGAACCGGAAGAGGTGTAGTCAGCACCAGCAATTATGAAGCACGAAAGTACGGCATCACGTCCGGTATTCCCATCACACGAGCATGGAGGTTATGTCCAGCCGCTGTTTATCTCCCAGTTAACTATAGCCTTTACCAGAAAGTATCTGCACGAATCATGGCGATTCTGCGGGGTTACGCGGAGAAGTTTGAGCGCTGGGGTCTAGATGAAGCATTCTTGGATGTGACTTCTCGGGTCAAAAATTTTGAAGAAGCAGAGAAGCTTGCACATAAAATCAAGAAAGAGGTATATGAAAAGGAGCGGCTTACCTGTTCTGTTGGTGTTGGACCGAACAAGCTTGTGGCTAAGATATGCAGTGACTTTGAGAAACCGGACGGGTTAACAGTTGTCAGAGCTGAGGATAAGGAATCGTTTTTGTCACCTCTGCGAGTGCGTAAGCTATTGTGGGTTGGCAGAAAGACCGAGAGCCGACTCAACATGATTGGTATCCAGACTATTGGCGATTTGGCAAACTATGGCGTATCTGTTTTAGCAGAAAAATTTGGTGCTGGGGGCACGCAGTTGTATTTAATGGCACATGGAATTGACAAGAGCACGGTTCAGGAGCACTGGGAGAGAAAGTCCATGAGTCGAGAGATAACTTTCGAAGAGGACACATGCGACTCAAAACTAATCTTTGAAACGTTGGATACACTCTTAGAAGATTTGCATCACGAACTTACGGCATCAAACTTCACCTTTAAGACAATTACAGTGAAGATACGATACGAAAACTTCGAAACCCACACCCACGGTAAGACCCTGCCCTTCTTTACAGACCGCCTGAAAGATATACAGAAGAGCTCCAGAGATCTTGTGCAAGATTATTTGCGTTCTGACCGAAAAATTCGTCTGATAGGTGTTAGGCTCTCAAACTTGTTTTCAACCGAAAAACAGACAAGGTTAGCTGATTAACAAATCGTTCTTAAGTTTTATATCCTAAAAGATTCTATTGAATGATTACATGTGGGGGACACTGTTTTGAGTGAAGGATGGATTCATGTTTCTGAGAGAATTCTTGAGCAATTAAAACATCTTGAGAACACTGAAGACAAAGACCGTTTGGAACTGGTAACGTCCCTACGTTTTGTTTTAAACATGTTACATAGAAGCTTGATCGGCTGGACGCAGTGGGTGAACAACCCGGACATAATGACTATTTTTTCGCAAAAGGACTTGAAGACTATGACAGAAACGCTATCTGAGTTTACTCGTTCCTTCGTAAAATACGACCTGGAAATGACCCGTTTAGGTGTCAAAAAAGGATTAAAGTCTACGAAAAAGGTTGCAAAGAAAAAGAAAGAAGAGAGAACTGAACGGTTCTACGTTTAAGCCTGAAAGCTGTTTTCTAAGCTTTCATATTTTCATTCTACTATGA
>SDBT01018335.1_pt1 | contig 11005 bp, 13 predicted proteins | sample 2277101 | NCBI WGS metagenome assembly SDBT01 (sample SAMN10404973, study PRJNA504765) | marine sediment metagenome | isolation source: marine sediment core GS10_PC15, 103 cmbsf | place: Arctic Ocean: Southern Knipovich Ridge | collected 2010 | reverse complement strand
GTTGCTAACCACGCGCTCCTTCTTCGTCGCGCAGCAACTGTCCTCCTAAACCGGCCAGTCTCGCTGTCGTTCGCTTTCGCTCACTTCTCCTCCCCAGGAGGCGCTCAACTTGGCTTCAAATCCTTCTTTGCTCGTAGGAAGTGTTTCTGTTTTCTACGACATACTATATACGATATACGAACTTGGTGCCGGAGGTGGGATTTGAACCCACATGAGGGGTAAGCCTCACTGGATTTTGAATCCAGCGTGTCTGCCAGTTCCACCACTCCGGCATGTCCTTCCACTACTTCATCATACCTAATCTTCTTAACTCTGCAAGTTAATTTCTTCCAGAGTGTCAATTTCGAGAGCAATCTCGTTGCAGTAAGTTGACAAATTTTCCTTGATCGTATATATTTCTACAATAACAATAGGAATAGTAGAAGACTTGGCACGAAAGAAGAAGAAGATCCTGGTATCGAAAGTGTGATTCGGGGATGGGAGAGTTTCAATGAAAAAGCCCCTTGTGAAAATGTCTGATGGGGAAATAAAAAGTGCTGTGGCAAATAAATATGGAGAAGTGGCGGCACAGCCCAAGGCTAAGTATAACTTTCCAGTCGGTCGCAAATTTGCTGAAAGCGTTGGATATCCAGCAGAACTATTAGACAGGATTCCACCGTCGCTTTGGGAGTCCTTTACTGGCGCTGGTAACCCTCAGCCTTATGTTGATATTACCTCTGGTGAAACTGTTCTCGACCTTGGCTGTGGCGCTGGCCTCGATCTTTACTTATATGCTCAGGCGACCGGCCCTAATGGAAGAGTTTACGGCCTCGATGTGTCAGATAAAATGATTGCTAAAGCGAAGCACAATATGGAAGTACTCAAGGTAAAAAATGTCGAATTTCTTTCAACCTCGGCAGATAATATATCGCTGCCGGATAACTGTGTCGATATTGTCACTGCCAACGGGATATATAATCTTTCTCCCGACAAGGAGGCGATTATGCGTGAGGTTGTTCGCGTTTTGCGTCCCGGCGGGCGCACTATCTTCGCTGAAATTGTTCTTAAGGCTCGCTTGCCGGAAGAGATACGTAGAAACATCAATGATTGGTTTCGTTGCATAGGTGGGGCACTACGTCTCAAGGACTTCCTCAAGAATTTGCAGGAGGTGGGACTAAAGAATGCGGAGGCTCTTTGGATTGGTCGTAATGCTCGAACTGGACATGAACTTTCCTTGTGTGCTGTGATAAGAGCGAAGAAAGAATGATGTGCTGAGTATCGCCTGAACCTGGCATACTACAAGGAGATGAGAAAATGCAGGGTATTTATCCTTTAGTCGCCGGTATGGTTTGTTGCATCTTTGCTGTTTTGGTTTTTCGCCAGTATTTTCAACGAAAAAAAACCCATCAGCTTGTCTGGGCAATCGCCCTCCTTGTTACTGTCTTTGCTATTTTCTCAGAATTCTATTCTGAGCTATGGGGCTGGCCGGTTCTTTTATACCGAGTTTACTATGTTTCGGCGGCCTCCCTGGTAGCCTGGTTGGGTTTAGGAACAGCTTACCTTATTTTTCACAAGAGAATAGCTCACATATTCCTGGTTATTTTTTCGATAATAGTAGCTTTTTTTCTTTACGTTAGCCTGAAGGCCCAGGTAGACATAACCAAACTAATTCCCGGGGTTACTGTAGGGGGGAGCGCTATGCCCAGTGGAGTTCGACTCTTCTCTCCTTTTCTCACAATTCCAGGAACCGCTCTTCTCTTAGGGGGAGCCATCTATTCCGTTCTTTTCTTCTGGAAGAAGAGGAAGTTTGCCCATCGTGTATGGGCCAATGTTTTCATCGGTTCAGGAGCTCTGGTCATTGCTGGCGCCGGAAGCTTTGCCCGATTGGGCAATACTTATTATCTTTACCCGGCTGAACTAGCAGGAATAACTCTTATGTTTATTGGCTTCCTTATGGCAAAAAAGTTGACGGAAGGAAAAAAGTAGGCGAGATAACCAGTAGGCTCAGAATCTGTGAAGTTGATTTGTCTAGCCCTAGCGAAGATCACTTCCAATTTCTTCAAGTCTTTTCTTTAACCTGCCTGACTTATGCAAAAGAATCTCTCTTTTTTCTTTTTCTTTTTGGACAATCTCGGGCGGGGCTTTTTCCAGAAAGTGCCGGTTGGATAAATTCCTTTTCAGTATAGCTATCTCTTTTTGCAATTTTAGCCGATTTGCCTGTAGCCTCTTTTTTTCTTTATCCATATCTATTAATTCGGCCAGGGGAATGAAGATTTCTACATCTTCTATTAAAGAGGAGGCTGAATAGGCTGGCTTAGTTATATTGTTGCCGACAACCAATTCTTTCGCTTTTACCAGATTACTAATTTCTTTTTCATTTTCTTTCAGGATATTGAAGTTATTCTTATTGGCAGGTTTTAGCCAGAGTTCTATTTTTACCTGGGGGGGGATTCCTATTTCAGACCTGATAGTACGTGCTTCTTGGATAATTTCCCTTAAAAGATGCATCTCTTTACTTGCCTTCGGGCTGATTTGTATAGTGGGAAGGGGCCAGGCAGAGACCATAATGCTTTCTTCAGCTCCAGTGAGGCGCTGATAAATTTCTTCAGTGATAAAGGGGATGAAGGGATGAAGTAGTTTTAGGGTTCCCTTGAGAACATACCAGAGTATCCATTGAGCAGTATAACGAGATGATGAATCTTCTTTATCAAGAAGGCGAAACTTTATCAGCTCTATGTACCAATCACAAAACTCTCCCCAGAAAAACTGATAGAGGTGATGGGCCGCCTGGGAAAACTCAAAGTTCTCCAGGTTTAGAGTGACTTCTTTAATGAGAGAAGAATTGAGATTGAGAATCCATTTATCAGATAGTCTCATTAATTCTGGATTCGGTTCTTTTCCCTTGGGAGTGAAGTCTTCTAGATTCATCAGCACAAAGCGGGAAGCATTCCAGATTTTATTGGCAAAATTGCGGTAGCCGCGTACTCTATCTTCGGAAAAAGGAAGGTATGGGGAATCTGCCTGAGGAGAGATAAGGGCAAATCTGAAGGCATCTGTTCCGTAATTTTCTATTATCATTAGAGGGTCTATTACATTGCCCTTAGATTTACTCATTTTCTGTCCTTTCTCATCGGAAATGAGGGGATGGAGATAGACTTTGTGAAAGGGGACCTTACCGGTAAATTTTAGTCCCATCATTATCATTCGAGCCACCCAGAAAAAGAGGATATCCCATGCGGTACAGAGGACAGAGGTGGGGTAAAATTTTTCTAATTTTTCTGTTTTTTCAGGCCAACCCAAAGTAGTAAAGGGCCAGAGACTGGAGGAGAACCAGGTATCTAGAACATCTTCATCCTGTTTGAGTTCTGTTTTACCGCAGGCAGAACAGGCAGGGGGTCTATCTTCGGTTACAATTGGCTCTCCGCAGCCTTCGCAATACCAGACAGGCAATTGATGGCCCCACCATATTTGACGGGAAATACACCAATCATGAATATTCTCCATCCATTGAAAATAGTTTTTCTTCCAGTGAGAAGGGATAAATTCTACTTTGTTTTCTCTGACCACTCTCATCGCTTCTTTAGCTAAATCCTTTGTTCGCACAAACCACTGAGAAGAAAGATAGGGTTCTACTGTTTCCTCGCAGCGATAACAACGCCCTATGCGGTAGTCATAGTCTTCTGTTTTGTCCAGATAACCTTTCTTCTTGAGGTCAGCCAGCACTTTTTCTCGACACTTATGTCTATCTAAGCCCTGGTAAATGCCTCCTTTTTCATTTATGGTTCCATCTTTATTTAAGATATTGATACAGGCAAGATTGTGGTTTTTTCCTATTAAGAAATCATTGGCATCATGAGCTGGTGTGATTTTGAGGGCGCCAGTTCCAAATTCTGGCTCAACATATTCATCAAAGACAAGAGGAAGTTCCCGTCCTAGCAAGGGTAGGACTAATTTTCTCCCTTTTAGTTTTTTGAATCTTTCATCTTCTGGATTTACTGCTATCGCCGTATCCCCTAGCATAGTCTCGGGACGGGTAGTAGCCACCACTAGATACTCTTTCCCATCTTTAAAGGGGTATCTTATGTAGTAGAGTTTTCCTCTTATCTCTTCATGCTCTACTTCAATATCGGACAAGGCAGTCCCGCAACGAGGACACCAGTTGACAATATAATTTCCCCGGTAAATATAACCTTCCCGGTAAAGCTCTACAAATACTTTCTTTACCGCCGCTGAGTGTCCTTTATCCATAGTGAATGACTTACTCTTCCAATTGCAGGAGACGCCCAGGCTTCTCAATTGGAAAAAGATTCTCTCTCCGTATTTCTCTTTCCACTGCCAGACACGCTCCAGGAATCTCTCTCTCCCTAATTGCTGTCTAGTTAGTCCTTCTCTGGCCAGACGTTTTTCTATTACATTTTGAGTAGCGATTCCGGCGTGGTCAGTTCCTGGAATCCACAAAGTCTCGTAGCCCTGCATGCGCCTAAAACGAGTAAGAATATCTTGAATAGTAACATCAAAAGCATGCCCCATATGAATAATTCCGGTAATATTAAGGGGAGGCATAACAATAGAAAAAGTTTCTTTTTTCATATCTTGCCGGGGAGAGAAATAATCTTTTTCTTCCCACCAATCGAGCCACTTTTTTTCTATTTCTTTGGGTTCGTAGCGTTTCTTCATTGGGTTTTCTGTTTTTCCCTTGTTTTAGTCGATGAACAATGAACAATCCAGCTCGTTAAGGGAATCTTAGCCAAAGGGTATAGTGTTGTCAAGTTTGACAGAATCTGGCAAATGTTATATTTTAGAAGCAATGAGTGAAGTTTTTCCTTAACTTAGAAGCTTGGAGATTTATACGACTGTCGAAGGACAGTCTTTGAAAAAATGTGAATCGTAACTAGTGTCTCGTATCTCGAAAAGTGCGTAAATAGATTGTGTTATGTGTTTAAGGGTTTTTTGCGATATACGCAATACGATATATGAGATTGTCCTGAGGCATATTTTGAGTTAGGATGTAGAATGAAATTAGTAATATTCGTGCTTAATAAAGAGGAGTTTCTGGAAGATGTTTTGGAAGCTTTCATAGAAGCGGGAATTACCGGTGCTACTATTCTGGATAGCGAGGGAATGGGCAGATTCTTAACCTATGAAGTCCCTCTCTTTGCTGACTTCAAGGATTTTATGAAAGGGAACAAACCTTACAACAAGACTATATTTTCCGTGGTAGATGAAGACGAAAAAATCAAAAAAGTAGAAGAGATGATTGAGCAGATATGTGGAGATTTGTCTTCTCCAGGCACAGGTGTTTTCTTTACTCTTCCTGTAGACTATATTAAGGGTTTGATTAAGGAAACAGAGTAAGGGAAAGGGGTGTTATATTGAAAATCCTAGATCTAATAGACCCTCAGTGTATCAAGTTGGAGCTTGAATCAAGAAAGAAAAAAGAACTGGCAGAAGAGATGGTTGACCTTCTTTTTCAATCCGGCAAGATAAAGGAAAAAGAAAAAATGAAAGAGACTATGATGGAACGAGAGAAAAAAGGTAGTTCAGGCATTGGTGAAGGGATTGCTATCCCCCATATAATGTCCTCAGAAGTCTCCCAAACACTTTTGGCTTTTGGACAGAGTAAAAAAGGCATTAATTTCGCCTCAATAGACGGAAAGCCAATATATCTTGTTTTCCTTTTAATCGGCCCAGCTGATGATGCTATGCTTCATCTGAAGATACTGGCTAAGCTTTGCCGATTTCTGCACAATTCTCTCTTTAAAGAGGCTTTATTGAATGCTAATAACAAAGAAGAAGTTATTAAAGCCTTTGCAGAAGAAGAGAAAAGAGAAGGTTGAGAGTGTGAACGTCCATGCAAAATGGAAGATAATAAGAATCTTACTTACTACCAGCTATCTTATGCTAGGGTGGATTTTTTTTACTGTGAACCTGGCTCCTTTTTCTCTCTTCCTCGGTCTGATACTTTCCTTTGCCGTTGCTTTCTTTACTTATGACCTATTCATTGAAAAAGAAGAGGTAGCACGTCGTAGTCTCCTTCCCAGAATACACCTACTGATTCTTTATCCCCTGGTTTTATTGATAAAAGTCTATCTGGCCAGTTTTAAGATGATTATTCCTGTAATTACTGGGCAGAGTAATCCTCGTGTAGTCCATTTTCGTACTCGCCTGAAGTCAGAATTAGCCAGAGTTATTCTGGCTAATTCTATTACTCTTACTCCGGGAACCCTGACTCTCGACCTGGATAATGACCATTTAATAGTGCACTGGTTGGATGCAAAAACTATCCACAGTCACTATGCGGCAAGACTCATCAAGGGGCACTTTGAGTCCTGGTTAAAAAGGATTTGGATGTGAATGTATTCGTTATAGCCAGCTTGTGTTTTTTGGCTACTTCTTTATTGAGTCTTATCAGAATTATTATTGGTCCTACTGCCCAGGATCGCCTGGTAGGATTAAATCTCATTGTTCCTCAAGTAGTTGCTATCATGGTGCTGATGGCGATTAATTTTAATCGCGCTATTTATCTGGATGTGGCTTTAGTTTATGCTATTCTTGGTTTTATCAGTATAATTGCCATTACTAAATACCTTAAGGGAAAGAAGTTGCACGAATGATATATATTTTCTACATTTTTCTCTTTTTGAGTATTTTTTTCACTTTGTTTGGTAATATTGGCATCCTGCGCTTTCCTGATGTTTATACGCGTCTGCAGGCTTCTTCTAAATGTGCTACCACTTCTCTTCTCTCTCTTTTTATTGGTCTTATGATTCTCAAAGGATTTAGCTCCGTAACTGTGAGGATTTTGGTTATCGCCATATTTTTTCTCCTCACTAGCCCTGTTGCTTCTCACGCTATTGGTAGAAGTGCTTATGAAGGGGGGATTTTACCCTGGCGCAGGGTGAGGAAAAAGGAAGATATTTCTGAGGACAAGTAACATGCTGGAAATAATTCTTCTTGTTATTCTTGTTCTGGCTATTTTATCCCTGGAGTTCAAAGATTTATTGAGTGCCGTTATCTCTCTGGCTGCTTTTAGTTTTATGCTTTCTCTACTCTTTTTACATCTACACGCTCCTGATGTGGCTATTGCTGAGGCAGCCGTGGGAGCTGGAGTAACTACTATTCTGTTTGTCCTGGTAATAAGTCGAACTAAGCGGAGAGAAAGATGAAAAGGGTCTTCCCTCTGCTAGTTTTGCTGGCTCTGGCGGTGCTACTTATCTGGGGGGTTGAGCTCTCCTCTCCTGTTCCTCGCGTTATTACCCGATATTATGTAGACTATGGCAGGGAAGAGACAGGGGCTATTAACTTAGTTTCCGCTATTTATTTAGGCTATAGGGCTTTCGATACTTTTGGGGAGACACTTGTGCTGCTCCTGGCTGTCTCTGGGGTGGCAATGCTATTTAAGAAGAATTGATGAGGACTCCCCCCTTAATTCTTCTGTGTTCATTGTTCGTAGTTCATTGACCTGTTAACTCGTTAGTTAAATGGTTAAATAGTTAATTTAAGCCATAAACTATATTTTTTCTTTTATTTTGAACTTGTTATGAGCTAACTTGACTCACCACTTACAGTCTTATTGTTCTTTCTGTCGATGAACCATGAACAATGAACTAAGAAAGGAGACAAGATGGAAAGGTCGCAAATAGTGACTATGGTTTCCAGAAAATTGGTCCCCCTTATTCTTCTTTTTGGACTTTATCTTATATCCTATGGCCACCTTTCTCCGGGAGGAGGCTTTCAAGGAGGAGTAGTTCTAGCATCCGGGATAATTCTTCTCTTCCTTTCACACGGATTTACTCTGGTTCAAAAGAGCTTTCCTGAGAGGTGGCTCAATCTAACAGAGCTGGTGATGGTCTTTCTATTTCTTCTTCTCGGTTTGGCGGGTCTTCTCTTGGGAAAGTCTTTCCTGGGTAATATTTTACCTTTAGGGGAGGCAGGGAAGATACCCAGCGCCGGATTTATTCTTCTGCTTAATATGATTATTGGTCTGAAGGTGGGAGCGGGAATTACTCTTATCTGCCTTTATTTATTCCGGTCCTGATTTTGTATATCGCTACCTCCCCTCTCCCCTTTTTGTGTTCATTGTTCGTAGCTCATTGTTCATTAACCTGCTAGTCCCTTAGCCAACTGGTTCATCGTTCGTTGTTTCTATCGATAAACCATGAGCTATGAACAATGAACTAAAGAAGGAGTCCAGTCGGTGTCTTTTTATCTTATTGTAGCCATTTTCGTCGTAGGAATATGGGGCCTGATAGCCAAAGATAACCTTATCAAGAAAATAATAGGATTAAACATCCTCAATAGTGGGATAGTCCTTTTGTTTGTCTATATAGGGTCTTTCCAGGGTACTACGGCTCCCATAATGGAAAAAGGGATAAAAGATGTGGTAGATCCCATTCCTCAGGCCCTTATGCTTACCGCCATTATCATTGGAATCTGTCTCACCGCTCTAGCTTTAGCTTTAGTCCTGAAGCTCTATCAGAAGTACAAGACTTTACGTATCTCTCAAATAGAAAAAATGAGCAAAGATGAATAACATACTGATCCTTCTTATAGTCCTGCCTCTCTTAAGCTCTTTCCTCATTCTCCTGGCAAGCTTCATCTCTCGTTCTTTTCCGGGTAAGATATTTAGCCTAGGAGGAGTCTTTCTTTCTCTGGGTTTACTTTTCCTGATAGCGCCTGCTATATTTTCCGGCGGAACTTTCAGCTACAGTGTAGGAGGGTGGAAAGGGCCTCTGGGAATAGCTCTTTATATGGATGGACTAGCCTGGTCTATTTCTTTGATAGGGACGATTATTGCTTTGCTTGCTCTTATCTTTGCCTCAGGAGAAAGAGATTATCATCCCAGGTTTTATTTCTTTTTTCTACTGCTCCTGGTAGGGATGCAAGGAGTTATTCTTACCGATGACATCTTTAATATGTTTGTTTTTTTTGAGGTTCTTTCTATCTCTACCTACGTCCTGGTTGCTTATTTTCAGACTGGGAGAGCCATAAGAGCCAGTTTCGATTACCTTCTTTTGAGCAGTCTGGGAATTGCTTTGTTTTTATTGGGAATAGGGATTATTTATCAAGCAGGAGGAGTGTTGAGTTTAGAAGGGATAAGAGAAGTTGCTATCCATCTACAAAGAAACTCGCCTTCTATGTATAATCTGGCAGTTATTTGCCTGGTAGTAGGTATCGGTATTAAGGCTGCTTTTATTCCTCTTCACACCTGGCTGCCCAATGCTCATGCCTATGCTCCTACTCCTGTCTCTGCTCTTTTGTCGGCGGTAATGATTAAAGTTTCTTTTTTAGCTATCTGGAGGGTCATCGATATTTTTCAGGCGCTTAGCTTACAGTATCTTTTTATATGGATAGGAGCTTTCACTGCTTTTCTGGCTGTGATTTGGGCTTTAGCCCAAACTGACATTAAGAAAATCCTTGCTTATCATAGCATTTCCCAGATGGGATTCATACTAGCTTCTTTTGGAGTAGGCTCATCCCTATCTCTCACTGCTTCCTTTTTTCATATAATCAACCACTCTGTCTTTAAGAGCCTACTCTTTCTTTCGGCTGGCCTGGTTATTTATACAACGGGGATAAGAGATGTAAGTAAATTATCAGGACTGGCCAGAAAGATGCCTCTGGGCTTTCTTGCTTGTTTAGTCGGGTCCCTTGCCATCTCGGGAGTACCCCCTTTCAACGGTTTTGTCAGCAAGAATCTTATTTCTCTTTCCTTAAAGAATTATCCTGTAGCCGCCTTTCTTATTCTGTTGGCTAGCGTAGGTACAGTTGCCTCTTTTAGCAAAATAATGAGGATTTTTGTCGGCAGCTCCGCCGGCGACAGGATAAAGAAGGCACCGGTAAGTATGAGTCTCCCCCTTCTTATTCTCTGTGTATTCTGCCTGGTTTTGGGTATTTTCCCCTCCTGGGGAGCAGGCGGGATATCTCGCCTTATAGTGCCTGGGTTGTCTTCCTTGCCGAGGGTATATACCTTCTGGCAAGTATCTGCTAGTATTCTTATTCTGGCTGTGGGAGTTCTTTTTTATCTATTTACTCTTACTTCCTATGGAAAAAAGGTCTTTGGCTACATCAGACAAATGAGATTGGGGTTAAATAATTCTCTATTACTGCCCATAATCTGCTTGATATTTTTTTCAATTTTTATGCAGCTTTTTTAGAAAAATAGGTGTTTTTGACATTTATTCTTGCTTGGTTTATACTATTATGTTTTGAATAGTTGGTAGTTATCAGTTTATAGTCCATTGATGGAAAGAACGATGAGATGGTAACTACATAGTATGGGAATTTCTTTTTTTGGACGCTGCTAAACAGGGATTAAGAAAGCAGTCAAAAAACAAGTTCAAGGTTCAAAGTCCGATGTTTCTTATTTACCTTCTTCATCTGTGTGGGTCTGCGTCCTATTTAACTTGAGCCATGAAGTTTGTTTTGAACTTCCTATGAACAATGAACTATAAACTAACTAAGGGAGAAATGAATGAAATTGCATAATGAGCTGGGGCTTTTTAGCGGCAGAGCTAATCCCGAATTGGCTAATAAAATAGCCAAGCACATAGGGGTTCCTCTGGGAAAAATGGAGCTCAGTTCCTTTAGTGATAAGGAGACGTATGTTAGGATAAATGAGAATATCAGAGGAAAGGACGTTTTTCTTATCCAACCTACCAGCCCCCCTGCCAACGAGAATTTAATGGAACTCCTCATAATGATAGATGCTTTTCAAAGAGCATCGGCTCGAAGAATTACTGCCGTTATATCTTATTATGGATACGGACGTCAAGACAGAAAGGATGAACCACGTGTTCCTATCACAGCCAAATTAGTGGCTAATTTGGTCACTACAGCAGGTGCAGATAGAGTTCTTACTATAGATCTTCACGCGGCTCAGATTCAAGGATTTTTTGACATCAAGGTAGACCATCTTTTTGCCGCCCCCGTATTTGTTGATTATTTTATCAGTAAGAATCTTAAGAATTTGGTAATTCTCTCTCCCGATATGGGAGGGATAAGGAGAGCACGTGCTTATGCTAAC
>SDBT01018334.1_pt1 | contig 11005 bp, 8 predicted proteins | sample 2277101 | NCBI WGS metagenome assembly SDBT01 (sample SAMN10404973, study PRJNA504765) | marine sediment metagenome | isolation source: marine sediment core GS10_PC15, 103 cmbsf | place: Arctic Ocean: Southern Knipovich Ridge | collected 2010 | reverse complement strand
ATACTGTTTGAAAACCTCGTTGACTTCGTAGAAGTCGTGTTGCTCGTCCGGATCGAGGCGACGGACCGCCGCTTCGACCTGACCCGGCTGGATCTTCTCGACCAGCACGCCCGCCAACCAGGCGACTACAAGAATCAGGACGGCGAGGCCTGCGACGATCGGCAGGACCTTTTTCAACGCGACTCCGATGGCCATTTTGTACTTCATGTCACACCTCAGCGTTCGGGGTGGCAAGGCTGCAAACCGAACCGTACCAGTATCCATACCATGGGACACCAATTCGTGAAAGCCGACTGCAACAAATTCAATGCGGCAAATACGGTCAGCAAGAGCCACGCGGGGCTATAAAAGTACCCCAGGCCGACACTTGCCAGCACGACGATACCGGCGGCCAATCGCAAACCTCGTTCGATAGTCATAATTCGCTCCCTTTCTCGGTGGCTTCTTCCATAATTCCCATATTCTCGACTTGTGCCTCCCAGCCGCGACGGCTCTCGCGAACGACCGAGCGGCTGTTGCGCTCCTTCATCGGATGTTCCTGACGCAATAGTCGAATCATCTTCTTGACCAACGTCGGCCGGAGTATGTAGTAACATCGGACCGGACCGCACGCGTGGCATGCGACCAGATTCTCCTTGCGCAACGCGGCCATGTGCTGCGAAAGTTGCGGCTGCGAGATCGAGATCAGCGTGTTGATGTGTTTCACGCAATGAGGCTTCTCGCACAGGGCCTCCAAGATGGCCAGCCGTGCGGGATGGGCCATGACTCGCAACAGCCGGGCCTGCTCCTCCCAGGAGTTTTGTTCGGTCGGCGGTTTCACCGGTTTTGTGTGTTCGATCATAGGGACACCTTGCGATAGTCTCGATTTCCCGATAGACGGATCGGCATGTATGTCAGTCGGGCGATGAGTCGGGCGAAGCCTCCTCGTCCACTGGACGAAGCGGCAACGGGGCGGAGTTGGGCAAAGCCTCTTCACGAACGGTCGGGCGCGGATCCACCGCGCAGCTATTGGCCATTCACGTCGATACCCCGAATCGGGGCAGAATCCAGCGGTTCAACACGAACCAGACGACCACGATACCCACCAGCCAAGCAGCACCTTTATAATCCATGGCGGCATTCTCCCGGCCGGTGTGGACCGGCCCGATAGGGTTAGTTTTCCAGGTTCCGTCGTTGCCCAGCGAAGGCCCCCGGCCCTCTTATCGGCAACAGACAACATACGACTATACCTATATTAGCATATCCTAATATAAAGTCAAGGGCATCTTCCGATTTGGCCGGGACCTTGCGAAACCCGGGCGATCCGATATGCTGGGCTTGTAGCCCACCATGGAATTAGCGATTTACTCTGTTTCTTGGTGGGCAGTGCCCACCCTACCCGCCCGCCGACACCAAAGAGTGGAACTCCGACCATGCCAAACCGCCAACTCGTTTGCCTGCTCGCTGTCTTACTGCTAATCGGTTCCGTACCGATCGCTTCTTCCGCCGAGCCGCAACGCCCCAACATCGTCTTCCTGCTCATCGACGACCAACGCGACGACACGCTCGGCTGCGCGGGCCATCCGATCCTCAAGACGCCGGCCATCGATCGGTTGGCGAAGAACGGGGTGCGATTCCGCAATGCGTTTGTTACCACGTCGATCTGCGCCGCCAGTCGGGCAACGTTCTTCACCGGGCTCTATGAACGAACCCACCGCTACACGTTCGGCACGCCGCCGATCACCAAAGAGCACGCCGACGCGAGCTACCCGACGCTCTTGCGAAAAGAGGGCTATCGGACCGGGTTCGTCGGCAAGTTCGGTGTGAAAATCGCCGCCGCATCAAGGGACGCGATGTTCGACATGTTCGAGCCGATCGGCCGCCGCCCCTATTTCCGCGAACAGCCCGACGGCACCACGCGCCACTTTACCGAAATCGCCGGCGATCGGGCCGTCGAGTTCATTCGGACCACGCCGGTGGGCCAGCCGTTCTGTCTCTCGGTCAGCTTCAACGCGGTTCATGCCGAGGACGGCGATAAGGAAAACCATTACCCCTGGCCCAAGGCCGTCGATGGGATGTACGAAGACGTGACCATCGCACCGCCGCGGCTTGCCGATCCCGAGATCTTCGCCAGTCAGCCCGACTTCCTGAAGAACTCGATCAATCGGGCTCGCTACTTCTGGCGATGGGACACGCCGGAGAAATATGACAAGAACATGCGAGCCTATTTCCGCATGCTCAGCGGTATGGATCGGGTCATCGGACGGATCGTCGACGAGCTGCGGCAGAGGAATCTCGACGGCAATACGGTCGTCCTCTACATGGGCGATAACGGTTATTACATGGGTGATCGAGGTTTCGCCGGCAAATGGTCGCACTACGAGCAATCGCTGCGCGTGCCGCTGATCGTTTTCGACCCACGCCTGCCCGAGTCGAAGCGCGGCCGTGTGCTCGATGCGATGGCGTTGAACGTCGATCTGCCGGCGACGATGCTCGAGATGGCGGGCGTCGATGTGCCCAAGCATTACCAGGGCAAGAGTCTCGTGCCCTGGCTGCAGGGCTCCGAAGTGGCCGACTGGCGGGAAGACTTCTTCTGCGAGCATCTCATGGAAGCCGGGACGAACATCCCGAAATGGGAGGGCGTGCGCGGCCGGCGATACGTCTATGCCCGATACTTCCAGAACGATTACGAGTTTCTACACGATCTCGAGACAGACCCGGACCAGCTCGAAAACCTGGCCGCCGATCCGAAGCACGCCACGTCGCTTCAGAAGATGCGCAATCGGTGCGATCAACTCCGCGACTCCTACGGCGGGCCCTTCGTTCCCCATCGCCCGGGCAAGTGAGTGTTGTGCGGATTTGGCCGAGCCCCGTACGGGGGCCGAACTTGCTACCTATTCCTGGGTCAAGGGAAGGTGGCGTCGTTTCGAGAGGGGGTGTATGGCCCGCGCCGAATCTCCTCTTTCGTCCGGTTCAGCGCATGGAGTACGTACCCTGCAAGCACAACCGGCCAAGGTCCGTCTCCAGGAATGCCCAAGCCCTCGCGTAATCTCGGCCCCCTTCGTGTGAGAGCCAGATCTGGGTACGCCTGGTCAAGCGTCGTCAGGTCGACAAGTGGAAGATCGGCTTCGGAGCCACTGACCAGATCGATATTCGCGTCACGGTAGCTCTCGATAACAAGTCCGACACAACTATACCGCCACCAGAGGATCGTCCCGTCCTCGGCTCGCCACGGTTCGGCGTGAGGCGCGATAACGTACTGACCCAACGGCCCCGGGCGGCGCGAGGCTGCGTCGTATTCAGCCTCGACCTCGTCAAGATACAGCTTGATCTGGTTTGCCTCATCCACAGTAAGCGTTGCGGAGCCAATAGAATGGGCACGCATCTCGCCTGGATTCTCAAAAGGGGGCCTCATATGCCGTACCGCTACTGTCTCACCATACGAAACACCATTCCTCGTCTCTAGTGACAGCCCCAAGTGACGCACGAAATCACGAACTGAATCGGAGTTCTGTCCGACGACGTCGAAACGCTCAAATGGAATTGGTTGTGCGGCCAGACGTTGGGCGGGCATGTGCGTGCTCAGTCAAATGCGGGCTAGTCCGTTTGCAGGCGATCAGAAGCCTCTTGAACGGTTTTCGTTGGCTGGTGAACGCCAACTCCGTCGCCGAGCTTCGTCTCCCACTCTTCTTGTAGCTTCGTCAGGCGGCGTTGGAGTTGTTGGCGAAACCAAGCCGGACAGCACGTGTTTACCTCGTCAATCACACCACCGACTTCCGGGCTTGCCAACGCTGCCAAGGCTTGCACCGCATTCATGGCCACTGCGGCATGCTTGTTCTGCGGCAGTACGTAAGGATTCAAGTAGGCTCGCGCAACTCGCTCAACTTGGCCCGAAAGCGCGGGATACTGGTTCGGTGCCCTGGGCGGGTTGGCGGCAAGCTTGCGAGCAACCATCTTTACGATCTCAAGCACGGTAGCCAATGCAGGCGACGCGCGATGCCCCGGTTCCAGGAGCTTCGCGACGGATTCGACTTGGGCAACTTCCATTAACCCAACATAAGAGCGAATTGCCGAACATACGGCAACCCGATCTTCCGGGTCATTGCTGTCACGGAGTTTCTCAATGAACTCCATCAGGGCAGGAATGAGTTGTCCATCCTGGTCGTCCGTGAAATGGATGCCCTCCGCTGCGATGACCAACAGTCGGCGCCACGGATGATCCGTGGTCGGATCGATTACACCGTCGACCACTGTTGACGCCGCGCCTGTGGGATCCGTTCTAAGGGAATACCTGAGTTCTGCCAGGCGATCGGATAATGTCGGTGCCGACAATGCTGGGTCAGCCATGTCCGACTCAGCCATCCTTATCAGGGACTCTCGCAGCTTCTCAACTCCTTCACGAACTCTTTCTTTCTCCGCGAATTCCTGCATCCACACACTAGCAACGCGCGTCCTCGACTCCTCATCCTTCGGGTTCAGATAGCGAACCTTTAACTCTGCGGACAGTTCGAGATATGCAATAGCTTCACCCGGCGCGTTCGCGCCCAGTATGCGGGGCTGTTCCCGAAATAGGTCTTGCGAAAACGTTTGGAGTCCATGCTGCTGGCGAATGGAGTCAGTCATTGCCCTGGATGTTCCCTCCGGAGTCGAGTCTCAGGAACTCACGCACCGCGCCCATCTCTTTCTTCGCCACGCGCAGGCTGTCAATGATGTTGTCAATTTGCTTCTCGTCTGCCTGAAAGTAGAAGTCCTTCACGGCGCCCTCATCCACGCCAATGTGGATCGACGCCACCATAACCGTTCCAAGTATCTCCGGGACGTGCGCGTCAACCGCCTCGCCCCAGCGGAAGATCCTCTTTCGGATGGGCCGGACTTCAACCGTGCAACCCATGGAGTTGAAGCAGGGAAGGACGCCGCCGGTTGTGCTCCGCTCGCGTTGCTGGAATCGTAACTCGGAGCGTGCAGAGATCAATCGCTCAAGCATCGCGTCGAAGACCGGCCTTGAGTTGTCATCAACCCAGCCAAGTTCCCGCAAATCGTCCGCCCAATGCTCACAATCATCGTCCGGGAACGCATCGCTTAGCAAGGCGTCAGCGAGGAATTTAACTACGTTCAGTGCGTCTACCAGAGTGTGGTGAGGGATCGTCGACCCACCGGCCAACTCGCTGAGGAGCTTACGTTCTTGAGTCGGCGTTTGAGTGGCATTAACCTGGGGGTAGGAGTCCACGCAAAACTGGCGATCTTCCTCACTAAGATCAAGCGTTTCACGAAGGTGTCTCGCGAACGTCTTGGCGTGCTCAGCGTCGGGATCGTCAAAAAGGGTCGTAAAGAGCCTTGATCTCATCATCTCACCACTCTATCAACCCGCGCGGACGCGTAACGCCCCGCCATTGAGGGGGGGCACCGTAACCGTGTAAGTATAGACCACCACCACGCTAGGATCAAGTCCAGCGGATGGGGATCGCCGAGTGACTTCGCGCCACGGGATTCGCGTCATGGCAGAAGCGTTCCTTCACGAATGGCCCGCCTCGCCTCCGCCTCGATTTCGCGGTACTTTTCGAGATGGGCTTGCCGTTGCAGGTCCCTTTCCCAGGGGACAAAACCGGCCATGTCGGCGCGCGGACGGCTCTGTAAGGTCTTCTGTCCGCGGCGGATGATGGCCAAGGCCTGTGCGTGCTTGGTCGGGTCGTGCTCGAGCGATTTCAGACAGGGACTCAGTTCAGGACGGTCGAAGCTGATCATCGGGCCTCGGCATTGATCGGTTCGGGTGACCTGCGCGACGGTGAAGCCGGCCAGCCGGCCTAACTCGGCCAACTCGTTGCGGTCCAGCGGACAGCGGCCCGGCGGATTGTGCGGATAGGCCGTGTAGGTCGTCGGGTAATAGGGGCCGTTGAGATCGACCCAAGTGATCAGCCGGTCGAGACTCTCCTCGTCCAGCTCGACGTCCTGATGGCCCTTCTGAAGATGCCGTATCAGTCGACTGGTGTGAGAACCCCAGCTATAGGCCGGCAGATGTCCGGCGGGCCCGGCGCCGATGGTGCCCAGATAGCCTTGGCGCCATAGCTCCATGTAGGAGACGTTGAACGAGGCCGTTCGATCGCCGGCCAGGACCACCTTCTTCGCACCCTTCTTGCCGAAGTCGTGGCACTTGACGCAGTGCTTGTCCAAAACCGGCTGGACCTCGTCGATATAGCTAAACCGACGCGCCGGGCCGTGCCACGGCCGGAGCTTGCTCGGGGCGCCTCGGGCCGCCGAGGGGAACAGTTCGGGACGCGGCGACTTGTTGGCCGCCTGACGCGACTCGTGACATCCGATGCACGAAGCCCGTTCGCCCGAGTGAACCGACGTGCCGCTACGCATGCTGTGGATCATCATCCCGCGGGCGTCCAATAGCTGAAAGTAGACAAACCGATCGGACGGCACGGCGAAATAGGCGCTGCCGTCGTCGGCGACCGGCACGGTACCGAGGATCCGCTTGGCATTGAACTCGGTCCAGTTCATCGCGGGGGTCTGCATCCCCAGCCCATTCCATCCGGCGCCCTCGGAGCGGCCCCGCTTGCTGAGCGCCTCGACGACACGCAACGCCTTGACCGAGCCGGGCTCGACGTCCTGCATGTGCGTTCCTCGGTAGACGTTTTGCACATAGAAGACGCCGTCGTTTTCGGCATAGTCCCGACGCGAGGGGATGGCCGCCGGCTTCGGACGCGGCGACAGGGGCATCGGGCTAGAACAACCGGTCGCCTCCTCGTGCAGCAGAATCTCGTTGCCGAACGTGTCGACCAGGCAAATCGACGGCGGCGCCTTTCTGCTGGTGGCACGTACGCAGAGGAAGTATTTGTCGGAGAGCGGCCACGGTGTGTTATACCACGGCACGACATTCGCCAGTGCGTCGACGTGCCGGTGCATGCGCATGTTGGCGTCGCCGGACCAAAGCCGCCGCGCCTCGGGCGACCATGCCTCGACGGCCAATCGGACCGACGGGTTTCGTTCTCTTTGAAGCGAAGAGTCGTCCACCAGGTCGAACCGGCCTTGGACCTCGGCTGGCCACGTTTGCACGACCGACTCGGCACCCTCGATAGCGACTCGCGGATCGAGCACGGCCATCGCGCCGCCCAGGCTGCCGTGATGTGTGCCCAAGATACACAACAACCGGCCGGTGCCGGGGATATACCGAGGAAACCAGCCCGTCGACGGATGGGCCGTGTTATTACCCCAGATCAACGCCGGGTTCGTGCCGTCGGGGTTCGCGATCCAAAAGCCGTGTCCGTCGCCGAAGTTGCGATCCACATAGTCCCAGCGGCTGTAGAGAATCCGACCGTCGGCGGTCAGCGACAACTGATTCTCGTGTGCCGTGCTCCGAGTAATCTGATGGATATTCGTGCCGTCGTCCGCCATACGAAACAGTTGGGGGACCGTCTGCGTGTCGCATGGCACGTACTTGATCTCTCGCGTCGAGGCGAAGACGATGCTCCCGTCGGCCATGTAGATGGGATCGACATCGCTGACGTCGTCGGCATCGGTGAGTTGGTTCACGAGACAGTTGGCTTCCCCCGGTTCGGCCGTGGACTCCAGGGTGATCTCGAAGATATTGAAGTTCTCTCGGGAGTTTCGGCTCATGGCGATGAGAATTCGCCGGCCGTCGAAATCAACGCAAGGGGTGCGGATGATGCCCTCCGAGGTGGCCAGGAGCGTCGTCGTGCGGCCCGTCTTCGGATCGAGCAGCTTCAACGTACTACCGCGTGCCTGGTAGGCATGCGGCTCCATATACAGGTGCGTTCCAACCGTGTCCGGAGCCCTGGCGACAAACAGCAGGGGCTGTCCGCTGACCAGGGGATTCGCGACTAACGCCTCGCGTCGCAGCGAGTCGAAGCCGCCTGCATCGATCGTATCGAGCCGCCGAAGGTACTCTCGGCCGTGCGGATACCGGTCGCCGTACGTCTCGATCAGGTCCTCGACGGCCAGACGCAACGATCTGATCTCGCCCGGGTCGACCCCGCCCGACTTGTTGTTCTCGGCCGCGAACGTCGTTGCCGCACACAGGATAACCGCCGCTATGATCGAACTTCGCATCGTCTTCCTAACTCCCTGTCTTGAAGGTTGTCTATTCGTTATGCGCGAGCCGAGCCTACTCCACCTCGGCCGCCATTCGCGCGAGCCATCCTTGCACGTTATCGTCCGGAACGTCCAGCGGGCGACGGGTCATCTTATATCGCGGATATCCTCCCACGTCCTCTTGGCTATCGATGACGCGGCCCTTGCGGTCGAGGAACTCCCCGATGATGCGGCGGTCGATCGGGTCACGATCTTTCGGCCGAGCGCCGGCATGACGGACCACGTAATCGACGGTCTCCTTGGCGGGAAGCGGCTGCAAGCCATCCGGCCAAACCGGCTTGCGCTCCAGGAGATTGATTCCCCCCGAGGTCATCGCGACGGCCGTTGCGTCGGTGTCTCGTGCGATGTTGTCGTTCATATAGACGTCGCCCTTATCGGCCACCATCGCCATCGACTCGTTCGAATCGGCGCCCTTGATCAACACATTGCCGACGACCGCGATGCGAGCGTTGCGAGGCTTGATCGGCTCATCTCGCCACTCGCCTTCGGGGAACGAGACTTTCACGGCCCGGCGACCCGGGTTGTAGATCACGTTGTTCACGACGACGCCGGTCGTGAACGCCTTGAAGTAGGGATTGCGTTCGACGTTGTGGGCGTAGAGATTATTGACGATCGCGATGTTCGTGCAATAATCGTGGATCAGCGAGCCTTTCGAGTGGGGGCCTTTGACGTGGGACGAATCGCTCAGCCCTTCGGCGATGATGCAGTTGCTGAACGTTATGTCGTGCGATGTATGGTCGGGCCCGTCGTGGCGTGGCCCGGAGGCCGATAGATTCTCGTCCACGGCCCAAGTCACCGAGCAATGGTCGATGACCACATGATGGGCCGCGTTCGTGGCGATGCCGTCCGGCTCCCAGCCGCTGCGTTTCGGTTGGCCCGCATCCCCGGGTCGAACGCTGAGGTGGCGGATGAGGACGTGGTCGGTCGTGATCGAGATACCGCCGCGGATCAGCGTAATACCGGGCGACGGGGCCGTTTGGCCGGCGATGGTCAGGAACGGTTCGGCGACGGCAAGCGTGCTTCGCTCCAGGTCGATGACGCCCCCCACTTCAAAGACAACAATCCGTGGGCCCTTCGCTTCGACCGCCGCCCGAAGCGAGCCGGGACCGTCGGCATCGAGGTTCGTCACACGAATAACCCGACCGCCACGTCCGGCGCGCGTGTCCGTGCCGAATCCAACAGCGCCCGGGAAGACCGGCTCGGAAGCGTATGTGCTTGCCGCGGCGAGACAAACCACTGCAACGGCCAAGAGATAGAGGAACGTATTACGTCGGGTCATCGTTGCGGCTCCCTTGCTATCGAAACGTTGATGAAGTTTCTTTCGTAGGGTGGGCACTGCCCACCATGGAGTAGACACGTCTCTCTGATTCATGGTGGGCAGTGCCCACCCTACACGTCGTCACGGCAGACGAAAGAGGATGTCGCCGCCTGACTCCGGCGTATCGGGATCGAACTCGACGCGGCCCTGATCGTCCTTTTCGTCCGGCCCGATGGAGTGGATCACCGGCCGACCGTCGATTGTCGTCATTTTCATCGGCTCGCCGGAGTACGGATCGATGGGCACACTTTCCAGACCGGCCGCCTTGGCCATAGTTGCCAGATCCGTCGGCGGCCCATCATTTTCGAGTTGCCAACGGCACAGAGCGATGAGGCACATGGTCCCGCCATGCTGAGTGCGTCCTCGCGAAACGGCGTCCATGAAGCTATCGTAAGAGGCCAGCACAAGCGTGAACAGTCGGCCCTCCTCCTCGGCCGCACGGATGAGTTGAAGGAACTGTTCTTGTCGTGTTCGAAGCGGTGCGGCACGAGAGTCGAGCGTTGCCTGATAGAAACGGGTCAAGGCATTCAGTTCTTCCGGAAAATCGATTTTATCCACCAGTACCCCGTAGCCTCTAGTGAGCTTCTCTTGTTCATTCGGCTCGGCGATTCCTGCCATGACCGCAAACTCTGCAATCTGACGTCCGATGGGAGTGTCTGAATTGAAGATGCCCGTGCGGTGCTCGACGTCGAAAAGGAAAGATCGCACCATTATGTAATCGGCCTGAAGCCCTTCCTGAAACACGCCCGTCCCGTACTCGTTCTCGCGCAACATGGCAACCAGCCGGTCGCACTGTTGCGTTGTGATGCCTGGCATTGCGAGTATCTTCGGAATGACGTCAAGAGATACCATTCTGTCGATGGCGATGCTGACCAGTTGGGAAACCAACTGACCGCGAGGCCGTAAATCTCGACTCAGTCGCAAGACTGTCTCCAGACGCGAGATCGCTCCGTCCAGGTCCCTTCGGCTCAGGTCTCGGACCGCTTGCATCCTAGCAACATGACAGACGTTCGTTGCCGCGCTAGCGTGTGGCAGCAGAGCCATCACGTTGATGCCCGCCTGGAAGGCGCAGTGCGGACGTCTCTGCGCCAAGGCCAACTTCTGAAAGCCAACGTCGTACTCGGCCAGCATCGTGTCGATCGCAGCCCCATCAACGGAACTCGGATCGTTCTTCCAGGATGTATACATATCATTGAACTGTCCTTGCCGCATCTGGACAATCTCGCCACGTCGCTGCCGCTCTGGATCCGAGAAACAGTCGGCCATGTCAAACTCGAACTCAAAGAGAGCGTCGATGTATAGCGGCGCCGCGTTCTCCTCCGGCGTTGGAGCCTCGAAATACTTGGCCACGTCGAATGGCGCATCGTCCAGAAGCCACTCCGGCGGCTCGGTGACCGCGCCGGGAAGGGCCAGATCGTTGCGTGCGGCGGGGGATTTCGGCGTGGAAGGCCAGAAGAGGATGGCCATTAGGGCGATCAACAGAACGCCGCCACCCGCGGCACTTAGTCCGACGATCAATCGGGCGTTCGTCTTCGGCTTCTTCTTCGCCATGACCGGGGCAAGCGGCGTGCCCATGGCGGGAGCGGCCGGTAACTC
>SDBT01018333.1_pt1 | contig 11005 bp, 8 predicted proteins | sample 2277101 | NCBI WGS metagenome assembly SDBT01 (sample SAMN10404973, study PRJNA504765) | marine sediment metagenome | isolation source: marine sediment core GS10_PC15, 103 cmbsf | place: Arctic Ocean: Southern Knipovich Ridge | collected 2010 | reverse complement strand
GGCGTATTTCGGCGGGACTATCTGGGGTAATGTCAGGCATTCTGTTAAGCACGATGGCAGGCACTTTCCTGTTCGCGGAACAAAGATGATTTTGGCAGATTGCGTAGCTAATTATGCATCGCCTTTGATGCTTGATCTTTGTGCATTGGATTTCGATGATACGCCGACGGAGGAATTGGCAGAAACATTCAAAGACATCGCTGATATTCAGAAACTACAAGCTGGGGCTAAACCAGTTCGCTATGCGGCGATTTTGCATTCGCTGGACAGCTACGAGCACGACCCGGAGAATTATCTGGAAGGTTTCGAAGGTATTTACAGATTGTTGTTCGATGCCCATATTCCATTTGAGATTTTAACTGAGTCAGACGTACAGGAAGGGAAATTAAAAGACTATAAGATGTTGATCATTTCCGATGCTCCATATTTGCAGGACAGAACCGCCGAGGCTGTCAAAAGTGCTGTTGAAAAAGGCGTCGGGCTAATTGCGACATATAAGACGTCTGTTCAGTCGATACTGGCAGATGTATTGGGAATTGAACTAAAAGATGTTGTCGAGCAGCAGCTTCAGGAAGAAATTACTTTTGATGAGATTTTAGGTGTGCCCAAGATCGACAGCAATATATTTTATTTTGGAATGGCACGAACGGAGCACCAACTGGCAGAAGGGATTGCAAAGGGGAGTTTGTTTAGTTTCGAAGGTGGATTCGCGATAGTTGAACTTGTAGGTGGAGCTGAAGTTATTGCTGATATTTGTGAAAACGATGAGCAAAGATTAAAGCAAAGCCCTTATAACAGGCGAGGGATTTTTCCTAAGGGTCCGAAATGGCCACTCGCTGTTGTAAATAAGAAAGGCAAAGGAAAAACAGCTTATTTTGCGGCTCAAGCGGATAGTCAAAAGCGTCGGTTAAATGCACCGGAGCTGGACAGGTTGATGTTGAACGTAATTCTCTGGGCTGGTGGGAATGTGCCGTTGGAGACGCCGGATGTACCGCGCAGCGTTGAGGTTCGGCCATTCCATAATGAAAAGCAAAAACTCTATAATATTTTGCTTATAAATCAGACGACGAATTCATTGATACCGAGGCTTTCTGCGCCGGGCGTTGTCAGATATGTTACGCCGCAAAAGCAGTTGGAATTAATTCTATATACAGATAAAAAAGTCAAAGGAGTAAAAAGTTTAAAAGACGTCGATGTTGAACTGGGAAGAAAAAATGGTGCGGTCGGAATTAAGCTGTCGGTGCTGGATTTGTATGATTGTATTAGTTTGGAGTATGAGTGATTGACCAGGATTAATAAACAATCATTTAGTCTTGATAAGTTAGACCAGGCAAAAGGCCAGACAATAATCACCGAAGATATTCTGGTCGGTGAAGTTGAAGGTGTCCAGACACAGTTAGTTTCAATTAAAGGACCCTTTGCTTTAACAGAGCCCGGCAACGAAGAAGTGTTCGATGTATTGTTGTCGCTTAAAGGCAGGGGCGCAGTGACAGCAGAAAAAAAGGAAATCCAAATTAATGGTGAATATATAATAAGGGTGCCGTATGGAGAAAGTTATCAGATAAGTGCAGGAGGCGGTGATGAGCTTTATCTTCTGAGAATTCGCAAACATCTGGACAAAAAGGACAGGTCTGTGATTGCCGAGGATACCGGAAGTTACACGGCTGAGTATGCAAAAAGTTTTGCAGAATGTGCGACGTATTCGGAAGATATAAAAAGCCCAAAGACTACTAATCGGATGCTGCTGGATGAGGGATTGGTACCACGATTTTGTATGGGTACGGTTGAGACGGCTGGGCCTGACAAGGTCGATTTTCACGACCATCCGATGTTGGATCAGTTGTTTTTAGGCCTCAAAGGATGTAGGTGTAAATGCGTCGCTGATAGAGCAGAAGAGGTTTTAACTGAAAATACGCTTCTTCACGTGCCGCTTGGTTCCAATCACGCGGTGGAGGCCGCTGACAGTGATATGATGTATTACGCCTGGCTCGATTTTTTCCTGACGCTTGAAGACCAGGAATATATGAGCCGGCAGCACAAAATAGACTAAGGATGAAAAGTGAGGGGCAAAGAATTTACAATCAGACAGGCGACTGAGGCTGATTTTGCTGCGATCGATGAGATTAACCGCAGCAGCGGCTGCTGGGATGGCGGGCTTACTTCACACGAATTATTAGAAAAGCGCCACGGCAAAATAGACGGCCTGGATTGGGCAGAGCAGATGACAAAAGCGGCGGCTGAGTATATACGAAAACCGGGCGTTGTATGTTTTGCAGCGGAGGCCGACGGCAAAATTGTAGGTTATGCAGCGGGTGAAAAGAAAAAGACCCGGCAAATAGAGCTTGGAGAGGTCGGTTACAATGCGGTTTTGCCGGAATATCGCGGGCAGGGGATAGGCCGAGAACTGGTCAAGGGCGTGATGCGGAATTTAAGGGACAGCGGGGCGCGGATTTTATATGTTGTAACGATAGATAAGGACGCCCCGGCCGCTGCAATGTATGAAAAGTTGGGCTTTGAGAAACTGACGTCTCACAGGTACTACACGATAGACACCAAGGGCATACCTTGAAAAATTCGGAGCACGAAACTTGAAATCCTCCGCAGGACACCTGACGGTGGAAACAAATTTAAATGACCGAAATACAAATTCCAAAAACACAAGATGATGAGCCGTTGTTGGCCATCGAGGATTTGCACACGCATTTTATTCTCGATGAGGGTGTGGCAAAGGCGGTTAATGGTCTAAGTTTAGAGATTCCCAAAGGTAAAACCATCGGCCTGGTCGGTGAAAGCGGCTGCGGTAAAACGGTGACAGCTTATTCGATTATGCGTTTGGTGCGTCCGCCGGGCAAAATCGTTTCCGGTAAAATTACACTGAACGGCAAAGACGGCAAAAAGATTCTGACCGAACTTTCCGAAGAGCGGATGTGTCAGGTTCGAGGCAATGAAATAGCGATGATATTTCAGGAACCGATGACATCGCTGAATCCGGTGCATACGATCGGCGCTCAGATAGCAGAGGGGATTATCCTTCATCAAAAGTTGAGCAAGAAACAGGCCCTTGATCGTGCGGTCGAGATGTTAGAGAAGGTCAGGATGCCGGGGGCAAAACAAAGAGTGAAAGAATATCCACATCAGCTATCGGGGGGAATGCGGCAGCGGGCGATGATAGCGATGGCACTGGCACCTGAGCCGATCCTGCTTATTGCAGATGAACCAACGACGGCGCTTGATGTGACGATACAGGCCCAGGTACTGGAGTTGATGAAAGAATTGCAGCAGCAGATGGGTATGACGATACTGATGATAACTCACGACCTGGGCGTTATCGCTGATATGGCCGATGAAGTTATTATAATGTATGCCGGCAAGGTGGTGGAGAGGTGCGGGACAGATGATATTTTTTACGATAATAAGCATCCGTATACGAAGGGTCTTTTGGATTCGATTCCCAAACTGGGTAAAGAAACAGATGGCCCCTTAAATGTTATTGGTGGAAATGTTCCGCATCCGTTGGCGCTGCCGAAGGGTTGTTCCTTTAGACCGCGGTGCAAGCATCGAATGGATATGTGCAGGCAAATGCCGCAGTTGAAGAATTTAAACGAAAATCACCTTGTTAGGTGCTGGCTTTACGACAAAGAAAACTGATATGGATAATCTTCTGGAAATCAAAAACTTAAAGAAACACTTTCCCATACAAAAGGGGATATTCAAACGCACGGTCGGTTATGTAAAGGCTGTCGATGGCGTGACGTTTAATCTGGCAAAGGGCGAGACATTAGGTCTGGTTGGTGAGAGCGGTTGCGGCAAAACAACTGCAGGCAGATGTATCTTGGGGCTTATTAAGCCAATCAATGGTCAGGTGATATTCGGTAAAGAAAAGGTCGATCTTTGTAAGTTAAGTCACAGTGAACTCAAGGCATATCGGCCTCGGATGCAGATGATATTTCAGGACCCGCATTCATCGCTTAATCCTCGAATGACGGTTGGGGATATTGTGGCAGAGCCATTGAGGGTAAATAAGAGATGCAAAAAAAGTGAAATCCAGGACAGGGTCGAGGAATTACTAAAAAAGGTAGGGCTTAGCAAACACGCAATGCGGTGCTATCCGCACGCCTTTAGCGGCGGACAACGGCAAAGGATAGGAATTGCACGGTCACTGGCGCTTGAACCGGAATTGATCGTAGCGGATGAACCGGTATCTGCATTGGATGTGTCTGTGCAGGCGCAGATATTGAATTTGTTGGCGGAGTTACAGACAGAGCATAATCTTTCCTATATCTTTATCGCTCACGACCTGAGTGTAGTTGAGCATATAAGTGATCGCATTGTTGTGATGTATTTGGGCAAGATTATGGAAATAAGTCCGGCGGAGAAACTCTATAAAAATCCCAGGCATCCTTACACAGAAACACTTTTGTCGGCTATACCGATTGCCGACCCAAGACTGCAGAAAAGCAAAAAACATATTACTTTGCAGGGTGATGTCCCTGACCCTGCTGATCCGCCGAGCGGTTGTGTTTTTAGAACCAGATGTCAGTACGCAAAGGATATTTGTTCGAAGGAAATACCGCAGCTTAAAGAAGTTGATGACCGAACATCTGTAGCGTGTCATTTCTGCGAAGAATTATCGCTTGCAGGAATATAATCAATGAGAAAAAAACCTTTATATAAACTATTTTTAATCGGATTATTGTTTTTTGCTGGCTGCAAAGACAGGGCCGACAAAGAAACCAGAGTTACCAGTGCCTTTCCTAATGGTTTAGATGCCAGGGAATCACCTATGCTGGCTGAGCTGGTTCAGGCAGGGCAATTGCCGCCTCTTGAGGAGCGTTTACCGGATAATCCTATTGTAGCCAAACACGATTACGCCGGTTATGAAGGGCCGGGTGTTTATGGCGGGACGTGGAATTTTATTCATTGGGCAACTGATTTTTATATGTGGCGGCTGGTGGGGACGTACAGTCCTCTTATAAGATGGAATTATGATGCTTCGGCACTGGAGCCGGGCCTGGCGGAATCCTGGGAATTTAACGCCGATGGCACAGAACTTACTCTGCATCTTCGAAAAGGGCTGAGATGGTCGGATGGTCATCCGTTTACATCGGAGTCTTTTGGGTTTTATTATGAGCTTTGCCTCGATGACAGATACCAATTCAAAAAGTCGGAGGTCACAAGTGTGTTGTCAACGCCGGCGTGGTGCTATGTGAATCAAAAGCCGATGAAGGTGGAGACGCCGGACGATTATACGATAGTAATGAAATTTGCCGGGCCGAATTGGCTGGTTCCGCAGTGGCTTGCGACCGGTTTTTGGTGGTGCGATGTATATAACATTCCAAAGCACTATATGAAGCAGTTTCATCCCGATTACAATCCTGATTACAAAGATTTTGTGGAATTTGATAAGAAAAACATAATCGGTAAAAATCCCGACCGGCCATCACTTTGGCCCTGGGTACTTAAGGAGATAAGTAAGAGTTCTGAGAGGATAGTTCTTGAGCGCAATCCCTATTATTATGTAGTTGATGACAACGGCAGGCAGTTGCCATACATTGACGAAGTTGTCAGCGCATTTGTTCCGGACCAGCAGGTGCGGGTTTTGAAAATATTGGCAGGTGAGGTCTCTTGTGTTTTTAGAGAAGCCGATATTATGGATATGAGCTTATACCTGGCCGGCCAGGAAAAGGGCGACTATCGCGTGCTGCAATGGACAAGAGCCGGCAGTAGTTATCCGCCTATCTTTCCAAACTGGTCGGACCCTGACCCTGTTTTGCGGAAGATTATTCGTGACAAGCGGTTCAGGCAGGCCTTGAGTCACGCAATTGACAGGGAAAAATATAATCGCATCACGTGGTGTCGCCTTCGCGAGCCGCAGGCATTTACTATTTGCAAGGAAAGCTGGCACTTTAATAGTGAGGAGGGAAAAAAACTCTATGAGCAGTGGAGACGAAGCTATGCCGAATTTGATATTGATAAATCAAATACCTTGCTGGACCAGATGGGGCTGACCGATCGAGATGAGGATGGTTATCGATTGCGGCCTGACGGCAAAAGATTGTCTCTGGTGCTTGATGCGATAAACGCAAGTGAGTTGAGATATGCCAATGATGCGGCGCTAATAGTAGCCGATGGTTGGCGCAAGCTTGGGATAGAAGTGATTATATATACACCGCCTGAGATAAAACGTCTTAAACGTCAACAGTTAGGTGAGTTTACCATCAGCAGTTGGGCAGGCGGCAGCAGTATGAATATATTCTGCGGTTACGGCTGGGTCTTTCCAAATCAGGCGGTGTTCTGGCATCCCCAGGTAGGACTTTGGTATGAGACCGGCGGCAAAAAAGGTGAGGCGCCGACCGGGCCGGTAAAAAAACTGATAGAAATATTTGAAAAGATGAAAAATGAAAAGGACCTGGAAAAACGGCACCGATTAGCGCATCAGGCTATCCGCATCCACATTGATGAAGGACCGTTTGTATTTGGAACGGCCGGCCGCGGGCCGGCTTTGGTCATAGCGGCAAATAATTTTCGTAATGTCCCTACTGATTATTTTCAAAGCAGTTGGGCTCATTGTGTGCCCGCTACGAGCTATCCGGAGCAATATTTCATAACCGAGGAAGATAAATGATTTCGTACATTATACGTCGCTGTTTGACCGCGATACCTACATTGCTGGTTATTTCAATAGTAGGTTTTGTGATAATTCAACTTCCGGAAGGTGACTTTCTTGACCGTAAGATCGCCGAGTTGGAACAGCAGTTCGGCGATTCCAGCTCGATCATCCGGGCGGATGAGCTGCGAGCGAGATACGGATTGGGCCAACCTGTATGGAAAAGATATATAAAATGGATAAGTGGATTTGTAAGAGGTGATTTCGGGGAATCCTTCGAATATGAGCGAGAGGTCAATGAGCTTATCTGGGGCCGATTGGGCTACACCGTTTTGATCGTCCTGGGTGGACTCGCATTTTCTTATATTATGGCAATACCTTTGGGTATCTATTCAGCTACACATCAAAATAAATTTTCAGATGTGATACTTACTTTCTTTAGTTTCCTGGGAATGTCACTACCATCGTTTTTGATAGCACTGGTGGTAATAGTCTTTGCGTTTAAGGTTTTTGGAGTTCCGCTTTTTGGTCTGTTTTCTTCTCGCTATGAAGCGGCTGGGTGGAGTCCTGCGAAATTTGCTGATCTTCTAAGGCATCTCTGGCTGCCTGTTATAATTGTGGGAATAAATACCTCAGCGAAATTTATGCGGGTAATGCGCGGCAACCTTTTAGATATATTAGGCCAGCCGTTTTTGCAAACCGCCAGGGCCAAGGGGGTAAGTGAAAAAATGGTTGTTATCAAACACGCGGCAAAACTGGCCATCAATCCTTTGGTCAGCATATTGGGAACGAATCTGCCATATTTGCTCAGCGTCTCGACGATCGTTTCGATCGTGATGGGGCTGCCAACGGCTGGGCCTATGTTGTATCGGGCGCTTATTAGTGAGGATGTATACCTGGCCGGGACTTTGATAATAATGTTTAGCATATTGGTAGTGGCTGGTAACTTGATTTCTGATGTTATCCTTTCCTGGATAGATCCAAGGATAAGATATGAATAGTCAGAATTCAGACGACAAAATGATTCAGGACGATATCGAAATGACCGAGGCCTTCGATAAGCTCGGCAGTCTAAGCTATCGGCAACTTATATTTCGTCGTTTTATGAAGAAGAAACTGGGTCTGACGGCAGCGGCAGTTCTTATTATTTTTTACGTTGTGGCTATTTTTGCGGGATTTTTTGCCCCTTACCACTACAACAAGGTCAATGACCTTATGCGGTATGCCCCGCCGCAAAGGTTACATTTCTCGATTGATAAGGGTCTTTATGTATATGGCCTCGAGTTAATTAACAACCCTGTGACAATGGAGCCCAAATTCATACCTGATAAAACGGCCATTTATCCGGTAAGGTTTTTTCAAAATGATACCGGGGGCAAACTGCATTTATTCGGCAGCGAAGGACCTTTATATCTGTTGGGAACCGACAGGATGGGCAGGGATATGTTGTCACGGATTATTTACGGTGCGAGGGTCTCGATGACCGTTGGTCTGGTGGGAGTAACGCTTAGTTTGATATTGGGTTCTATCTTAGGAACGATTTCAGGTTATTTCGGCGGTTGGGTGGATAATTCCATTCAAAGCGTTATTGAGATTCTTTCGACTTTTCCGACGATACCATTGTGGATGGCGTTGGCCGCAGCCCTTCCGCCGGGTCTTTCCAGTATCCAGGTTTACTTTGGAATAACTATCATAATATCGCTGGTAACCTGGGGCGCATTGGCCAGGCAGGTTCGCGGCAAAGTGTTGGCTCTTCGTGAGCAGGATTATGTTACGGCAGCACGTTCTATGGGAGCGGGTCATTGGCAAATTATCCGCCGTCACCTTTTGCCCAACTGTTACAGTCATATTATTGTTATTGCGACATTAGCTATTCCCGGTATGATCTTAGGCGAAACTGCTCTTAGTTTCTTAGGTCTTGGTATCAGGCCACCGATGACCAGTTGGGGAGTATTGCTGGAAGATGCCCAGCGGGTAACGGTACTGCTGCAGTACACATGGCTATTGTTGCCGGCAGTACCTGTACTTATTGTAGTTATCGCTTATAATTTCTTGGGTGACGCCCTGCGGGATGCAGCCGATCCTTATTCAAGCTGAGAGGAAAATATGGGAAACAGTATAACAAAAAACGCTTTCTATCTTCAGGATTTCCTGAAGGTTAATTTGGAACAGGATACGCTTTGTCGAATCGGGCCGGTCAAACAAATAGAAGTTGTTAATGGTGATGTAGAAATAAAAGCTGAGCTTATAAAACAAAAACATCTCGAAGATAAGAGGTTCTTTAACGATGACGAAACTCTTGGCGATGTCTATATCCGCCTCCGATTATATAACAACGATATGGTTCGCTTGATGATCTCGACCGCAAAACAGGATTTTGTTGACCAAAGCCCGATGCTTCAGTGGCACTCTTCTATGCAGCGAGTGGAGTGTCAATTGACCGAAGAGCGGGATTGCTGGGTTGTTACCGATGGAAAAACCATTCGTTTTAAAGTTGGCAAAGACTGCTTTGCTCCACAGGTTTTTCCTGATGAAAAAACATGTATCGAATTTCAGGGTGAAGATTACTTTTTTACCGAATACTACGATGCTCTTTCGGCAATACTGTTAATTCGCAAAGACAAATCCGTGACAACGGCAATATCCCTAAAGATAGACGGTAATGAGCATTTTTGCGGGACGGGAGAGCGATTTGCCAGGATCAACCTTTTCGGCCAACAAATCGACCTTGTTAACGAGAACGGCCACGGCGTAAACAGCCCAAGAACCTACAAGAACATACCATTTCTTCTGAGTTCCAAACCATATGGTATTTTTGTACATTCAAACGCAAAAATGAAACTCGATATAGGCCATCATTCAAGCCGTTCGCTTCAATGGCTCACCGAAGATGATATGATGGATGTATTCTTTATTGGGGGCGGAAGTTTTGAGAATATCCTTCTTAATTACCGCAAAATCACCGGTTTTCCCGCGATGCCGCCTACATGGTCATTTGGTGGATGGATGAGTAAAACCGGTTACTCAAATGCCGACGAATTCCAAAAACTCGCGACGCGGTTGAGAGACCAGGAGTACCCGATAGATGTACTGAACATAGACCGCTGGCATGGTGACCAATGGAAGTTGGATTTTAAATTTTCAAAAGACCATTTTCCTAATCCTGATGAACTTATCAAAAATCTCACCGATAGAGGTTTTCGGCTGAGTCTGTGGATTTATCCCTATATTAATCCGGGTGTGCGTCTATTAAAAACCGCTCGCGAAAAAGGATACGTAGGTAAAGTAACAAACCCTGCTGATGCGGTTGAATTCGGTGACACGATAGACTTTAGCAATCCCGAAGCAGTCGAATGGTACAAAAATTTATTGAGACCGCTCGTTGAAATGGGAGTTTCAGTATTTAAAACGGATTTTGCAGAAAACATCGATGAAACTGCAGTTTATAAAAATATCGATGGCCGGAAATACCGCAATCTCTTTGCCCTTCTCTATCAAAAAGCGACATGGGAAGTTATGGAAGAATTTACAGATGAACCATTGCTTTGGGCGCGATCCGGCTGGGCAGGCAGCCAACGATATCCAGTACACTGGGCAGGAGACCCTTCGAGTACGTTCGATGGGGCATTGAATTGCCTTTGGGGAGGTTTGCATTTGGGATTGAGCGGCTTTGCTTTCTGGAGTCACGATGTGGGCGGTTTCTACGGCATTAAGGAATTTGATAAAAAGCCATCCGATGAGCTTTATGTCCGTTGGACACAGTTTGGACTTCTCTCAAGTCATGTTCGTTTTCACGGTATGAGTCCGCGTGAACCCTGGGAATATCCAGCCGTTTCTGATATTGTCCGTCAATGGCTGAGATTTAGATACGCTTTGATACCATATCTTATCGCACAATCGCAGAGGTGCTGCCAGAGCGGGCTGCCTGTGCTGAGGCCGTTAGTTATCGAATGGACTGACGACCCCGCGATCTGGAGCATATCAGACCAGTATATGCTGGGTGATGCCTTTTTGGTCTGTCCGGTATTTAATGCCGAAGGCATCAGAGATATTTATCTGCCTAAAGGTAAATGGGTAGACTTCTGGAACGGTGAAGTGTCCACCGGGCCTGCATGTTTGAAAAAGATAAAATCAAGACTTAGCAGAATCCCGATTTATGTTCGATATGGAGCGGAAGTTGAATTCGCTGAACCTGTGCAATGCACAGAGCAGCTAAAAGATGCCAAGTTGTTTACCATTGAATTTAACGATACTTATAAAGGTTTCGAGCAGTGTGTTCTAAAGGAGATGATAAAGTTATAATGACAAATATCAAAGTTATAACCAATGCGGTTCGTTGGGCAAGGCCTGCTATCAGACAAGAGCACGAATGCCCTAATGTCAAGCCACTGGAAAATA
>SDBT01018332.1_pt1 | contig 11006 bp, 12 predicted proteins | sample 2277101 | NCBI WGS metagenome assembly SDBT01 (sample SAMN10404973, study PRJNA504765) | marine sediment metagenome | isolation source: marine sediment core GS10_PC15, 103 cmbsf | place: Arctic Ocean: Southern Knipovich Ridge | collected 2010 | reverse complement strand
TCAGCTTGGAAAGAGAACGATGACAAAAATCAAGCAAGGCTTCTTCTGGGCACTAATCTACAACATCATTCTGTTACCAATCGCTGCAGGACTGTTATATCCTTCATTTGGTCTTTATCTACAACCACAATTTGCCGGTCTTGCAATGGCGCTATCTAGTGTTAGTGTTGTCATTAATGCGTTAACTCTGAATAGATTCAAACCGCACAGTATAGAAACAGAAGAAACAACAACTCCTCCAGCTGCATTTCTTGAGGATGATGTCGCAGTTGATCCTATCTGTAAGATGAAGGTCGATATTGCTACTGCAGAACTCTTCACAGATTTTGAAGAAAAACGATACTACTTCTGCGCACAGTACTGCAAAGACACATTCGAAGAAAATCCTGAGAACTATCGTGATTCTGAATCAACTCTAACTGAAGTGACACCTGCAATAGCAATCGATCCAATCTGTAAGATGGACGTTGATACTGCAACTGCGGAGCTTTATAGTGACTACCAAAACAAGCGTTACTATTTCTGTGCTCCATATTGCAAGCAGACATTCGATGCGAATCCTGAAGAATATGAAAATAAGGATTTCAGAGATTAGTGAAGCGCAAGTTTATTGAGCAAGTTCCTCGGCTTTGTCAGATGGGTTTTGTATTGCTATGGGTATAGAGGAAAGAGCTATTGTTCGGTTTGCAGGTCCTGAGGATCTTGAATGGTGTGTTGTTGAAGATAGTCATGTAACTGAGAAAATAATTCGAAATAAGATTATGAATAATGAGATCATAGTTGTGGAGCTCGATGGCCAACTCATTGGTTACATTCGATTGGAGTTCTTGTGGTCTACAACTCCCTATATTGGACTGATTTTCGTAATCGATGAGTATCGAAATGCAGGAATTGGTCGTAAGATGATTGAATATTTGGAGGACCATCTCCGTTCTCATGGACATGATAAACTGATGAGTTCTTCTCAGGCAAATGAGCCTGAACCTCAAGCATGGCACCGGGCAATTGGATTCGAAGAATGTGGCATAATTTCGGGTTTGAATGAGGGTGGAATTGGAGAGGTCTTCTTTAGGAAGAAACTAACCTGAAAGGAAGAAATTCCCTTCCGCAGTAAGTCGTACAATTCCTGAAACTAGAACTTGATTCATTTCTTCAGTCGGAACTCTAACGATAAGTTGGCTCGGTCTCTGAATCTCATAACCCTGTTCTATTTTGATTTCTTCACCAAGAGAGTGATTTTCGAGAACATTGTACTTCTCTAGATACGCACCTAATGGTCCAATTGCACTGCCTGTCGCAGGATCTTCAAGTACTCCAGCGCCTGGAGCAAACATTCTTGCATGGATATGTGAGTCCTCATGCACGCTCTCAGTTGAGAAAATGATTATCTCTTGACTTGCGAAATCTTTGAGATCATTGATTATTTTCTGACTATTTGGTACAGCTCTTTTCACAGTTGCGAGGTTTCTTAGAGGTACTACCAGAAATGGGAAGCCAGTTGAAACTGCTTGAATCGGATAATCTTGAACAACATCTTCGGGTGTCAAACCTATAGTGTTAGTGATGAGGGATAGATTATCTATTGTGTCTCCAAATTTGGGTGAAGGTTGTTTCATCTGAATGAAGTTAGTATCCAAATACTTGACAGGAATTGGACCAACTCCTAATTCGATAGTAGTGTCCTTCAATGACGAATTGATGAGTTTCTTATGTTTCAAGACAAATGAAGATCCTAACGTTGGATGTCCTGCAAAAGGTATTTCACTCGCTGGTGTAAAGATTCTCACCTTGAATGAGCAATCATTCATCTCCGTCTTTTCAATGAATGTTGTTTCTGAAAAATTCATTTCAAGTGCGATACTTTGCATTTCCTCAGTTGTAATTGCATCATTAGCATCAGTATGCCAGAAAGTTGCAAGTTGATTTCCCCCGAATGGATATCTACTATCAACAAAGACACTAGTTTGTACATACGGAATTGAACGCATGTTTCACTAGTACTATTCGGTCTCTAATTAAGAAGACCAAATCAGCAAATTGAAACTTAAATTAGCAAGATACCTTGTCGAGCTCACCCTGACAGATCTTCTTATCTTCTTCTCCCTTAACCGCGTTTGTGGCTTTCTGTGCCATCTCTACGTATTTCTTGCACTCTTTCTTATTTCCAGCAACAACATGAGCTCGAGCAAGGGCTTCATAGATGAACGGCATGTCCCAGTCTTTCCAGTTCTCATCAGTCTGCTCTGCTTCTTCAGCAAGTTCGAAACCTCGGTTTGCGTGGAACAATGCGGGTTCAGCTCTTTTCAACTGAGCGTAAATCCTAGCAAGCATGTATTCTGCCCTAACTGCATTGATTACTGTTCCTACCTTGCTCCAGTGGTATCTTGCTGTGTGGGCCATATGCATTGCTTCTTCAAGCTCTTCTTCTGTAGGATCATCTTTGTCTAAAGTTGGCCAAATTTTATTATTGGTTTTAATAGCGACTTTCTTATGGAATTCATCCATAGTCATCTTTTCATCCGCCATATTTTCTTTCCTCCTGATTGAGGATTGATTAACACTTTCTTTACTAACCTTTTAACTATTGTTAATGAAGCCTGACTATATGTATTAAGCATGCATAACATTATTATGAAATATATCTAATATTGTGTGGGACATTTGTAATTTGAGGAATTACAATCATCTTCCTATTTGAAAAAGAAGGGGAGTAAGATGACTAATAGCCCGAGCTGCTGGAAAATCCGGAGCGGGAGCCCGCGAAAGCTGGAGTTATGAAAATGAGAATGAACAAGCTGAGTTGGAGAACTAAACTGTTAACTCTCTTCACATTGGTTTTAGCTGCATCACTATTTCTTCAAGTTTTCTATGTTATTCCATACATCGAGAATCGTGAAGTGCAAAATAAAATAGTTCAGCAGAAGGATGTTGCTCACAATATTGCAAGAGAGCTAGACATAGGCCTGATCAGACTTACGAATATACTGGAAGAGATAGCCGAGCGCGCAGAATTCCGCAACATGGATATTGACAATCAATCCGAGGTTTTATTCCTATATAGGAATGTATCATTAGAAATCCAGAGCCTTTACGTAATGAACGAAACAGGCTGGTTCGTTTCAGGCACTTCGGAGAATATGTCTGTTTATACCACGAAGAGTTATGCTTACAAGGACTACTTCATTGCTTCTTTTGAGCTAGGTGAAATTCATTTCAATGTGCCCCGTTCTTACTATAATAACACATTAGTAAGCACCTCTATCAGCGTGCCTATTGAGTCATATGCGGGAACGAGGGTTGGTGTACTGTTGGGCACTCTGTGGCTGAATGACCTGATAGAGAGTGTTGCTACCTATCCGCTTGAGGAAGGTGAAATTGCTTACGTGATAGACACCCAAGGCACAGTAGTTGCCCATTCTGAGATAGACTTGTTCGCTCTGGAAGAGGGTCCACTGTCGCTTAACTACAGTGCTGAATATTTAGTACAACAATTCATGGACGGAGTAACAAATTATCCTTGCGAGCATTTCGACGACAACACGCTTTACATTGGCACCAATGATGTTCTGGAGTCCAATGACTGGGGAGTTGTTGTAGAAATTCCGAAGGCCATGATTCTAGCCCAAAGTATCGTACTGAGTAACAATCTGTTGTTTTACAATTTTATGCTCTTTAGTGGTGCTTTGATTATCACGTTATTCTTTGCACAGCAGATAACGAAACAGCAAAAACAGGCTGAAGAACAATTGGTCCGCAGTGAACGTCTAGCAGTCCTAGGACAACTGAGTGGTGGTATAGGACATGAGTTACGTAATCCTTTAGGAGCAATCAAGAATGGGGTCTACTTTTTGAGAATGGTATTGGAGCAGCCTGATCAGGAAGTAAGTGAAACGCTTGACATTCTAGAGTTGGAGGTTTCGACGTCTGAGAGGATAATAAGAAGTCTTCTTGATTTTGCTCGTCCAAAACCACCAACACGACAGAAAGTCCAAGTGAACGAGGTAATCAACGATTCAATGTCAAAGATTCAAGTACCTGATGGGATTGAAGTTGTTTATCAACTTGAACCCGGGTTGCCAATTATTCTCGCTGACCCAATACAAATTCACCAAATCGCTACTAACATTGGAATCAATGCTGTGCAGGCTATGCCTGATGGTGGAAGATTGACAATAACAACTCAATTGGTTGATTCATCTTGGATTGCGATGGTCTTCACAGACACTGGAGTTGGTATCCCTGAAGAAAACCTTCAGAAGCTTTACGAGCCCCTCTTTACAACAAAAGCTAAAGGAATTGGTTTGGGATTAGCAATCATTAAGATGATGGTTGAAGATCATGAGGGTTCCATTGAAGTGCAAAGCGTGGTTGGGAAGGGAACCACCTTTACTGTGAAATTACCAAGATCGTTGACGGAGGGAAAGTGATACTATGAGCATAGCTACTATCATGATTGTTGATGATAATGTGAGCTTGGGCAAGACAATGTCATTTGTACTAAAACGTCAAGGATACGATGTTGTGGTCAGCATTGATGGAAGAGATGCTCTTTCGAAGGTCAAAGAGAATCCAGGTATCGACCTGATCTTCATGGACATCAAAATGCCATTAATGAATGGCGTTGAAGTTTTGAAACAAATCAAAAAACTAATCCCTGAAGTTATTGTGATTATGATGACTGCTTATGCCATTGACGATTTGATTCAGGAATCTCTAGAAGAAGGAGCATATGGGATTCTTTACAAACCTCTAGATTTGCACAAAATGGTCGATATTATTGAAAAAGCAAGAAGTGCGGAAGTTGGAGCTTTAATCCTTGTGGTTGATGATGATTTGAGTACTAGGACTACCTTTGAGAAGATTCTCAGAAAGAAAGGGTATGATGTTATTACCACCGATACAGGAGAAAAGGCGATTGCAATAGCAGAAGAAGACGAGATAGATGTCATTTTCATCGACATGCAACTTCCAACTATCAATGGTCTAGATACCTATTTACGAATCAGGAAGAGAAATCCAACTGCTATTGTAATTCTAATCACAGGATTTGCTGAAGATATGAGTGATCTAATAGAAGAAGCATTAATCTCATCTTGTATTTCCTGCTTGCACAAACCTTTGGATATGGGGCAAATCCTAGAAATAATAGGAGACATTCTAGAAAGAAAACGTGAATCTATGTGACGGAGTCAATGACCATGGAAGCTGTAAATGAGAGAATCCTCATTGTTGATGATGATGAAAGCCTTTGCAGGACTCTTCATTTGATTCTGAATAAGAGGGGATACGACTCGGAAACAGCTCTGAGTGGCGAGGAGGCCATTAGAAAAGCTAGTGAAAATTCCTACCACATGGCTCTTCTAGATATCCGACTTCCAGATATGCAAGGCCTTGAACTCCTAACTCAACTCAGTAAAATACAATCGGAAATGGATATGATATTGATTACTGGTCATGCCTCGGTAGAAACTGCTCTAGCTGCTGTTAAGACTAAGGCTGCAGCATTCATTGTCAAGCCCATCGACATGGAAGAACTGTTCAATACAATTGAAAAAGTATTGGAGAGACAACATCTCATTCACAAAAGGAAATTCGCAGAGGATGCCCTACGACACAGCGAGGAACGGTACAGGACTCTTGTCAAATCTTTACACGATAATGTCTTTGTATTTGACCAACAGGATAGATACTCGGAGTTCTACTACTCAGATGAAAAGCTTCTCTATGTTCCGCCCGAGGAGTTCCTGGGAAAGCACATTACAGATGTCTTGCCGGACGATGTAGCTTCACAATTTATCAAGTGTTGTGATGACGTAAGGAGAAGTGGTAGTCCGCAAGTGATTGACTATCCACTATTGATTGAGGATGAACCCCGTTTGGTTTTCAGCCACTCTGAGCCTTCATGAAGACCGTGAAAGAATTGTTGCTGTGGTTCGTGAAATCACCGATCGGAAAAGGGTAGAGGATGCCCTACGCGAGAGTGAGGACAAGTACCACGCACTATTTGATACAGCACCTATTGCCATTGCCATGACTGATATTGAGGGTCGATTCATTGCGGTGAATCAAGGTATGGAGAATCTCACAGGCTATTCATGGCACGAATTGAAAAACATGATGTCATCCATACTCTATCACGATATTCAGGACCGCGAACGTGCCCTCTCTATTCTCAATATTGATGGACGATTACACGACTTCGAAACAAAGCTCATAAAAAAGAATGGTCAGATTTTCTCTTGCTTACTCAATTGGGACCTCACGGAAATAGACGGGCAGATGGTGAATTCAGTTACACTTAGGGACATATCTGCTCGAAAACAAGCAGAAGAGGATCTGCGTGCAACTGCAGAAACATCCATGCTCTATCTTGATATAATGGGTCATGACATCAGAAATAATCTGATGGCGATTGTGATGGGTACAGAAATTCTTCAGCATCATGATCTTGGACCAGAGGTTTTTCCCATATACGAGCTCATTGTTGAATCAGTACAAAACTCTCAGGAATTAATAAACCGAATACTTACTACTCGAAACCTTCTCAATGAGCCGCTTTCAAATGTGTCGCTAATCGATGCTTTGAAAGAGTGTGTGGTGAAGTTTACGAATGAATTCGAAGATGTTACAATTCAAACGAGCATCGAAGTACCTAAGGCGAAGGTTCGAGCTGACAAGTACATCAGGTATCTATTTTGCAATTTGCTTGACAATGCCATCTCACATAATCCAAGAATCGAAAGGCAGGTTTGGATCAGACTTAAGGGGGTTGCTTCTGGCTTTGAGGTTACGGTCTCAGATAATGGAACCGGGATTCCAAATGACAGGAAGGAGTCCCTGTTTGATCCTGAGAAACGATTTGGAGGTGTGGGAATCCATCAAGCGAAGAGTATCTTGAAGAAATATAATGGAAGAATTAGTGTGCATGATAGAATTGATGGAGAATCAGAGCAAGGTGCCAAGTTCCGAATATGGTTTCCAAAATCCAGAAACAAGTAAGTCTTCATGATTGGCGGGTGTTTACACGGTTTCCACAAGATATTTAACGATTGTTATTTTTGCTGGATTTAGAAGGTAGTCACATAATGTGACCCTAACTTGTGCCCCTGCTTTATATAGGAAACAGAGAGCAAAGAATTAGAAAGCTAGCGCATTCTCCTAACGGAGTATAACTCCTGTGGCTAAATGCGTTGAATGAGGTTTAAAATAATGAAACCTATTGATGATAATGAATTTCCTTCAGAAGAAACATCCGATGATGTTGAAGAGGAGGATTTTGATATTGATATTGAAATTAAGAGTAGAAGACGCAGGAAGTCTCTATAGAGAAGGACTTCCGGTAAAGAATATGGAACTCTGTTCAGTTTTATTCTTTGGATGGCTTTTACAATTATCTGGCTATTCTTTTTTGCAGGTGCAAACGGACTTGTCGAAAACATTGCAGTGATATTCGTAGCACTCTTGGCTATTGGAGCTGTGAATACACTCATCTGGATTCCAGCTCATGAAGGAAGGAAACCAAAGGCTAGTGCAATAAGTGGAATCGGATGGATCGCGTTCCTGATTCTCTGGATTGTCTTCTTTGCTTCTGAATATGGATTCTATGAGAACATAGGTATCGGACTCGCATCGTTGCTTATTGTTGGAGTATTGAATATTGTACTCTGGGTTCCCTCAGAGGGAGAAGGATGGGGTGCTCGAATTAGTGCATTAGGTGGTACAGGTTGGTTGCTCTTCCTTGTGCTATGGCTTCCATTTGCTAATGATTTTTCCAACACGGTTTATGCCATAACATTCTACCAGAATGTAGCAATCATATTAGCCTCATTCCTATTGATGATGATGATTGTGATTTCTCCTTGGTTTGGGAAAATGGAGATTCAAGTCAATAGCGCTGTTGAAATAGGCAGGAAACCAAAGATTACAGTTGGTGTGTTCTGGGCTTGGATTGCAATCCTTATCATTTGGTTGTGGTTCTTTGCAAATAGTTATTCTGCAAACAAGAATGTTGCTGCTGTTCTATTATCATTCGCATTATTCTGTGGAATTCTTCTAGCCATGTGGTTACCATGGGCTCGCAAGAGAGGTGAAGGACCTGAGAGTTGGTTCTCAATAGGCTTAACCTTTGCTTGGGTCATTATTCTTACAGTATGGTTCTGGTTCTTTGCTGATACTTTTAATGATTACCAGAACTTTGCAGTGTTCCTCGTTTCTCTTCTTCTAATAGCAGCTGTGGCAGCAGGAGCACAGTGGAAGAAATACCGTGATTTTGAAGCTCTGGATTGGAAAGACTAAATCTTTGAATCAAAAAGGAAGGTAGGATAATCCTGCCTTCCCATTGTTTTCTTTTTTGAATTAGAATGCAAGATACCCGCCGTCAACAGCAAGGGTATGGCCGGTGATATATCTAGCATCCTCACTTGCTAGGAAGCATGCTGCACCTCTGATCCACTCGTTTTCTGCAAACATCGGAAGTGCTGTTCTTGGTTCGATCATTGTTGTTCGAATCTTCTCGTCATCAAAAGCTCCTTTTGACATTGGAGTTGGGAAAAATCCAGGTGCAATTGCATTAACTCGAATGTTATGTTCTCCTAGCTCGATAGCTAATGCTTTTGTCATTATAACCAAGCCACCTTTTGACGTATAGTAACTTACTTCAGGAAATTTAGTACCACGAAATCCGAAAGTTGACGAGATATTGATGATCACTCCTGACTTCTTTGGAATCATCACTTTAGCTACTTCTCTTGTAGCCACGAATGCTGAAGTCAAATTGACATTCATTACGGTATTCCAATCTTCCAATGTTTGTTCGATGAGTGGCTTGACGATATACATACCTGCATTGTTAACCAAAATATCTACAGTACCGAATTTCTTCACAGTTTGCTTAACAAGATCAACAATATCCTTCTCTTTTCCAACATCAGTCCGTACAACTAGCGTTTTTGCTTTGTACTGTTGTGAGATATCTGATGCTACCTTTTCCAGAAGTTCTTTCCTTCTTGCTGCCAGAACTACATTAGCACCTGACTCTGCAAATGCGTGTGCAAATTGTTCACCTAAACCGGCTGAGGCTCCTGTGATAATCACAACTTTGTTTTCGAGATTATACTTCACCATTCTCATCACTATTACAATTCTTTGAATTGTATGAGGAGTGGAACCTCCTAATAAACGCAGACTCCTCACTCTTTATCAGAGTGATATTATTGCATTCATGGATTTCTACTCCGGTGTTGGTGAATCAATAGGTTCCACAGGTTCATCAGAAGGTGGTTGTTTACGAATTTGATAGAGGCGGAGAAGTCCTATTGGAATGATGATTCCAAGCCAGATAATGACGTCGCCGATTGTAGATAAGAAACCCCTTGAACCATTTGGATCAAGCCACAACTGTCCTAGTTTCATCATCGAAATTAAGGGGAGTATAATGATAAGACCGAATATTTGTTTGAGTTGAACTGCATTGACTTTAGGTGCTAGTCGTGAACCAATCTGACCCCCAACAAGCATTCCCACTCCCAACGCTAGTGCAAAGTAGAGGTTCACAGAACCGAGAGCTATGTTGTATGCCGTACCTGCGGTTGCTGTAAACATCATGATGAACATGGAAGTTGCAACAGCTGCATGCATTGGAAAACCCATGAGAACAATAAGGACTGGAACAACAACTGCACCGCCTCCTAAGCCAAGGAGTCCCGCCGACATGCCACCTATGAATGCTCCAATGAGTGCAGTAATCCACTGTCGTTGAGATATCTTAGACATATTCCAATTAGCAAGTTCTGATGCAACGTCTCCCTTACCACTCTTTTTCGCAAAGAGCATTTTCAATGCTACAGGCATGAGTGATATTCCAAAAACCAGACGCAGAATATATGGTGTTGTAATTAATGTGCGCAAATACACTCCAAAAAGTGACCCGGGGACAGTAAATACAGCAAGTATGAGTCCAATCTTAAGGATAATTGGTCGTGGCTCTTGCCTCCAATAGCCAACTGATGCTGCTATTGCTACAAAAAGACCTCCTACAAGAGCTGTTGCTGGCGCTGTCTGTTCATTGAATATTTCAAAGAAGACGATTAGCAGTATTGGAGTGTTGACAGTTCCTCCACCAATACCAATCATGGAAGAAAGGATACCAACGCCGACAGCGAAAATTGAGATTGCCATTGCAAAAAATATGAGGTCTTGCATTGAGTCACCTTGGAGAGCTGCCATTAAGACCTATACTTAAGCAATCCGTTATGATGACAATTATTCTACTAGTCCGGTGTATCCCGCTTTGTTACTAGGTAAAGACCACCTAAGAAAATGGTTAAACCAACAAAAAAGAGTATTGCTGCAAAATCATGCTCATTTACATCAGTAGCATAATTATTGACTAGAACTGCACCTATTAGAACTATAAAACCTATAATAGCGATTACTTTCCCGGGGCGTGTATCATAACTAAGGAATTCCAGCTGCTTGTCATCGCGGTGAATGACTGGAGCATCTGAAACCTTTGCATCACTACTGAAGAATCTTTTACCATCTTCTGATATGACTCCATGAAGCTCATTCTCGGATACCAGTTCGTTGATCAGTTCAATAACAGCCTCTGGGTCAAGTTTGAGCTTCTCACTGAGAATCGTAATGGCACTAACATTGTGTTCAACAACAAGATTTACTAGTTTCTCTTTATTTTCATTCATTATGGTAACATCAGAATAATTTCTCGGTAATTACTTATCACGAAAGCAATTCAATATCAGTTTTTCTCTATGTGCCTTCTCACGTCAATGAAACCAAATTCCTTGTGCCTAAATAATTGTCTATGACTTGATTGCCCAGAAATGAACTTTCCCAAGTTTGGTTTCATAGGTTCCATGTTTTGAGAAATTCCGACTAATAATGTGAAGAATATCTGACCCTTCGATTACTCCTAATTCAGGAAATTGTGTGGCCGCAGTAACTTGAATGAATTCACCTAAGGTTGCATTTTCAGGTTCATCAAAGAA
>SDBT01018331.1_pt1 | contig 11007 bp, 9 predicted proteins | sample 2277101 | NCBI WGS metagenome assembly SDBT01 (sample SAMN10404973, study PRJNA504765) | marine sediment metagenome | isolation source: marine sediment core GS10_PC15, 103 cmbsf | place: Arctic Ocean: Southern Knipovich Ridge | collected 2010 | reverse complement strand
CGGTGCGGTGACCTACCTGTTCGTCAGGTTCTTTGCCTTCATCGCCCTGTCAGCTACACACTGCTTTGTCAAATTGGGCGTGATCTCCGGCGGCGGGGAACTGCCCCCCGGATCGGACGCTCTGGATGAAGTCTGGGCTGCCCCGACGTTTGACAATCTCACGGGACCGGCCACCTTCGGATCGCACCCGATTGCATCGTGGCTGATCGGAGTATGGGTCTTCATGGTAGCCGCCGGCGTGCTGGCCTACCTGCTGAGCTACGCTGCCAGCAGCACGACTGTGATCTACTACCTGCTGAGGCGGAAAGAAGACGCAACCGACCTCGACGACGTATACATCGAGGATGTTGAGGAAGAGGACTTCTTCGAAGCTCCCAGCGAGCAGGAAGACGAATCTAAAGACCAGCCGGAACAAGAATAACTATCGTCAAGACAATTGAATTGTCATCTCAAAAGCCCCCGTCGCTTATCGGCGGGGGTTTTTCATGCACGCTTAATCGCCGCAGATGAGTTGATGCTGCTCTCGGCAGTAGCGATCGGTCATCCCGGCGACAAAATCGCAGACGACGCGGTGGGCGCTAAGCTCGGCGGTAGTTCCTATTCGCTGGGCGTAGCGGGCGGGGAGCTTTGACTGATCGGCTAGATAGGCTGCGAACAGTTCGCTGATGATTTCTCGCGAGAGTTCTGCCTGCCTGGCGTTCTGGCCAGCTTCGTAAACCATCTCCAGCAGAAACGTCTGCATCTGATCGACAGCCGCGCGAACATCGCCCGAGAAACCCGCAATTCGCTCACCGGCTGCCCGCACGTCGGCGAGGCTCGCGATTGATCGCTCTCCAATCGCGGCAGCTGTAGTGACAATAAGATCATCAGCCATTATCGCCAACAGTGCTTTAGTCGCCCTGATGCGCTTATGCACCGGGCTTGCTGCGGGGTATTCTTTATCGGCTGCCGAGAACGCACGGGCCCACAGGTCAAGGCTCGATAATTGATCCACGCTCACCGAGCCTGCCACCAGAGCGTCTTCAATATCGGCTGCGGTGTAGGCGATCTCGTCTGCGATATCCACAACCTGCCCCTCGAGGGGAGCGGACTGAGTCAGGTCAAACCCTTCGCTCGAAGGCACGTCGTACCTGGTTTCGTGTTTTGCCAGGCACTCGCGCACCACATTGGTCAGATTCAGGCCGCGAAAGTTCGGATACGGATGCTCCAGATAGTCCACTACTCTCAGTGATTGGCGATTGTGCTCGAACCCGCCGTGATCGGCCATCAGTTCGTCGAGGACCTTCTCACCACTATGTCCGAACGGCGAATGCCCGAGGTCATGCGCCAGAGCAATCGCCTCGATTAGATCTTCATTAAGCCCCAGCGCCCTTCCGACATCCCTGCCGACCTGCGCGACCTCAAGCGAATGCGTCAGCCGCGTGCGAAAATGATCGTGTTCGTGCGGTACGAAAACCTGCATCTTGAAGTCCAACCGCTTAAACGCCGAGCAGTGGATGATACGATCGCGATCACGCTGAAAACACGTCCGATATGGATGCTGGGGTTCGTCAAATTTGCGTCCCCCGCTATCGGCCTCGGACACCGCGTAACGCGAGCGTAGTTGCTTCATCCGGTCCTGGTACGTCTGGCGGTCTGTTGTATCAGCCGGTGTCGTCATTGCGAGAGTTTGGGCAGGTTCAGTTCAGCCGTCGCGTCTTTCAACAGCGACAGCAGATGCTCCAGCGACTGGGGGATTACCCTGGCATCGCCGAGCACAGACATGAAATTGGTATCGCCCGCCCATCGCGGCACGATGTGTATGTGCAGATGGTCCGGCAGGCCCGCTCCGGCGCAGCGCCCGATGTTCATGCCAACGTTGAAACCCTGAGCACGTATCGCATGGGTGAGTAGCAGACGCAGATCGCGGACCATCTCCATCATCTCCAGCATCGCCGCCGGTTCGAGGTTGTCCATAGTCCCCTCGTGGGCGTAGGGAGCGACCATGCAATGCCCGCCCGTGTACGGATAGCGGTTCAACATGGCCAGACAATGCTTGCCCCGCCACAGGACGAAGTTGGCGTCGTCGGCGTCGGCGGCGTCGCGATATCTGCACAGGAAGCATCCGTCGTCGCTTTCGTCGTTGAGGCCCGCAATGTACTCGATGCGCCATGGCGCCCAGATGTTGCGGCTGCGTTCGGTGCTGTCGGATTCGCCGTTCATTGGGGCTGAATATAGCCGCCACGGCCAAAAAACACAATCTCGCACAAAGTCTCTGCCATAAGCTGTAATAATCACACGAACTGCCCCACTGCGGCGGCCGTAATGTGCATTGCCGGATTCGGCATTCTCGAATAGAATATACATAGGCTTTTGGAGGCTAAGACAGACAACTCATGAACGGGAGCAGCTACAATCAGCCCGTCAACGAGGGTTCAACATACCCATGTGGGCGAGATGTGCATGGCAGCGACACTACGCGCGTAGTGGTGCTCTGCGGGACGCATGCGCAGATTCTGACCGGCGAGCAGGGCATCATCCGCGTCCATTCCGCGTACGAAGCCGCCGCCGAATTGCTGATCGCCCCGGCCGATGCGATGGTGATTGAACTGGCCTGCCTGCAAGCTCCGCATCTGAAACTGCTGGAGCTTGCCCGAAGCAAGAACATCGAGATACTCGGTGTCGGACAATTCCCCGCCAGCCTGACAAGTGACGACCTGAGCGGGGTGCGACTGACTTCGCTGACCGACTTACCGGCTGCGATAGCGGCAATCGAATCGCACGACACGCACGCCGCGCCGCCGCAAATCGAGCATCCGATCATTCAGCCGCCGACCTTCGAACCTCGGACCGAGACATATCAGCCCCCCCAGCCAATCACCGAGGAGATAATCATCCCGCCGGCGGCGGCACCTGCGCCACAAGCGGAAACGGCAGAACAAACACCCGCGGCCGGTGAGTACATACCTATCGAACCGCCGGCGTCCCAATCTGAAGCGGCACAAGAGAGACTCGCGGCCGGTGAGTACATTCCTATCGAACCGCCCCCAACGCGCGATGACATCCCGGGATCGCTGGACGGGCTGCTTAGCCCGGAAGAGCTTTCGGCACTGCTGGAGGATGACGAATGATCTACTCCGGCCAAACGCAACAGCCATGCTCTAATCCGGCATGTCCAGCACGTCTGATCTCCATGGAGTGCGAAAAGTGATCGACTCCGGTAAAATGTTATTGATCGCCCCAGGCCCCGCCGGCGACGAGATTGCCTCACGCATGGATGATGCGAACATCGTTCGCTGCGACGATCCGTACGACGCCCTGCAGAAGATGGCCGATCACGATTGGCCTGCGGTTTTGCTGGCGGCCGAGCCTTCGGAGTTGGAATCGCTTGGGCGTGCGTCGCGACGGTTGCAGTCAGCCGCCAAACTCTACGCTCTCTGCCCACCGGCAGCCGAGTTGGAAGTCAGGCCGTTGGCTGGTGATGTGATCGACGATTACTTCATTTCCCCGCCGTCGCCGGAGGATGTCTGCGAAATAACAGACGCCGTCTTTGGCCCGGCCAAGACCGCCCAGCCCACAACCGTTGAAGGCCTCACGACGGTGGACTTCGCACAGTTGATCGACGCTACGGCCAGCATGGGCGATCTTGAATCGTGCATCGCGGATATGGTTAACCTCCATTGCACACTTGCCGCCATCTGGAAGCATGAAGCCGAAGTGTCGCCCGAGCGGGAGGTGCTCCTGCTGACGACAGGCGATCCGCCGCGGGTGCTGACTGCCGATCGGCCGCAGAGCGAACTTCCCGACGAGCAGCGAAGTTTCCTTGCCCGCATCCAGGATTGCCTGCCCGGACTTACGAAATCCGCCAAGCGGACCGAGTCGCTCCAGACCCTCGCCGTTACCGATTATCTGACCGGCGCGTACAATCGCCGGTACTTCTACAACATCACCGATCAGATCCTCCGACGAGGCGGACACGAAAACTTCCGCGTCGCGATGATGCTGTTCGACATCGATAACTTCAAACGATACAACGACACCTACGGCCATGCCGCCGGAGACGAGATACTCAAGGAAATCTCCCAGCTGATAAAGCAGGTCACTCGCGATCATGATATCGTCGCTCGCATAGGCGGCGACGAATTCGCCGTACTGTTCTGGGACGCCGATCAGCCGCGTCAGGCAGACTCCAAACCGCCCGAGAGCGTAATAATAGTCACAGAGCGTTTCAGGGCAGCGGTGGCGAGGCACGAGTTCCCCTCACTTGGCAGCGAAGCTCGCGGATCGCTGAGCATATCGGGCGGACTTTCCACATTCCCCCGCGACGGAAAAACCTGCCGCGCCCTTCTGCGATCCGCAGACGCCGCCCTGCGATCTGTCAAGCAGACCGGAAAGAACGCCATCAAACTAATCGGCCGTTGACGCTGTGGCAGCCTACCAGTTTAGACTTCCGTCCAGCGTGACTTGTTGATCACCTTTGACAACTCGGCCGATCTCATAACAATCTAACTGATATTCTCTCAGATGAGATTGTATTGCTTCGGCGGCATCGGGGCTGACGACAAGCGTCATTCCCACGCCCATATTGAATGTCTTGAGCATATCAGCATCGTCAAGGGCCCCGATCTCTTTAAGGCACTTAAAGATTGGAGGGATGCGATATTTTGAAACGTTGACCTCTGCACCTAGCCCCTTTGGCAGGATGCGATTGAGATTCCCTGCGACTCCACCCCCCGTGATATGCGCCATACCATGGAGGCCGGACATTTCACGCAAACCGCGTATTGCTTGCCAATAGCACATATGGGGCTTCATGATTGAGTTCAGGAAACTCTCCCCGTCAACATCTCTATTCAGGATATCCGGTTCATGATCGACCAGGGCACGAACCAGCGAATATCCATTGGTGTGCAATCCATTCGATGCGATGGCCAGCACGATATCGCCTTCTGTGATCGCGGAACCGTCGACGATCCGCCCCTTATCAGCGACACCAACAATACTTGCACTAAGCACGTAAACACCCTGCTCGACGACGCCTGGCTGTTCGGAAGTCTCGCCTCCAACCAGCGCGCAGCCCTGCTCATTGCAGGCAGCCGCCATCGAAGCAACCAACTCCTTTACGATTGGTGGTTCGATTTTCCCGCAAATTATGCAATCCTGTACGTACAGAGGCTCGGCACCCATCACGATTATGTCGTTAATCAGGTGATTGATCAGGTCATAGCAGATGGAGGAAACGCGACCGTGCTTGAAGGCCAACTTTTGCTTTGAACCTGGCTCTTCGGTCTTCAGGACGAGAACCGGCTCTTGCAGTCCGGTGAATCGCCCATCAACCAAGCTGGCGAATGCACCGAGCTTGTTGAATACCCTGGCATCACTGGTATTGATGCTTTCGGCCATCTCTCGCTTGGTAGAATCGGCGGTGTTGATATCGACTCCAGCCGCTTCGTACGAAAGGCGTTCCTCGGTCATGGTTTTCCTCAGCTGGCTGTTACGCCTTGCAGTTCGGCTTTGCGTTTTTCGATGATTGCTTTCTTGTCTGCGGGCATGTCATCTTCGGCCAGCAGTATGTCGCAGCCGTCTATGAAGAAGTCTTTGGCGAAGTCGCTCGTGTAGACGCGATCTTCCGGCGAGCGAGACTCCACTGTCTTGAGGAAACCTTCGAAGTCATCGAAGTAGCTGCCGTAGATGTGGAACGAATCGGAGATGTGCATATACTCGCCCAGGCCAACGCCGATAGCTTCGGCAGCGACTCGCTGGATCTCGGTGAAGGCGTACATGTTCATGAAGGCGGCTTTGAACGCATCGTTCGATCGCATGTGGACGTTCATGTGCAGCTTGCCGTCGGAAATGCGGAACCACAGCCGTTGCAGACACGACGGATCGGCGATGTGCATATCCTTCCACACCTGCCATGTAACCGCCTGTGCCCGACGCGTGTAGGGAACTTCCTTGAGCTTGTCTATCGCGCCACGGATCTGGTCGAACACCCTGCCGTCGGGCAGGTTGTATTTGAACAGCCTTTCGTGATAGGTGTACTCCCACTTGCCTGCTTCAGGGTCGATCCAGTGATCGTGCACGCCGTAGAGCGCCTCGGAGCGATACTTCTCCAGATCGTCCAGCCCGCCGGGAAACGCGCGGTGAATTCGCGGTTCGTCGAACGGTTTGGTTACGTGGATCAGCGCGGTAACGTCGCGGCTGTTCGGGTCGTCCGGGCGGTCGTACTCGGTGGGGAAACTCTCTCCCTGTTGCCAACAGGCGATGACGGCTTTTTCCCAAGCCATGGGGAGTGATTCTTCTACGATGTGAATTGACTTCATTACAATGCCTCCCTGCACTGTCAAAAGTAATCGAACAATTATAAATAGGCCAGCACGTCCGCGTGGTCAAGCGCGGAATAGAAGATTCTCTGACGCTAACAGTTCGGATCGAGTTAAGATGGTTTGAATGAGAGGCTTGAGAACATGGGGATGAAGACGACAATTTCAGCGATCATGGTACTGTTGTGCATGGCCGCTGCCGCGCCGGCTGACAGCAACAGCGATGCGCACCGGGAAGATTCGGGCACCGAGACGCCTGCGGAGTTCAAAAGCTACTCTACGCGATATTACGTCGTCCGCACTGACCTGGACCCTAAGATCGTCCGCGAGGCGGCTGCCCGGCTGGATTCCCTGCTTGTTGAATACGCAACGCGGACCCAGGGGTTTTCCGGCAGGGCAAGGACCAAGATGAGCTTCTTCATGTTCGCCAAGCGAGCGGACTATTACGCCGCCGGAGGACCGACCGGAACGGCTGGCCTTTACGACGGGAATAAGCTAATGGCGGTCGTGCCCGGTAAGCCCGATCAGCAGTTCTGGCGAATCGTTCAGCACGAAGGATTTCACCAGTTTGCCGATACGGTGATTTCGCCTGACCTTCCGGCATGGCTATCGGAGGGCCTGGCTGAGTATTTCGGCGAGGCTATCTGGACCGGCGACGGGTACGTAACGGGGGTGATATCCAACAAGCGGCTGAAACGCATTAGGAAAATGCTCAAGGCGGGCAATCTGCGGCCCATAGACGATATGGCCGGGTTGACTATCTCGCAATGGAACGCACAGCTGCAGAAACGCGATTACGATCAGACATGGTCGATGGTGCATTATCTAGTGCATGCAGAGAACGGAAAGCACCAAAAAGATTTCGCGAAATTCGTGAACGATATCGTGGCTGGACGCCCTTGGAGCTTCGCTTTCATTAATCGCTTCGGAGAGTTTGGATACTTCAAGCGGAAGTACACCGAGTGGTGGCTGGCGCTGAAGGATAATCCGACTGCCAAGAAATACGACATTGCAACCGTCCAGACGCTCATGAGCTTTCTTGCACGCGCAACGGCTGAGGGGCAGAGCTTCAAGGATTTCAACGCATTCGCTGCCACCGCCCGCCAAGGCAAGCTTCGCCACGCAAAGAATCAGTGGTTACCGCAAAGCCTGCTCACCAGCGCCCTGCAACGTGCCGATAGCGCAGGTAAGTGGGCACTCAGGGAGACAAATACCGTCACTGCACTCTTCCTGCGGAAGCCTGACGGAACACTGATAAAGGCGACTCTCACCAAGGCCGACGGCCGGATCGGCAAGGTAAACGTATCGATCAGCCGCCCAGCTCCTGCAAAACTGCCTCGGCGATAGTCTGCGTACCGGGTCTGTACAGCCGCCTAGCATTGGCTGAGAGACTCCCCAGCGATTCGCTGTCTGAGAGTAATTGAGCGGTCTTTTGAATCGTCGCCTTGACGCCTCGGACCATTACCGCCGCACCTTCGAGCTCGAAGTATCTGGCGTTTTGCATTTCCTGCCCGGACACAGGATTGAGCAGCACCATGGGCAGGCCCTTGGCGAGGCACTCGGCGGTTGTAATTCCGCCGGGCTTGGTCAGCATCAGCGATGCCACTTCGGCCAGCTCATGCAGCCGGTCGGTAAACCCAAGCCCCCTGACCCGCTCAGGCGCTTCGGGAAGTGCCCCAAGACTCGCGAGCAGTTTTTTATTCCTGCCGGCTAGGACAACAACATAAGCGTCGGGACAGGCGTTGGCGATTCCGCGTGCAATCTCCACCACCGGCCCGCATGTAAATTCCGTACCACCCGAAAGCAGAACGATTTTCTTATCGGCAGGCAGATTCCAGTCTGCAAGCACCTTCTGGCGGTCAACAGGGGCGATCCAGTTGGGGTGAATTGGCATTCCGCTGAGCGTTATCTTCGCCGAATCGATGCCCCACTGCGTGAGGCGCTCGACGCACCTATCGGCTGGGGCGAACCAACGACTGACATGCTCGCAGTACCACCAGCGATGGGCTTGGTTGTCGGTCACTGCCACCAACTGCCTGGCCGCGATCCTGCCGTCACCGATAAGCCTGCCGACAAACGGCGGGGCCAGAAAATGCGTGTGCACGATAATGTCCGGCGGATTGTCCAGCAGGTACTCGGTGAAGCGTTTGAGGAACAGTCCATCCCACTTGAGCCGCACCCGTTCGTGAATGCCTCGCCGGGCCGTATCAGGCCGGTCCGTCGCCCAGAAGCCCAGCCCGTACAGATGCGCAAATCGTGTGACAGCCAGACCGTATCCGCCGGCGTAGCATATGCGGAACAATCGCGGTGTGAGTGTCAGAACATCCAGGAATTCGACGTTGAGATTCGGCGCGTCGGCCCGCAACTGGGCGATGAGGGCTCGGGCCGCGGAATTGTGGCCGGCCCCGGCGGTCGCCGAGACAACCAGAACCCGCCCGGAAGATTTACTGTTCGTCGATTCGTCCATGAGCTTCAGGATAATACTCCGTGTTTTGGTGTCGTCAAGTCAGGCGGTGGTGCAGATTCACGATCCCTCGCCGCGCGAGCCTGGCAGCCTGGCAAGATGTTCGCGTGCCAGATCCTGCCACGGATTCGGCGGCGCTGCAATCACGATGCGGAAGTAGTCTGCCGGTTTCTTGAGATTCGGGATCAACGGCAGCGCCCGTGCCCTTTCGGTTTGCATGGTCAGCATTCCGAGCTGGTAATTGGCCTTGACGGCCGCGTCCGTGAATTCGTCTTTGGCGAGATAGATAAGCATCTCCGCCTGAGTGTACGGATCTGGCGTCGCCAGCGCAACGGCGAGTTTTAGATTGTCTCCCATCGCCGTGCCCTCGTAGATACTGACCAGATCGCCCAATCGCTCATCGTAATTCAGTGCAAGTGGATTTTCATTGAGCATCGCAGCGAGCGCTTTGGCGGCAGCAGGATCGTCCAGGATCTTATTCTCCTCGATCAGCCAGATCAACTCTCGGACCCTGAACAACGCCTCGTCATAATAGTCTCGCGACGGAAGAACGCTTACCGGCTGAAACACGCGCATCTCCGATGCACCCGTCGAGACTTTACCCCGAGCCTTCATGTGCTCTTGCAGCCTCTGGGCGGCTGCGTTCAACAGGTCGTCGCCCAACGCGATCTCCTGCCTGCGAAGCGCCAGTTCGCCAAGGCGCCACCGCGCCAGTTGTGCTTGAGGCGCTCCGGGCAAGTTTTCACTCAGCATCCTCCAGGCCTCTGTAGACGCCGGCGATGGAAACCCTGCCGACGAACGGACCGTTCCGGTCTCGAACGCGCGGATGTCGAGGTGCAGGCTGCGCGCCTGAGCCTCGATCCAGAGCACCTCCGCTATCCTCTGAGAATCGCCGTAGCGGGCGCGAAACCGCTCGCACGCGTTGATGCATTCCTGCTGTCGCCGGACCAGGTTTTCCTGCAGGCGATCGGAACTGATCGTCCCGGCGCTGGAAGGTTGAAACAGAACGTCTCCAGGAACGATCCCCTCAACGATGATGGCATATTCCAATTCGTCGCGACCCACCTTTGCATGGAAAACAGCCACCCCAGCTGCAATCAACATCACAAGTACCGGAAACGTCGCACCAGGCGAGAATCTTATCAGTTTAGTTGCAACAAGAACTATCGACGCGGCCACTATCGCAGCCAGAATCGCCACCAGCAACGGTCCGGCCAGCACCCACCTCTGCAGCGGCAGCAGTTCGGCGCTCTGGCTTCCACTGAAACCGAACAGGTACATGTAGACAACAGGCGGAATAAACCCGAGGACCGCCGCCAGGAAGGGCATGTCGCTGCGAAGCGGAGTGCGAGCGGAGATAACCGCCCCTATCGCCAGCATCGCCGCCAAAACCGGTGCATGTCCCAGTACGCCTACGACGGCGGCAAACAGTAGCGCAGCGGGAAGGCTGTAGAGCACAGAGATGATGATCGGCACGAAGATCATCGCAGCAAGGATCAGTCCGGCAACCAGGATCATCCACGGATGCGAAAGCACGTCCAACGGATAGAGAAACGTCTCGCCGAGGGGCATGACCAGATCCCTATAGTAATCGTCTCTCGTGAACGCCAGCCACTTTCCGGAAGACAGATAACGCCACCCCGCCGAGCCCACCACAAACACCGCGAAATTCAGTGCGAGGAAAAATCCATGCCGCCACGGGCGCCTGCGGCGAAGTAGTGGCACGCTGCCTCGATGATGATCATATTTCTCGGTGGCTTTGGCGACGGGCATCTTTCTGCTGACCTCCAGATCATTGTGTTTTGCGAGATTCCAACCAAATGCGGTAGAAAATATTATTCTTCAGGAATACCACAAACAACGATTCGTTCGGCCAGGGGTACGAGACAACCTCGTCGTGCATTTTCCCGCCCTCGATGCGGGCCTTGAGTTTCAGAACCGGGATGCGACCTTGCTTGTAGCGGTGGTTCCACTCTGCCGATTGCGGCGTTCCGAGCAGGATCAGCCCGACCTGATATCGACCGATGTTATCGATATCGGTCGTGCCTTCGATGTAGAGATCGTGGACGCTGCCACTGAATACCATATCGTTTTCGGCTATTCCGCCGGGGCGAAACGTCGCAAAACTCGTCATCGTCTTGTAGCGATACTTCGTAAGATTCAGACCCGGGAAAACACGCGTGACAAACTTCGGTGCACCTCGCCCTTCGATGACTCCGTCGGTCGTAACCGTTCTGGCCT
>SDBT01018329.1_pt1 | contig 11008 bp, 25 predicted proteins | sample 2277101 | NCBI WGS metagenome assembly SDBT01 (sample SAMN10404973, study PRJNA504765) | marine sediment metagenome | isolation source: marine sediment core GS10_PC15, 103 cmbsf | place: Arctic Ocean: Southern Knipovich Ridge | collected 2010 | reverse complement strand
TCTTGGTGCGGCCTTCGGCCCAATCACGTAGTCGGTCGGCTCTTGCTGCTCTGCGTTCTCGGTAGGTCATGCTGGCACACATCCACAATCTGGCCCGACGTGGGTTATGCCTGTGACCATGAATTCGTCATTCGACACCGTCACGCAAGCCGGATTGAGTTGCCCGCAATTTTTGCATCCGCAACATTGCGGGCAACCGCATTGATTACAGGCGTGTGCGTGGTCTCCAACGTAGACGGTGCGTGTGTCGGTCGTCGTCATGGTGTCCCTCCGGTGTCCTGGTTGCTTGTGCCTAGACTGCCGGTTGCTTATCGCCATAAGCGGCGTCGTAGAAGCGTTGGCGGTCGAATCGCGGATTATCGGCCTTGAACATATCCGCGATGTCTGCCATGAGGCGACTACGCTCGATAACGTAGCCCTCGTTCATGCGGTCGTCATCTAGCGTTGCATCCTGAATGAAGTTTGCGATTGCCTGATAGTGCTGCCGTGTGAACATCGGATTACCTCATGCCGCTTTGATTTGCGCCCGGCTTTGGACGGGAGCTGCGGTTTAACGCGGGCGTGGACCCGCGCCCATCACCTAGGCGAAGAACTTGTCGACTTTGCGCTTGACCCTTGCGAGTTCAATGGCTTTCGCCTCAGACTCGGCGCTTACGGTGTAGGATTCGATGCGCCCATTGGGATGCGTGAAGTCGATTCGCCAGAGTTCTTGTGCCATTGTGTCGTCTCCTGTTGCTGATTTGGGCTAGGCTCTATTCGTCTTCGCAACTGCATTCTTCGATGCCGTGAGTGATGACACACTCGCAGACTGTGCATATCTGGCAGTAATCAGTTCCCATGCCGCCCGGCCATGCTGATGGCTGCGGGATGCCCGCTTCGATGGCACATCCTTGCGAGCAGTAGTAACCGATGTCGACTAGGTCGCCGCTCTTGTCCTCAATCATCTCGACGTGAAGCATGGTGTCCCTCCGTTGCTGATTGGTGGTGCCTAGGCGGCCCGTAGGACGTTTCGCGCGGCTCACACGCGCTCGTCAGTAGGCTAGAACGGCGAGAGCCCGGCTATAAGATCGCTGACCGTATCTGCGCGTGCCACGACTACATCTGGCTTAGGGTAAGTTCTCTCAAGGATAGTGCGGATCAGGTACTCAATGTCTTCGAAGCCAAGTGTGAAGCAAGGTCCGTCCGTCCCCTTGGGGAGTAGATGCCAAACATACTCGCTCCCCTGCACCCCGTTATAGATTAAAGCTTGAACACCTTGCATTGGGCTACCTCCGTCTGATTCTGGGTTAGCTACGGTGAAGCGTGTGCTTGATGCGCTGCCAGATAGTGGGCGGGAAAGCCCTATCGTATGCGCTGCATTGGAATTGTTCGCATCCGCCGTTATGGCGTACTGTGGGCTGATTGGGGCCGCTGTGGATTGTGTATTCCTGTTTCATTGGGCTACCTCCGTTGCTGATTCTGGGTTAGGCTACGTTCTGCTAGGCGTCGTATCTCCGGCCAGCTATCGCCCCGTGCCAGCAAGTCAGGGTGATCTGCTACGATGCGCCTGATGTCGGCCTGGACGTCTTTGCGGTCAACGGCGGGAACTTTGGCTTCTAGCCATGTCATCAGGTGCAATTCGGTGCTTAGGTCCATGTCGTGCCTCCGTCTGATTCTGGGTTAGATCAGGCTTAGGGCTGCGTCTGCGGCCATTTCGTCGTCGAACATTGGGAATATCTCAGACTCCGTGTCGGTGTCCTCGCGGTAGACTTTGGCACATCCGTCCCAATCAGTGTTAACCCAAAGGCGTGTTGCGCCTGGAAGCGGCATGGCGTACGGGCGGGCGCCTACTCGTGATTCCGGGCCGATTAGGACGTAAGGCCCTTGGTACTGGTCAAAGGGCTGGACTGTACCGCCCACGGCTTGTGCTATCGCGGCATGGGCCGACCATACCGTACCGTCTGGCTCTTCACCAGTGACCGGGTCTATTCCGTACATTTCACCTGCCATGATTACCTCATGCCGCTTGATTTGCGCCCGGCTTTTGGATCGGGCCGCTGGCGGTTTAACGCGGGCCGGTGCCCGCGCCCATCACCTAGCTGTGTAAGCGTTCGCAGGCTTTGCAGAGGCGCATAGGCCTGTGTAGCGGCTCATACTGTCCTTGCCCAAGGTAGGCCCATGCGCCACATAGGCCCGTGTTAGATCGCCCTTCGAGGATATGGCGAACGCGCCCGCCTTCGGTTATGCCCGTTCGTGTATCTGCCATTGTTCGTCTCCTGTTGCTGATTTGGGTTACTTACAGCCTTGGCCTACGTGCGTGTGAAAGTCGATTGACGATGAGAACGACCGTCCACACTTGGAACATATCAGATGCCACATGCCTACCTCCGTTTGATTCTGGGTTAGCTTAGACTATCGACTGGTATAGGTTCGTGAGTTTGACCGCAAGGTCGGACTGCGGGTCAAGCATCGGGTAGGCGCTGTGGCCGCCTTCCATATCCTCGTCGATGGCTGCCCTGATGTCCCATGCATACCACTCAGCGATTTCGTTCTCACCACTCTCCAGTGGACGTAGGACATTAGACCATCCGTAGCGATGTCCAACGAAAGCAATGGTGTTCAGATCGTCGTCGGTCAATGTGAGTGTGTAAGCCATTGGGCTACCTCCGTCTGATTCTGGGTTAGCTTGCCGGTAGTTGCCTTTCAAGGTAGAGCCATGCGCCACTTACGACGATAAGCCGCCAGCCATTCTTCCCGAGTTGATTTAAGTCGTGTTGTATCTCGTCGTCTTTCATGTTGGCGGCATAGATGATTTGGTATTCGTACATTAGTAGTTTCCGCCCTGATGGGTTTGGCAATGTAGTTGATGGCTTCCAATGTCGCGCCCACACCCTGGGGCCTCGCAGTAGCTGCCGGAGGCGTCGTCGTAATCGACATTATCTTCGACGGTGTCCCGGAATAGCTGGCGGAGGGTGACGCCTTCACGGGGCCAGATTGTGCCGATGCCATCGTCTGAGACGGCGTAGCCTACGCCTAGGCCGGGCGATGCGCCTACCCACTTGTGAGCGAAGCGTTGGGCGCCTGCAAGGGTTTTGAATGACTTGGTGACCCTGTAACCGTCGACTGCCTGGTAAGTGATTTTCATGTTGGCCTCCGCTGCTACTGATTGGACCCTGGACCTACACTATACATATATGTAGTTGATCTGTCAAGCCCTTTGTGGTAAACTGGTCATATGGCAGTCAACGAAGTGGTCCAGGCAGAATGCACATGTGAGCGATGTGGCCACAAATGGCTATCGCGCGTTGAGGAATCGCGGCTGCCCGAGACATGTGCGAATCCCAAGTGTCGGTCGCCATACTGGAATCGGCCGAGAGTGCGCGAGGCGGTCAACGGCAAGGGTTTGTAGGCTGAGAGCTGGGCGACACCTCGGCGACGCTGAGTCGATGCGCCTTAAAAATGGGGCGACTTATATCCGGGTTGCATCGGCCCAGCTCTCAGCTAGCAAGCAAGCTGGTTGGAGGGTAGAGGAATGATTCACGACCTCCACTGTAATCGGTGTCGAGCGCAATCGTTGAAGGCGCGGCGTTGGCATCGCACGTCGATGTCAGGGGTTAGCTACCATTGGGACCAAAGCTAAGGGTTGTAGGTTCAAGGCTGGGATTGACCTTCCAGCAACCGGCGGTTAACTCCCGCTGTGTATACCGGGCGAAGGGCGATGTGTGTAAGGCAGGCCTCGATAAGCCATCGCCCCCAGCCTTGAACACGCAACCTGGGTTGTAGACTGAAGGCTGGGTAGCGTAGCCCGGCAGCTCGATAGACGGGCGAAGGCCGATGTTGCTCTCGCGACCGGCATCGGCCCCAGCCTTCAGCATGCAACCGGAGACGGTACTGGCGGATGTTACGCACCCGCTGTCCCTAGGATGGGAGACATATGTATCGCGCGTGTCTGTCGAGCGTAGGCCCAACGTAGCGGCCCTCAGTAGCCCGCACAAGGCGGGTGAGAGCGGACAGGGTATCCAGGTAACACGACGCACCTGGATTGAGGGACAACCGGGCTAATGACAGGCGGGGGGAGCGGGAACGTAGCCCCTACCAGCGCCGGAGCACGTATGGATGACTTATCCACAGGTGGTGAAAGATTGTGGATAGAATGCAATCGATACGAACCCCTACGGGCGTGACACGTCTTGAAACTACGTTCCGCTTTGTTCTCTAACGTAAGCCTACCGCGAGGGACGCTCAGACATGCATAACCACTTAGGCGATAAGCTCAAGCCTTGTGTCCTCTGCGCTAAGCTCGCTGACCACCATCCGCCCGATTGGCTCTACGATTACTCCCAAGGCAAGCTCACCCCAGAAGTCGCCGAAGGCCTTCGGAAAGCCCGTAATGCCTAAGCCACCGCCCGTAGACACGTCCCCGCCTATCGAGGTCAAACGACTCCGCGTTCCTTCGCAGTCACGACAGGTCGACACAGGACCGCCGACAGACGAAGCCATAGCCGCCGCCGCAAGCTACGGGGTCCCGTTAGGCACGCTTGGCGTTCGGGATAAGCATATGTGGCAGTCCCAAGAAGCCTACCTGGCAGAGCTCCGTGAGGTAGGTATGAAGGGCACATCTGCCATCCGCGCCGGGATACATCGCGAGACGGCCAGACTATGGGAGCGTGGGAACCAGCTAAATTTCAATGCGCGCCTTCTCGACGCGATGGAAGTCTACGTTGACCTACATGAGGAGCGTCTCACTGAGCTCGCGCTGAACACGAACCAGGTGCTACCGTCTATTGCCACCCTGAACGCTCGCCGCCCGGAGCTGTACCGCCGTGAGCAAGTCGCATCCGATACCCGTGTCAGCGAAGCCCTTGCTGCTATCAAGGTACTCGTGTCGGCCGAAGCCAGGCAGCGGGCCTTGACAGCAGGGGACGAACAACAGAGCGAACAGGCAATGGCAGAGCAGGTCATCGAAGGCAAGGGCAGGGTGGTTGAGGATGCCTGAATGGATGGCAGCGGGATGGGCAGTGTGGGTAGCTCTGGTGGGGTGGACGGTGTGGCAGATGGCAAGGGGGGTATGGCTTAGAGATGACGAGGATTATGGATAGGCCTCCCTTGAGCCTGTATTTCGGAGAAAAGGACTTCTGATGGCTCACGGTTGCTACGCGAACCCATGTCCGGCATGTAGCCCTAGAGAGCTACAGATGTTGACTAGGGAGATTGAGATTTTGCCGGGGCAGACTTTCGACACGACGTCACAGAGGATTGTGTGCGGGTGCTACTGTCATGTGGCTGGCCGAAAGGGGCCTGGCAATAGTTGTTCAAAGGCTTGCTACGAGAGATGCTGGTCAGTACGACTTGCCTAAAAAGCCTGATCCTGGTATCTGCCGCCACCTTTACTGGATTGATGAAGACGCGGAAAGCAATGCAGAGCTAATCTGTCCGCAGTGTTATCGGCCGGTGACTCGAAGGGCGGCGGGGAATGTAATCATGACCGACGTTCAAATGAGGCTGATTCGTGGATAAGCCTAATCACGGTTGCAATGTCCGACGGAAGTTCAAGCATTGGTTATTCGACTGCGGCGATGTCTTCAATGAAACCGAGGTCCGAATTCAAGGTTGGGAACTAATCTGGCGGTTCCATAACAACAACCACAATTGGTTTCACCGAGTTTATAATGGCTAGGCCTACCCCAACAGTACGTCCAGACGAAAAAGCCTCCGTGATGGTGGCTGGTTTCTTGTTCAGGGTGTTGGTAAGAGGCTGTGTTGGTGGATATATAGGAGCGAGTCTTGTGCACACGACCATCGACCTGCTGCGGGCGATATAAGGAAGGAGGAATCTGATGCCTAAAGAAGATTTCGAGAGATGTCCAGTTTGCAAGGAGCCCAGGAATATGGAGGACTTGACCGCTTGCGACGACTGCGAGGCTGATGAGTTCGGGGAGTCGCCCTTGGTCGGTGAGTGCTGTTGGATCGAGCATGAGAAGGGCCATAAGTAGGGATGCTGACCCATCCCTGGGCTCCAACGGTGGAGTTACAGCGGCCGTGTCCGTTGTCGGCGCGTGAGTTGGAAGTCCTTCAGGGGATCGCCGATGGGATTCCCAAGGAAGAGCAGATGGCATCTCTCGGGATTCAGCCTCAGACTCATGCGAATCATGTCTGGAACGCCAAGGCCAAGCTGAGGGCGGAAAGTCGAGCTCACGCCGTAGCGATATGTATGCGCTATATGTGGATAATATAGGATGGCCTGGCCCTGTGAGTGCTGTTGCCTGCGCTGCAAGAAGTCGAAGGACGACTGCCGATGCTAGGAGATCAAGATGTTTGAATGGCTGAGGCGTCGATTTCACAAGCACCGTTGGCTCCCAGAAGAGGCATATCAGCAATGTGCCTGTGGGTACGTGGTCGGCACAGGCTAGGAGGTTCTGGAGGGTAGGTATCCACATTCAACACCTGGAAGTGGAGAAAACCAGTGCGATTGTGTTCAGCTCCACGATACCTACCCTGTCCAGAGGTTCTTAGCAATAGGAGGGCGTGGCCGAGTGGACGAAGACAGCCAGTGCCTACGATACTGGTAGGGGGCAACCCCTCACGCGAGTTCGAATCTCGTCCCCTCCGAATAATCCACAATAGAAAAGGGGCAGCAAATGAGTTTCCGCATTGTCGTTACCGAGATTCGCGAAGTTCCCAATACGAAGAGAGAGCATCATAGGGTCTCAGAGACTGGGAATGAAAGGGACGACGGGCCTATCTGGGCCTACGTTGAAGTTGGCGGCGTCCAAGAAGAGGAGCGAGAGGTCTTCCGGCAGGAATTAGACCAGATCGACCTCTTCAAGATTATCCAGGCCGTCAACGTCGTGACCTCATGACGTTCCACGAACCCTCGTTCTTCCTCGGCATAGGCGTCGGCGCTCTGGTCATGGGAATGGGCTTTGTCTTTGGATATCGAAGGGCAAAGCTGGGCATTCCTCTCTGGAAGTGGACCTCATGACGGAAGACTATTTAACCGTCCGAGAAGTCTCAGAAGAAATTCGGGTTCGAGTAGAGACGATTCGCATTTGGATCAAGGAAGGTCACCTAAAGGCCTTCTCACTCCCAGGCGGTGAGTACCGCATTCTCAAAGCAGATATGCTCGAAGTGTTGAAGCCTTATGTCGCAAAGCAGAGCGGATCGTGACCTCTACGTTCGACGAGGAAAAGCACTTCCTGTCGCTCAGGATTCACGAGCATGAGTACCAGCACGCCTTCCGGCGTGTCATGCAGATCGACCACCCTGACTGGTTTGAGGGAGAGGTCTTAAAGCCGGATTCGGCAAAAGAGTTCGTCGACGAGATGGTCCTCCGGATGGGCGGGATCAAGCGGATGGCCCAGATCAGGACGGCCCGAGAATGACCTCTTACTTCGGATACAAGCCTTATGGCCCCCCGCCTGATGAAAGACGATGCCAAGAAAATATCAAGTGGACGAATCGTCAAGGACGACCGCGTCAAGAACGGTGTGGTCAGTCCCGATGGCGTGAAAGCGACGAGTTCTGCTACGTTCACGACCCAGCTATGGCAGATCGTAGACGCAGTAAGAAGCCGGAGCAGTCTTTTGAGTGGCCGCGGGCAATTGACGTTCCATTGCGGGACTTCGATATCGCCTGGATGCCACTGTCTTACCGAGCGATCAACTGTGTGAAGCGTTCTCACATCCACAATCTTCAGGAACTTCTTCAGACCAAAGAGAAAGTTTTACTGAGAAAAAGGAATCTTGGTCAGGGAACACTGGATGAGATAAAGAAGGCCCTTACGACCAAGGGCCTTGGCCTAGCCGGAAGTGAGTCGACACCTTTCCTTTCGCAGACGACTGAAGGGTGGTGGGTGCCAGTATGACATTCAAGATCGGGTCACGTACCATCGGCGCCGGCGAGACTTTCATCATTGCCGAGGTCGGACAAGCCCACGAGGGAAGTTTCGGTTCGGCCCTCGCGTTCATCGACGCCGTTGCCGAGGCAGGCGTGGACGCCGTTAAATTCCAATGTCACATCGCCGCGGAAGAGTCCTCAGAGCACGAGCCCTGGCGGGTGCCCATCGCAGGCTACAAGAACCGCTACTCATACTGGGAAGCAATGGAGTTCACTGAGCAAAAGTGGGGACAGCTCGCCGTAGGGGCTCATTTTGCAAAAGTTGAGTTCCTGTGCTCACCCTTTTCCCTGAAGGCCCTCGAACTCATGAATCCCCTCGTGCCCGCCTGGAAGGTCGCCAGCGGTGAGATCGGGAACAAACCCCTCATCGCAGCGATGGTCAAGACCGGCAAGCCCGTCCTGCTGTCCACCGGGATGTCCACTATCGCCGAGATCGAAGGGATCTACGATTCCTTACCTGGCAGTCACCCTCTTCTTGTCTTCCAGACAACCTCTGCCTATCCAGTGCCGCCTGAAGAGGTTGGACTGAACCAACTCAGCGATTTAATCACGGGAACTGACTATTGTGGCCTCTCAGACCACTCCGGCAGTCCCTACACGGGCCTTGCCGCTGCTGCCCTCGGTGCAGATGCCATCGAGGTCCACGTCTGCTGGTCGAAGAAGGCGTTCGGCCCCGATGTCTCTTCCAGCCTCGATCTCGACGAGCTCAAGGTTCTCGTCGAGGGAGTCCGCTGGATCGACCGCATCCGCAACAACCCCGTAGACAAAGACCTTATGGCCGAGAAGCTGGCGCCGACACGGGCCCTCTTCACCAAGTCGGCCTTCGTAGACAGTTGTATTACGATGGCGGGCCCACCTTATGTCCTAGGGGAACACGACATCGCGATGAAGAAGCCCGGCACGGGCCTGAAGCTCGAACAGGTGGTGGGCAGAACCCTTGCCCGCACAGTCAAGTCAGGCCAGATGCTCTCGGAGGACGACTTCGAATGAGAAAAGTTGCCGTCGTCATTACCAACCGGGCCAGCTACGCCAGATTCAAGACTGCCCTAGAAGCCATAGAGGAGCACCCTGACCTTGAACTTAATGCGATTCAAGCAGACCCAGCGTTTGAGGGCGGTGTTCCGTCATCTATGACCGGCAATGTCTCTGCCATGATTACAGAACTTACCTTTGAGTTCAAAAGGAACCCGCCCGACGTCGTCGTCACCATCGCAGATCGACACGAGACCCTTGCCACTGCCATTGCGGCCTCGTACATGAACATACCGCTCGTTCACATCCAGGGCGGCGAGTTCACAGGCTCAATTGACAATAAGGTAAGGTGGGCTATTGCCAACATGGCTGATTACCACTTTGTCTCGACGAAAAGTGCGTTCGGTACCACCGCGGCAAAGTGTGGTGACTATGGAAATATCCACGTCACTGGCTGTCCTTCCATCGACCTCGCCAAGCAAGTCCTAGAAGCCCCGAATCATCTTCTTGACCTTAACTTCAATCCATTCGAGAAGTATCCAGGGTCGGGAACGGTCTTCGACCTCGCCCGCGGCTACATCGTCGTGATGTTCCACCCAAACACCCAGGAGTACGACCAGGCCTACGAGCAGACCGAGCAGCTTATCAAGGCCGTCTGGGACATCGGCTCGCCCGCTTTCTGGTTCCTGCCGAACATAGACGCAGGCTCAGACGCCGTTGGGAAAGCCATCCGGGTAGCCCGAAACGACAACCGTATCGCCGGCGTCTACTTCCAACGCAACATGGAACCCGAAGACTTCCTGAAGCTGCTCATTAATAGTCGCTGCCTCGTCGGGAACTCATCGGTCGGCATCCGAGAGTGCTCTTACCTCGGTGTTCCCGTCGTCAACATCGGCACCCGCCAGCAAGGCCGCGAGCGAGGCGGAAACGTCATTGATGTAGATTACGATGCCCGCGACATCTACATGGCGTATTATCGACACCAAACGTCCTCAGAGGTATATTCGCCCAGTACCCTATACGGCGACGGAGAGGCCGGCCCCCGCATCGCAAACCTGCTCGCGGAGATAGACCTATGACTCAAGACGAAAAGTTGACCATGTCAATCCCAGAAGCTGCGGCTTTGCTTGGTTGCAGTCGCAATCATGCTTACAAAATGGTACATGAAGGTGTGATTCCCACCATCAAGATTGGAAGAAAACTGGTTGTGCCCAAAGAGAGATTCCTTAAATGGGTTAATGGCGAATGAGAACCCTCGGCATTATCCCGGCTAAAGGCTCGTCCTCGGGCGTCGAGAACAAGAACATGCGGAAGATCGCGGGCGAGCCCCTGATTGCGTATGCGCTAGGTCTTCAAATGCAACACCTCGTCCTGATGACCGATGATACTCAAATCGCCGCATATGCCAAGAAGCAGATAGTTGGCACAGTCCACCTACCGAGAGACCTAGCCCTCGGCCCCGTCGTCGACGCTTCCCGGTATGCCCTCATCAGTTACGAGGAACACTTTGGTACAGACTTTGATACCATTGTCCTACTTCAGCCGGACTCGCCGATACGAACCCCACTTGACATCGACAACTGCCTAAAGATGCTGGAAGACAACTCTGACACCGACGGCGTTATCTCAGTCTATAAGGTAGAAGACGCCCATCCAGCCCATATGTACGAATTAGGCGGCCATGGCTATTTAATTCCAAACATCTGGGATGAGGAAGTTGGGCCAAGACAGATTCTCCCACCTATCTATCACCGCAACGGCGCCATCTACGCCGTTCGCCGAGAGACGCTGATGAACGAGGGCTGGATACCGAAGAAGAAGCTCGGCTACGTGATGCCGCGGGAGCTCAGTCTCACAATCGACACAGAGTTCGACCTCCTCATGGCCGAAAGACAGGTGCAGCTATGGAAAGAGGGCAAGTTGACGAAAACGGCGTCCTCTACATCCACTTCGAGCAGATTAGTGCCGAGTGGCTTTCCGGGCGTCCTGAGCTACGAGCCATTGTGTGTCCCGCGACCGGACTAGACCACATCGACCTTGACGCCTGCAAGGAACGGGGCATCGAAGTCCTGAGCCTTCAGGGTGAGACCGAGTTCCTGGCGACGATCCCCTCGACGGCTGAGCACACCTGGGCTCTCATCCTGGCCCTGGTTCGCAAGAT
>SDBT01018328.1_pt1 | contig 11008 bp, 10 predicted proteins | sample 2277101 | NCBI WGS metagenome assembly SDBT01 (sample SAMN10404973, study PRJNA504765) | marine sediment metagenome | isolation source: marine sediment core GS10_PC15, 103 cmbsf | place: Arctic Ocean: Southern Knipovich Ridge | collected 2010 | reverse complement strand
AGATACACCTAATTGGGATAATCCTGAATGTCATAAATGGTATCAAGACCTTCTTGAAACCCATGATTATGATCTTTCTATTCCGTTGAAAGTAGACTTTGGTTTTTCAGACGAAAATTGGGCTGAGGCAAAACCAACATAAAGGAGAACGACGATGAGTGAAGAAGGTGAGTATTACAATGACCTTCGCATGGAAATTGGTTGTGGAAGAAGGACTCTGGCAAAGGAAAATTTACCAAAGGTTGAGGTTGAAATTGAAGGAATTTGCAAGATACGTGACGGTAAAATACCCGCAGATTGCCAAAATGAGTTTATGAGGTTAAAAGAAAAACTATGGAAAATCGTAGATCGTTATTGGAGTTTTACTCAATCGCAGCAACATACTCATTCATGGCATGATAAACAAGATTGTAGAGAAGAATTTATGAAAGGCTAAACTATGAAAGAACTCGATATTATTCGAGAAACTCTTAAAAGAGCGAAGGAATATAACCTTGAAGTCGAAGTAATTTATTCTATGCTCTTATGTACTGATTCAAATGTATTTACTAAATCTCAATACGCCCTAGCTGAGTGGGACTTACTCACAGTTTCCGAGATTTTAGGGGAAGAACCTATCCCGGTAAAATCAAACCATGCTTCCGAACAATCGTAAGAATTTTATCAATCGTTGTTTGAATTGAACCTAAGAGGAAATCAAAATTAACCCCTGACCTCGAAAATCAATCAGAAGCTCATTAACTTTCGCAATAATTGTTGGTAAGTCTGCTACAGCAATATCAGCAACAGTTTGACCTCCATACCAACCAAATTCATTATACGTCCAGAGTTTGTTTGTATTTAAATCCCATGCCGTAAATCCTATTCGTGGTAAAATAAAAGTCCACCCGTTATAATAGTAAGCAAATTTATTCCCTTGCTCCGCCCACGCTCCTGTTCCATTTGGTGCAACTAGATAAACATCTCCCTCAGAAGGATTATCCGGGGGATCAGTTTCTTCTCGACTCACAGTAACGCAAAACGCATTCATTGTAGCGTTGAGCATCGCGCGATTAAATTCGTATAACCCTCCTTTTGTATCAACTGAAAGTAAAGGTAAATTAAGGTTTGGAGTAAAAGTGTTCACTGCCATAACTAAGTGTCCAAAAATCCATGCCCCTGTAAGGCATCAAGAATTAAATTTAGTGCTGTGACTTGTGTAGAAAGAGTTGTTGTTGGGTTAGTGATATCCGCATGAGAAAACCAAGAGCCACTTTTACGAGTAATTAGCAAATCTTCATCTTTAACCCATAAATACATTCCATTTTTTATAGGCATAAAGAGCCATTCATCCCGAATATCTACATCCACCGGCAAGTCTACATCGAATGAGGGGTAATATAAGCAAAGTTTATCTGTTTGATCCTCCCAAAGTGTTTCTGAACTAGCTACGCCTACTAGCAACCACATTTCTCCAGCGGTAGGGGTTAATCCTACGGGAGTTGTTACATTACGATCCTCCACTGCGGGCATTATAAAACCATCTATTTCCATAATAGCGCGATCAAACCAAGGATGCGGAGAATTTCCTTCTTTAAGAAGTGCAACATCCAAATCTGGCGTTAAATTTGATGTGTCAATATAAGCCATTAGCCTGCGATTACTCCATGATTTCTCATAACATTTAGCATAGCTATAATCTTGTCTCTAGTATCTGTTGCTGTTGCTCCTCCCCCTAAATCAGCAAGACTTGTTACTGGACTCCACCCTCCACTATCCCGAGTATATCTTTGTTTAGCCCCAAATCCTCGCAAATACATAATAAAACCAGCTATAGGCGTAATAAAAGTCCAATCACTTGCCGAATCCCATGTAGTTTGATCTCCACCAATAACAGTTTCTTTTGCAATAGCAATATTATCATCCCCCCCTACCCATGCACCTGCGCCTACTCCGTTTACAATAAAAACTTCTCCTGCTTCTGGTGCAGGATTAAGATCAACAGGATCGGATTCTGCTTTATCACGAATTTTACCATGTAATAGCCCATCTAATACGCGAGTCATTTTATTAAATTCATCTTGACCATTTGCTAAAGGGTCAAAATCAATAAGCCCAAGTTTCGCTGTAGTACTCACGGTACATAAACTCCTGAATGAATTAGCGATCGCCCGTTATTTGCTCTTTCATAAACTTCAACGGTAAACGTAGTACTTCCTGGTATTATGTCATCGTCTGTTTGATCAACTGTGTTATACAACCAATATGGAAATATTCGATTTTCTACTCGTTTCTCAACTCCCGACACAAGAATCACGATTTGATAAAACTCCCGGTCTGGTAAAAATGGAGGTGTTGACTCTTGGGTAAAGGGAGAATAATGTTTTGCAGTTGCATGCGCCCAACTAATCCGAACTGTATTTGTGCCAAACGCTTTTCGGATTTCAAGATTGTTTACTCGCCAAGGTTTTGCCGAATGACCAAAATAAACAAATGGATCAAACCAAAATACTCCAATAGCTTCGGCTCCCGCCGGGGCAGCCCCAATATGAATAGTTTTTCCATCTAATTCGGGAGGTAGAGGGGCGATGAAATTATAATTATCTCCTCGCAAGGGCATAAATATTTCTGTACCCGTACCAGGATCATTAGGGTTACTTGAGACTAACTCATGAGTCGAAATTTCATCTTCAGTATCTCGTAAACCCCTTAATAAATTTGTAATTTTCACTGTTCCATCACTCTGTGAAGTTACTGTTTTATAAGCAATAACTTCTTTACCGAGCATTGCCCAATTTACACCTTGATAAACTGTATTTTCAGAAGCAGTTCCGATAACACCTTGCTGCATTTTAATTGTAACCGAACTTTCCGTGTCCCAAACTCCATGTCTTGAGGTTGACGAAGGAAGATCAAGTGCAGTCCCCCAATCAGACGCAAAACTTAGAACAGTTAAATGGAAAATATTTGATCCATCTTCTTCAGGAGGTTCATCAATAGAGATAAAGACATTTATAGTTCCTACAGGAATTTGCGGAGTAATATTAAAGAGTGCAATATAAAATCCATATTCTCCCCAATGAGCACTTGAAATTGGACTACCCTTATCAATAACAAAAGGTAATATCACAGGTAATCCATTTATCGGCGGAGGATCGGTTCCATCTTCACCGGGAGAATTTTCAAAGTCCATTAGCTCTTCGGACTCTAAATATCCTTCTATAGCCATGAGAAAGTTATTTCCGCGTTCAACTTTTGTAACAAGAATTGTATAATCATTACTATCTGCGGTTATCTTCAAAATATCATTTTCTTTAATCAAAAGATAAGAAGGGGGCAAAAAAAGATTTACCTTTTGTCGGTTAATTACAGCAAGCCATAATTCTCTTGCTGCAATTGCTCTTGCATCAGCAGGTTCTAGCGTAACTGGAATATCTAGTTTCATTATATTTCTGTTAGTTAAGTTAATACGTCGTTCTCTTTGCGATCCTTTTTGTAAATCGAGAGATGTATCAACATAAGAAATATTTACTTGTTCTGGTAAAGAATCATCAGGAACATCAGTAATTTCTAGTGGACGAGGAATTGTTGTTCCTAGTTCATGCGCTGCAAGATCATCCTCCACGATTGTCCACTCAACTCCCGCGTTTCGTTTCATAAATCGTAAGCGACCTTCGTTCGTTTCTTGAACTGCGACGTTAAAAGCTCGCATTAAGGGAAGCAATGCTTTGTTCATTGGTGTTGGGCCAGGAATTACATAACCTCTCATTTCAATGGAGTTAAGTACGGTGTCGATTATATATTCATTTTCAACAAGACCGCCGAGTTCTAACATTTTTGCAATTGTACTACCTACACTACGCCCCGATTGTTCTTCAATTTCAAATTCAATTGGAGGAATTTGATCACCAAAATCTAGTAATCTCAAATTTTTAATGTAAACATAAGCTAATCCACGATATGCAGGATAACAACCCCCAAATTTTGTAAAATTCTTTGCATTCAAAGCCCCATGTACGTCTTGATCTTCCTCTCCTAATTGAAAATCAATATCATCATAATACTGCCGACCCGTTGTAAATCGAGTAAAATTTTCATTAGTAGATTTTATCGTAATTAACAAAGGATCAGTTCCGGGTTCAACTTGATGATGTTCTATTTGTGCGCTTGGGTTCAGAACATCAACAAAATGTGAACCCCCTGCGGCAATTAAATCAGAAGTTGCTACTGGATTTGCTATAAACCAAGGATCAGTTGCTACAGTTACCCCTGTTCCTAAGATATACATAGGTGTACCGGGGATAACAGTTCCATTGTTGAAAATACTATTAAATCCATTTCCCGGTTGTCCTAGAGTCGTTAATTGTCCACCCGGTTGAAAATCCTCTAAATTTTGAAGAGGCGGTGCAATTAAATCTTTTCCCATGTGGATACGCATTATTCCGATACCAAAGATATCGAATATTTGTGTCCATCCTGGATATTCGTCCTGTGTTCGTGGCTCGACATGAAATCCAGTGTGTGTTACAGATACTTCACCGGGATCAGCCGAAATTATAATTCCATTGGCAATAACCCTAGAAATTTTTGAAATTGGTCCGTGACATATTCCAATTGCAATATCACGTTGATAGATTTTTTTAGAAATTTTAACCCCTAAAATGTGCTCATTTTGTTCATAGTATTCTAATTTCCCCACCCAAAGAACGGTTCCCCCAACACGACATCGTTCACCAAGACATCTATAAATAGGCGAACCTTCTTCGGAAGAAAAGATTTGAGTATCTTTAATCGCTCCTATATCTTGATCGGCGGGCGTAGATTGAAGCGCGGCTAATGCGAAACTAGCGCCAATTGAAACACTTGTTGTGATTGCGACAGTTATCGCAACCGAAGTTATGGCTGCGGTGGTTGCTGCTGTAGCTGCTCCAGCAAACACACCTGCTATTCCTGCGGCTGCTCCACCAGTAGGCATTACTTTACCCCCGGAAATTCAAATCCAGTCCATTGACCTTCGATTTTAGTTTCTTGAATTCCTTTTTTGGTAGCATGAATTATCTTATTCTCGGTAATAAATCCAATATGACCTTTTAATGACCCTGAAATTTTAATTGCAATATCCCCAAATTTAAAATAATCTACTTCTTCAAATTTCATCCCTCTAATTGCTCCGTATACTGCCCTAATTAACACCTCATGTCTAGCTTTAAGAATTTTATCGGATATTTTTGGGGCGTGTAATCCTAAATCATGGCATACTCTAACAAAAAATCCCCAACAACCTAAGCCAAATATAGGACTAAATCCACATGTTTGATACGGAACTCCGATATAATTTCTCGCAACTGAAATTATTTTATCTCTTGTCATTAAAGAATATTTGGGAGTAAATTATTAAGTATCCAATCTAAAACTTGCTGGTCGCTAAACACTCTGTTAGCTTCTCCAATAGGAGAAAAGATTCCATCTTTACCGGGAATAGTTGGGAATCCCCCAAAGTTCTTTGTATTCCCGCAGGGAAAATCCCCATCTGTAGGATTTTCAAATTTATCTTTGCAAGTTGACCAAAGTTTATCACAGCCCGGCGTAATAGTAAAAACATCCCCGACTACAATATCAAAAGGCGTTGGAGTTTGCAAAATGATTTCTTGTTGTTCGGGTACTGGAATTGTATCTGAACGAACTTCAAACTTTAACCCACTATTTGCTCCGTTTGTCCAAGTTAAACTACCAAATGCCCAATAGTTCGGTATACCTCTTGCATTTCCAAAGACATCAGTTATAATTGGAAGTGTCGTAGTGAATTTAGTTCTCTCGCTGTTGACAGCAAGGACATTCTCGGATTCTTCTAATAAAGATAGCGAAACTTTACATTTCAAATCTCCAAGAACATGTCTACACGTTCGACCATATACGCTACCTTTAGGTCTTAAAAGCGGAAGAACAATACTGCCTGCTTCCGCCGTCCATTTTGCATTATGGTGTGTAATTGATTCAAGAATAAATGTTGTAGCAAGAAGTACCCCCGCCCAAGGATATTGCCAATCTACTAGATACTCAGTTATTCTCGACTCTCTATATTTTCCAGCAAGGAAATCATTGAAAGTTAATGTTCCGATAATTCCTTGTATTTCTAAATTATTTTGGTCAATTCCTGTTTTTCTTTGATGAGATGAAGTAAGAAACGACAACAAAGGTGTATAAGTAAAACCATCTTCGGGATTTACTAAGTCAATGTTGTGATTAGTAAATCGAAAAATTGTTCCATCTTTCCTTACAAGTTTCCAAAGTTTTGTAAAACGATGATAAGTTCCTTCAATTAAATCTATAATATCGGGGGGTTCAGGGGCAGGCGAGTCAGTCATAAGTTCAATAATCCCATGACCGAACATAATTATAGAAGAGTCTATATTTTCTACACCAAACTGAGAAAGATTAAATTCCGCAGGGCACCATTGAGTACCATCACATAAATTAACAGCAGGATTTGAATCGGTGTTATTAACAGAACATCCAGTATAATATGCCCAAGTATCGCCGCTTAAAGTTCTATTTGGTGAGTATCCTGATCCCGGTTGAACACCAAATGGAGTAAAAGGTGGTGGATTTTGGTCACTTGGCAGCCAAGCTACATAAACTCTTTTATCTGAAACTATACCTTTCATTAACATCGTAGCTTGAACTGCATAAATATTCAAATCTGTTGGGACATTTTCAAAATTATGAAGTTCATCTTGTATTTCTGTGCCAGAATCTATATGCTGAGCTTTATTTGCGTATAACCCTTCAATATACTCATATCTTTGAATAGGTAATCCAGATGGAACTAAATCTGGAAATTCGTGATATAAAATACCGTTAGCATTCGCTTTCAAAACCTCGATATGCGGTTCAAGTGGTATACGCGGCAGATAATTATTTGGATCGTTTTGATCTCCACCAGGAATTCTAGGCGCATGCCATGAACACCAAAGGTCGTCAAGTTTCCAACCTTCATATCCACGAACTTCAAAATACCTAGAATTAGTATCTCCAGCCCCAAACCCCTGAGCTTCATAAAGAATTTCGCCGTTAACTCGTAAATAATGTGCTGAAAATGCACCCGGAACATGGATTTCTCCAGAATGTGCGCCAAAAACTAAAAAATTCCAATTATTCGCTCGCAATGTTATTGGAAATTCAGTTACGCCTGTAGATGGATCAGGATACGGTAAAAAATGATCAGGCTCAAAAATATTTCCAGACCAAATTACAAATCCAGTGCCGGTCCATTCTAGCGCATGTAGGGTAGCCTCACCTGTTTTATCCGCCCAAATACGTAAAAAAGACCCTTGAGACGAGCCAAGTTTTGGATCTCCAGCAAAAGCAAATCCGATAGTTCCTCCAAATGGAAGACCAGTAATTCGTTTCCTAAGAATTCCTTCTTCTTGAAATAAAGCACAACCACCTCCATTTCTGCCATTATCTCCTATTACAATATTTTCTGCTGTCTCAAGAACCTGAGTTCCACCCGGAACTGTAAAATCTTTGTCAAGATTATATTTATCAGTTAGCGCAAAATCCACTGGAATATGGTCAAAAGAATCCATAAAATATGGTTCTGTTGTAAATTTTTCAGACATCAGAAAATATTACCTAACAAATTGAGAAGCCAACCAAGAACTTGTTCATCACTAAATACTTTGTTAGCTTCTCCAGTAGGCGAAAAGATTCCATCCTTGCCAGGGATCGTGGGAAAACCCCCGAAGTTCTTTGTATTCCCGCAGGGAATATCTCCATCCGTAGGATTCTCGAATTTATCTTTACAAGTTGACCATAGTTTATCACAACCAGGCCAAATTGTAAAACGACTTCCTGCAACAAGATTAAACGGTGTAGGAACTTGCAAAGTAAAACTTTGTATAGCCAAATCATTTGGGTTATTAACAATAGAGGATCGAATTTCTCGAGAAATTCCGTTATTAGGCCCAGAAGTAAAAAGTAAATTTCCAAAATTAAAATAGCCACTTAATGAACGATCATTATCAAATTCATCTGGTGTTATACTTACGAAAGCTCTAAATTGTGTTTTTCCAATTATTGGTGGTAAAACTTGAATTTGAGTTTGTTCCAGAAAATCCAAAGCAACTTTACATTTATTATCCCCAAGAACATGTCTACATGTTCTGCCATAAACATGCCCCTTTGGATACGTAATTCGTTTAACTGCACTAGCAAAATCTGATCGCCACTTAGCGGCATCAAACGAATACTCTTGCAACGTAAAAACATTTGATGTAATAAATCCAGCCCATGGATACTGCCAATTAAGGAGAAACTCAGTAATCTTCGTTCCACGAATAAGACCAGAAAAGAAATTACTGAAAGATAATACATCAATAATTCCAATTGCATTTGTGTTTGTAGGCGTTATGCCAGTCTGTCTTTGTGTCGCAGCAAGAAGTAAACTAGCCACTGGTGAATAGGTGTTACCATCATGATTTATTGTTGTATTATGGTTTGTAAAATAGTGCGTCGTTCCATCTTGCAGATCAAATTTCCAAAGTTTCGTAAATTTGAAAGTTTGAACATTAGCTATTGAAATAGTTACTGGGGCTGGAACAGGAATATCAGGAGGAATTACAGGAGATACAACAATCTCAATGCAAAATTGAGAAACTCTTGATGGATTATCTGCGCCCGTTTCAATCGTATAGCCAAAACGACTATTGTTTATGTAATTGCCATTATTTACAAAGCCAGGCTCAACTTCTCCAAAAGGAAATTCTTTAAATTCAGTACGATATTCATAATTTGTTTCTTTAGGTGGGGAAAATGTACTAGCAGGTCTAACCGATAAATCAGGGTTATAATACTGATGTTTCAAAATCGGACTTATAATATCAGGGTTAAAACAATAATTGTTATATTGAAACCCAAGAATATCTAAAATTAAAGGATCAATTTGTTCTAATTTATAAGATTCACGTCTAAAAGTTAAGTTATGGTACAAATAATTAAAATCATCATTTGGAATAGGGCCGGGGTCATTAAACCAATCATCAACGAATTCCCAATTTCTCAAAGCAGTCAACAAACTTGGAGATAAAGCTAAAGGTGGTTGCCTTTTCCACATAGCGATATTGCCATGATCAATGGGCATCAATTTATGAACACGAATCGCCCCAAGACGATCAATATGAATTCCGCCTAGTCGTTGAACGACATAAAAATCATCTATACTACCGAGAGTTGGAAATAAAGTTGTATAATGATGTGGCCCAAAAGCACCAATTTGTGGGGTCCCTATGAAAATTTCATTATCGTTTAAATAAACATTATGGATATAGTCTGGATCAGGTAAACTATAAGTATGAAGTTCTGCGTACCATTCAAGATAATTCCAACCATCAATAATAGTTATCGGTGTTGGGCCAGCTATTATACCTGAAAATCCTTCCGCTCTTAAAGAACCTGATTCATATGCCAACTGATAAAATAACTGTCCACCTCCTGTGCTAACTTGCCTAGTCCAAATACCAGACTCTACAGTAGATGAATGGAAAGCAATTCCCATCCAAACTCCACCTTGACTCGTCCCATGCCATTTGCGAAGTGTACCACGAAATGAAGCACGACCTGTTCGAGATAAAACAGTATTAAGATTTCCATCAAGAAGTTCAAATCCATTCGGATCATCGGGATTTTTATATTTCAGCGCAAGATGCGCTTCATCATAATGATCAAATGAATCAACAAACCACAAACCCACAAGTTACGCCACATCCTGAATATGTCTAAACCAAGTACCCGCCGAAGTTGTATTCACAGCAAGACCAATTACACATGCTTTTTCTGTAGCAATTGTTTCCAGAGTTATTCCATCGGCATCTTTCAAAGTTATCGTAGAGCCAGTGTCCAAGTTAATTAAACAAAATACTGGACAACCTAACGGCGGTGCTTTACCTCCGTTCGCCGCCGGAAGATTTACGGTAAATCCGCCGCCACCAGAAAAAATATATAGACGCGCTGTTCCATAATCCAATGTAATCGGAGAACCCGCTTCGTATCTCGCCCCTTGAAGCGTATTACTTACTTCGGGGGTCGCAACGAGCGTTTGGTTTCTTGCTGCGCCATAAAATGTATTTCGATCAATCACGTAAGACCATACCACTTTTTATTTACTGAGGTTATAAGCCCTAACCAAATTTCCATTGCAGAACTCGCTGCGAGAATTCCTACCTCTACATCGTCGCTGTCTCGAATCGACACACTATCACCCGGACCAGTGCTGATATTATTTAGATAGAACCACGGCCCGCCGGTCGGTAAATTAGTGAAATCGGGCAAGAATAGAGACAACCCGCTAACTGTCGGATCAACAATAACAACTTTACCACTAAGTTCTGAAATCGAAACACTAGCGGCCATCGCAAGAAGAAGTGTTGACCCTCCGTAATAAAATTCATCGGAAAACGGTTCTTCATCGACAAGTTCTATTAGTGGAATATCGCTAATTGACCCTGAGCCAAAATTCTCATATTGAGCATTCAAGGCTTCATCAATATCTTCGCCAAAACGAACAGGCTTATCAAATTCACATCCAGCGTAGACCGACGTTCCTATAGGTGGCTCAGTTGTAAAAGTAACAAGACCTGTCGTAGTATCAAATGTCCACCCTGAAGGTTGATCCACAGGACCACCGCCAGTATCAAATGCGATTAACACTGTTGCTGCAACAGGTTTTCGTAGCTTATGAAACCTATCTTGTAACCCACTTGAGTATTTCTTTACAAGTTGAAATTGTTTTATCGTTCCGTTACCATCACCAATCTTAGCATCAGCATTGGTATGCGCACTCTTTCCGTCTACATGAGTTGTAAAATCGAACCAATCTTTAAAACGAAATCCGTTCGCCGGGCCTAGCCTCGCATTGTAAAACGTCTTAACTATTTGCAATTGTGCATAAGATCGAATAGCATAGGCCGCATTGAATCTATGCCTTGGCTGTGACCAATTAGCAATTCGTTGTTCTTTACCAGAATCAGTT
>SDBT01018327.1_pt1 | contig 11008 bp, 10 predicted proteins | sample 2277101 | NCBI WGS metagenome assembly SDBT01 (sample SAMN10404973, study PRJNA504765) | marine sediment metagenome | isolation source: marine sediment core GS10_PC15, 103 cmbsf | place: Arctic Ocean: Southern Knipovich Ridge | collected 2010 | reverse complement strand
GGTGTTCGAAGTCACCAGACCTGCGTGCTCAGCAGAAAGATTGCTCTCTGTCGCGGCACATCTCCGTTTCCACGGATCCCTCGACGAGGATATCAGTGCGCCACTGACGGTCTTCCATCCCGGCCAACTTCCCTGCCTCAAGCAGTGTCTCCGCCGCGCGCCCCCCACCCAGCGACGGGGCAGGGCGCCCGCCTATCAGCTTCGCTTCGATGAACCCGGTAAACTTGCTCACGATGCCTGCGCCGAGCGCCGAGGCGATCAGCTCCCCGCCCCCTTCCACGAGGACGCTCAGCACGCCCCTCCCGTCCAGTTCCTGCATCAGCGCCGCCAGGTCCACTCGACCCGCACGGGCCCTCACCGTGAGGACCTCCGCGCCTGCGATCCGCAGCGCCCTGCACCTAGCCCCCGGCGCCCTGCGGGTCACTGCCACCAGGACGGGCGGACCCGGCTCTTTGAGCATGCGGCTGGCAGGCGAAAGCCGCGCCATGCTGTCCACCACCACGCGCAGCGGACTACCGGTCCGGGCGCTACTGCGAGGCCTGACTGTCAGCAACGGATCATCAGACCGGGCAGTCCCGGCTCCCACCATGATGGCATCAGACCTGCTGCGCATCCTGTGGACCACTCGCCTCGCACCAGGACAGCTTATCCAGCGCGACTCGCCTTTCCTCGTGGCTAGCTTGCCGTCAAGACTCATGGCCGCCTTCACCGTCACGAACGGGCGCCCGGTCCGCACGTGATGTATGAACGCCTCGTTCAGCCTCTGGGCCTCTCCCCGCAGGACACCGGTGCGCACCCGGATACCCGCCGCCCGGAGCTGCTTCATGCCGCGGCCTGATACAAGCGGGTTCGGGTCCCGCATCGCCGCGACCACCTCCCGGACCCCCGCATCGATGATGGCCTCCGTGCATGGCGGCGTCCGGCCCGTGTGAGCGCAGGGCTCCAGGTTCACGTAGAGCGTCGCGCCCCGGGCCTTCCTCCCGGCGTGCCTGAGCGCCAGGACTTCCGCGTGCGGCTTGCCTGCCCCGCGGTGATAGGCCCCGCCGACAAGCCGCCGTCCCTTCACGAGGACCGCCCCGACCATCGGGTTAGGACTCGTCCGGCCCCTGGCGGCAAGCTGAATCGCCTGACCCATCCACTCCTCGTCGCAGCTGCGGGATCGCATGGTATCCTGATGCTCTCCTGAAAAAATAGCCCGAAGACATGTCTTCGGGCCCTCTGGTTACGCTCTGCAATAACCGAGGTCTTCTCCCATCCAGACTATACTGTCGGCCCCGGAATCTCACCGGGTCATGCCCCTTGCAGGGGCTCGCGGGCTTTAACCGCCGGTCGGGGAATCTCACCCCACCCCGAAGACTCTCTCGTATTCTCTTGGGTATTATTCTAGCGCATGCTGCCCCTGGCTGTCAAGCCCCACTGAAAGGGGTCACGCTACTCTTCTTGCCAGCCCGCAATCCTATCCTGCCCATGGCCTTCTACGCAAGATCGCGGTCGAGAAAAATAGCCTGACCCCTTCTTACTCGTAATGTGTTCACATACGTATCACTTTCACGGTCCTTGCCTTCCTCAGGACCTGGTACACCATGCGATGTCTTATGTTGATGCGGCGCGAATAGGCTCCTGCAAGGTCTCCAACAAGCTTCTCGAACGGTGGCGGCTCCTCAAAAGGGTTCTTCTCCAGAATACTCAGCAATTCCTCGGCTCCCGACCGCAGCCCCGCATCCGAAAGCTTCTTCGCATCCTTCTGAGCCTGCCTGGTGAAGGCCAGTTTCCACTTCACCACTTGAGGGCCCTGCTGCACTTCCTGACAGGAGTCTTTAACCCTTTCCGGATAGACTCGCGCATTCCAGGGATCGAGACGAGGTACAGTGTCTCCTGGATCGCCCTCCAGTCCTCCTCGCTCACCAGCACAGCACTGCTTCGCTTACCCGTGATCTGTATGGGATGATGCGAAGAGGCAGCCTCATCCAGCAGCTTGTAGAGCTTCGCCCTGGCCTGTGTAGCAGTCAGAGTCATCATCACGGTCACCTCCTGTACTTAACGTACCATATCACGTACGTGTTGTCAAGAGCTGCAGGTTGGTACGCTCCATGATACGAGGACATGCGTTGGCGAACCCCGCTCGAGCAGGACGCGACAAAGAGCAAACCGCAGTGTTCGACGCCGGAGGCGTCACTCAACCGGGCCGCTGTTTCGTCAGTCGATATCTCTTTCCTTCGCTACCCCCTTCGCCACACCCCTTCGCCACCCCCTGTCGCCACACCCTGTCGCCACCCCCTTGCAACGGGCGAAGACTGGTGGTATCATCTCGGCTGCACGGAAACTCGGAGGGCGGCCACAGGGGTCGCCGGTAACCCAGGGAAAGGCAGGTTCAAGCAGCCGGAGAGAAGACCGGCTGCAATTGAAAGGAGTATGACATGACACGTTCGAGATTCATCCAGGCCGCCGGGGCACTCGCCGCCCTGCTGCTGCTGGCACAGTGCGCCCCCATGCAGCTCCAGGCACCCGCATCCGAACAACTGCCAGCCTACAGCCCCGTCATCTCAACGCAGCAACTTCGCCTCGTGGATCCGCAGGGAAACATCCGCGCCGCACTGCTCCTGACCGAGGGAGGAGAGCCTGAACTGGAGCTTTATGGCAAAGACGGAGGCACGCGCTTCGCCCTCGGCCTCGCAGGCGGGAAAGGACCCGGACTGATCCTCAAGGATAGCAACGGGAAACCCCGCACCGTCCTCTTCATGTCAGATGACGGAGGCCCCAGCATAAGCCTGCTCAATGCCGATGGCAAAGTGGCCAGCACGATGGGGCTCCTCCAGGACGAGCGGCCCTTCCTGCGTCTTGCCGGGACCGTGGACAATTCCGGGATGTTCTTCTATGTAGGCAACGACGGCCTGCCCACTGCGGTCATCATCGGGGAAGCCGGGAAAGTACTCTGGTCGGTGCCTGAGACGATACAGGCTCCCGGCGAGGACACCACGCCCTGACGAGACCCCGTGGCGGAGACTCCATTCCTGTCCCCCCGGGCACCTTCATGTGGGAAATGCGGTGACGGAGCACCTATTTCTCCGAAGGGGAAGGCTTGACCGGCGACCGCGGGCACTCTGACGACAGAGAAATAGGTGCTCCGTCACCGCATTTCTCGCCTGTATCTCCCTCACACGGCAAGCGTCGGGATCACCCGGCAGGCATTCTGAAAGTATATCTTCTTCAAGACCCCGTCCGGCAGGTACAGCCCGTGGAGCATCCAACGGCTATGACCCCAGCGCCCGATGTAGTCCGGGTGCTCGAAATACTCGTCACGCGTCTCAAGGAAGCGGAAGTGGCAGCGGTATATCTCCGCCGAGATAGGCATGTCGGTCCCGAAGAGGATGCGGTCCTGGTAGCGGATTATGAACTCGCGCGACGAGTAGGGCTGGCGGCCTAGCTCGTCCATGCGCGCCGAGAGATCGATTATGATGTTCGGGTGCTCCTCGAGCAGGCGTGCGACGTAGCCCAGGTCTTCAGAGTAGTTTCCGACGTGCGGGCAAATAAAGATGGTACCCGGGTGCCGGGCGATCATCCGCTCCCGCTGGTCGAGGAGCTCGCGCTTTGAGAACTGCGACCCGTGGAAGCTCCAGCTCGGGAACCCGTGCAGGGTCAGGTAGTGTTCATTATACCGGTCTGCGGGAAGAAAGAACGCTTCCGGGTCGGACGTGTGGATGAGGACCGGGAGGCCCATCTCGCCGGCCCGCTTCCACACGGGGTCCAGCCTGCTGTCGTCCACCGGAACGATGGAACCATCGTTATCCGTGAACTTGAGCCCCAGTTCCTTGGTCACCTTGAAACCACACGCCCCCTTCTCAACGTCTTCCTCGAGCACTGCCACCGTCTTCTCCACGAAATCGTCATCCCTGAAGATGCACAGGTCGTCCCAGCGGGCAAATTCGCTCATCGTGAAAGCGCAGAACCTCCCGGGGTACGGCTCCACGTGGGAGCCGATGAACTCGTGCAGGTCCCGGCGCTCGACAGTGTAGCAGTTCTCAACGATCGGGAAACAGGCGTTCCCCGTGGCGTTGACGAACGTCTTCACTCCGACCTCGTCCATCACCCTGACCATCTCCGCCGGGTCGCTCTCGCCGAAGATGTGGTTGTGGGCATCTACAACCGGGAATCGCGCCTTCTCCGGAACGTGAGCTGGACGCTTCAGCATCGAGCGAGGCTGGAAATCCTTCAGCAGGAGGTCAGCGCTTGCCTTCATCATCAACTCTCCTCAGGACCGGGGATGCTGTCGGCCGCTGTGGTCCCCGTCAACACTCTCCTGCGTCAGGGGGCGATGGCCTCGATCCCGTTGAGCTCGCAGAAATCCTCAAGCGCCGGCGCGAGGTGCGCGCCGTAGCCCAGGCAGGCGTACTCGTTGGTCCAGTGCTGGACCAGTCTGTCCATGTCGCCTTTCACCCTGACAAACCCGTGAGGCCAGAACGGGATACCGCACTCGTCCAGCCGCTTCTTGACCTGCCCGGCCGGCGGCTCGAAGATCGTCACCGGCGCGATCACCATCTGGAACTTCCCGTCCACGCGGCCGAGTTGGGCGATGACGCCCTCCCCCACCTTGCAGATGAGTTTCACCGACAGCCCCCCCGCCTCTCCCTCGGTCGGGATGCCGTGCTCGGCGAACCCGGCGGGCCCGAGTTTTCCGGCCAGGGACGGCGGGCAGGCGCCGTCGCCGATGATCTTTATCTCCTTCGCTTTCTTGTCTATGTGCTGCAGGTCGCCGTAGTAGACCGGCTCCGTGCTCAGCCTGCTGAGGAGGTGAACGGTCAGCGCAGTGTTGAAGTCTCCGAGAGTGGAGGTCCCCTGGCCGTCCTCGAGCATCATGCTCTGGGCAAAGCAGGTGGCGGAGTAGTCATCAGCCAGCCCCGGCAAGGACTGGATGGTGTAGAAGTCGAACCCCTCCCGCTTCACCACCTGCTTGATGGCCAGGTACAGCCGGATGGAGCGCTCGTTGACGATGCTGCGCTCGGGCGCCTTGCCGAAGAGCTTCCGGAGGCGCGGCTCGAGAGCCTTGAGCTTGCTCGCCGGCACACGGTGCGCAGCCTTGATGAGCTCGGAGGTATCCCGGGAGTCTATGTCTATCCCGAAGGTCTTCATCCACTGGGAGGGATCTGCCACCCCGCAGGTCTGGCCCATCCCGCGGCCGCCGAACGTGCCGATGGTGGAGAGGTTGAGCATGTTCTTCAAGTGTGCCGCGCGGCAGTAGCTGGCTATTGCTTCCACTTCCGCCGGGTCATCCGCCGCCCCGTACACGAAGCGGTGAGCGAGTCCGATCTCCAGGAGGCCCCCGTGCATGACAAGTCCGCCCACCGGGCGCCAGCCCTGAGAGCCCGGGTGCGTCCAGAGAACGACTCCCCTGCCCGTGGCAGCATACTCCCGTATCGCGCCCACCAGGTGCGCGGCCCACACCCACGTGCCGGAGAAGAGCACCACACAATCGATATCATCCCGGTGTTTCATCGCCCGCAGGGCCGCCATTGCCTCCTTCTTGCTTGCAATGACGGGCTTGTGCTCGACCAGCGTGAGGCCCCTATCCCTCAGGGCCTTCCTCGACCGGGCAACAAGCTTGCCGTCGATGAAGGGTCTTCCCATCGGGTCCTTCAGGCCGTCCTTGTGGACACCATAGACAATGAATCCGACCTTCGGCTTTATCATCTCTCCCCCTTTCATATCCTGTGCGCGCACACCCGCCTGCGGGCGTGCTTCCCCCACCACTCGCAGACCCCCGGATGATACCACCACCCCGGAGAAGCACTCAAGCCAAAAGTAGCCCGCCGCACGCAGCCCGCCGGCTGCGCCTGTCACTCCCCGAAGCCCGTCCCGTGCCGCATCCCGTGTGTGCCGCACCCCGTTGACCGGGGCCTGACGCGGATGCTATAGTCTCTTGAGATAGGAGCGCCAGATATCCCCATGTCCGACGAGTCACACCGGGAACTGCTTGACGAAATAGTCCGGGCAGCCGACCAGGCGGTCCGCGCACTGGCCCTCGGCTCCCGACGCGGCCCTTCCTTTCCCGAACTGGAACACTTCCGGGGGCTGCAGGAACGCTTCGGAGCAGAGTTCCCGGCGCCGGGCGACGAGGTGGAGTTCTGGGAAACGCTCTGGCTGAGGACCGACCGTGTCCACGAGCAGTGGAAGAGAATGGAAAAGGCGGCCAGGCGGGCGGGCGCCGGGACCGCGCTCACACTGCAGCCCGCGCTGGACGAGGGGCGACGCGCACTCTACAAGTGGGCAAGGAACTTCGTAGCCGACCGCGCCCCCATCAAGCCCTCCGCTGCGCACTTCGAGCTGGGAATAGCAGTCCGCAGGCCGGACTTCCTGGGGCTGCACGAGCGGCTCGAAGGGCTTTACGAATCGGTAAAACGCATGGGGAGGTTCCCGGCGATCCGGGAAGGGCTGGAGCTTCCCCGCGACCCGGTGAACTTCGCCATCATCTACGGCGCCGGCTGGAACGTGAGCAGCTATAGCATCCTCCGTGAGGCGGAAGCCGTCCCCGGCATGAACGCGTTCGTCGCCTTCGACCGTCCCGGCGCCGACCTGTATGGCAAGTCAGGCAACCGCATGGTGCGGCTGGCCACTGCAGGCCTCGTGCGCGATCCCCGCGAGAGCGGTGAAGAATACGTCCTCGCGACCTTCCTTGCCCCAGTCGTACTGCACTTCGCATGCCCCCACGAGTGGACAGGCACCCCTCCCCACGAACTTGGCATACCCGTCCTGAGGTCAGACCTTGTCCTCGAGGTTGTGGATGACAAACTCAACACCTCTGACGCGATCCGTTCCTACGGCGCCACCGCAGGCGTGGAACTCCCGCTCCCCCGCGAGAGGGGGGTGCCACAGGCAGGGGTGTCCGCAGACCTCGATGAGCTGGCAGCCCGCGCGGAAGGGGCGCTCTCGGAGCTCGCCGCGGAGCAAGTGGAAGAGGTAGTCGTCAAGCCCGCCTCGGGAGAGCAGTCGCGCGGCATCGGTTTCTTTCAGCTGCCTTCGCAGCGCGGGGCCGCGGTCCACCACGCCGTGAGGCTGGGGCTGGAGTCCGGCGTCGTGGTCCAGGAACGGATCCGTGCAGCAGGGCCGGAAGACTTCAACTGGCGCGTGCTCGTGGCTCTGGCGCGGGACGGACAGCCCGTCGTCGTGGGACGCTTCGCGCGGCAGGGCTTCGGGGACGATGTCGAGATGGTAGCCGACCGCGAGATGCTTGCTCGATCGGGCGTCACGGGAGAAGAGGCTGATCGAGAGCTGCGGCGACTGGATGAAGTATCTATCGGCGCTTTCCGGGCGGTCGTCGCGCGCGCAGGGTCAAGGCGTGATCTCCCCCACCAGCCCCTCGGGGGCGGCTCCTACGCCCTGCCGTACATTCTGGGCGTGGACCTCATCGCCGACGCGCGTGTGATGGAGGTCAACGGCCACGAGGTGGCCGGGATGTGGACCGACGACAGGCTTTACCCGGAGACCCGGGGCCGCTCCAGCCGCACCGTCCTGGGATCTGCGCTCGCTGCAGCCCGCTCATACCGCAGTTCGCTGGAAGCGGGACTGTAACCCCTGGGATGATCATGATTTTCGGGGACCTGTCCCCGAAATTCAGAGCGCATCATACTCGCCTTGCCCGATACTTCCTGACAAGGTGGTCCGGAAAATACGATTCCTTCGCGCGCCTCAGCCCGGGGACGTCGAGGTCCTGCTCGCGGTTTATCCACTCGAAATCCGCCGCGGCGCTGCGGGCAAACTCCTGGTTGATCACCTGGTAGGCGCCGGGAAGCGTGCTGTCGGCCTTCTCCACACGCACGACGAAGGTCTCCGGGTTTAGCGGCTCGCCGAGCGCGAAGCCGGCAATGCGCTCTCCCGCCATCACCACTCCGCCCCGCAGGCCAAGCGCTTCGTGCTTCTCCAGCATCCGGAGCGTGGTATCCACCTCCCGCTGCAGCCCAGGTTCATCCCTCGCCGGATGGCCCGCGAGCCACTGCCGGCAGAACCCGCTGCATCGCTCCGCAAGGGCCACGTCCATCACGAGGCATTCTGCGTCAGGAAAGGCGTCCCAAAACCGCCGGACGTGGTTCTGCTTCCTGTGAAAACGCCGGCCCGGGAGCTCTCTCAGGTCGGCGCCCCGGTATACGTAGTCGGCCCTGCCACGCTCCTCGGTCACCTCCAGGCCGGCGCACCCGCGCAGCATGGTAGAGAGACCTTCCGGAATCCGGGTAAACGAGGTGCTCTTGTCCGCCTCCAGCACGTCGACCATCAGCTCCACCGCACGGCCCTCATCGGAAGTGACCGGCGGCAGGAGATAGAACTCCGCCCCGGCAGCCGTGTCGGCCGCCAGCAGCAGCACCCCGCGCAGCCGTGACAGGCGGCAATGAGTGTGGGGCCGCCACATCCACTGGTAGGCAAAGGTGAACTCGCTGATACATGGAACGGCTGCAGCGAAAGAGGCGCGCAGGAGCCCGTGGTGCTCCCACTCGAGCGCGCTGAAACGCGGGTACTCAGGAAGGCTGTCCATGCCGAGCGCGCTACTGCCTGCCGGGGGCATCTGCTGTCAGGACCTGATGCTACACGAGCCGCACGGGCCACAGGAGTTTCCCTGATCGGGCAGGACCGCCTCCGACCTCTTGTCGAGCGGGTTGTACTCTTCCCATATCTTGCCGTCGTAGCTGCGCAGCACCATCTTGTCCCCGTCCCTCCCCACCACGTAGGACGGGGCTATGGGGATCTTCCCGTAGGGGGTATCGAGCACGTACTTGGGGACCGCCAGCCCCGAGGTGTATCCCTGCAGCTTGCGCATGATGTCGATCCCGTGCTCGATCGGTGCACGCAGGTGCCTGGTACCGGTAAGCGTCTGGCACTGGTATATATAGTAGGGCCGCACCCGGATCCTCATCAGCTCCCTGCAGAGCGTCTTCATCGTGCACGCGTCATCGTTCACGCCCCTGAGGAGCACCGACTGGTTGCCCAGGGGTATTCCCACGGACGAAAGCCTGGCGCAAGCCTCCTCCGCCTCCGGGGTTATCTCCACCGGGTGATTGAACTGCGTATTAAGATAGAGAGGATGGTACTTCTCCAGCATCGCGCACAGCTCGGGTGTTATTCGCTGCGGCAGCGTACACGGCATCCGTGAGCCGATCCGTATCACCTCCACCGTGGGGATGGCACGTATGCGGGCCAGGATGTCCTCGAGGCGCCCATCAGACATCATCAGCGGGTCGCCGCCCGTCAGGAGCACGTCGCGGATCTCGGGGTTTCTCCGGATGTAGTCTATCCCTGCAGCAATCTTGTCTTCCGAGAACTCGCGGTCGGGCTTCCCCACCATCGTCTCCTTGCGGAGGCAATGCCTGCAGTAGGTCGCGCAGCGGTTTCCCACGCAAAACGCCACGCGGTCCGGGTACACCCGGATGACGAGTTCCACCGCAGAGTGCTGGCCCTCCTCAAGAGGGTCGGCAACCCCCTTCTCATCGAACAGCTCTTCTACAACAGGCACCACCTGCCGCCTTACCGGGCAATTCCTGTCCTCCCGGTGCATCAGGTTCGCGTAGTAGGGCGTGATCGCCCATGTGAAGCGCTCGCTGGCCGTGCGGATGCCCACGCGCTCTTCCTCGGTGAGATCCACGTACTCTTCCAGTTGCTCGAGCGTGGTGATCCTGTTTGCCAGCTGCCACTTCCAGTCGTTCCACTCTTTCACGTCGCCACCCTCTCCATGCGGCCCCCCGTCCGCTCCAGGACCGAATCTATGATACTACCGATAAGCTCCGAATGCGACAATCCTGCCGCCTCCGCCTGGCACATGAAGATGCCGTAGTAGGGCGAGAGGCCCGGCAGCGGATTGATCTCCAGGAAGCTCGGCCTGCCGTCCCGGTCGAGCTTGAAGTCCACACGGGCAAGGTCACGGCACCCCAGCACCCGGAATACCTTCAGGCCCATCTCCAGCATCTCACCGGCCAGCTCCTCCGGGATGTCCGCGGGGCAGGTGAGTTCCCGCCGGTGCTCGTGTTTCTCCTCGTAGGAGTAGAAATCCCGCGGGCTCACGATCTCCACCACCGGGAGCAGACGCGGCATCCCGTTCCCGAGCATGCCGACACAGAACTCCCTGCCCGGGACGAATTCCTCCACCAGGCAGTCCTGCCGGTAGGTCTCCAGGACCCAGGCGGCCTGCAGCTCGAGCTCGGCAGGAGTCGCGACAAGGGATCTCCCGCGTATGCCCATGCTGGAGCCCTCGGCGTTGGGCTTGACGAACACCGGGAACTCCAGATGCATCTCCTCCAGGTCGGCCATCTCCCTCACCCTCAGGGAAGAGGGTGTCCTGACCCCGCACGAGGCGATCAGCGACTTCGTCAGCGCCTTGTCAAGGCTCACCGCCAGCACCAGGCCGTCGGAGCCCGTGTACGGGATCCCGAGGTGGTCCAGCCATCCCGGCACTATGGACTCCCGCGCCGGACCGTAGACTCCCTCGGCGATGTTAAAGACCAGGTCCGGCCGCATCTGCAGGATCCGTCCGGGCAGATCCTCGCCGAAAGGCAGTCCGAACGCCTCATGCCCGCAGGCCCGGATCGCATCCAGAAGCGACTGGATGGTGCGCTCCGACTCGTACTCCGCACCGAGGTCCTCCGGGACCTCCCCGGGGCCCCCCGGTGGCAGCAACCCGTCATAGGCAAGCGCTACCTTCATCATCGCCGTCCGTCCCGCCGGTCACACCTCATCACAGAACCTCGTCAGGCACTCGCATATGCGCTTGAACGCGCCGGGCATCCGCCAGTAGTAAACACTGCAGCAGGCCTTGCGGCTGTTCACCAGCCCGGCTTCCTTAAGTATGTGGAGATGCCGGGACATGTTCGGCTGCGATCCGCCGATCTCCTTGACGAGCTCGCCCACGCTGTACATGTCTTCGCAGGCCGGTTCCGACGGCAGGAGGCGCAGTATCTTGAGCCTGGTCACATCCCCTATCGCCCTGAAGATCTTGGCTTCGGATTCCAACTTCACCCGGTCTTCCCTCCCTCTT
>SDBT01018326.1_pt1 | contig 11009 bp, 12 predicted proteins | sample 2277101 | NCBI WGS metagenome assembly SDBT01 (sample SAMN10404973, study PRJNA504765) | marine sediment metagenome | isolation source: marine sediment core GS10_PC15, 103 cmbsf | place: Arctic Ocean: Southern Knipovich Ridge | collected 2010 | reverse complement strand
ATCCTGACACTTGCCGCCAATGGTGCCGTATTTGGTATAGACGTATGAATCGTCTGCCCAAACTTCCCATTGGCGAAGTTCTCCGCCTTTACCCTTATGATATAATATCGGATGTTGCATTGTTACTCTCTACGCTCGCAGAGTGTATGGCAGGCTCGGAAGGAATTGCTCCGTTCGTAGCGGAGGATCCTGGTCTGTTAGATGACGAGCCCTTATATAGGTAAACTTCAGCACCGAAGGTGCTGGTTGGGAACCCAGGAGTCGCACCTGAATTGAGGACGGCTGCTCCGAGTTCGTGGTCGAGCGTCCACCTTGTCACAACATCGGACCCATCGCACAGGCACATCTCAACCCCAGGGTACGACGAAGGTGATACTACTTTCTTGACGTAGACCGCGACCTCATAGGTCCGCGTGTCGCTAGTTATCGTTCGATCTTGATGTACTTCTGCGACTGCGACCGCCGACGTATCGTTCAAGCGGTCCGCGTTTCCGTTGACAGTTTTTAGAAGAGCTGGACCGTCCGACACGTCGATGTCAACGCTCGCACCTGCTGACGCAACCCACTCTGTCGCGTTGAAGTTTTCCGTGTGCTTCCACAGATTCATCGGATACAGAGCGAAGACAAGACGACGCGCGATCTCAGTTCCGCCTGCGCCTTGCGTTGAGCTAATCGGGAATGCGAAGTCAAGACTATACTCCAGCAAGTCGTTGAATTCCGCCTTCTCCGTTCGAATCGCCAGCATCGTTATGTTTTCTATTTCCCTTTCTTGCGGCGTACCTTCGTCGAGCAGCAGAGTTCCCTTTCTGCCGACGAAATCCCATGACAATTCTTTCAAGCGATCTTCGATGAATACGCGACGATCAAGCCCGATCGGGTCCGAGAAATCGCTATGCTGCCAGATTGAATTCAAGGATAGCAAACGCTCGGCTGCTTGCTCTGCGTCGGCTTGTGCATCGTATCCAACCCAGAAGTCCGTGTCTTCCAATTCCAGCACGTCTGTGCCGACTGTGAACTTCCAGCTTCTGATGCCGTCCATAAAGCTAGGTGGCATTCAAGTTCCCCTAATCGTTTCCAGTCGCCGCGTTCTCTTGCTCTTGCTGTCTGAGCGCGCGCTCCAATGCGCGGATCCGCGTCGTGTGGGATTTCAGTTTGACTCCCGTTCGCTGCAAGACTCGCACCTGTTCCTCTTCCAACGCGGTGATCTGTGCAGCGAATCCAATCTGCGCTTCCGCCGTTTTCTTCGTTTCCGTCAGCACGTTGTCAACAGACGTAGCAAAGTTTTGCTGTGCGGCTTCAACGTCACGGTTCACATCGACCAGTGCTTCCGCTTGCGTCTGCACTTCTATAATCCGCTTCTCCGCTTGCACTGTCTGATCTTGCGATGCCTTGATCGCTACTGCCAATTGCGTCACGTCTTCTGTGGCGATCTCGGCTGTACGTCTGGCGGCGTCAGCTATAAATCCGACTGCCTCTGCTGAACTTTGCTCTAATCTTTCAACGCGGGATACAGCTTCTTGGACTTCTCTCTGCGCAGCAGAAAGGATTCCTTCTCTGCGTGCTGTCGACCCGCCGCCAGTCTCTCGGCTCGACGTTAGCTCCGCGAACTGTTGCAGAAGATCGACAACTCTTTTCGCTGCGTCGCCAAGCGCATTGGTCTTCGCTATGTTGTCGTCAAGCACAACTCCGATCGCTTCAGTGGCGGTCTTCTGCGCTTTCTGTAGACGAACGATATTTTCCTCTGCTTGAACCGCTCTTTGCTGCTGCTCTCGAATGTCACTAGAGATTTCCCTTTGATTCGCGCGCGCTGTTTCGATTGCCTCTTCCAAATTGGCCCTGATCTCTGCGGCTTTCGTTTCACGATTAGCGCGGAGTTCCGCAAGCTTGACAGTCTCAGCCGCAAGCCGAGTTTCTTCTTTGGTCAACTCTAGGCGCTCGACGGCATTCTTCAGATCACCGCTCAGTTTCTGCTGCACCGCTAGTAGGGCTTCGAGCGCTTGCGTTTCATCATTCGTTGGCTTAACGAGCCGCTCTATCTGCTTCACGAGTAGATCGACGGCTTGGCGCGCTTGCTCGCCTGTTCCGCGCACGAGTGTGCGGAGCGCTACTTGCTCAAGTCGTCGCAGCGCTGCCAACGCTGGGTCAATCTGTCGCGTCTCTTCTTGGATCAATCGGTCGATCAGTTGCGCGACATCCGCGATTCCTTTTTGTCGAGCGGATTTTAGTTTATCAATTTCCTTTATCGCTTCTTCGGTTTGCTTGCGCTCTGCGTCAATGACCTTCTGAACACGGTCCTCGACTATTTTTATTTCGTCTTCCGAAGTTTTGCGGAGATCCGTTATTCTTTGGTCGTTGAGGTCAGCGATCTTTTTATTGAAAATCAGGCGTGTCTGTAACTGTGCTTCTACTGTCTCTGCCAGCGCTTCAGACTCCCGCTTCAACGTGAGTTCAAGTTCCTGCGTCGTTCGTGGATCGCTAGTCGGTAATCCGCGACGCGCCGCTGCTAGCACTACAGCAGTCCGCTTCACGATAGCCAGCTGATCGTTTCCTGCGCGCTGCAAGATTTTCAAACGCGCTGCCGCTTCGTCTCTCGCTGTCTGTATGTTTCCTGCGGTTGTACTGTTCAGAATTGAGGCGACATCCTTGCGCGTCGCAGCGAGTACAGCAACGAGTTCCTCTTGGATCTGTTTGAGGTCTGTCGTCGCTGCTTTCGCACTCTTCTGGATTAGATTCAACTTGCCGAGTTCAGTGGCTTCCTCTCTGATTCGCGCAGCAGACTGGTTTCTCAATTCGTTCAAGCGCGCGATATTAGCGGACGTTGCGTTTCCACTTCTGCGGAGGCGGTCGAGCAGTCCGAGTTCAGCTTCTAGACTAGCAGCCGCGATAAAGACTTGTGATACGGTTTGCCCAGATCCAGCTGTCGCTTTCGTGATGCGCTCAAAGCTGGCTGCCAGTTCATCGTTTTCCTTGATTGCTTCTTTCTGGAATTTGTTAAGCGACTGGAATTCTTTTAGATTCCTCGATGCCTCTAGCATTTCCTTGCTTGTCTTTTTGAAGGAATCGCTGATGCCTAACACACCGTCGATGAACGTCCCGATCGCGAAGCCTGCTGCGGCTGCCGCGAATGCACCAAGTGCTACAGTTCCAAGACTGAGAGCCGCTATGTTCGTGCCGAGCACGAACGAAAGCCTGCTCGCTGCGGATGCGTTCGCTAGGCGTGCACTTGCGTTTCCGAACTGCGCGATGCTGTTAGCTTTCAGCGCGAGGGTTTCGAGTCCAAGATTGAACGCAACGAACGCGACAGCGGCTGCCACGAGTTTCGTTAGTCCGACAATTCCCCTGACTATCGTATTCGCTATCCACGCTCTTGCATTGATGAGCAGAACGCCAGTCTCGGTTTTCAATATTCCAATCGTAGCTATGAGGAATCGAATGAATCCGCGAACGATGGCATTCTCTTTTGCCAGTGCGCTTAGCCCGATAGCAATCGTCTCCGCACGAAGGACCGCAATGACAGTTTTAACGATTCCAATGAGCGCTCCGAATAAGCCAACTAGCAGCTTACCTACTAAAACCAGCTGATTGAAAGCGAATCCAAGTATTGCAATCGTGATGATGAACAGCGCGAAGATCCCAAGACCTTCAACAATGCTGGCGACCAGCTCTCTATTCTGGATTATGAATTCCGAGATAGATTTGATAGCAGGCGTGATCGCCTTGATTACGTCTTCGCCGATTACCGTCAGTAAATTCCCGACGACGGCTCCAAACCTCTGAATGTTCGGGCCTTCTGATATGAAGAAATCATCGAGCGCCTGTTGCGCTCTGCCAGCTGAGGTCTTCAGCGCTTCCAAGTCTTTCTTCAAGTCGTCAACGCCCGAAGACAAGACAGCAGCGCCACGCAGAGCGCGAACATTAACGAACAGCTCGGACAGCCCGACTCTTCCATCGTCGATAGCCGAATTCAGTAACTCGAATTTTTCTACTAGCGTTTGCGCTCTGAACGCAGAGTCCCCGAATGCTACGCCCGCTTTTTCAAAGGCTACTCGCGTTTCATTTGTCGGTTTCAAGATCGACGTGATGACGGCGTTCAACTGGGTTGTCGAGCGGGCTGTGTTTCCTGTTCGTCGAGTCAGCAGCGACAAGCCCGCTCCGACATCGTCTATGCTCAAACCAAACGAAGCAGCAATCGGGGCGAGTGACCCAAGCGCGAGCGCCACATCTGACAGAGTGCCGCGAGAAACGTCGGCGATCTTCGCCAGCTTATCGGCGGCGTCGTCAGCAGTGCCTCCAAAGTTTTCAAGCACCGTTGCGATTGCGCCGAATGCTGTCTCAACATCTCCGCCTGCTGGAGCAGCAAGTCGTGCGGCAGCAGCGGTTACTTCAAGAGCGCGAGCACCTGTAAACCCAGCAGACGCAACATCAAACAGGGCTTTTGAAACGAGTTGGAAGCTTAGCCCCGTTTCGTCTGCGACTTTTCGCAACCCTATCTGCGCATCTAACAACTCCTCAGAGCTAAGTCGAAGGATAACGTTAGCATTCGCAAGGTTCGTACTCTCCTCGACTGCTCCGCCGATAGCAGAGCGAAGTCCGAGTCCAATCCCAGCTGCTGCTACAAGCAGTCCAGTGCGCAATCCAGCTGCTGCTTTTGAGGCTTGTCTGAATCCGTCTGTTAGCGCCGTAGCTGCGCGCGTTCCTGCGTTCGCTAGAACCCCGGCTGCTGTCGTTACTGCGGCGATTTGTGCGCCAGCATTGCTCGTTACTGAAAGCGTTACTTGTCCTCTCTCAGCCGTGTTCTTCAGCTTTTGAACGTCCGCAAGAAACTGCGTGGCGCTGACGGGATCAATGCCAATTTTGACTAGGAGTTCTTCGATAGTTGCCATCGAGTTACCTCTTCCCGCTTCCGATCAATTTGTTCAAACTCTTGAACACAGCCTCAGTTCCGCGCGTCTTGCCAAGTGCCTGCTCGACATTCTGTCGAGTATTGTCCAAGTCTTTCAAGTACTTTTTGTAGGTGCGCTTTCCTGCGTGATTAGCGACGCGCACCATCTGGGTCTGCGCCGCCAAGTCTTTCGCTTTCAGCACCAGCACGGCTTCGTAGAAGACCATGATTTCGTCGATGGAAAAGTAATCCATCACGTCGCGTGCGTTGTATCCGCCGTCAACTAGGATAGCGACGACATCCGCTATCCCACCGCCTTCGTCAATTGCGGCCCTAGCTTTAGCTTTGCGTTCAGTGCTAGGACCTTTTGCATCAAAGGGCGGAGGTTCAACTCCGCGATCTTGGCGAAGACTTCGAGGGCATCCGCTGCGTCGAGTTCTTCGACCCACGCTTCTGCGGTTTCTTGGTCCTCAAAGTTCACGTCGCCAAGCATCAGGGACTCAACGAGGAGGCTGATGAATTCGTCCTCGTACTCTGCGACGATCTCATGGAAATTGATTAGCAAGAGATCGGACAGTTCGCCTGTCGGCGCGATTTTCTTGACGATGTCGGCAACGACAGAGCCGAGACGAAGACTCATGCGCAGCGACCACTTATTGATGGACAACTTCTTGCCTTCTACGGTGACGAAAACGACTTTCGCCTTGACCGCGTCTGCGAGTGGATCTTTCTTGGGCTTTGTCTTGCCCCTCGCTTTCTTCCGATTCTTTTTCTTCCCTGCCATGGGAAAGCCCTTTCATGTATTGCAATGCTCAAGCGACGGGTGCCTGCCGCCGCTTTCACATTGCGAAAAACTACGCGAGCTCGGCGCCCACACCGTAGTGCTCGAACACCCCGAACGGGAACGCGGGATTGTCGTCCGTGTTGTCGAGGATCGTGACGATCAAGTTGAACACGGAAAAATCCTCGTCGTCGAGGTCGAACGCACCGTCGGGCGCGATCTGCACTTTCGCAATCGAGCGGATGAACTCGTTACCCGTGTCAGAGATCCCGAACAGAAGCAGCTTGCCTTCGATGTTCACACTTGTCTGCGGAGAGAACGAACGGTGCACCGTGATGTCGAAGGTGTAGTCGACCTCGACGAAATCTCCGTCGCCGATCGTACCGCTCGCAACCCGACTGATCCCCTTCCACGACTTGCCACGCGATGACAAGACCTCGACGATCAGGTAATCCGTCGTGAGCGTGAACGGCGCACCGCCACCGAACGGCTCGACAACGACCGCCGTCGCTTCGAGTCCCTTTTCGAGGATGACGACATCCTCGCGGTCAAGCTTCAAGACCTCGTCGGTGACTGCGTTGCCCGAACTGGCGACAACATCGGTCACGTCTCCCGCGCGGAAGAACTGGCGCAGGTTTTCCATGTCGGGTTCGTCAAGCGTCAGCGTGATGGACTCGCTGATGTCCGACTGAACCTTTCTGTCGAGTTTTCGTGTCCCCGTCTTGGCGGTGAAGTGCTCGATCTCTTCGGACTCGGACTCTTGCGGGGCCTCGACAACATTGCCGAGATCACGGAACCCCTCGAACTTCTTCGGTGTGGTCGATTCGTCCGCTAGACGATTGAACCACGCTCTCACCCCGCCGATCGTGTAGTTCGACGCGGATCCAGCCTGCTGGAATGTCTGTGGCATTCCAAGCCCTCCTTAGTGGCGGCTCTTGCCGCGCCCTATCGCCCTGCCGCGACACGGTCGCGTGGAACAGGAATCATCTCGTTGGTCTTGAACTCCGCCTGCCTCTACCTTTCTTTCTACGCTTTCCTCTGCGCTTTGTCCCGCTGAAGCAAAGGACTTGTTTCGTCTTTGGACGAATGATGTGCGGCTTCGTTCCCTCTTCAACGCCCTTCGCGTACTCAATAATCGTCCCGACAACGTAATTCATCGGGCCCAATTTGCGAACATTGATACTCTTGGACAGAGTCCGTGTATCTTTGGGCGCGAGTTTCTTTGCACGAACTTGAAGTTCAAACGCCAGTTTTTTCATCTCCCTGTCGAGCAAACGAATGAAGTTCACAGGCGTCAGAACGATTGCCTTTGTGATCGCCAACGATAGCCGCGTCGTCGTCTTTAGTCTGACGATCAGCCACGCTGGACCCAGAAAAGGCTGCTTCTTAGTTCCAGGGTGGATGACGAACTTGGTCAGCACCCGCTTATTCTTTGGAACGGCCAAACTCATGGCGACGGCGCCTTTATAAGTCTGACATCGAAGTCTGTTTCCGCTTGCAGAAGCCCGCGATCTATAACCACTTCATCGTCAAGTACGTCATTCTCCTCGAAGAGATGGACAACGACTTTCGTCCCCGCCTTTGTGATCCGCCTTGCAGTCATAACGCTTGCGATTGTTTCTAAAATGTCGAGCGCTGATACTTTGTCTGCTGGCGACAGCACACGGATAGCGAAAGTCCCTCGCCCTCTTTTTTGCTTTCTGAAATTCTTCCCCTCTGTCCACGCGTAGTTGACGACGACGCCCGCTTTTGCTGGCACCACATCGTTGCTCGGGTGAATGTTGTCGGGGTCGATCCCGAACGTAGCGAGTTCAGTGGCGGTCGAGAGAAGACCGAACACATGTTCGTAGAAGTCGCGGAAAAAGGTTGTTGCCACGTTAGCGCTCCGTTGCCCGTGTTAGCGGAATCTCGTAGTGGCTGAACTCTCCGTCGACGCCTCCCTTGGGCTCTCGACCAATTGCCCTGAATTTGTCCGTCGTCCCTGCAACTCCAGCTACGGTTATCAGGTCGTCGGGCTGTACGTTCGTTGCTTCGTCCGTGATGAACAGCACCGCATCGTAGGTGAAATTATTCCCGTCCTCATCTTGCGATTGGTCCCCAGTCCGCGTTTGAAACATGCACTCGACGGTGAACACTGATGCAGGCGTATCGTAATCGCGGTTTGCCACGTTCGTGTCAGCGTCGCGCGAAACGTCTGGCCGTTCCACCGTAACTACATGCGGTTGATTGATGGGAATCCCCATCTCTACCTCCTGATCTGCTCTCGCAGTCTTCTCCGCATCCTGCTCAGAGGAAGCGGCGCGGATCGTCTGAGAATTCTACGCAGGGTCGGGGCCTTCGCCGCCCTCAGCGCTGGGCGCATTCTCTCCACCTTCGCTCTCGTCCGATTTCTCGGGATCCGAGTCGGGGCTGTCGCTCTCGCTCTCGCCATCGCCTTCTCCCTTCTCGCTGTCCTCGTCTTCTTCGACGACTTCGGGTTCGGGTGCCGCTTCGATGATCTCGAACGCTGCGCCCTTGATGTTGCAGACGTTTTCCAAATTTGCCCGCTCGACGCTTGTCGGATCCATGTCAACGACTTGCAAGCAGACTCCGTCTTCGAACTGGAATCCGCAAGCGGGGCCAGTGTACTTCTCCTGCGACTCGGCGCCCTTGTCGTCTTTCACCGTCGTCGACGGCACCGTGACGCGCACAGTCTGCGGATCCACGCGCTTCGGTTTTCTCTGCGTTCCCATCTTGTTTCTCCTCTCGTTGCCATGAACGGCGAGGCAACATACCTCAGCCTTGAATAAGCTTGTCAATCAAGTAGATCAGAGCACCGAGCAAACCCGTTCCGCCAGCGCCGTATCCGACTTTCGCTTTTGTGCTCATGCTATCGCCGCGCGCTTCGCCGCTGTGACGATCATTGTTTATCATGTGTTCATCAAGGTCGCTTCGCGTTTCGTGCGCCACCTTAGCGTGGCCATCTTTTGTGTGTTCGTCAATCGCCGTCGCAGTCTCAGCCGCTTTAGTGGCGTGGTTGTCGTCGATGTGATTTTCGAATTCTCCTCGCAGCTTAGGCACGTCGTTCACTCGGTCGTGAACTTTTCCCAGCTTATCTTCCATTCTGTCGCTGCGATTCGTGTCGTTTTCTCGGTCTTCTTTCGCGCGGTCTTTCAAATTGTCCACGTTCGTGTCGATCTTCGTTAGCTCTTGCTGGAAACCGTTCAGTGTCTCGCCATGTTTAGCGATTGAATCTCCTTGACTTTCTAGAGCGCGACCGAAGCCGTTGAGAGTTTCCTCTTGCTTACGCTGGACTGCTTGCGTTTCTTTTGCAATGGCTTGAGTCTCTTCGTTGACCGCCATCAGTTTTTCAAACTGATCATCTTCCACGGTTCTCTCCTTAGATGTCAACCGGGCCATAGATCAGAGTACCGTCGGAAGCTACTTGCTCAATTGTATGAGTCATGAGGTCATCAATTGAACGATCAAACATAAGTTTCAATACGAGGTCCGTGCGTTCGTCGTCGGCGTTCACAAACAATACCTCGCCCGTGCGCCTGTGCGTCAAACGCCATCCGTAAGTGGCGTCGACCTGAACAACATCGCGCGAGGTTTCTCGGTCCTCATCGTGCGTGACGCGCGTGACACGCCGGTAGCTGCAATTCGACGGCAACCGTATGCTCATGATGCCGCCAATGCAGCGATCTCTGTCGAGACCACGGCAACCTGTGCAGGCTCATGCGCTCCTTCAAACAAATGGATATGTGCCATATTGGCGTTACCCGGACTGCTGCCCAGGTCGTTCCCGATGTCCAGGGTGGTCAGGCCGGTGGGCATGGCGACCGACGTTAGCGCCGTGCCCATCTCCACGCCGTCTCGGTACAGGCGCATGTCGTCGGTCGTCGCCGCGAAGGCCCAGACGTACGTCTGGCCGCGCGTCAGCACCGACACATCCTGAATGTTTTTGTTCCCCGGGTTGATGAAGACCCGGGAGCCGCTGTCGACGTCGCTGAAGAAAGCGAACCGATTCGACGCGCCGCCGTCGTTGATTCCCGCGTAGGCCCGGTTGGCAGCGTTGTCGGACATCGGCGTGAAAGCGAAGTAAAGGGTGAACCCGATATCACTCAGGTTGTCGCCGTCAACCCATTTGCATATGTCTATCGGGCGGGTTTCACTGACCGTCGTGGTCTTGATGTAACTAGTGGGGACGGAAACGCCGTATTCGACTTGAACGCCGCCGTAGTAGATCGAATCTCCCGCGTCGCCTATGTTGGACGCATATAGCTGCGCGCGAACTGTCGAAGCGCCGCCGGTATTATTTTTGCATCTAACCGACAGGCGATAGAGTCCGTTCGATGGGTCAATTATATCAACCCACGATGCCGTGGTATCAAAACCTCCGAATACGGAAATAGCGCCAAACGAAGGAACACCGGATGCCCAACTGATAGGCGCTTGAATTCTGTTTGTCGATGACCCATCATCGATCCTAAAAAGATCTCCCGAGTCTTCGTCTGCGTCCGTTCCCTGCTTAACGTGCACACTTAAAAGGATTTCGGTCGCGTCTGCGACTTGTGCTGACATTGTTTGTAGTATTCTATCCGCGGATCCGTCGTCAGCTATCAATTCATCGAGGCGAATTCCCGCTACGATTATGGGCCCGCCAAAGGTAACGCCGTTTGTACCCCACGCAGTCATGTCCTCTGAATCGATACACTCATTCTTGCTGGTACCTTCGCCCAAGTATCCGTTGCCGCGCGTGGCGTCGGTTAAGCCACCGATGCGGCCTGCGTTTAACTTAGCAAATTCAAGATCGCCACCGTACCACGGAAGGTGAGATCCTTTGATGCTAGTGGCAACGGTCGTCGGAGGTCCTATCAGCTTACGACCTTTTGTCCAGGGAGCGTCAAGGCCCCATCTCATCGGAGCAGCGAACTTCAGCTTGGCGCGCTCCTTGACGATGCCGCGCATGTCAGGGACCACTAACCTCTTCCCGGCGGGAAGGATTAGCCGTTTGCCTGCTGCTCCGTAGACTCGCATCACGCTACTCCTGGGTCAGCACGACGGCATGCTTGTTCGCGCCGTCGTAGAACACGAGCCTCCGGGTCCCGGTCGTGTTGCGGATCCAAAGATCGCCCGCAATCACTGTGGGGTCGGCGTCGTACTCCGCGACATTGAACAGGAATCCCCCCGCCTCCCCTGCGGCTGCGGTAATGAAGGGTTCCACGTCGGTGTTATCGCCGTCCGTAAGCTTCAAGTACGGAGTCCCGAGATAAATAATAATGGTCCCTTGAATGGCATCGTGATTGACTGACTCGGGATTTCGTTGAGTCACGCGCACTCTAGGATCGCGATCAGGGGCATTGT
>SDBT01018325.1_pt1 | contig 11010 bp, 8 predicted proteins | sample 2277101 | NCBI WGS metagenome assembly SDBT01 (sample SAMN10404973, study PRJNA504765) | marine sediment metagenome | isolation source: marine sediment core GS10_PC15, 103 cmbsf | place: Arctic Ocean: Southern Knipovich Ridge | collected 2010 | reverse complement strand
GTGGCCCTGATTACGAATATTGGTCCGGCCCATCTTGAAGGAGTCGGCAGTCTCGAAGGGGTAGCCAGCGCCAAAGGTGAACTTTTCCAAGGAATTAAACCGGAAGCCACAGCCATTATTAACGCGGACGACCCTCTAGTGGCCCAGTTGGCCGCGAGATTTGAAGTCCGTGGCCCGTCGTTCGGATTCAACCGAAAATCGGACGTCAGGGCTCAGGAACTCAAACACCGGGGTCTCAAAGGTTTAAGCTTCAAGCTGAAGACACCCTTGGGAAATGTAAAAATAGAATTGCCGCTTTTCGGCCGGCACAATGCCTCGAACGCTTTAGCCGCCGCGGCCACCGCCGTGGCTATGAAGGTGGCTCCGGTCTGTATAAAGGAGGCCTTGGACGAAATCAAACCGTTCCCGGGCAGGTTGGAATTAAAAATGCTGCCCGGGCCCGTCTATCTTCTGGATGATACCTATAACGCCAATCCGGTATCAGTCGAAGCAGCCTTGGAGGTATTGATGAAGACAAGAGGCCGGGGCAGGACGGTCGCCGTTCTCGGCGACATGCTTGAACTTGGCCGGAAAACTCAATTCGAACACGCGCGTATCGGCCGGACAGCAGCCCAATTTGGAGTGGATTTTCTGGTCGGCGTCGGCCCATTGGCCAGGACAACGCTTCGGTCATCTATAAGATATGGGCTGGCCAAAAAACAGACAGCGTGGTTCGAAGCTCCCGGGCAGGCCGCCGAATGGCTCGAAGATCAGCTTCAAGTCCGCGACCGCATACTGATTAAAGGCTCCCGCGGTATGCGCTTGGAACGGATCGTTCAACATCTAAAAGAGAGGAATCAGGATCAAGGATGATTTATCGCCTCATATATCCGCTCTATGAACATTTTGCGGTATTGAATGTTTTTCGCTACATTACCTTTCGAACCATTTACGCGACTCTGACGGCCCTTCTGATCAGCGTCATCATTGCTCCCTGGTTCATCCGGAAAGTCAGCCAGTATCAGGTGAAGCAGTATATCCGTGGCGATGGTCCTGCTTCTCATCAGGACAAGGCCGGGACTCCCACCATGGGCGGCGTGTTCATCATCTTTTCCGTCTTTATTTCAGTTTTATTATGGACTGACCTTAGTAATCCGTTCGTCTGGCTTCTGTTGTTTGTGGCGCTCGCTTTCGGCCTGATCGGATTTTTGGACGACCTGATGATGATCCAGCGCCGGAACAGCACAGGCCTGTCCGCCCGATCCAAATTTATATGGGAGATCGTTATAGCTCTAGGCGTAGGTATATTTCTCTACCTGGAGCCCAGCTACAATACCCAGCTTTCAGTCCCCTTTTTCAAGGAGGTGAGGCCGGATCTTGGTCTTGGGTATATTTTCCTCATCGCCTTCATCATTGTGGGCACGTCCAACGCGGTCAATCTAACCGACGGTCTCGACGGGTTAGCCATCGGGCCATACTTGATAGCTATAAGTACGTATTTGGTGCTGTCCTATCTGGCGGGCCACGTGAAAATTGCCGAATACCTGCAGATACCGTTTATTACTAATGTCGGAGAGGTCACCGTAGTTTGCGGGGCCCTGGTGGGAGCAAGTGTAGGCTTCTTGTGGTTTAACGCCTACCCGGCTCAAGTATTCATGGGTGACGTAGGCGCTTTGCCTTTAGGAGCGCTCTTGGGCACGGTGGCCATTCTGGCCAAGCACGAAATTCTGCTGATACTGGTAGGAGGTATTTTTGTCCTCGAAACCGTCTCGGTCATTATACAAGTCGGTTTCTTCAAGGCTACCAACGGCCGGCGGATATTTCGCATGGCTCCGGTGCATCATCATTTTGAACTCAAAGGATGGCCTGAGCCGAAAGTTATTGTCCGGTTCTGGATCATAGCCGCGATCTTGAGCCTGATGGCCATGAGCACTCTGAAATTGAGGTAAGTGAAGGGATAGTGGGTAGAAGACGGGCTTCAATTCAGCATTTTTTCAATCCGCTCCATATCTATTGCCGTCTTATTGACCTAGGGGTACCGGAAGAGATATCGCGGCGAATTTGTACTTTCTACGAGAATATTTTAAACAGCCGAGGTCGGCGTTTTGGCTCTTGATAATCAGAAAAGTAAAACATGCGGTCTAGATGGAAGACGGGTAGTAGTTGTCGGTCTGGCCCGAACCGGACAGGCCGTGGCTGATTTTCTTCTGGATCACGGCGCGAAAGTGGTGGGGACGGATACGATGCTGCCCGAAAATGCCGGACAAAAGATCAAAACTCTGGCCGAAAAGGGGATGTCTTTGGAACTCGGTGGGCACATGGAAGACACTTTCTTAGACGCGGAGATGATCGTGGTCAGTCCGGGTGTTCCGCTGACTATTCCGCCGCTAAAGAAGGCCCTGGCCCAAGGGGTGGAAATAATCGGAGAACTCGAACTCGCCGCCGGTTTCATTACAGCGCCCATGGCGGCCGTCACCGGGACCAATGGTAAATCAACGGTCACGACTTTGATCGGGGAAATATTAAAGGCTTCCGGAAAAGAGGTTTTTGTCGGTGGAAACATCGGGAATCCACTCGTAAATCTAATAAAAGACAGGAAAACTGTTGATCTGGCGGTAGTGGAAGTGTCCAGTTTTCAGTTGGAAACCGTGCGGGATTTTCATCCGAAAGTGGCTGTTCTATTAAACATCACACCGGATCACCTGGACCGGCACGCCGGTTTCAAGGCCTACGTTGAAGCCAAAGCCCGGATGTTCGCGAAGCAGGTCCCGGAGGATACGGCTGTTCTGAACGCCGACGATAAATTGACTGACTCCATACAAACACACGCCAAAAAACTGAAGTTCAGCCGAATGAACCGTGTCCGGGACGGAGCCTTCATCCAGCGGGACAAGATGTTGATTGTCAGAGAAAATCGCGAGGTCCGGGAGTGGCCGTTAGAGGAAATCACACTCGTGGGTACTCACAACCAGGAAAATATTATGGCCGCGATCCTGGCCGGGTGGGCCTTGGGCGTGGAATTGGACCAGGCCTTCAAGACAGCGGCCGCGTTCAAGGGCCTTCCTCACCGGCTCCAGTTTGTAGGTCAGATTAAGGGTGCCAGCTATTTCAACGATTCCAAGGGTACGAATCCGGGCGCGGTCGTCAAGTCCTTGGAAAGTTTTACAAAACCGGTACTGCTGATAGCCGGAGGACGCGATAAAGCCACTGACTTCAGCGTCCTCAAGGATGCGGTCAGAGAAAAAGTCAAGCTGGCCATCCTTTTGGGCGAGGCCAAAGAAAAGATAGCCCTGGCCATAGAGGATGAGTCTGAAATCGTTCAGGTGGAAAATATTTCTGAGGCGGTGAGACTGGCCGTGGAACGGGCTGAGCCAGGAGAGGTTGTTCTACTCTCCCCGGCCTGCGCCAGTTTTGACCAGTTTAGAGATTACATCCACCGGGGAGAAGTTTTCACGGAGCTAGTTCAAAGGAAGGCCGGCCATGCCTGAGAAAGCTGCGGTAGAAGGACAATGGGACTATGTCCTCCTTTTGACCGTTTTCCTCCTGGTGGGTATAGGTCTGGTCATGGTTTTCTCCGCCAGTTCTTTTCTGGCCGAAAAGCGTTTTGGCGACGCCTACTTCTTTTTCAAGCCACAGTTGTTCTATCTACTGATTGGTGTAGCCTTGATGCTCATTGTTAAGAATATCCCCTTCCAGTTTTTCTGCCGGCTCTCTTATTTCTGGCTCATGCTGGCCGTGATTGGACTGATCCTGGTATTTGTGCCCGGTATAGGTCATGAAGCCGGTGGTTCGAACCGGTGGATTAAAGTAGGCGTGTTCTCGGGGCAGCCGTCCGAATTCGCAAAATTCGCCCTGGTTGTTTTTCTGGTCAGGTCCATGACCGCCAAGAGGGACAGAATCAAGAGCTTTGCTTACGGGCTGGCCCCGCACCTGATAGTCCTGGGATTACTGGCCGGTCTGGTGGCATTCGAGCCCGATCTGGGAACGGCGTTGACCCTGGTCATAGTGGCCTTGATCATGCTCTTCGTGGGCGGGGTACGATTTTCGTATCTGCTTTCCGTGCTCGGGATTATGGCCCTGATTGCCGGCCTATTTATTATGCGGCATGGTTATCAGCTTAAACGAATAACCACCTTTTTTACTCCCTGGGAAGATCCTCTTGGCGCGGGATACCATATCATTCATTCATTTTACGCTTTCGCCCTGGGTGGTCTTACAGGAGTGGGGCCGGGCGCGGGAATGCAGAAACTGTTCTTTCTCCCGGAACCGCATACGGACTTCATTTTCGCGGTAGTGGGTGAGGAACTCGGTTTTATCGGCGCGGCCGCTGTTGCATTCCTTTTTTTGTGTCTGATCTGGCGAGGCATAGTAATCGCCCTTAATGCCTATGAACTGGAAGGCACGTATCTGGCCCTGGGCCTGACCACGCTAATCGGAGTTCAGGCTTTTATCAACATGTATGTTGTAACGGGCTTGCTCCCAACCAAAGGCCTGGCGCTGCCCTTTCTCAGTTCCGGTGGTTCGTCCCTGATAATGAACTTCGTCTGTGTGGGCATAATCATGAATATCGCTACCCAGAAAAGAAGGCAGGGCTGAGATGTTTAGACTACTCATCGCCGGTGGCGGAACGGGAGGCCATCTCTTTCCGGCCCTCAGAGTGGCCGAGGAGTTTCTCGCGCGTGACGCGGAAACCGAGGTCCTTTTTGTGGGTACCGGCCGGCCGATAGAAAAGGAGATATTGGGCCCCAGAGGTTTTTCAGCCCGAAAGATAACCGCGGCCGGGTTGATGGGAAAATCATTCATGGCAAGATTGGTTTCATTAGGAAAATTACCAGTCGGACTGGTTCAGTCAGCCTTTATTTTGCTGAATTTTAAGCCCAATCTGGTTTTCTGCGTCGGCGGGTACTCCTCAGGACCAGTCGGACTGGCAGCCCGGCTTTTTGGATTTACCCTGGCCATCCAGGAGCAGAACTCGGTACCCGGTCTGGCGAACAGGTTGTTAGGCCGCATGGCGGATCTGATATTTATCGGTTTTGAGTCCGCCAGATCCTTCTTCCCGCCGGGTAAAACCCACTTGACCGGGAATCCGGTCCGAGTGGAAATTGAGAAAGTGGGTGAGGCCGGTAAAACCGACCGGTGCGGCGTTTTAAATCTTCTCATAATGGGTGGAAGCCAGGGCGCTCACGCCATCAACGAAACCGCCGTAGAGGCTGTGAGAACACTCTCTCAAAAGGGTGTGGACCTCTCGATTACACACCAGACCGGGACGGCCGATCAAGGTGTGGTTAAACGGGCCTACCAGGATTTGAAATTGAATTGGGAAGTTTTTGATTTTATTCAAGATATAATTCAGTTTTACGAAAAAGCGGATCTGATATTGTCCCGTTGCGGGGCGCTTACGGTGAGTGAAGTGGCAGCCAGCGGAAGACCGGCTATCTTCATTCCCCTGCCCTCGCCCGATAATCATCAGGAAAAAAACGCCATGTCTCTGGTCGAGGCTGGAGCGGCGCAAATTATCAGGCAGAAGGATCTGAGCCCAGAATTGCTGGCGGAAATGATAGCGGAGTATACCCGCGACCGCGAAAAACTAATGGAAATGGGGCGTAAGGCAAGAGAAGCCGCCCTGCTTAACGCGGCTCGGGAGATAACCCGCATTTGTCTAAGCCGCCAGAAAATTGGAAAGAAAGAGTAACAGGATTTTCAAACTGTGTATAAAAAAAGCCAACATATTCACTTTGTAGCCATCGGCGGCATTGGCATGAGTGGTATCGCCGAAGTGCTGATTAATATGGGTCACCGGGTAAGTGGATCGGACCTCCGGGAAACTGATCTCACGCGCCGCCTGGCGGGACTCGGGGCCAAGATATATTACGGGCATCATGCTGATTACGTTGAAGGGGCCGATGTAGTGGTAGTCTCGTCCGCTGTCCCGCCTGATAATCCGGAAATCGTAAAAGCCGGGCAGCAAGCCATACCGGTTATTCCCCGCGCCGAGATGCTGGCCGAGTTAATGCGGCTGAAGCACGCCGTGGTAGTGGCCGGTACCCATGGCAAAACAACTACTACCTCCCTGGTGGGGACGGTCCTTAACGCCGCCGGTCTTGATCCGACGCTGGTTATCGGGGGCAGATTGGGAAGTATCGGATCTAACGCCCGATTGGGTGACGGTGATTTTCTGGTGGCCGAAGCGGACGAAAGTGACGGCAGTTTTCTGCTGTTTTCTCCCACTATCGCCGTGGTCACTAATATTGATCTGGAACACCTCGATTATTATCGGGATATGGATCATCTGAAAGAGACTTTTCTGGCCTTTATCAACCGCCTGCCGTTTTATGGCCTGGCCGTGCTTTGTCTGGACGATCCCAATGTCCAGAGTCTCATTCCCGGCCTGAAGAAGCGTTATCTAACTTATGGATTCTCCGCACAAGCCGACGTTCAGGCGGTTAACATTGATTCCGAAGGCATCAAAACCCAATATGATCTAATTTTTAAAGGTAAACACCAGGGCCGTATCTCCTTTAGCATGCCCGGCAGGCACAATATTCTCAATTCGTTGGCCGCGGCCGGCGTGGCTCTCGAACTTGATGTGCCTTTTGAGGTCATTGCCGATAGCCTGTCTCACGTTGGCATTATACACCGCCGTTTCGAGATAAAAGGCGAAGAAGCAGGTGTTCTGGTAATCGACGATTACGGTCACCATCCCACGGAGATAAAAGCAATTCTGGCGGCTCTGAAATCGTGTTTTCCCAAGCGTCGGTCCGTGGTTGTGTTCCAGCCCCATCGGTTCACCAGAGTTAGGGACTTATTCGGTGATTTTACGACTGCTTTCAACCAGGCCGATCGTTTAATTATGACTGAGATATACCCGGCGGGCGAACAACCCATCGAGGGTGTAAATGGCCGGACGCTGTTTGAGGCCGTCAGGTTACACGGCCATCATGCGGTGGATTTTGTGCCCGATTTTAACAATCTTGCTCAGGAAGTTTCCCGGGGACTGAGCCCGAATGATCTGGTCCTGACCCTGGGCGCGGGCAGTATTACCCGTGTTAGCGATCAGATATTAAGGCTGTTGAAGGATGGAGCGGGAGATTAAAATGAGACTCGGTGAATTAACCTCCGGCCGGGTCAGGTTCGACGAGCCCCTGGCTCCTTTCACGACTTTTGGTCTGGGCGGACCAGCCGCGGCCATGGTCGAACCGGAATCCGTGTCCGAATTTAAGGCGGTTCTACGATACGCCGGGAAGACCGGTCTGCCATTTGTCATTTTAGGCGCGGGAAGCAATGTCCTCTTCCGGGAGGGTGGTTTCCCGGGCTTGGTTTTAAAGTTTGGCGAAACTTTTTCCGAAATCAAAATCATTGATTCAAGCGGGGACGGTTTAGTCACGGTCGAGGCGGGAGCGAGCGCTCCATTGTCCCGGTTAATGGATTTCACGAGAGAAAACGGGCTGTCCGGCCTGGAGTTTTTATGCGGCATCCCCGGCTCAGTCGGCGGAGCCATGTTTATGAACGCCGGGGCATTTGGGGGTGAGATCGCCGATGCCGCCTCAAAACTCGTGATAATAACACCCGGAGGAGATATGGACGATCTGGAATCGGACCGGATAAGGGCCAAATACCGGCGCCTGCATCTACCGGAAGGATCGGTCATTCTCAAGGTTTTTTTCTCCCTTAATCAGTCAACAAGCGGCTCGGTTAAAGAAAAATGCAGAGAGTACCTTAACCGCCGCCGGGCCATTCAGCCAGCGGGATTGAAAAGCGCCGGTTCGGTTTTTAAAAATCCGCCAAAAGAACCTGCCGGAAAATTGATCGACCGGGCCGGCCTTAAGGGCCGGCGGATCGGCCGGGCTTGGGTTTCGGAGGAGCATGCCAATTTCATCGTCCATAAGGGGGATGCCACGGCCGATGATGTAATTGAGCTAATCGGAATAATTCAACGTGAGGTTAAAGCCAGGTTCGGAGTTGACCTGGAACCCGAGATCAAAATTCTTGGGCGGGACGCGGGTATTAAAGAAAAGTGAGACGAAAAAAGGGAAAGCGACCGATTCAGAAATCGACCAGGGCCAACCTGTATCGAAACCGGAAGGGAATCCTGAAAACAAGAAGGAATCCTGTTTTCGGCTTCATGATGGGATTCTTCCGGCTCGTTAAACTGACTCTGACCGTGTCTTTCGGAATTACGGCCATCGGCGTGTTTTCGTTGGCCTTGATATTGGGATATCACCAGTTGACAAACTCGGGTTACTTCGAGGTAAAAGAGATCGTTTTGAAGGGATTGAACAGGACCCGGGAACCGGATGTAATCAGATTAACCGGCTTGAACAAGCCGGTCAATATTTTCGCTCTGCGGCTAGGAGAGATGGGTGAAGAATTGAAGCGGCATCCGTGGATTAAGGATGTGAGCCTGAAACGGCAAATGCCGGAGACTATAATTGTTGAGGTCGTGGAGCACCGGCCCGTGGCCCTGCTCGACATTGGTGAAATTTATTACCTGGATGAGACCGGTAAGCCATTTAAAAAATTAGGAACTGAAGAAGAAAACGGGTTGCCGGTGGTGACCGGTTTTACACGGCTGGATTTGATCAGTCGGCCGGATTTAATCCAAGGGGAGATGGAAACTGTTTTAGACCTTCTCAATATTTTAAGCGAGCGCAACGATCGGGTGAGGGTAGAGAATATAGCCAGTATTAAATATGACCGGATTCGCGGCATAACTTTGCGCACGCGTGAGGATAATCTTCAGGTCGAAGCCGGTTCAAAGGATTACCGGGTCAAGTTCGAACGCCTGGGGCGTGTTTTAGCTCATTTAAAGATCGAAGGTCTTGACCGGGACCTGGCCTATATCAACTTGGAATGCGGCCCGCGGGTCATAATCCGTTAGGCCGTCGAAGGTAATAGAATGTAAATGGAGGAGGGGATAATGTTTCATACAAAGGCGAGATCCAGCGTGAGGCAAATGCTGGAAAATGTAGAAATTAACCATAAAAAGGGGGTGAACAGCCGTGCGGGAAAAACTGCTCGTTGGGCTTGATATAGGTACAACGAAGATCTGTTGTGTTGTCGGTGAGGTTACGGCTACCGGCATCGACATAGTAGGCATAGGGATGCATCCTTCCGTCGGCCTTCGAAAGGGTGTGGTGGTCAATATCGAGCACACGGTCAACTCCATAAAACAGGCCGTGGAAGAGGCGGAATTAATGGCTGGCTGTGAAATATCGAGCGTGTATGCCGGAATCGCCGGAGGCCACATCAAGGGCTTTAATAGTCACGGGGTCATAGCCGTTAAAAGCCGGGAGATCGTGGCCCGTGATATTGAGCGTGTTTTGGAGGCAGCCAAGGCCGTAGCAATTCCAATGGACAGGGAGGTTATCCATATCATCCCACAGGAATACATCGTGGACGACCAAGGCGGAATCATGGACCCATTAGGCATGGCCGGGGTTCGCCTGGAGGCCAAAGTTCACATAGTAACCGGAGCTGTTACTTCAGCTCAGAATATCATCCGCTGCGCTCACAGCGCGGGCTTGGATGTCTGCGATATAGTACTGGAACCACTGGCTTCGTCCGAAGCCGTGCTCTCACCCGAGGAACGGGCTCTTGGTGTGGCCTTGCTCGATTTTGGCGGCGGGACCACGGACCTGGCCATTTTCTCTCAGGACAGCATCAAACACACGGCGGTACTGGCCCTGGGGGGGCAGAACCTGACCAACGACATAGCTATCGGTCTACGCACTCCTCTGAAAAACGCTGAGGAGATAAAGAAGAATTTTGGGTGCTGCCTGACTAGTATGATCGATAGCGACGAGGTCATCGAGGTTGTGAACGTAGGAGGCCAGACCAAGAAATCGATGTCCCGGCAGATCCTCGGCGAGGTTCTTGAACCTCGGGTGGAAGAGATTTTCACCTTGATTAAACGTGAAGTACTACGGTCCGGATATGAGAGTCACGTGACGGCTGGGGTGGTGGTTACTGGTGGTTCGGCCTTGCTCGAAGGTGTACCGGAGGTGGCTGAACAGGTCTTTAATCTGCCGGTGCGCCGCGGTTATCCCATGGAGGTCGGTGGACTCAAGGACGTCGTAAACAGTCCCATGTACGCCACTGCCGTGGGTTTGGTCCTTTACGGTGTTAAACAGGAACAGAATAAGGTGGAAAAATTTTTCCGCATCCGCCAGGACAATATTTTCAATCGGGTAGCGATGCGGATGAAGAGATGGTTTAAAGAAGTAATTTAAATAAGAGAGGGGAGATTATGGAATTTGAATTTGTAGAAAATCAGAAGGCAGCCAGAATCAAGGTTATCGGTATTGGCGGCGCGGGGAACAACGCTGTTAATAACATGATCGCTTCCGGTTTGTCCGGAGTGGCTTTTATAGCCGCTAACACTGACTTACAGGCTTTGGAGGGCAGCATCGCCCCTACGAAACTTCAACTCGGGGCAAACCTGACCAAAGGACTTGGATGCGGAGCCAATCCGGACGTGGGACGGGAGGCGGCTCTGGAAGACGTGGAAAAAATCCGCGACACCCTGCGCGATTCGGACATGATTTTCCTTACCGTGGGCATGGGTGGCGGAACCGGGACCGGCGGCGCGCCGGTGGTGGCGGAAGCCTTGCATGGTATGGATCCGGCCCCATTAACAGTGGCGGTTGTCACCAGGCCGTTTCATTTTGAAGGAAAACGGCGGATGCGTCAGGCTGAGGAAGGGATCGAGCGTCTTAAAGAGTACGCCGATACGATCATCTCGATTCCCAACAATCGATTAATCGCCATGGCCCCGCGGGGAAGCGGTTTGAAAGAGGCATTCAAGATGGCCGATGATGTCCTGCTTCAGGCGGTAAAAGGCGTATCAGATTTAATCCTTGTTCCGGGATTGATCAACCTCGATTTCGCCGACGCCCAGACTGTCATGTCCAGGAAGGGTATGGCGCTCATGGGTACCGGTATCGCCTCCGGGCCTGATCGGTCCACGGTGGCGGCTGAAAAAGCCATTTCAAGCCCGCTCCTGGATGACATCTCGGTAAAAGGCGCCCAGGG
>SDBT01018324.1_pt1 | contig 11010 bp, 13 predicted proteins | sample 2277101 | NCBI WGS metagenome assembly SDBT01 (sample SAMN10404973, study PRJNA504765) | marine sediment metagenome | isolation source: marine sediment core GS10_PC15, 103 cmbsf | place: Arctic Ocean: Southern Knipovich Ridge | collected 2010 | reverse complement strand
GCCAGTATAAAACTCATTTTTTAGAATACCTTCAACGGTATGTTTATAAAAATTTTTGCCATTACGATACACCATTCCATCAGCAAGCATTTTATTTTTAAGTGAAAGTAGTGAGTAGCTTCCCGTAGCATAGAGCTCAAACATTCTTTTGATGTATGGAGCGCTTGAAGGATCGGGCTTTAATATTCTTTTCCCATTTTCCTTAACGTTCATATAGCCGTAGGGCGCAAACGAGGGGTAAATCCCCTGCTCTGCTTTCTCGAGCATTCCTTTTTTAGTTTCTTCCGAAAGATTATCGCTAAAGTTTTTTGCAACAACAATTTTAATTCCGAAAATGAACTTTAAATGTGAGCGAGAATCTTTACTAAGAGTTGAGTTCTCTTTAACAAGGTGAATGGTGAGATCATCTCGCTCCATGAGGCCATCAATGTGGGCATAGTCGGTAATGTTACGTGCTAGTCGATCAGTTTTTTCGACCAGGATGTGTTTAACGAGTTTGTTTGCTTTGGCAAACTTGATCATCTCATTAAATTGCTTACGTCCGGATCGCTTTGCTGTTTCAATATCAACAAACTCTTTGAGAATGCGATAGCCTTTTTGAACGCAATATTCTTTGAGCAATTTCTTTTGAGCAGGAACAGAAAATCCTTCTAGCTCCTGTTCCTTCGATGATACGCGTACGTAGAGTATTGCGTTTTCCATATGATTACAGTTCGAGATTAGTGAGTGTCTGCTTAGTTGCATTCTTAGTTGTTTGCAGTTCTTGTTCTATTGCTTCAATGATTACTTCTCTCATGCTTCTACCTTGTAGGGCAGCGATTGCTTTCAGTTTTTTTTGCAAGTTAAGAGGAAGGTCAACTGTAATGCGTGCTAAATCATTTTTTTGAGACATTATTTTTTCCTTATTTAATAAGGTTTCTGTTATAGTAAGTGTACCAATAAATACTGAAATATGTAACGACAATTTTGAAAGAAGTGACGACATGATCTTTGCCAATACAATCGTTAAAAAGTTAAAGAGTTTTTCCAAAAAAGCGCAAAAATGCCGGAAGGTTTCTGATTTAAAAGAATGCTTGTGTGAGATCAATAATATTCTTGATAAGCCAGTTTCCCAGCAAGTGATTGATTTCATCAAAGATGAGATTGATCAAACAGGCAAAGTATGTGAAAAAATAAATGGTTTGGTTGCGCAAGATTACGTTAATGAAGCTCAGGAAATGGCAAATGAATTTAGTGCTATAGAAGTAAGAAGAGAATTTTCTGATCTCATTAAGACCCTAAAATATCATCCAAACTTAATGAAAAAAGAGTTAATCGGTCTTTACAAGCGGGTTAAGGTGGAGGAAAAAACAACAGCTATACAAAACAATAAAAATTCATCCCTCGCTGCGCTTCTTTTTCATTTGGGGGCAGAGCAATCTCAGGCAGAATGGGAAAGAGAAATAGCACAAGAGGCTGAGGAGAGGCTTAGAACAGATAATGTAATAGCCTACGAGGAAGAAAAATCAAAATATGATAGATTTCAACAAATTTGGCAAGATATTCAACGCCTAAAAAAAATGCGAAATAATATTGCATCAATCGATAAAATAAACTTATCGATTAAGAAGGCGATAAGCATGTATAAAGTGTCAGATAAGGTAATTCAAGAAAGTTTGAAAGCTTGGCAAGATACTCTTCAAGTAATAAATAAAATTCCGCAGAGCGACTGGACTGGTTCTGAAGATCAAAAAGAATCGTTTGCAAGGATAAAGGTATTTCAAGAGCAATTAGATGATTTTCGTGCAAGGACCGAAGCGATTTTAACTAATAATGAATATCCAATTGATTATCTGGAAAAACTAGCAAAATCTATCGAAGATACATGCGCTGTATTATTGCTGTATATACAAATAAGGGACGCATTAGGAACATTTAAAATTGAGCGTATTACTTATAGTTATACGCGTGGCAAAACTCCTAAAAGTGCCCAGATCATTCTTGAAATTAATGGTGGAACTCCTATTAGGTTTAAGGGGTTGCGAGCCCGTAATATTTATGAAATACTTTCCAAGCGTGGAATAGGTCTTGATACCGAAAAGTTTGAATTTACACCACACGCACAAAAAAAGACCCTCAGTCAGCAAAGTGATCTTCTTCAGAAAGAATGGAATAAAATGAATCAAATCGTGGCTAAAAAATGGCGGGAATACGGTTTTTCACGTGAAGGATTCGATTTAATCAGCTATGAGGGCTATTCACACGGCATCAATCCTAAGTACAAAGACGTTATAAAGTAATTATAAAAAAATCTATTTTTCGCGTATTTAAAAGCACTTCTACTTATTTCGACCTCGGAGTCGACCTCGAAGCTGGGTAAATAGTTCTTGCATACTATTTGCATGAAATTGCAAAAAGGCAGTGAGCCTACCGATCAACACTCATCATTGCAAAGTCGACAGTGGTCCAAAGAAGACCGCAAGGCCATCGCTGATCTTTTTGCTCTTTTGTTGGAAATGGAAATTGATCAACAAAACGATGTACAGAAGGAGTATTCCCATGCAGAACAAGTTGAGTGAAATTCAAGTAACTCCCATAAAGCCAATGAATGGTTTGGTTGGGTTTGCGAGTGTGGTATTCGATAATAGTTTTTATTTAGGCGGTATTGGAATTTACACCCGTCCCAGGGGGAATTTTAGGCTAACTTACCCGACTCGTAAACATGGGAGTGGAAGTCTAAATATATTTCACCCTATTAATCGTTCAATGGCACAAGAAGTAGAGGATGCCGTAATTGCCAAGTATGAAGATATAACGGGATTTAAAGAAGCAATAAAAATGAGAATTGCGCAAGCATATACAGAGAGATTTTTTTCAGAAAAAAAGAAGAAGTAATCGAATAAATAAAAAAATTTAAGCCATCGGATTATTTACCCTTCGATGGCTTAATTATAAAAGGAAGTTTTATGAATGATACCCGAAAAAGTATTGATTATAAAGAAGAGTGTAAATTGTTTATGGCTGAGTATGGCCTTGAACCGACTGAAGTTATCGCTGACGGTAAAATTCATCGATATTCGGTCGATGAAAAACGAACCAAGCTGGATGAGTGGTATGTTGCCAAGGAAGGATATTCACAATTTAATAATCCATATTTTGTATGTTCTTTTGGATCTTGGAGTGATCAGCTTAACGCAAATTATACATACAAATCTTATGATACAGACTCCCTCAGTGAACAAGAAGTTATCGAGTTAAAAGAGATTGCTAATAAGCAACGATTGCAGGCCGAAAAGGAAACTAAAGAGGGGTATGGAAAGGCAGCAATTCGAGCTCAAGAAATATGGAAAACATCTAGTTCTAATCCTCTTTTAGAAGGTCATTTAGAATATATTAATGAGAAGGGTATTAAGCTTTTCGATGGAATTAAATTTGGTGAATATAGTAAAAATCGATATCCATCAATAATTATTCCACTTAAAAACGAAAAGGATGAATTGCGATCGTTGCAGTTCATTTTCTTTGTTAAAGGCGCTGAAAAGCCTCATGACAAGCGTTTTTTATTTCAAGGGGAAACGAAGGGTAATTATCATATTATTGGAAAAATTACTTCTGAGGAAAATGAGATATTCATCTGTGAGGGATATGCCACGGGAGCTACTCTTTACGAAGCAATAAAGAAGCCTGTGGTTATTGCATTTAGTGCATCAAACATTTATTTGGTTGCAGAAAAATTAAGACATGCATTTCCTAAAAAGACGATAATTATTGCTGCAGACGTTGATGAAGCAGGAATGAAAAAGGCGAATGATGCTGCATTAAAATCCAGATGCTTTGTGGCAATTCCTCATTTCCCTCAAGATCATAAGCGAGATGAGGGGAATGATTATAATGATTTGTATAAAATTGCCGGTATTGATGAGGTAAAAAGACAGTTGATAGAGGCTTGTTATACAAGTGATGCAGGAGTACATCTTGCAAAAAAGTACTTTGCGCCCGGAGATGATCCGTGCAAGTCATTTAAGCTTTCAAATCTTCCGGCTGTATTAAGGGAGTATATTTCCGCAATACAAAAAACAACAAGTGCTCACCCGCTTATGATTACGAGCTCTGTTTTTACTATGGTTTCTGCCTATCTTGGCACTAAAGTTTATATACCCGAAGGAGAATATTTTCAAAATCTTTATCCTAATCTTTGGATGTTATGCATTGCTAAGAGTGGTCAATTTAAAACGACTGCTTTAAATAAGGGAGCGAGCATTGCCTATAAAAGGCAAACTCGTATATTCAGTGCTATCAAAGAAATGCGTGATAATATGCAAGATGATGAGACTTCTATTGAAAAGGCAGTGATTTTAAAATCATTAGAAAACGTAGTTCTTCCTACGAAGATGACGGCAGAAGGATTTTTGGAATATGTTGCTCAAGGTCACGAAGGCGCAATTTATACCAGTGAGTTTGGAGCATGGTTACAAAATTTTGATAAATCTCATAACAATGATTTTAAAGCGATAATGACAGAGATATATGATGTTCCTCCGTGTTATCGATATAGAACAAGAACACAGGGAGATTCTATTTTAGAGCGTCCCTTTGTATCTATTTGTGGTGTCTCCACTATCTCATGGGTGCACTCTAATATAAAGCCTAATGATGTGCCAAGCGGTTTTTTTGCTCGGTTTCTTCTGATAACTCCGCCATTTGAAGACAAAATTCCACCCGCTTTACCTTCTAGAAAAGTTGATGACTATGAAGAACGTGAAGCTCATTTTAATGCTAGCCTAGACAATATTCTTCGATGCGTAGGAGATGAGCGTACATTTATATTATCTCAAGAAGCAAAGAATGCTTTTTACAAATATCATCTTTTGATCTATTGCGTTCCAAGAATTTGCAGCGATACAATAGGAGAGTTTTTGCAGCCTTATCTTAAACGATGGAGCCCAACACTTTTGAAAATTGCCATGATTATTCAGCTTTTTTTGGATCCTGAAACAGATGAGATATCTGCGGAAGCAATTCATCAGGCATTTCATGTTTTAAATCCAGCAATCAAGTCAACAATTGGATTATTTGAAGGAGAATTGGGAGAGTCATCCTATCAAAGGAAATGTCGTCTTTTATTTGATTGGCTCAAGAGGAGAATGAATAAAGAACAGAAGCCAGTAAAAAGACAGGCAATACTTGCATCTAAACAGCTAAATGGTGGTGTTAAACAATATGATACTATCCTGCAAGACTTGATTGAGCAGGGAAAGCTTATGTGTAAAGAAGTATCCACCAAAAAGAATGAGTTTGAGTATTCTATAATTGAAGAAATTGATGATAATTGAATGTTTTTTTCAATTCAAAAAACGCAATGTAATATACATTTTTTATTCAAAATAATGCGCTAATTGAAGAATTGAGCATGCCGCTTCCGCTTCTATTGAGAGAGGGATGTGTGTTCAATTTTTCAATCATAAGTAAAAATTGCTCAAAAAGCTTATTAATAAGGTCTTTAACTAGTTGAATAATGATGCACCTATTAACAATAATCACACTCTCTTTGACCGGGTGCTAATTCTTGACCCGTTTTGAAATGTCATGTTAACATTGCTGATTTTTATATCTCAGACAGCTCATCACGCCACTTCATAATCTCTTGCATGCGTTTTTTTTCTACCATGCTCGCTTTGGTATATAGGCCATGTTTGAGATTTGCCTGTCCACTCCGGCGTTTCCCCTCTCTTGTTTTTGGCCCAGTACATTTACCACCGTGCATGCGGCAGCGTCCATTTTTCATTGCGGGCTGTCTGCATGGTAGTCCATTTCGACGTCTTGCTTTTGCTCCGCAGAGGGTAACTTTTGAGTTAATTGGCATGGGTTACACCCTCACTTTTTTGGTGTTGCCCCCACCCCGGGTAAATTCGTTTGCTACAACGGCTTGTCCACCTTCATTCACCTGGACGTATTGATGTACCACTTTCACCCGTTGTTCTCCTTTGCGTTTATAGCGATTAAGTGCTTCAAGGGTTTCATTGTGGAGTCGCATACACTTGGTAGCATTATTGAGATTATTATCAATATGTTTTCTGTGGGTTTGGTGTGTTGCACTGTTCATAAAAAACATAGCTTTTGCATGTAAAATCATGAGCTTTGCACAAAGTTGCGATTCTATAATATCCTTTGGCTCCATGCTTAGCATGCCACCTTGAAAGGCATTGATGGCTAAGGATCTATTATCATCAGTGGTATCAGAATCATTTATCATTGCACCCGCAGCTTGGCTAATAAATAGACGGCTATATTCTTCATTGCCGGAGCCTGATAGTGCGGCATATGAGGAGGCTACAACATCGTTTATGGGGTGAGTTTGTGAGCCTGTCTGATTGGTTAGCTCATGCTCGAGGCGGAAGCGCTTTTTATTCTCTTTATCTTGGGTGGTACTAAAGATGAGATCAGCTCTTTCTTTTGATTTTTTGGATTTCCAGGCTTGAATCCTGTCCTCTGTAGGGTGTTTTTCTGAGGGCTGGCTAAATGGGTCATTGATTAGCGTTTTAGACTTCTGGGGGGCGGATTTTAGTTTGTGAGTCATAAGTGCTCCTTTCGTGGCCCCATTTTAACATGATAATCCATGGTCGAACATAGGTATTTTATGAGTAAATCACTCTGGAAAAGGCTGAAAAGCACGATTTCTAAAGGGTTTTTCGCCCTTGACAATATCTCTTAATAATTCACACTGAAAAGTATAAATAAGTCTTTATAAATGGGGGTTTTATGATTTTTCTACAAGAAGATATTAGTCGTATTAAGAAAGAATGGTTGAACAAGACGAAAGTCTATATTCTTTTTTCTACAATTATTACTGCAGTTGAGGCACTGGGTAATTCAAATTGTAAAGTTAATGGCGTTATTTCTTTGCCACAATTTCTTTTATCATGGGTAAGTGGCATGACTGGGATGGTAGCGTTTATTGGGTTGTTATATTTTTTTAGTTATAAAAAGCCTGGAATCAGATACTTAGGATACGTAAATATTGTTCTTCCAATTTGGACATTCATTTTAGCATATGCATACGCTAAAGATATTTTCGACGCTATTACTGAGCATGGAGTATTATATATATTTTTCCCACTAGCCGGACTTTATGCTGCCATTATTTATAGTTTAATTCAAATATGGATTTCCTCCCAAGAGCTTTATAAAGTTAATAAATTTATACAAAAGAACGATAAGTAATAGAAGTGTCCTCAGGGAGTAGTGATTAATTATTTATGGGGGTTTTTATGGATAATATAAAAAAAATAATTGCATTGGTGCTTTTGGGTTTAGGTCTAACAGGTATTTCTTGGTATTACCTAGCTAGGAATTCTGGTGACTGTAACTTAAAAAAAGATATGGATAGTACCGAATTGATTTACACCCAAGAAGAGGAGTCATCTATAAAACGATGGCTTAATACATCAGGCGATGCTTTTACTCTAGGAGTGAGTAAAAAAGATCCAGTAGCTTTGTATGTACAAGGAATGCAGTCAGTAACAGGATCAGACGGATGGCCCATAGATATAGAATTGGCCAATGAGTGGCTTAGTATGTCGGCTAGCTTTGGATTTGCTCCAGCTCTTGATCAATTGATGCGTATGCATGATTATGACAAAAAAGATCCTGTTCTGGGGCTTGTTTATCAAAATCTTACAGTATCTAATGGTCACTTAGAACTTGTTATGTTTTACGACAAATCGCGAGCCATATTTATTGAAAAATTAGGACTTTCTGCCATGAATGAAATAGAAAAGCTTGCCGTTCATAAAATGAGTCTTATTTATAAAAATAAAAAGAATGGCAAATTCACGAATATAACAGATGAAGATGTCCTTTTTGATCTTGAGCATTGGACTGGTGTATTCACTGGAACTATTACTACTGGGAATATAGAAAACTGGCTTAAGTTAAATGAGAATTATGTTCGCATGATTAAAAGGCTAGCCGCTAAGGCAGAAAAAACAGAAGAGCGATTGAATTCATACAATTTTGATTAAATTTGATTCTGACAAAGTTAACAGCGGCTTTTTAGGGGGTTTCTGTGAAAAAATTATCCCTATTTTTAATCATTTTATTACTGTTATTGCCTGCATGCGCGGGTAAGTTTAAATATGATATTTCATGGGGTAAGCTCCCTAAGATAAAACATATTAAAAAAACTAAGCCTTTTTTGCCGGTAGCGGCTGTACAACCGAATACTGCTTCGACTATAGCTCCTGTTAAGGTTAAGGCTAAAACAGTTAGCGTTGCTTCGTCAGCACCTGTTTATCCCTATGTTCAGGGTTATGGAGAAATAAGTAAAGTAAATGGCTTACCTCGGACAAATATTGTTTCAGGATATTACAGAAGAGATGGCACATATGTTCGATCATATGCACGAAGTAGGTAAGGGAGGTATATGAATGAGCGATCTATTAGGGTTCATTTTTATCTTATGGTTACTTGGTTTTTTTGATTGTTGCGATGAATGCAATTGTAGACGCCATGATTATGATGAGAATGAATAGGGGTTATTATGAAAAGGCTTAGTGTTATTTTCGAAGAGTTTAAAGAAGCGTTTAAACTTGCAAGTGATAAACTTTTTGATTTTCTTGATCGAGAATATTATTGGTTTATTCCATTTTTTATTATTTGTGTGGTTCTTTTAAGACTTTCATCAAGGCCTGCAAAATATTGTTCTTGGTGCAAACTGGAGCGCGACAGATTTGGTTCGGAGGCAAAAGAAGACTTTTATACAAGGGAAATTTACTGTTCAAAAGAATGTCTGGACAAGGCATTGTATCGCAACAATAAAAATTCCAAAGTTTTTTGGATTGCATTTTTTGTTCTTTATTTATTAGTTGTCATCTACATCAACATAGCAAAATGGTTAAACGGTGGATTATGGTAAATTCATATATAAAAAAACAATGGCTTATATCGTTAATAACTTTTCATTCGGTATGCTATTTTGGTTCGATTATCATTGGATTGATCGAAGCTTATTTTAAAGGTGGGCTAATCTGGCAGGTTTTTGATGCATCATACTTTAAATCAGTGCTATTAACACAACCACTATCTGAAGGATTTCTTGGGTGTACGGCGTATTATTATGTCTATAAATTAGAAAGAAAGTATCCTTTAAAAATAGTTACCTATCTTGCATTTTTGCTTACGTGTTTTATGGCCTTTAAGCTTAATAGCTCTGCTAACTATAATTGGGGTGGGAACTATTATATTAAAATAATGATAACAGAAAGCCTCTGGTTTTATGCTGCATTATTTTATTTTATAACAAGTTATCGATGGTATAGCAGAGTGCATGAATATAAAAATATCATACTGGATATCGCTTCCTGCTTTTTAGGGCTTGTTCTCATATATTACTCTAATAATTGGATTGGAATATTGGTGGGATGGGGGATCATTGGTTGGGCTTTATCGTCTGATCGAGTGAAAAATTTACTAACTTCACGATTAAAACCTTTAATGTCGAGATGGCGCTTTTACATCAATAAATAAGAATGACTACAGGGGGTTACTATGAATATGAAAAAACTATTAATGGGTTCACTAGCACTTGCTGCAATTGGCGGTGCAAGTTCAGTTGGTTTGTATTACCAGTCTTTGACAATGGAGCGCAAAGAGAAGAAGCGTAAAGCTGATGCGTATTACCTAAGAACCTTAGGTATCTCTTATAAAGTGCGCTCTAACTGTGAATATGATAGTACCAGAACTTTCTGGAACAATGATATTAAAAAAACAAAGCGAAAAATGAAGCAAGATGGCTATTCGAATGCTGAGATAGCAATGCTTTATGAAGAAGCGAAAAAGGCTTTAGATTATTGGGATGAAAAATAATGGGGATAGCATGAATAATAATGTTAGAAAGAATTGGTTAATATCGTTTTATGTTTTTCACATAGGACTCTATGTTGTTGGTCTTATCAATCAATTTCTTGGTGAATATGTCGACGGATTTCCAAGGGGAATAATCATATCAGAAAGAGATGTCGCTTGGGTATTGGTATGCTGGCTGTTTCTCTATCCTATTTATCACTTGATCATTGGAGGGATAACGTATCATTTTGCCTATCTCAAGAAGGGTACAATCTGGCTTTCTATCTTTAGTGTTCTTTTAGCCACAGTTTCTATGTTGATGCTATCTAGCTTTGTTTCATATGGCAGACATGATTGGTCTTATACTGGTTGCCCTTATGGTATTATGGCTTTTCAAATTTTCTTTGTTTATCTGTCGCTATATTACCTTTATAACTGCCATCAGCTTTATAAGCTCAATGGTGGTTTTATGCTTAAAGACAACCTTAAAAAAGGATTTTCTCTTTTTAGGCGCAAATTTCTGAAGAGAGCTTGAAGGTAGTTACCAGTAACACCCCTTATGAAATTCGCCCTTCTTCATCTTGCATGGGCATACAGTAATGCGTGCACCCTTCAATCGATTACGCTTTTTTTTTGTGGTGTAGAGCTTCAGTGCAGGAAATGACTTGAGCCCTTTTTTGAATTCTTTTCTGAGCCTGCGATCAACTTTATAAAGAATCAGGAAGAACTGACAAAGTCTGTAGTTTTCAATTTCAGTGAATTTTCTCATGTTGTGAATCCAAGTTGTTATGGGGCTGTGTTATATAGTCCCTTTTTGATGATTTGTTTCAAATTGTTCAGATCCATTTCAAATTCAATCTCTCGTGGGTCCTAGTTGAATTGAATCGCTATAAAAGCCTTTATTCTACTTGCTTTTAAAAAAAATAGTTTCATAATCGAAGATAGTAAGTATATCTTTCACATCTTTTTAGGGGTTTTACCATGGCAAATAAGCAGTTGTCATGGAGACGTAGTAATCTAGCCCTATCTCTTTTTTTATTATTAGTTCCAACATATTTATTTTCTATGGATAAGGAGGAGGATGACAGGACACTTCCGGTGTATTCTGTACGTCAGACCGAATTGCAAGATCGAGTATTTAATGCGGCTCCAAAGTTTGCACAGAATTTAGTTCGTCATCTAAAAGAT
>SDBT01018323.1_pt1 | contig 11010 bp, 5 predicted proteins | sample 2277101 | NCBI WGS metagenome assembly SDBT01 (sample SAMN10404973, study PRJNA504765) | marine sediment metagenome | isolation source: marine sediment core GS10_PC15, 103 cmbsf | place: Arctic Ocean: Southern Knipovich Ridge | collected 2010 | reverse complement strand
CTCGTTTGTTTCGCGACTCGATTTCAATCTTGGTTCTGCTGCTTCTCCTTGCTCCAATCGCGACGGCCCAAGGAAGATCCGAGCATCTCACACTCGATCGGTACCTCGAGTGGGAGGATGTTGCGAATCCTCAGATTTCTCCGGACGGCAAACGGATCGTTTATGAACGGAGGTGGGTGGACGCCGTCAACGATCGATGGGAGACGGACCTCTGGATGATGGACGCCGACGGAAGCAGGAACCGTTTCGTCGTCCAGGGCTCCTCGGCGCGCTGGTCGCCGGACGGCACCCGCATCGCCTTGCTGGCCAAGGGTGAGCCGGAGGGGACTCAGATCTTCGTCCGCTGGATGGATGCTGAAGGGGCGGTCAGCCAAATCACCCGAGTAACCGAAACACCGTCGAACATCGGATGGGCTCCGGACGGCAACTCCGTGGCGTTTCAGATGGTGGTTCCTCCGAAAGACGATGGTTTGTGGAAAATCGACATGCCGAGTCGGCCCAAGGGAGCAAAATGGACCGGCGCCTCGACGATCATCGATCGCTTGAATTACCGCCGGGATCGCATCGGATATCTGCCCCAGGGATTTCGTCATATCTTCACGGTGCCGGCGGAGGGAGGAACGCCTCATCAAGTGACGTGGGGCGACTGGCATCACGATGCGTTCCAGTGGATGCCGGACGGAGAGACCCTCGTCTTCGAATCGCTCCGAGTCGAGGACGCCGAGTACCAGTGGCGGGAGTTAGAGCTATACAGCGTTGAGCTGGCTACCGGTGAGGTTCGCCAACTCACCCGGCGTCGCGGACCGGACCGGGGGCCGTTGCCATCGCCCGACGGAAGCACCATTGCTTATACCGGTCACGACTGGACGACCGATACCTACATCGAAGAGGGGATTTATGTCATGGGCGCTGACGGGGCCAACCCCCGTTTGATCGCCTCGGAGATGGGCCGGCGTCCCGCCAACTTGACCTGGGCGGCGGATGGGAGTGGTGTCTACTTCACTGCTGCTCGTCTAGGCACCTCGAACTTGTATTTTGCACCTTTGTCGGGGGAGTCCCGCGCCGTTTCCGATGGCAAGCAGATGCTGAGGGTGACCGACATCAGCAAGGATGGCTTGGCGGTCGGAGTCGTCAGCAGCGCCCATGTGCCGAGGAACTTGATCGCCTTTTCCATCGAGAAGCCTGAGGAGGTTCGCACCCTCCACATAACCAACAAGAATCACCTGGCGGAGGTAAAACTCGGTGAGGTGGAAGAGTTCTGGTACACCTCGAGAGATGATTTGCGGATTCAAGGGTGGATCGTCAAGCCTCCGGACTTCGACCCTTCCAGGAAGTATCCTCTAATAATGAGGATCCATGGCGGGCCGCACGGCATGTACAACATCGGATTCGATTTCAAGAACCAGGAGCACGCTGCCAACGGCTACGTCGTTTTATACACCAATCCCCGGGGAAGCTCCGGCTACGGAAGTCCCTTCGGCAATGCCATCAAGAACGCTTATCCAGACAAGGACTTCGACGATTTGATGGCCGGTGTGGACGAGGTCATCTCCCGCGGATACATCGACGAGCGCAACCTTTTCGTATACGGAGGCAGCGGGGGAGGGGTGCTGACCGCTTGGATCGTAGGTCATACCGATCGGTTCACCGCCGCCGTTTCCAAGGCTCCGGTCATCAACTGGGTCAGCTTCGTCGGGACGACGGATGGGGCGTCCTGGTATTACAATTTCGAGAAACTGCCATGGGACGATCCGAGCGAGCACCTGCGGCGCTCGCCGCTCATGTATGTCGGTAACGTCACCACCCCCACCATGCTGATGACCGGTGAGAAGGATCTCCGCTGTCCCATGGAGCAAACCGAGCAGTTCTACAAAGCCTTGAAGCTTCGCAAGGTGCCCACCGCCATGGTCCGGCTGACCGACGGCTGGCACAGCCGCAGCTTACCGCCCACCAACTTCATTCGTGTTCAGCTTTACCTCCGGAACTGGTTCGAGCGGTTCATGGTCGACGACGAGCGGGCCACCGAAGAGGAGGACCGATAGACAGATAGGCTGCGAGCGGAGACACCTCGGGCTACAATGGTATGTAGGATGCTTTCGAAGGAGAGACTTATACTACCTGCGGCGGCGGCAAACGCCTGGGGTCCTTTGATGCGAGCATCGGCCTGGCTCGTGCTTGTGGTGCTTGCAGGCACCGGCACACCGGCACTCGGGCAGGCCGATTGCTCCGTCGTAGGGCAAAACACTTTCGTCCGTAATACGCTCGATGAGTACTATCTCTGGTATCGGGAGCTTCCCGATCTCGACCCGGCACTTTTCGACTCTCCCGAAGCCTATTTGAATGCGGTTCGTTTCCGGCCGCTCGACAGTTCCTTCAGCTTCATCGCCCCCAAAGCGGAGACCGAGGCGTTTTATTCGGACAGTGAGTTCGTGGGCATCGGCTTTGGTTCCAAGCAGACGCGTCGAGGTGAGCTTCGGATCACGCAGGTCTTCCCCGATAGCCCGGCCTCTGAAGCGGGCCTTGCCCGTGGCGATACCCTTCTTACCGTTGACGGGCGGTCGGTTTCCGAGCTTCTGGGAACCGGCGAGCTGGGCACCGCCCTTGGCCCTTCGAAAGTCGGTTTGAGCCTGGAGCTTACCTGGCGAAACCGGCGTGGGGAAGAGCGAAGCGCTCGGGTCACCAAGCGGCCGGTTACCATACCGACGGTTTCCCAAACGGAGGTTTTTGACCTCGACGGTCTGCCGGTCGGTTACTTGCACTTCCGCAACTTCGTCCAGCCCTCCATCAAAGCCCTCAACCGCGCTTTTGCTGAGTTCCGGGCCCGCGGTGTCGTGTCGCTCATCCTGGATTTGCGCTATAACGGTGGCGGGCTCGTCGACGTCGCCGAGCACCTGGCTGGACTCATAGGGGGTGTGAGGACGAGCGGGAGAGTTTTTTTCGAGATGATCCACAACGACAAGAAGACTCCCCTCAACAGGACAGCTTTTTTCAGAGATCCCAATCAGGCCCTCGACTTGCCGGACCTGGTGGTCATTACATCCCCGGCTTCGGCCTCCGCCAGCGAGATGGTGATCAACGGATTGAGCCCCTTCATACCGGTTACCCTCGTGGGGGCCCGCACATTTGGAAAGCCCGTCGGGCAGTACGGCTTCGACTTTTGTGACAAGGTGTTTTTTCCCGTCTCGTTCAAAAGCGTCAACGCATCGGGCGAGGGCGAGTACTTCAATGGCTTGCCGGTCGACTGCTCGGCGGCGGATGACCTCAACCGACCTCTCGGAAATCCGGAGGAGGCTTCGCTGGCCGAAGCACTGAGTTTTCTTCGAACCGGAACCTGCAGCATCCGATCGGCTGCCGCCGCCCAAGCGCAGGCACAGCTCCGCCGCGAAATAGGCGATCTACCACCCCTCGACGGTTGGCGTCAGCTCGTGAACGCTTGGTAGATCGAATAGGGATATGGAACCCGACGCGCTTCCCGGGAATGAATTGATTGAAAGTGGGATCGACGATCTATCCCGCGGAGTCGAGTCCGTTTCCTCCCTTCTCGTATCCATTGGTGCTCCGCGTCTCCGGCGACTGGGTTTAGCCATTCCAGAGAAGACCATTGATTCGCCCGAACACCGGCTCTATGAGTTGCTCAGCCGATCCGGCCCCGATTCAGCCCACTCCCGATACAACGCTTTGATACGAAGACTTGTAAGTTACGAGCGCGCGGCAGAATGCGTGAGCTAGTCAACAGCGATCGGATTCGGCGCTTTATGCGCGAGCTCGCCTTGGAAGCTAAAGTAGAAACACGGCTTTATTTTACCGGAGGTGCCACCGCCGTGCTGCTCGGATGGCGGGAGACCACGATCGACGTCGACATCCGGTTTTTCCCGGAGACCGATCGCATCTTTCGTGCGTTGCCGCGGTTGAAAGAAAAACTGCAAATCAACGTGGAGTTGGCCTCGCCGGCAGACTTCATCCCCGAGATCCCTGGATGGGAAGAGCGTAGTCTGTTCATTAGCCGGGAGGGAAAATTGAGCTTCTATCACTACGACATCTATGCTCAAGCCCTCTCGAAGATAGAAAGAGGGCATTTGCAGGATCTACAAGACGTGCGAGAGATGTTGGGCGGCAAATGGATCGAGCCGAAGAAGTTGCTCGAATACTTCGAACGAATCGAACCCGATCTCTATCGCTACCCGGCTATCGATCCAAAATCATTCCGGCGCAAGGTCCAGGACGCTGTCTAATAATTCGGCAAAACTTTCGTTAGGCCAACGTGACGGTTCAATCCGATTCTTCCGTTGCTTATCACCACCAGAGGATTATGTAGAACCGATGGATACATGAGGGGATCTCTATCAAAAACCACCAAGTCGGCATCCAACCCCTCTTCAATGGCTCCGGTTTGCTCGCCGAGTCCATAGGCTTTCGCCGACGTTATGGTTGCCGCACGAAGCGCCTCTATCGGGGTCATGCCGAAGTCGATGAAAGCGTTGATTTCACCGGCAACTCGGTACACGCTCTGGGGACCGTAACTGGTGTCGACGGCGGTTAAGATGGTGATGCCCATCTCATGGCCCAGTCGTATCATCCGCTGCAAATTCTCCAGGATGTGGGGTGCGCGTTGGCGGGCAATGGTGGTGGTGTAATCGTCATGGGGGAGCTGAAAGCCAACCGTTGATATGTAGGTCGGAATCCAGAGGGTGTCGTGCTCCTTCATCAGACGCAGGCCCTCATCGTCAATGTAGGAGGCGTGCTCGATACTCCTGCAACCTGCCTTGATGGCGGCGATGATCACTTTGATACCATGGGCATGGCAGGATACGGGAATATCGAAACGTCCCGCTTCGTCGACGATTGCAGCGAGCTCCTCATCCGTGAAGGCTTGTGCCAATGCATCCGGGCCCGTCGTTCGGGACGACAATCCGCTGGACCGGGTCTTGATCCAGTCGACGCCGTGCTCCGCATTGATCCGGACCGCCTCACGCACCGCAGCTTCGCCACGTAAGGGCCGATTGATGTACTTTGCGAGTCTAGGGTCAGCCAATACGTCATCGGTGGCGCCCAGCTCCGGCGTAATATAAACACTCGCAGCAAGAATTTCCGGCCCGACCAGATAGCCGGCTTGGATCATATCTCTCTGCGCTATATCCGAGAATCCACGTACGCTGGCGCTCTTCATTGTGGTGACGCCTGAGGTCAAAGCGCGATGGGCCGACGCCACGCTGCTGCCGTGATAATGTCCCTCAAAGAGCCCAGGCGTGATGTAGAGCCCTCCCAGGTCCACGACCTCAGCGCCGGATGGCGGAGGGTTGGATCCCACCGATTCGATCTTGCCTTCTTTGAGTACTACGGTCACCTCGTGCAGAATCTGGCCTGACCGAACATCCACTACATTGGCGTTGGTCAAGGCAAGGAATGGCTGAGGAATAATGCCATTCGCATCGGCCAAGGCTTCGAGTTGCTCCAGGGATGGTCTGACATAAGGATCTTGCCCGTTTGCGGCGGCGGTGAACAACATGAGCCCCGCCACTAAAATGATTGCTTTCGATACACCTTGCATTACGTCCCTCCTTTGTTGCGAGCGACTCTAGGGCAGCGCCAGCGCCACGAGCTCGGCCACATGATTCCTTGCTCCAACGGCCACAACGATGATTTGCTTGTAGATCGGTTCGTCCTCGATGGGTGGGTCTTCTTCTGGGACATCCTCTTCCATCTTCACCAGGTAAGTCATCGGTACGCCGGACTGATTGGCCGGCAGCTCGATCTCCGCCACGATCTCGCCGGTTAGCTTGTCGTAGGCATAGAACATCGGCCCGCCGGCGGCATAGCCGGCACTGTACATCCCTCCACCCTCACCGGCGAAAACCAGCGTCTTGGTCACGAGGACGCCGCTTCGATCCCCCTTACCGGTTCGCGGGATCTCCAGGCCTTCGAGTGCTGGATGGTTCTTCACGTACTCGGGCGTGTCGCCGTTCGGCACCATCCAGACATGTTCCCCGCTGTTCAAATCGATTGCGGTGATGCGTCCCCACGGCGGCTTGATGAGCGGCAGTCCCTGCGGTCCACCACCCCTGGGCATGCGCCGGCCCATCACACGGATATAGCGCATGTTGGAGAGATCGGGATCGCTGTCGAGTGCTATAACGATGGGGAGCGTGGAAGAACTAACATAGAGAATTCCGGTTTCCGGATCGGCTGCGGCGCTCGGCCAATTGGCGCCGCCGATCACGCCGGGCATGAGCAGCGTGCCCTGCGTGCCGTCGGGATCGAACAGTGACGGAGGCGTGAAGAGAGGGCCGAGTCGGTACTTCTTGGCGATTTCGATCGCCTCGGCGCGCAGCTCCGGGGTGAAGTCGATCAAATCGTCAATGGAGACTCCCTGACGATCGAACGGTGCCGGCTTGGTCGGAAAAGGCTGTGTCGGTGAGGTTACCTCTCCCGGCACGTCCGAGCTGGGGACCTCACGTTCCTCGATCGGCCAGACCGGCTCGCCCGTCACCCGGTCGAAGACGAAGGTGAACGCTTGCTTGGTTACCAGCGCCACCGCCTTGATCGGTTTCCCGTCCACTGTGATGTCGATCAGAATCGGTGCTGCGGTGTTGTCGTAATCCCAGATGCCGTGGTGCACGAGTTGGTGGTGCCATACGCGCTTTCCGGTCGTGATGTCGAGACACACCAGGCTCTCGGCAAACAGGTTGTCGCCGGGCCGGTGACCGCCGTAGAAGTCGCCGGTCGGTGTTTCGACCGGCAAATAGACGTAGCCCAGCTCCTCGTCGGCCGACATGTTGATCCACACTCCGGTGTTTCCTGTGTATCGCCAGGAGTCGTCCTCCCAGGTTTCGATTCCGAGCTCGCCCGGCTGCGGAATCGTGTGGAAGATCCAGCGCTGCTTGCCGGTGCGGACGTCGTAGCCGCGGACGTGGCCGGGGGGCATCTCCTTGGTCGGAGGGGCGCCACCGGCCGGCATGGCGGTACCTACGACGATGATGCCGTTTGAGATGATCGCCGGTGAGCTCGATCCAAGGTCACCGTCACCCTCGACTGGATAGTCCAGTTCCTCATACAAGTCGACGATCCCCTTCACCCCGAATTGGGGTACCGGCAGCCCTGTCTTCGCATCGAGAGCGACCATTCGATATCCGGGAGTGATGAGCACGATCCGCTCGTCCCCTTCGTCGTCGGTCCAGTAGGCTACGCCACGTCCCGAGTTCCGCCGAGGCGCCATGAGGCCACGTTTCCCTTCGTCCAACCGGTACATCCACAAGGGCTCCCCGGTCGCGGCGTCGAGCGCCACCACGGTGCGCCGATTCCCGGCGGTCACATACAAGACGCCGCCGACCATGAGCGGAGTGATCCGGTAGTTGAACTCCGGTGTCGAACCATAGGTCCCTGCCTGCCAGCGCCAGAGGACTTCGAGCTCGTTGACGTTGTCTTTGTCAATCTGGTCGAGTGGTGAGTATCGGGTGCTCCCCACATCGGCGCTATAGGACGGCCATTCACCCTTCGTTGTGCCGTGCTGTGCCGAGACGGGCGTCGCGCAGAGCGCAAGCAGGATTGCCAATGACGTCAAGCGAACGGTGGTAAGAAGCGTCCTCTGAGCCATTTGTTTCCTCCATTGTGTCGGCCAAGATAACTCTTATTTAAGGAAGTTTTATTATTATTAGTTTGGGCGTTCGAGTCGAATTCTAATCGACGCGCCGGCGGACAATCCCCCGGCTTTTGCCGGGGGATTATTTTGGCGCCGCTTCAATCTTTATTTGTCGAAGCACGCCCAGGTCTGGATCGAGCGGCGCGTCGCCAGGGGGCACTTTGTTGACTTGAAGCATGTAGGCCACCATTTCGACAACTACCTGGTCCGACAAGCTTTCCGGGCTGGCCACCGGCATCGTCAAACGGGTTACTTCGAAAAGTTCGTCAAGCGTTATGTCGTTCCAGAGGCGCATGAAAGCGCGGCCAACAAGGGCTGGCGAGTCCTCACTGCCACGAAGATTCGTGGCGTGGCATTCCGCACACAATTTCAGGTACTGAGAACGCCCGCGTCTCGCCTGAGCCTTCGTGTACACCCCGTCCCAGATCGACCGTGTCGGCGGGGCTGTCTCTTGTGGTTGTCGAAACCTGTTCGGCTCGGAGGCGCGGACCCCGCCGTCCGTCGCATAGGGCGCGACACAAACACCGACCAGGGCGGCCACCATGAAGGCACCTCGCCACCCGAAATTGCGCTCAGAATCATTCATGGCCTGGGTAACCCATCTACACGGGGCGTGAGGGTAACACAAGGGAGTTGGGAGGGGCAAAATACGTTCATGCCCGATTCAGCTCTCAGATTAAAAACCTCAAAGGGCTATCTCGTCTGACTTCCTTCTTCAATAGAGAACAGATGGTTTAAAGTGCGGATGAATAGCTGGCCCATCGATACCGCGGGCGTTGCCATGCAAACCGCCCCCATCGAATTGGTCGCTAGGAGCTCGTAGCGGGGCCCGGCCCGAATAACGTAGACATCGCCTTCTTCGCTGGTGAAATAAAGCCTGCCGTCTGCGGCGATGGGAGATGCGCTGAAGGCTCCCCCGGCACCGATTCGGTGTTGATAAATTCGTTCGCCGGTTTGTGCGTGGTAGCAGGAAAGCACACCGTTGTTTTGGCAAGTATAGAGATAATCACCGTAGACAATCGGTGTGGTTAAATAGGACCCATCACGCTCGGAGCTCCAGGCGACGAACTTGTTGGCTCGAGCACCTTCTTCCAATGTGATGTCTCCCTCGGCACCCGGGCGGATGGCGAAGATGGGTTTGATGCGATAACCGCTGGTCACGAAGATCAGGCCGTGGCCCGCGATGGGGGTCGGGGTGGTGTTCTTCGAGCTTCCGCGCAACTCCCAGAGTTGCTTGCCGGTCAGGGGATCATATCCGTGAACCGTTTCCGGGCCATTGACGACCAGTTCTACCCGGGAGGGACCTTCGAAGATCGTCGGGGTGGAAAAGGATGATATGACATCGCGGGGGGTACGCCAGATTCGTTCTCCGTTCTTGACGTCGTATGCGCCGATGAATGACTCTCCCTGCCCATCCGCCAGGACGATGACCAGATTTTGATAGATGATAGGTGAGCTGGCCACTCCCCAGTCGTAGGTGTCGTCGTAAGACGCACCGGCGTCGATGACACCCAAATCTCTACTCCAGAGCAAACGCCCATCGAGGTCGTAGCAATAAAGACCCTCGGGCCCGAACCATGCCACCAGGTGTTTGCCATCGGTGGCTGGAGTCGGACTTGCATAGCTGTTTTTTCGGTGGCGCTGGATCTTCGGTCTATCCGCGGAGGCCTCTTGCTCCCAGAGGATCTTGCCCGAGCTTTTGTCCAAGCCGTAAACACGCCAGCTATGGGGGGCCATGTCCGTTCTCCGATCGATTCGACCGTCCAATCCGGGAATGAAAATGGAGTTGGGATCTTCACTCACCGCGGTGGTCAGAAAGATTCGGTCGCCCCAGACTACCGGGCTGGAATGGCCGAGACCGGGAATCGGAGTTCTCCACGCCACATTTTCACCGGACTCTGCGTCCCAGGTCTGAGGTACCTGCAAGCCGTCAGCGATACCGGAGGCTCCCGGTCCGCGGAATGACGGCCAATGCTGTTCCGGGTTACGATCTGCGATCACCGGGAGCAAGATGTGTGAAGGGTGGTTGGAATCATGATAGAGAGTGTTCAGCGCCGGGATCATCCGCGTGTGGTGGCCGGGCCGTTTTCCGGTGTTCGGATTGACATCATAAAACGGGAAGTTGCTGCTGGAGATGTCGAGGCGAATTCGGTGGCCTTTCTGGAACCGGTTGGCAATACCCAGGAGATCGATGGTGACCTCGACGACTTCCCCCGGCTCCATGAGCTCGGCTTTTTCCAGACTATTTCGAAATCTGGCCCTGACGATGCCGTCAGCCAGAAGCATGTCGTAGCCCCGGGGGTAGTCCCGACTCGGCGGGTAAGCGTCAATCAGCTTTGCGGTGAAATCCGTGTCGGCGGCAAGCGAGGAAGCCCAGAGCTTCACCTTGATAGGTCCCATGATCACGACGTCTTCTTCGAGCGGAGGCGTTTGAAAGACCAAAACGTCTCGGCGCGCCGAAAGAGGAAGATCGTCCTTACAGGGGAAGAACGTCCCCTCGATACAGCGCTGATCGTACGGCCCGGCCGGGCTGACGTTGTTTCCCGAGCTTACTCTTCCCCCAATGGTGGGCACCGGGTCGGTCGGGTCGAACGTGTACACCGAGGGCTGAGATGAAGCCGGTGGGTCTGCGCTCAAACTGCCGTCCGGTTGGAGGTAATAGCTCCGCAACCGGGTTTCGGCGGGCGGCCACGAGGACAACGTTACCCACTCGCCACCGTGGTTGAAACGTCCTTCCGAGTTTCGTGTGCCGTCTCCGCCTCCCATGAGGAAGAGCTTCACCGGCGGGCCGTCCAGGGCCCCTGTGTTTTTTCCTTTTAGAACTTGATCGAACCAGCGTATCTGCATTCGGTCGAGGTCCACTGCGGCGGTGTCTCCGAAGTCGACGTCACCGCTGAACCGGGGCCCGACACCGTGGGTCCAAGCTCCCACCATCAGTTGGGTTGAGCTCTGGTGGATGGCCGATAAACCGGTGTAGTTCCGGAGGGTTCCTCGGAGAAAGATATCGTACCAGCCGCCAACCAAGAAAATAGGGACGTCTGGGAACCGTTCGTAGTACAGCTCGAAGTTGTAGCCGTTTTGCTTCCAGTAATCGTCGAAGCTCGAATGATCCACCCAGTCCTGGAACCATTTGTCGTAAGTGGGAATCAAAGCCAAAGGCGACGCGTGGTTTCGAAACGGATAGGCACGGAGCCAATCCGAAAGTTCGTCTTTCTCCAGTGCCTGCTGGAGGGCGGCCCGGACGGGCGGATCCGTGTAAGCCTCCTGGCTCTCGCCGGCCAGGGAGAGCGCGTAGGCGAGGTTGTGCCTTAGAGCAAATGCCCCACCGGCGCCGGCGCCGTCTTCCCAGTAGTTTGACGTACCTACCCTCATCA
>SDBT01018322.1_pt1 | contig 11010 bp, 10 predicted proteins | sample 2277101 | NCBI WGS metagenome assembly SDBT01 (sample SAMN10404973, study PRJNA504765) | marine sediment metagenome | isolation source: marine sediment core GS10_PC15, 103 cmbsf | place: Arctic Ocean: Southern Knipovich Ridge | collected 2010 | reverse complement strand
GCTGCCAAAGCCGTTTAAGAGATACCAAATAGCTGATGTTTACAGGTATGACAGGCCCGGTGCCTCAAGATATAGAAAATTCACTCAAGCCGATATTGACATTATTGGTTCTAGTTCAATGCTTGCTGATTTTGAATGCATTGCTGCGCCAATTGAAATTTTGCAAAAGCTTGGATTAAAATTTAAGGTAAGAATTTCTAATAGAAATCTTTTGGAAGAAATTGCAGTATGCTGCGGTGTTGAAAAAGAAAATGTAAAAGAATGCTTTAGATGCATTGATAAACTTGACAAGATTGGAAAGGAAGGAGTTGCAAGTGAATTAAAGGAAAAAGGAATTAATTCAAAAATTCTTGACATCATTGAAAAAAACAACATTTCAGATGTTGTAAAACAGGTTAAGAAAAAAGAAGGGTTAGAGGAATTGAAAGAATTGATGACTTTGTTTAAAAAAGCAGGAATTGACAAGTTTGTAAAAATTGACCTTTCGCTTGCAAGAGGACTTGAATATTATACAGGAAACGTTTTTGAAATTGCAATCGCAAACGGACCAAGTGTTGGTGGTGGTGGACGTTATGACAATCTTGTTGCATCATATGGCGGACAGCAGACTCCTGCTGTTGGCATAAGCTTGGGTGTTGACAGAATTCTTGATGTATTGCAGGATAAACTAAATCCACAGGCAGGTGCAAGAATTTTTGTTATTCCGGTCGGAAAGGAAATGCAGGTGCAGGCACTTGAGTTAGTGCAAAAGATTAGGGCTGTTGGAATTAATGCGTCAATGGATTTGAATTCAAGAGGCATTAGTAAAAATCTTGATTACGCAAACAAGCTGCAAATTCCTTTTGTTGCAATTTTGGGAGAAAAGGAATGCAAGGAAAAGTGCTTTACCTTGAAGGACATGAAAACAGGAAAAGAGAAAAAAGTAAAAATTTCTGATTTAAAAAAACTTGAAAAAATGCTTGAAAAAAAGTGATTTGACAGAAATATAGAAGATTGGTGAAAAAAATGGCTAAAATTCAAGCAGTTATTTTTGATTTATTTGGAACGCTTGTGCCATCGACTGACCCTGAATCCAAAATAATCGAAGCGTTTGAATTAGAGGCGCCTTACAAAGAAGTTCAAAAAATATTCTGTGGAAAAGCCCTGAATGAAATTAATGAAGCATACTTGCAAGACCTTATGGCAAAACTTGAAATTCCAAAAACACAGGAAAATTTAATTAAGCTTGAAAGAATTCTTAAAAGAAGACTGGCAATAATAAAGCCTTTTCCTGATGTTTTGCCAATACTGCGCTATTTGAAGGAACAAAACATAAAGCTTGGGCTTGTTACAATTTCTTGGACACCGGGAATTGAGAAAATAAAGCAATTTGGAATCTTTGATTTTTTTGATTCAGTTATCAGAAGCGATGAATGTCTGTTGTTCAAACCAAATCCAATAGCCTATAAAAAGTGCCTTAAAGAACTTGGGGTAAAAGCAGAAAATACTATAATGGTTGGCGATTCACTTAAAAACGATGTTATTGCCCCAACAAAAATTGGCATAAAAGGAATTCTGCTAAACAGAACAGGCAAAGAAATTGATTCTAAAGAACCTTTAACAGTAATATCAGACCTTGAAAAATTAAAGAAAATTACAGCGATTGGTTTGCTTGAAAAATAAATTAACTTAAAATAGGTTTCTTGGGCTAATTTTATTTAATGCCTCCGTGGCTTAGTGGTAAAGCACTCGCTCGGTAAGTGAGAGATCGCGAGTTCAATTCTCGCCGGAGGCTATCTTTTTTTAGACAAAACCAATGTTTAAAACCTAAAAGGAAAGGTTTTTATTGCAGAATTGCCTTATTGGTGAGACAATGAACAGGTCAGTTTTGTCTTTGATAGTCATTTCTTTAATTGCCTTAGTGGTAACTAGTGGCTGTGTTTTTCCAGATGTTGATGCAATAAACAAAGTAAAGACACACCCAGCTGCTGCAGATTTTCTTGCAGAACACCCTATGGCACAGCTTACTGCAACTTTGTGGAATCAAGAAGACAGTGAACGAAACATGGTAGAACTTGTTGAAAAGTGCGGTACACAAATTCAACCAACAAATTATTATTATATTGTATTTTCAGATGGAGATGCAAGGCTTGAAGGATGGATTTATCAAAAAACAATGAATGTTGCATGTGTTTATAGAAATGATGACCAATGCAATACAGATATTGATTGCGAGGATGGTTTTCTTTGTACAATAAATACTTGCGGAGGAATTCCAAAAAAATGCAGTACTGTTAAAATAAAAGAATGTATTGGCGGAGACGGATGCTGTCCAACAGGGTGTACTTTTGCTGTTGACTTTGACTGTGATTTTGATGAATGCAACAGAAATTTAGATTGCGATGATGACAATCCTGCAACTATAGATGTATGCATTGGATTGCCAAAAAGATGCGAACACGAATATACAATAGAATGCATTGACTGGGATGGGTATTGCCCGCCTGGATGCAAGTTTAGCAATGACAATGACTGCGATATAAGCGAATGCAAAACTGCTTCTGATTGCACTGACAAAAAAACTTCAACACTTGATTTTTGCGTTGGAGACCCAGGAGTATGTGTACATCAGGAAATAACAGAGTGTATAAATAATGATTATTATTGCCCGCCAAGATGCACTTATAGAGAAGACAGTGACTGCGTTGCACAGCCTGGAAACTATGAAAGGATTATTGTGAATTGTGACGGTTTTACAACAAATATTGACTCTGCACTCGAAATGACTGGCGGCGATAAACTTGAGACATTTGTTAATGGAATAGCAAATCATTCAAACAATGCAGGATTGAGATTTTATGAATTCCTAAAATACAAATTTGACGGAATTGAAGCAGTTAATTATGGAACCGGAGTAAAGGAACGGATAGTTATTGATGGAAGGGCAGTTTTTGACAAAGAAACAAATACCAGTTATCTTTATTTAAACAAGAACGGATTGCGTTATGAACTTGAGTTTCAACAAGGACTTCCGGCAGTGAACAGAGTTGGCGGAAACGAACCATTTTTTGCAGGAAATAGAGATAGTGTTCCAACAGTTCTTTTTGGAAAAAATTCATTGTTTATTTTTGCAGATCAAAATACTGAAAAGATTCAAATTTTGTCAAATATTGTTGAACTTGCAGTTAATTCAGAAAGTAATGTGCAAAACGTTAACGCAAAGAATGGCTTAACATATACTATGAGAATTGTAAGGTGTGATGAAGGAAGCGCTGTTTTTTCAATTTATTCAAGAGACAATCTTATTGCAAGTCAGACAGCAAAACCAGGAGACATTCTTTTCTCTGAAGAGCTTAAAAAAGTTATACGATTGAATTACTTGAATAAAAACAGCATCACAGGAAAATGCAATTATAAGTATGCAAAAGGAGATTACATTGAAACTTTTGTGCAAGGGGAAGAATTTCCAACAGATGATCCCAAAATCAGCCCTTGGGAAACATCACTTGAATTTAATGGAAACCGGCTTACTAAAATTGAACTTAAGAATTATATTTTGCCAAATTTGGGACCAATGAAAGGCGCCGAAGACACCTGGATTATACGAGAAGGAGAAAGTGTCGGAGTTGGATTCTGCAAAATTACATTTTACGGCCTTGTAAGATAAAAAGCGTTTTTTTTGCAGGAGCAAAAAATTAAATAAGCTAAACTCCTAATAATAACTGGTTTTTATGGTACTACAGGACGAAGCTATTGAAGCACTGGTTGCAAAATATATTTCAAACAATATGGTGCTCTCATTTGGAACAAGCCCTGAAAGCATAAGGTTTGCAAAAAAGCTTGCGCTGAAAATTGAAGAAGAAGAAATTGATGTGAAAGTTGTTCCGACAAATAGCAAAATTGCACAAATTTTAGATGACCTTGATATAAAGACAACTACAATAAATGACAGAGAAATTGACCTTGCAATTGAATTTGTTGACCTTGTAGATAAAGAATTTAATTTTATTGAAAGGGAATCAGGAAGCTTTGTAAGGGACAAAATGATTGCACAAAGCGCAGCAGAACTTATTGTAATAACAGAAGCAAAAAATTACGGCAATCCATTAAAAGGACTAATTCCGTTTGAAGTGTGTTCTTTTGGATGGAAGAGAACATTGCTACAACTTGAAAAACTTGGTATAGCAAAGGCAAGGGAAAAAAATGAAAGAATGTTTAAAACAGAAACAGGACATTACATTATTGATGTAAATGTTGACGAAATATATTCATTGGAAGATTTAGAATTTCAGGCAAAAGACATTCCAGGCGTGCTTGAAACAGGACTTTTTATAGGATATGCCGACCGTGTTTTGCTTCACAATGGCAAACTTGACATGCTTTCAAGACTTGATTACAGCAAACAAAACAAATTTTCTGCAAAAGAAAAAGGCATTATTAGACTGTAACATTCTTTGCCGAAAACAACACTCTAAGGAACAAACAAAAAAGTCACTATTTAAAGGTTAATTGAACTAAAAATTCTTACAATGCCGGAGTAGCTCAGCCTGGTTAGAGCGTTCGACTCATAATCGAAAGGCCGAGGGTTCATATCCCTCCTCCGGCACTTACTTTTATCACCAATTTCAAGCAATTAAGCTTAAAAAAAGAAAAGTCATTAATTGATTGAGAAAAATGAAAATTTTGAAATATATTTTAAGCATTCTTTTTTGTAACGCCTACAGGCTTTTACGATTTATTCCAAACAATGATCCAATAATGGGTTGTATGCTTCCATTCGCAAGACAGGATAACTGGTGGAAAGCACCCTTGTTTGCTTTTGTAACAATGGTTTCGTTTGACTTTATTACAATGAGAGTTGGTGTTTGGACAGGTGTTACTGCAATTACCTATGCAGGTCTTGCAATAATGTTCCACTTTACTTACAAAAGAATCGGAACAGTAAAACTAAGACACTACCTTGGTTCAGGTATTGTAGGAGTACTAATATTTGACTTTGTAACAGGAGTTGTTGCAGGACCGGCAATGTTTGGAATGAACATTGCACAAGCAGCAATTGGACAGATTCCTTTTACAGTAATGCATTTGCTTACAGTAACATTCTTTGTGCTGTTGATTACACCAATACTTGACAGAACAGTAATAAACAATCCTGTTCTTGAAGATACAACAGTAATCAACAGGCTTAAGTTTTTGGTAAGGGCTTAAAGATGGAAGAAACAAAACCAGCAACACTAAAAAACAGGATTTTTGACCCAAAGCTTGCAATTTTACTAATAGGACTTCTTGTATTATGGCTTGTCTTCATAAGCAATATTCCTGTTGAATATACTTCACCATTCGAAACAATAAATGTTTCATTCAAAGCAATTGCAAACGAAGAAACTGTTTTAGATACAGTGGAAGAAATTGCAAAAGGAACAAATGCTTTTGATGCAATGCAGGAAGTTGCAGAAATAGAGTTTACTGACTATGGCGAAATGGGAGTAATGATTGATTCAATTAATGGTATAACTCCAGAAGCAAACGAATTCTGGAAACTTTTTGTAAACAACGAAGAAGCTATGGTTGGAATAAGCAGCATCATACTTGAGGAAGACACAGCTATTGAATGGAAAATAGATTCCTTTGACAGCTACACTGGTTAATTTTTAATCCTGACAACTATTTTTTTACCAACAACAGGCAAAAGGCGTTTAAATTCTACTTCCAAAGATTTGTTAACAAGAAATTGGTCAACAGGCTTTTCAGAAAGCTTGCCGTCAACCTCATAAATGTAATAACCCTGCTTACCATCAACACTTGAAATAAAAGAACCATCAGAAGTCTTTTTAAGATCCAAACTAACAGCCTTCTTCAAAGCAACAGCTAAAGAAGTTCCTTTTTTAACTTCAACAATAAGCGGTTTCTCAAGCAAATCATAAACACTCTTAATCTTAGACAACGCATTTTTGTTAATACTTATAATATGCGTATTACCCATCTTTGCCCTTTCAACAAAACCAGCTTCTTCCAAAATTCTAACATGCTTCAAAGCAACAGGCGTAGAAATATCAAGTTCTTTTGCCAAAGCAGAAATATGCATGCCTTTATGCGCTAAAATTTTAAGCATGCTTCGTCTGTTCTCATTTCCAAAAACTCTAAAAATATCCATCAAAACCAGCTATTACCTGTTTGGATAATAACTATTATCACTTTAAGAAATCATTTAAAAGCTTTCCAATTCAATCAACTAAAAACAGTGGGGGCATTTTCTTGAAAAAAATTCTAATCACAATCCTAATACTAAGCCTTTTGGCGCATTCTGTAGTTGCAAAAGATGTAACAACAATATTCAACTTCCCTGAAGGGACAACAGAGGATGTAGAACAGCTTGTTTCACTTCCTGACGACGCAAATTCATTCCACGCATTTGTGACAGTTGCAAACAGCAACAACCTTGACCTTGACATGACATATTACCCTGACTTTGACAGCTGGTTCATAAATGGAATAAACGGAGTTAACGGAAGCTTGGACCAATACTGGCATTTCTGGGTAAACAACCAGGAATCAATGAGTGGAATAAGTGCGCACGTTCCTGAAGACGGAGATGTAATAGAATTAGGATTTGCTGATGATCCAATTGGATTACAAACAAGCATAATAGAAAATGCAGTAAACTGGCTTGTTGAAAACCAGCAGCAGGATGGAGAAATAGGAGAACACAAGACTTGGGGAAACGCATTTGCACTAATTGCACTAACCTTGTTTGAAGGAAATGGTACAGTAAATGATTTGGCATCAGATTACCTGTTAGCAAATCAGGGAGAAGATGCAGGCTTTGGCTACCCAGGCTTTGGCTCTGATGCATTGCACACAGCAGCAGTCATAATGGCAATGATTGCAAACGAAATTGAAATTCCTGAAGTTGAAGGAGAAAGTGCGATGGACTTTATGTTATCAAGGCAAGAGACCGATGGAGGCTTTTCAGGATGGGGTCAGGGAGACGTTGACACTACATCTTGGGTAATGATGGCATTAGCAGCATCAAACCAGACAATGCCTTCAAACAACGGAAATAATCCTGTCGATTATCTGGCTTCGGCTCAAAATCAGGATGGAGGATTTGGTTACCAGACAGGACAAAAAAGTTCAGAGGAATATACAACAGAAGCACTTTTGGCATTGTCTGCAATGAATCAGGAGAATAGCGGTGAAGCAGGAGACGCAATGGTTTGGTTAAAGGCAAGGCAGGAACAAAACGGCTGCTTTTCAAACGCCTATACAACTGCGCTGGCAACAATTGCCCTGACAGCCTTTGAAGAGGACACAGCAAATGTGTCACAATGCCTTGAAGGCCTCCAGCTTTCAGACAACGGCTTTGGAAGAGATGGTGAAACAAGCAATGCAGTTGATACTGCTTTGGCAGTAATTGCCCTTTCAGGAAACAAGCTTCCAACAATGGTTTTGGAAGGGGAAGAAAATCCTGAATTGGTTGCTGTTGGAAGAATTGTAAAGTTCACAGTGGAAATCAGAAACAGGGGCGAAATTTCAGCAAGCAATATTTCAGTCGGGCTTGATGGAATACCATTTTCCTGGATTCAACAGGAGACCAGCGAAACAAGCATTGCAGAAATAGAGCCTGATGAAACAGTTCAGGTTGAAATCTATGCTGAAATGCAGCAGGTTGGAGAAAGAGACATGTTTGCGGTTGTTTCAGGAGAAGGAATTTCAGCAGCAGCAAACAGCAACATGCTTTCATTTGAAGTTGTAGAAGCAGACCTTAGCATAAGTCTTTCAATGCAGTGATAAAAATGGATAGAACAAAATTGTTTACAGTAGGAACTGCCTTAATTGCCTTGACAGTTCTCTTTGCCTTTTCTCAAGGCTTTATAAATCCTTCAGGATTCTTTGGTCTTTCAGCTGAAGAAACACAATTGGAAGAAGGAAGAAGTGGAGAAGAGGGGAGAAGCAAAGTAGCTGAGGGAGAAGCAGAAAATACTACTGGACAGGAAACTATTAGTGCAGGCCTTTCTTTTGAGGTTTTAAAGCCAACAAGCCTTGAAGCAAGCCTTGTAGAGGAAACAATTCTGCCAAACTGCCCAGAGGAAACAGAAGTTGAGATTTTAGTAAAGAATACTGGAGATAGTATTGCTGAAAAGATGTATTTTTCTTTTGAAACAGGCATAAGAGTAATTGGCTGTAATAACTGTGAACTAGACGAGCTTTTTCCAAATCAGGAAATAAAAGCAAACGCAAGACTTTGTCTTGAATCAACTTCAATAAATGCACTTACAGTTGGAAGCGCAAATAGCAACAAAATTGAACTAAACTTAGAATAAAAAAAATGCAGGCATAAAAATGCGTTTTCAGAACTCATAATCTTCTTCATCACAATAAAGCAAAAAGCCCTATTGCTCAGTTCTCAGCCTGCTCATCATAATAAAGAACTTTAGTCGCTTTATCCTTTTAGCCTTTTCGCTAAAACCCCATCACCTCCAATAAAGAATTTTTTCTTAGAACTCTGCTTTTCTCGGCTTAAATCTTTCTCCGCTACCGCTCCAAAAGAATTTAATGCCTCCAAAAGCAGTAAAGCAGTCCACGAAAAAATTCATTCTAAATTGGAGGTGATTCAATGAGTTTTTCTCAAAAATCAAATTTCAACGGAAACCTACTCTTTCCAAAGTGCTTTAAAAAAGAAAATTTTAATTATAGCATGGATGAGATTAGGATAAAATTAAAGGCAGGAAAGCAAACGGAACTTATATACCGAGCAAAATGTGAGAATGATGAAACTTGGAAAGAACTGTCTGAAAGAATAAGTGTTTGTGAAGGTTATCTCAAGAACGAACTCAGAAAAGAGAAAAGAACGTTAAGGGTAGACATTTTCAAAAAACTTGAAAAAATTGTAGGAAAAAGCTATCAGTCTCAGATAACAGAAACTCTACAAAGCAATTGGGGTAAAGCAAAGGGTGGAAGAAACTCTGTTTTCAAACCAATGGTGCCCAAACTATTGCTTACGAAACCAAGTGAAGAACTGGCAGAGTTTGTTGGTATTATTCTTGGCGATGGCGGTATTTATGAGAAACGAGAAAAAGGTATTTATCAGACAAGAGTTTTTGGACACAAACAAGATGATTACGACTACATTACAAACAAGGTATTTGGTTTGTTCAAAAACTTATTTGGAGTAGAACCAAGCATTTACACAAAGCCTAATACAAATGCGATTATGGCATCTAAACAAAGTAAGGATCTAATTTATACTTTGAAACATTTTGGCTTGAAATCAGGAAAAAAAGTAACTAATGGATCTTCAATACCAAACTGGGTTTTTGAAAATGAAAACTATCTAAAAGCCTGCATACGTGGTTTGGTTGATACTGACGGAAGCGTTTACCCAAAAACAAAAAAGCACAGAACTCCTTCAATCTCGTTCTACAATGCATCTCCTGGAATTAGAAGAGACTTCAGTAAAGCCTTAAAAATATTGGGATATAAAGTATCTAAGTGGACAGAGAAGAAGAATAGTCTCTGCCAAAGCTGTTCAATTGGTAGCTCAGAAGAGGTAATGAAATACTTTCAGCAAATAGGATTCAGCAATCTAAAACATATGAAAAGATTTGAAAAATTTTGTAAAGCCCCGATAGTGTAGTCCGGTTAAGCACGCGACCCTCTCACGGTCGTAGCCCGGGTTCAAATCCCGGTTGGGGCATCAAAAAAAAGAATTAAATACAATGAAAATGGTATATAATAGAACCATGAACAAAAAAGGGCAGTCTAGCCTAGAATATCTAATGAGCTATGGCTGGGCATTGGTAATGGTAGTAATCATTGTAGGTATACTTGTATTCATTATAAGCAGTCCTGCTAAAACTGACACCTTTAGTATCACCAATTCAACAGAAATAATGCTCAAGGGAGGTATAGTACAAGACACAACCGCCATAGCCATACTGCAAAACATTACCGGTGGAGAAATCAACATTATAGATATTTCAGAAAGTGGCAACTACACAAACTGCACAATCAACGAAGAACTAGCAGACATCGATATAGCAGCAGGCGCCGTGATGGAACTAAACTGCCCTTTGTCAGGACAAGATCCAACAGGCACAGTCACAATAACCTATAAGAACATTGCAGGACTGCAAAAAACTGCAAGCATTGATATTCAAGGAGACCTAGTAAATATGCCCCCGATTTTCTTCCAGAAAACAGATTATGGAGCGGAAGAAGATTGTATTACTGTAAACCTATGTATTGCAAGGGGAAACAAAAGACCTCTTTACAACAGCGTTACAGAGGCAGGGTATGTTGCTTCAAGTCCTGATTTAACCCAATGGGCAACAGGAACCTGCGCCAGTCCAAGCGCATTTGATACCTTTGAAAACACAGCAGGAGGCAATCCACCAGCTCTAATAGGACAAGACACCTGCCTATACCTCACAATAGACAATGAATATTATGACCTGGTGTTCAGCCAGTGGACACAAGGCATCGGAGGAGTAGGACAAGGAGGCGGATTCGCATACACAAGAACACGATATATCTCCTAATAAACTTACAGTAAAACTAATTTCTTGCAAGGCAAGTTTCTCGCCTCAAGGGAAGAACAACATATTCACACAATGAAATATCATTTGTCTGATTAATTAGGTTCATATAACACTTGTCTCTCAGATTAGAATCATCTATTGTCACACAAGTTTCCGGATCCAAGGTTATTAGGACAAGCTCTATATAACAGATTCTTTTTGACTCAAAGTCAGGGAACTGCGCACAAACATCAGATTCTGTTTCTTCTGTAAGAACACTTTCAAAGCATTCAGCTTTTAGACCAGGATCTGAAATTTCACCGCAATAGAATGGATCATTTTCATCCAATGCTAATTGAAACAGGTCAAGGTCTTCCTGGGACACTCCACCATCATCAGAAGAACCATCATCAGAAGAACCATCATCAGAAGAACCATCATCAGAAGAACCATCATCAGAAGAACCATCATCAGAAGAACCATCATCAGAAGAACCATCATCAGAAGAACC
>SDBT01018321.1_pt1 | contig 11011 bp, 12 predicted proteins | sample 2277101 | NCBI WGS metagenome assembly SDBT01 (sample SAMN10404973, study PRJNA504765) | marine sediment metagenome | isolation source: marine sediment core GS10_PC15, 103 cmbsf | place: Arctic Ocean: Southern Knipovich Ridge | collected 2010 | reverse complement strand
ATGGATTGTCCAGTAATCCTGGAATCACTCTCGATTTTATCCTCCAATTTCCAGACAAACCGTGGGGTTGGGGACGAGATGGATTGTCCAGTAATCCTGGAATCACTCTCGATTTTATCCTCCAATTTCCAGACAAACCGTGGGGTTGGGGACGAGATGGATTGTCCAGTAATCCTGGAATCACTCTCGATTTTATCCTTCAATTTCCAGACAAACCGTGGGATTGGGGAGAATTTGGTCTGTCCAGGAATCCAGCTATTTTCCCCACTTATCCAGAACGTATTAAAGGATAATACTTTTTACTTCTTATATACTCAAACAATATCCAACCATAAAAAATAATATTACGAAAACAACGATAATACAAAACTTTATATTTTGGGATGCATTCATGGTAGATAACACTGGCACATTTGCAAGAGAATTGTATTCATTCCGAGCTGCTATTGAGAAATTTTGTCCGGGAAAATGAATAAATGAAGCAGAATCGAGTCTATCCTGATTGCGATTAACAAAGAAATTATAGAATAATTTAGATTGGAAATCTAATGCAAACATATCTGGATATTCATTTACCAGTTTTCCCAATTCTATCTGGTCATTTTTAAACTCTTCTAAGTGCTGATATAACGCAATGAGAGGCTCTCGATATCCTATAATTAGTCCAGCATTAGGATACTTATGTTTATCTTCAAAAATACTAAATATGTTTCTGAGAGAAAAATCGTAACAATTATGGAAGCAAACTTTTTCAGCTCCGACTACTATTGGCTTTTTAAACGATTGAAAGATAGATAGAATATGGTTTTCTACATTTTCCCCGGAGTCTCTTATCTTTTTTATAACCTTTGGATTGACGAGAACATCATAAACATCAGTGATAATAAAAATATCAGTATCAGTGTCCGCTGTTAACTCTTTTGAATACAGCTTACTTCTCATCGACCAACCGGTAAACTTTTGACCAACTCCCAATAGTTTATAAGGTATCCCAACAGATTTCATTCCTTCTTCCCAATTTCTAGCTCGGTCATCAATATTAGTCGCTAATCCAATAGCTTTTATTTTCATAATTATTACTAATTATGAAAGATTTATTTCAGTCTTTTTAAAGACTAGGGCATCTCAGTTTATCTGGATTTAATAATGAAATAGATTATCATTGCTAATATAACCAATCCTATGATAATTATTATACCCATCATAGCTCCCTCTTGGTAGAAAACGCTAGAAGGCCTCCAGCTAACGTCACTGTAATGAATAGCAATAGCTTCTTTAGGAATATTCTTTTCATCAATACTAAAACCAAATTTTCTAGCAGGAAAATACTTTTCGGGTATCATTTCCAAATCTGGCTTATATTTAAGAATACCATGGCTTAATTGACCTGGCCCGGTCGAATTGATAACATTGAGAGAGAAAGGAACAAATTTTGTCCATGTACCAGACTTTATAACATCACGGATTACTTTCTTCCAAAAGTCTTGGTTTCTAACGGAGTACATGGCAAAATTACCGTTTCTTAGACGGTAAAAGAATGGAGAATTCGAATTCTCAAAGAGAACAATCGGTTTCTTAAAAGTAGAAAAAAGAGATGCAATGGGTTTCAAGCATTTGGTATCAACATCGACATAAAATCCGCCATACCTATACAGTAAACAATATCTAAAAGAGTCGCATCTCTGAACGCCGGTTGGGTAATTATCGTAGACTTTCCATAGATCTGGGAAATGTGATTTTACCATTAGATCGCTCATATCGTCATCCCATAGAACATAGAACCACTCAGGGTTCTTATCCAACCAGGATTTCTGGTATTTTACGTATTTGTCCGGAAATACGTGAGGACCTTTTTTGTTTTTCTCTTGTCGGAAATCAAACCAGATTTGATGAATAATTTTCTTTTGGGATAACAAAATGCGATCTATCTTCTCAAACTCATCCGTCATTTAATTAGTATACTAGAGATTATATTATGTTAGAAACGAGGGTTCAAATAATTAATATTTATTCGAAATGGACGACAAAGCTATAGTCGCGATCGGATGGTCTGAATCATCAACCGTGGAAAAATTATTGAAAGATTACTCGTCTCTTAGGAAAGATCACGACGAATTGAAACAAGATCATGAATATTTACGAACCGCGTTCGGTGATCTTGCTCAACCAAAAATGATCATCATGTATTTAGACTAGAGAACATTGACCCGGTTGCTGGAAACTAAGATCTCGCCATTTAGGAGAAATAGAATCGAGAGAATATTTTTATAATGTTTAAATCATATAGACGCGAGTTTACTTCTGTACGATCCTGACCATGGTTTATCAATTTGTGAAATGAGCGTTCTAAACGGATGCCCTCTTGGAAATCTCCTTCCTCAGAATATTGACCAATTCTTCCCTATCTCCTGTACCCTCCTTGCAAACCACGCCGCTGTATAACTTTGAAATGTTCTTCCGTTCCCAATCCACTTGTTCCCAGTCGAAAGAGTCGTGAGGAGTATCGTTATAAGTATCATAAACTTTATCCTTATGTTCTTCCATCACGATTCGAAAAGTATCCAACATATTATTGAGATATCTCCCACCCTTATCGGATCTCCACTTTTTCGACGCCAAAAGTCGGTGAAAGGAATTTCTCGAAACATCGGTACAGACATAGTTCCTTTCAATCACGCCTTCGTCGTTTTCGTGGGATATGAGTTCGCAGATGACTTCCAACATTCCCGGGTATCCCCTTGATGCTTTCTCATACGTCAAAATTCCATCATTTACCCTTTCAGTGACATACTCATCGGTTAAGGCTGGAATATTATTGATCGGAAGATTGACCAACTTTGGGTGAATGGCGGTGTTGTAAATGGTTCTTTTGTCGGGAGCAGTTTTGAGACCGGTAATAGTTCCTTCCAATTCCACGATTTTACCTTTTAAGGTCGAATTTTCGTCCTCCAATTTTTTGACGGTCGTTTTAAGTTTTTTATCATTCTTTTCGAGTGTTCTATTTTTCTCGAGGACACTACAAACCTTTATAGTTTTGCAGTCCAATTTCGACTGTAATTTTCCCATTTCTTTTCTATGCATTAACATAAAAGATTTATTCTTGCAATTCTTCTTGTGTAAAGCAAGATGTATATATTCATTTCCACAATACTCGCATTCTTCGGTGACTTTTTCTTTATTTCTAAGCTTTAGACATTTAACGTTAGTTTTTTGATGTCGCAAAAGAGTTTGTTTAGTGGCATATACTCCATCGCAATATTTACACTTTTGGTTCATAACAAGATATTTTTTGTTTTAACAAGTTTATATTTGTCGTGACAAGTTTTAACTTGTTTCAACAAGTTATTTTTTGTTAAAAAAAGTCATTTTTTCCGAGGTTTTGAGATTTTCGAGACGCGAAACCTCGTAGTGACGTATGAGGTATGAGAGATTTTTGATTGAGAACTCTGAGATTTTGAGTTCCACACACACACAGATTCTGTGTGTGTGGAACTCAAAAATTTTACAATCAAAATTAAAAATCTCTCATACTTTTGGAGAGTTTAAGAGTTTACAAAAGTTATAACTTTTGTAGAAGTTATATACTCAGTATTATTTTCAATTTAATATATTTTGTAGAGTAGTCAGAAAGTATATACTTTCTGATATAACATGTCTTCCATTTGAGATTCTCAAATGGAAGACTAAAGTTTCTTAGCCAGATCACCACAGATAATATATCGAAATTTGTGGCATCATTAATAAGTATATCACCTTGGATGTTCCAGATTTACTGAAATTACCTGTATATGTTACTTTTTCTATTGAAAAAGTAACCAATAAATAATCCGCAGACGGCAACCATCTAATATTAGAAATCCTTCCCTTATTTATCCCTTGATATTCTTCATCGTACTTATAATCTTTTCCACTTCTTCAATAATTTTCTTCTTTCTGATGCTTTCATCTTCATCAGAAAGCATTAGAGGATAAAAGCATGGAGATCTATCCTTCCAATTCTTACCTTCTTCGTCTACGTAATTGTAGTCTGCACCAACTGAAACCAAAAACTTCATAATGTCAACGCGATCATTCTCCATTGCTGATGACAGTAGATCTTGACCTTCAAAACTTATGATATTTACGTCCGCTCCGGCATCAACCAATTTCTCAAGATCTTCTAACGATCTACTCGAGTCTTCACATACAATATGCGAAGGCGGAGTTCCCCAAGGATCCCTGTAATCGACAGAAATAGAGTACCCAAAACAGTCTTTTTCAGATGGGTCAGAATTATTAATCGCCTCTATAAACTTTTCCGGTGTGTCACGAAAAAAAAGATTTAGTATTTCGGGTATGGTTGCGCAATAAGGACAAGAAGGGTATTTTTCAAGCTCAGAACTCCAATCGCCGCAACATGTTGAAGTATTCATGTTTGTTTTCGAGTATTTAGGATATATGTGACTGTTAAATATCAATTTTCTGTTTCAAATGAAACAGAAAATTTAAACTTTGATAGCCAATAAATAGTCAAGTTCTATTTATTAGAAATCTATCTCTTTAAGGACTTTAGAAACGATTCACGTAAATATCCATTCCCATCTCAGGATATCTTCCCATGCTCGTCTCAATACTTCATCATGCTCATCTTCCTTATTCTTTGTCTTGAGGATATAGAAATCATCCTTTTTGCAAGGGTATCCCACTTTCTGGAGTAGCTTATACAACTTGTAATTAACATTGAGCGAGTTGATACGGTCAGGATCCTGGACTTGACGATAAGCATGTTCCTGTTTCTCGAACAAATCCAACAGTGTATCCTCGTATTCGCTAATATTGGGACACGGTTCTCCCGTGATGATATGATACAAGAGATTAATGTCATCATAATACCCGGAGAGTTTATTCTCATAAAGGAACATGTACAGATGATCCTTGGTTACCTGCTCCTTGCGATTATCAGAGTTTTTCTTAAGGTTATGGCGTTCCATTTCTACTAGGAGGATATCGACTACATTTTTAATCTTTTGGGGATCAGTATTTTGAGTTCCCTGGAATCTCTTCATGGCATCAACAAAATGCCCTCTCTTGGTATACGTGTATCGAGAACTCATGTTGACTCGATCTGTATCTTTGAAAGATGGAGTGTCATCAAGAACATCAATTTCGGTAAAACAATAAGTACAAATGTATGTAGAATTCTCATCATCCATTTTAAATTCTACTCCTTGGCATGCGGGGCATCTTAGCTTCTCTGGGTGGTATTGGAGATTATCTATCTCAATGTATTCTTGGGCTATGCATAGATACCTAGAAATGAGTTCCGAACTTTTGGAAGACGTTATGTCTTTATTATTTGGCTCTAAAGTGATAAAAGAACGAGCTCCTGCAGAAGATAAGAGTTCTCTGTACTCTTGGAGTATATCTTCTGTTCTCATAGAATAAAGCACCAACTCGAAAGTGCTTTCTAAGTCTTGCATGGTTCTGCGAAGGAGTGAAGCCTGTGTCTTGGCCAATATACGATCAACGGGGTTGTCTCCATGGTGTAATATCCATAGAGTCTTTTGTAGATCTTCTTTGAGTTTATCTAATGTGCTAATTCTCGAGAGGAGTTTTTCTCTAATTTTGGCATCGATATGAAATACATTGTAATCATTGACATTAACCTTATGGTCTGCATCTTTCTTTACTCGTTCTATTCTCCGAGTTATCTTCTTTTTACCACCAGCAAAGTTAGTAGTTGAACCAGTGGGACTTGGAGTAGCTAAGAATGCAGATGAGTTCTTAGGTACATTTTTTCCCTTTTCTCTTCTAGATTTTTCGGCCCTCACTTTTTCATTCCTCAGATTTCTGCTCTTGGATTTCTTTCCGTTGACTTTTTTGGGTGGAAGATATTGGCAAAAACTCACTTCATTTGTGTTTTTCTCGCTCATATAACCTTTATTTTCTCGGAAGGTAATCTTTATGTAATCTTAAAATACTACTTTAGTAGATAAAGTAGTATAGTCCATCTTATCTACTGATACAACCCTATCTACTGATACAACCCTATCTACTGATACAACCCTATCTCTGATAGGGTTGTATACATCGGAAGGAACATGAATTAATATGGAGACCTATCCCAAAGACTAGTGGGACGCCTAAGGAGATCAGTACCTACGAGCAGATACGAGTAGGTAAATAAGAAAATTAAATATTATAAAACCACCAAATGTTTAGTCTGTCTTGGACTCAGTCAGCATTCTATCCTATATCTTACACAACAGTTAAATATCTATTGGAGATGCTGTTGATAACATTAATTTTTAATAAAGTAAAAGTAAAGCGCCGGGGAACCCGACATAATGTCTAAAGTATTGTATACATCAATACTTTAGACTAGTACCTAATGGCTCAAGTTAATTTTTTGCGATTATTATTTTCTTTGAGGGTAGTAACAGATACGGTTCTGAAAATATAACGTAATGTCATTTTCATCTTGTAATCCAGCCCATGTTTTTATTGATTTGGCTACCTTCTCCGAACAAGAAGGTTTCATCTATGGTGGCCCCGATGCCATCACCCTTTTCGTCGCCTCTGTCCAAAAGGCTAATTGGTTTTCTTACATTCCAATTTCCCTCAGACAAAACGGTGTCATCGACTTCGGACAGAAGAATGTTTCTGCTTCGGTTAACAGATCTGGAGATTATGTTCTTCATGTGTGGTTCCGAGCTCAGATTCCTCAACTCGAGTTGGTTCAAGATGGTAACATCTTTGTCGACGCCAGCGTGCGATGGACTCGCAACTTGATGCACAATTTGTTCGAGAGAGTCAGCATTTCTTTCAACGAGCTGATTGTCGAGGAGTTCGACAATTACTGGTTTGACTTTAACTTCCAATTCCGCAAGCGAGGATCGAAACGAATTGGTTACCGTAATATGATCGGTGATATTGCTTCTATGACAACTGCGGTTCTCGTAGGAGGAGCTCCTCCTTTCGGTGTTTTGGGAACTGGTGGATATTTCTCCGTCCCATTCCCCTTCTGGTTTACTGAAGATTCTGGCATTGCCCTTCCCGTGGCTGCTCTTCCTTTCAACGATGTAAAGATCAACTATGTCTTCCGCAAATGGGAAGATCTCTTGGTTGTCTTTCCCGGTACCGGTGGTGGAACCCGATCGGCTACTTGCGCTGATGTCTTTGTCTTCGGACAACAAAATCAAAGGCCACTTCTTCTGGACCCCCAGACCAATGCTCACTACGCTGTTGTCCATAATGACGAGCGTGTGAAGATGGGTGATGCTCCTCGTGACATCCTCATTACTCAAATCCAGGCTACCCAAGCTGCTCCATTCAAGGACATCTCGACCTTGACCAGCTTCGATCTCCGTCTGTCTCACTCCATCATTCTCTTCTGCTTCTCTGCCCAGAATGTCTCTCTCTTGAGTTTGGCTTCTGCTGCATGTGGCGGTGAGTGGTCCAATTACACCACTGAGCCCAACTACGCGGGTCTTGACCCAATTGCTTTCTCTACTCTGGTGTACGAGAACACTTGCCGTGTTGCTCAGGGATCTGACTACTACTCTCTTATTTTGCCCGACCTCCTCTCTGAGGCTACTCCCGATGAAACTGGCTACCATTTCTGGACTTATGCCCTTCTCCCATGGGACCCTCTGAAGCCTTCCGGTTCTACCAATTACAGCAAATTGGCTAATGTCAGTATCTCTCATAACATGTCTCCTGCAGCTCAAGCAGCTTGCGGTATCGGAACTCCTGGTGGCATCCCAGAAGACCAATCTGGACAACCTATCCAGTGGCCTGATGCGACCGGTACGTTGGTCGCATTCAAACAATCATTCAGACACATCCTTATCGCTAAAAATTGGAATATTGCGCGCGTCGCAAATGGATCGCTTGGTCACCCCACCTTGTAAGGTCCTTTCTCTACTCTCTCAGATGGTCTCAGAGTTTATATCTCTTGTATATGTCTATCTGCAGAGCATTTATGTTACACATATGTTTTGTGTATACATCTCATTTTACCAAATAAAATGAGATAAAGATAAACCAAAATCTCTTCTCGAGAACTGTACAAACAAATAGCATCAAAAGTTCCAACTTATAGGTAAGAGGCTTCAGAAAAGACAAGCGTTCATCGTGAGAGTATAGCCAATGCCTGTCACGGTAGAAGAATGACAGGTGGAGGATACAAGTGGAAATAGTAAGTTAAAGATAAGACGTGATAGTATATACTATCAACATGGAAGCGGCTACAACAGACCTGCCATCCACAACGGATACTTCCGTAGAATTATGTAAAGAGTGCCAGAAAAAGATCTCTGCTAAAAACCAGAGATTTCTCGCAGTCAGAGCCAAAAAGATATGCGAGATAGTTGATGAATTAAAGGATTTTATCAATGAGAAGGTAGATTATGTTTGGGACACTAATTCTTTGAGTAGTCACCCGTTCACTCAGGATTATAAATCCTATAATATAGGATTTAATAAGCATGGATATCTATCGAAGAAGGAACGATTTGCTCTGAAACGTGATGTTGACATGTTTCATGTGTTTAAAGTATTTTCTCTTCCCGGTGTTATTCCTACATCTGCTACATTGTATATGGGCCCCGACGAGTACATTCCCATAAAAACGGTTAAACTAGATTATACCGGCACCTGTTGTTTCTTTGATTGCCCCTTTCCTATCTCTGCGTTTGTATTTGAAAGTTTTTCAATTGGTGTAACTTATGAACAGACAAACAATCCTACCGGGTTTCAAATGTTAAAGAAAGATATAACCATAGAATGTATAAATATAAAAGACTATTTTGAGATTAGAAATAAAGTATGGAAGAAAATGGAAGAGAAGGATATGTACAAGAAATAAGACTTGTACAACCAGTAAAGGGAATCGGTAGAAGAAAAATGATATTTATAACCATTAAACTGGTTATAAATTGCCAATCATGTCACGTGTGTATCTTATCATCCTTTATCAAGGAGAAGAGGATAGGTACTCCATCCCAATGAACAAAATTCTCAAGAAAGAGATAGATTTATTTTCCATTTGTGAGTGCCGAGAAAACCACACTCCCGAGAGAATCGAGAGAGTGATCAAAGTACTCGAAAAATATTCTGAGTACCAGCTTTCGGTGAGGAGAACAAACACAGGTATTTACGCGTATGAGGGAGTTCCTGTGTTTGGGAACGCTTATTATACGTTTGTGGTCAATTGTAATCGATACTGAAATCTGGAAGATACAAGTGAAATAGCAATAAAAATGATTTATCTCTATTATAAAAAAGATAATAGAGATATCTAAGATGGATGGTTTGGTAGATATGTTTTTAAACGGGTTTCACTCCAAAGACCCAAAAGTCTCCTAATAAGGCAGAAGCAGCTCCTAATATATTAGCTGGGTATGAGATTAATACCAAAAAGGAATGGAAAGAATGGTTACGTAAAAATCATCCTGATAAGGGTGGCAACCAAGATGATTGTCAAAAAGTTATTACAGCAGGTAGGGAGTTAGGATACTAACTCTTGTATATGTGCAATTATTGGTACATATCTCAACATGTATATTTACATGTAACATGTCATTTTTTCTAGAAAAAATGACATGTTATCTATATTTTCTACAAAATATAGAACAAAAGTAAAGATGGCCGATAAACTACCAAAACGTAAATCAAAACGTAAATCAAAAGCAAAATCGGTATGCTTTTGCGCTGGTTCGAAAATTAACCGATGTGACATAATTACTCTCGGAACGCTAAACAAATGTTGCTGGTGTTCTGACACCAGAACTGCTAAAGAAATAAAAGATCCTACCGTATACATAGATAGCTTAGGCGATGTCAAACCGTTAAAATTCGGTATTAAGTATCCGAGAGATATTGGGTACTGCCCAAAATGTAAGAAAACCAAGATATCTTCTTCAGAACTATATAATAAAATATCGACAAAAATTAAGAATTATAAGTCTGACTCGGAGTCAGATTCTGACTAAGTGGCAATAAGTTAAAGATATGTACACATATATATCAACTAATGGAAGAGTCTGCTGTAAACTCTTCATCCACGGTAGATACTTGCCAGGAAAAGATAACCTCACAAGAAAGACAGGAGCTATCTAACAAGGGAATTAAGATATGTGAGATAATTGATGAATTAACAGAATTTATCAACGAAAGGAGTGATTCACCAGATCATTATACGTTATTTTTCTCTCCGGGGAGAGATGATAACCACAATAAGACAGATTACCACAAACACGGATATCTGCCAGAAAATGGACTGTTTGCTCTGAAGAAGGATATCAATATGTTCCACACATTCAAAATAATATGTAAACTCCATTGTGTACCTAGTTCAGCGACTCTATATATCTCCGCAGATGATAACAGTATACACATTCCGATTAAGACCGTAAAGATAGATCCAGTTACCCATACTTTCTCTTTCTTCGACTGTCCTTTCCCAGTATCATGTTTTCGTGAAAATTTCTTGATGGATTTTTCGTATAAACCATCAAAAAATCCAGTTGATTTCTCAGTCTTAAGACTGAAGGATCCTCTAGGTATCCAACATACGATATGGGATAAGATGGAAGAGAAAGGTAAGAAGATGGAAGAGAAAGGTAAGAAGATGGAAGAGAAAGGTAAGAAGATGGAGAAACTAGTGAAGATAATACAGAAAGGTAAGAAGATGGAGAAATGTATGAGTGAAGTTTATAGCCTGTTGGAGAAAATGTTAGAAGAAGGTGATCCTTGTACAGCTACAGTGCTTAACAGAAACGACGGTTTAGTTCGAGAAGCTAAAGACTTGGTAGAAGAGTTCCTATAGTTTAAAGATATTCCTTTCCTTAAGGAAAGGAATTCTAAGATATGACGTCTATTGATCTTTTTGAAGAAAATCTCAAGATAATTGAGGATACACATGAGAAAAGCTTCGACAAATCATTGGAAATACTCTTGGATAAAATATTCCATGAGATAACCCAGATAGATGATGACTAAAGATGAATAAATCGGGTATCTATAAGAT
>SDBT01018320.1_pt1 | contig 11012 bp, 8 predicted proteins | sample 2277101 | NCBI WGS metagenome assembly SDBT01 (sample SAMN10404973, study PRJNA504765) | marine sediment metagenome | isolation source: marine sediment core GS10_PC15, 103 cmbsf | place: Arctic Ocean: Southern Knipovich Ridge | collected 2010 | reverse complement strand
GATGATGCCGATGATGAGCGCCGCCTCAAGGCCTTCCCTGAGCGTAATCAAGAATGAACTAAACACTTCCTCTACCCCCCATCCGAAATCCGATGGATGTCACCACCATTCACTAATGCGATTCATTTGCAGCTGAGTCCCCAAAAAAAAGAGAGGCTACCGCCTCTTCTCCCTACACTCGGCACAGTACCCGGCGATCCTCAACTCCGTCCCCGTGATTTCGAAGCCGGCCGCTTCCGGAACTTGCCGCATGACCTCACCGAGAACGTCGTAGTCGAACTCGATCACCCGACCACACTCCAAACACAGCAAGTGGTGGTGGTTGACGGCCGGCTTGACCTCGTAATGATGGTGAGAGTCGTCAAAGTGGTACTCCCCGACCAGACCCAGTTCCTTGAACTTCAACAGGCTGCGGTAAACGGTCGACAAACTGATTCGAGGCTCCTTCTTCCTGGCACGACGATAGATCTCGTCGGCGTCGAGGTGACGCCCTCCCTTACGGATTATGTCAAGAATAAGCGCCCGCTGGCTGGTGGTCCTCAGTCCGGTACCGCTCAGCGCCTGCCGACTGCTGCTCCCCGAGAGATTGTTCTCGGCACTTCCAGGCACGTGACTCCTCTAAAGCAACATACTTTATTACAAATGCGAACCATTTGCATATACAATATATCATCGGCGCATCCGTCTGTCAAGTCCCCGTTCGCGAGGCTGTCCATCGCTTGACCCCAAATCATGTTGCCCGCTATGCTAAGATACTGGGTGAACGAACACGGCGGACGGAGCCGCACTGAGATGAATATTCTAGTTGTGGACGATGATCCAGGAGTCGTCAGTTTCATCAGGCGTGCCCTCGTCCACGAGGGCTACAGCGTCGACACCGCCGCTGATGGCATTGAGGCCCTGGCGAAATTCTCCGAGCGTCCGGCGGACCTGATCGTACTCGACGTCATGATGCCCGGCATCGACGGCGTCGAGGTCAGCCAACGCCTGCGCCAGGAGAGTAACGTCCCTATCCTGATGGTAACCGCCAAGGGTACCGTCGCCGACCGCGTCGCCGGGCTCGACGGCGGCGCCGATGACTACCTGGTGAAGCCGTTCGCCCTGGACGAACTGCTCGCCCGTGTCCGGGCGCTGCTGAGACGCGTCGGCGCCGTCCCCGGTGAAGTCCTTCGCTTTGACGATCTCAGCCTCGACACCGCCACCCGGGAGGTAGAGCGAAGCGGCGAGGTCATCCCGCTGACCGCCCAGGAGTTCGACCTGCTCGAACTGTTCATGCGCCACCCGCGCCAGGTATTGACCCGCACCATCATCTTCGAGCGGGTCTGGGGATACGATTTCTCCGGCCAGTCAAACGTGATCGACGTTTACGTTCGATACCTCCGCGCCAAGCTGGAGGCCGATGGCCGTCCGCGACTGATCCACACCGTGCGCAGCGTGGGATACGCCCTGAGGAGCTAGAGCCATGCCAATTCGCTGGCGCCTCAGCCTGCGCTTCACACTGCTCCTCTGCGGGATTCTGGCGATAACTGCGGTCACTCAGCACTTCCTCCTGGAACGTTACCTCAGCAGCCAAGTGGACGACACCCTCCGCGCCTACTCGGCCCGTGTCCACGGAACGATCGGCCCGGAAGACGACGGGGACGGGCTCGATCCGGGCGTCATCCACTCCAACCTGCCGGAGATCGACCGGTTCACCTCACCCGGCATCTACATCCAGATCCGCGATGCCGACGCCGCCGTCATCGCCCGATCCGACAGCCTGGCTGAGAAGGAACTGCCGCTCAGCTCGTCCTTGATGACTCGCGGCCTTGAAGGCAGCGTCGTCTTCGACACGGTCGCGCTGGACGAAGGCACGCGGTTGCGCATCATGGCGTCACCGCTCTTCGTCGATTCGGAGACATTGCTGCTGGAGGTGGCGCAGTCACTCGGGCACGTCGATGCCGCCCTCGCCCAGGCGAGGTGGGCGCTTCTCGTCAGTATCCTGGTGGCGCTGCTGCTGGCGGCGCTACTGGGTGAATCAACGGTGCGCGGCGCCCTGGCGCCGGTCCGTCGTATCACTGAGACCGCCCGCAGCATCCGGGCAAACCCCGACCTGAGCCGGTGGGTCGACTATCAGGGGCCGCCCGACGAAATCGGCTAGTTGGCCAGCACTTTCGACGACATGCTGGAGCAACTGGACGACGCTTTTCAGTCACAAAAGCACTTCGTCACCGACGCGTCACACGAATTGAGGAGCCCACTGGCGATTATCCGCGGCAATCTCGACTTGCTCGGCCCTGACCAGACAGATGAGGAGCGGCGGGAATCACTCGACGCAATCGACGCCGAGACGGCACGGATGACCGGCATCATCAACGACCTCCTCCTGCTCGCCGACGTCGACTCGGAGAACCCGGAAACCGTTCACCAGGTCTCTCTCAAGGAAGTGGTGTCCGAGGAGTACCGGCGGGCAAGGCCGATGGCGGGCAAACGTAACTTTGGGATTACGCGCTTCGAAGATGTCCTCGTCACGGGGAACCAGCTACGCCTCCGCCAGCTCCTCGCCAATCTCGTCGACAACGCCATCCGCTACACGTCCGAAGAAGACACCGTGACCATTTCCGTCTACCACGACCGTGACCGTGCCTATCTGGAGGTCGCCGATACCGGAATCGGAATCGACCCGGAACACCTTCCTCACGTCCTGGACCGTTTCTACCGGGCCGACAAGGCAAGGTCGCGACTCAGCGGTGGCACCGGCCTGGGGCTGGCAATCGTGAAACGCATCGCCGAGCAGCATGGCGGCAGGGTAACGATTACCAGCCAGAAGGGCAACGGCACCCGTGTCACCGTGTCGCTGCCCCTCTAGGAATCCTCCGCGAGCGCCCGACTGACCTCTTTCCGGAGACGCTCGGCACTGAACGGCTTGACGATGTACCGTGCCTTTGTCCTGGCGAGAAACTTGCGGGTATCGGCCTCGATGATGTCGCCGGTGATGAAGACAATCCGCCTGGCGACAGCCGGGGTCCTCCGCTGAATGTGCCGATAGACCTCGATCCCGCTCGTCCCCGGCAGTTTGATATCGAGCAAGACCAGGTCGTATTCCTCGCGACGGAGCCGCTCGATCGCGTCTCTGGCAGAGTCGACGCTATCCACCGAATAGCCGCTGCGGCCGAGCGCCCTTTCGAGGAAACGCAGCACCGGTGGTTCATCGTCCACCGCCAGGATTCTGGCGGTGGACGGGCCGGGAGATTCTTCGATCTCCGGTTCCGGTGGCTCCGCCGGCTTCTCCTCGGAGACGATCGGTAGTTCGACGACAAAGGTGGCGCCCTTGCCGCCGGTGCTGGTGGCGTGTATTCTGCCACCGTGCTCGCTGATGATGCCATGGCAAACACTCAGTCCGAGCCCGGTACCTTTACCCTTCTTCCGTGTCGTGAAGAACGGGTCGAAGATCTTGTCCCTGTTTTCGGCGGCAATGCCGGGTCCGTTGTCGCTGAAGACAGCGCGGAGCATCTCGCCCTCCGTCCCCGTCTTGATCCTGAGTCTACCCCGACCACCCTGTTCCTTCATCGCCATCTCGGCGTTGATGATCAGGTTGAGGAAGACCTGCTGCAATTGGCTGCCGTCAGCCATCGTCAACGGCAACTCTGGGTCAAGACTAGTGACGACGCCGATGTTGCTCGTACCGATCTCGTACGCCCTGATGTCGAGCGTCGTATTGACGATCTCGTTGAGGTTCACCAATTCCCGCTCGGGTTCACTGCGGCGTGAAAAAGTGAGCAGTTTACGCACGATCCCGGCCACCCTTTCCGCCTCGGCATGAATAACGCCGATATCCTGACGGACGTCGTCCGGAATGTCGCCTTCGAGCAGCAGATCGGCGAAACCGACGATGCTGGCCACCGGATTGTTTATCTCGTGAGCGATACCGGAGGCCATCTCGCCGATCGACGCCAGCCGACTGGACAATTGGGCCCTCTGCTCGAGATCCTTCCGCTGGTTCTCGGCCAGCCGCCGCTCGGTAATATCCTCGAGGACGCCGTCGAAGCAGACGATCCGCCCGGCGCCGTCACGCACAGCATACTTGGTGTCGGAAACGACAATCTCGCTCCCATCCTTCTTTCGGAGGGCCAGTTCGGTGCTGACCTTGCCCTCCGTCGCCACTGCCTCTTCGACCACGTCCTGCCGGCGGTTGGGGTCGGCATAGAGGTCAGCGACGTTCATTTCGAGGAGCTCCTTCCGCGAGTAGCCGGTGATCTCTTCCATGGCCGGGTTGACCTCGAGGAACTTGCCGTCGACCCCCGGTGTGCTGCGGAATATCCCAAGCTTGACGTTGTTCACTAGGCTGCTGTACCTCTCCTCGGAATCGAGGAGGGCCTCCTCGGCCTGCTTTCGGTCGGTGATGTCAGTAGCCAGAGCGATAAATCCGGACCGCCGACCCGTCTCGTCGTTCATCTCATGGACACTGACGTCCACCCACACCTCGGCACGCTTCGTCCGGTGCATCACCTCGCTGTGAACGTACCCGGTTTGCTCGAGTCTCTCCAGCAACACCATCGTCTGCGACGGGAAGGTCTCTACCGTCTCGACGACATCCGAGTAGCGGCTGCCGATCGCATCAGCGGCGTCGACCCCGTAGATCGATTCGCTGGCCTCGTTCCAATGAATGATTGTCTGGTCGGCGTCGACCGCGATGACGCTCTCTCTTATCGACCGGAAGGCCGCGTCCGAGAACTTCAGGCGCTGTCCGATCTGCACCCACGCGTCGACTTGCTCTTGCAGTGTCGCGTTTGCTCTGACAAGCTCGGAACTTCGCTCCTCGTAACGTTTCGCCAGTCCGCTGTAGACCTGCCCCAGCGCTTCTTCGGCCTGCGGGTGCCCGGTGCTCTCGATGCATACCCACCGGTCCCCGCGCTTCAGCAGGGTCGATTCGTGACAATTGACAACATCGATCAGCGAACCGGCATCCATATCCGCCACCGGATAGGAGCAGATCGCCAGCATCCGCATGCCGGACAGGGTTTCGTGAACTGCCTTTTCATAGTTCAGCAGATCAGACCACCGGTCTTTGTCCAGCCAGGCAACGTTACCGTAAACGCGGAGTCCCCGGTATCCATCGGCCAGGCATTGGCCGTGCGCCTGCTGCCAACTCGATATCGTCGCCTGCAGATCGGGAACGCCCTCATGACAGTACCACTCTTCATGAGAGACGATCCGGATTTGCCCCTTCCCCAGGTAGTCGTCGAAACCTTCCACCGCCCGGAGCATGGCGCGCGCCGCCTTCCCCTTGCCAAGCGGCTCGGCGGCCACCCAGATACAGTATTCGTTGCTCTCCAGACCAGCCCTGAAGTACGGCACCAACACGTCGACGAGGTCATTCCTCGACCGGTAGAGGTGGCAGATGTGCGCCCCCCAGGGAACGCGGGCAATCGCGTCCAAGCCCGTGCAACGAAGCGCTTCTCCCATACCGTATTCCTCCAGTGTGTCGCCGCCGGCGCCAGAACCGCCACCAGTCGGAACGCTACGGTGTCCGATGGCTGATCGCGTAGAGAGCCGCCTGGGTACGGTGCGCCAGATTCAACTTGTGCAGGAGGTTGCTGACATGAGTCTTGACTGTCTTGTCGCTGATAACCAGGCGGTTGGCGATTTCCTCATTGCTCAGCCCGCAGGCAATCAACTCGATCACCTCCGTCTCGCGAGGAGTCAGCTTCTCCTCGAGGGACGTCCGATTGCGGTTGGAGAAACTGTGCATCAGTTTCTGGGCGACGTCCGGGTGCAGGACGGACTGCCCGGCGAAAGCAGATTTCACGGCCTCGACCAGGTCAGCGGCCAGGGTGTCCTTGAGCAAGTAGCCATCGGCGCCAGCCTTGATCGCGGGGAAGAGCCTCTCGTCCTGTGAGAAGCTGGTCATGACGATGACGCGGGTCTCGGGGCGGGCGCTCTTGATGTGCCGGATCGCCTCGGTGCCGCCCATTCCCGGCATGACCAGGTCCATCAGCACGACGTCCGGGTGGCGCTCCTCGGCGACCCTGACGGCGTCCTCACCGCTGGCGACAACTCCCTGCACGACGAATCCGTCTTCCGTCGCCAGAAAACTGGCGAGCCCCTCCCGCACGACCGGATGGTCGTCAACTATCAGCACGTTTATCTTGTCCGCCATATTCAACCTCGTTACTCGCTCTGTCTCGATGGCGTCGACGTCTGATTACCCGCTCCGGAGCGCGAGACAGGCTCGGCGAGCGGGATCGAGAAGCTAACCACCGTGCCCGGCCTTCGACCCGAATCGAGGCTGAAGTCTCCGCCGAGCATTCGAACACGTTCCCGCATGCTGCGCAGGCCGATGTGCCCGTCACACGATTGCCCCTGGCGCGAGTCTGCTTGAAAACCCCGGCCATCGTCACGAACGCACACCTTGAGAGAGCTATCGCCGAATTCCACTCGAACCGAGACGCGTGACGCGCCGCTGTGCTTCCGTGCATTGGCGAGGGCCTCCCGGATGACGTGGTAGACAGCCCTGTCCACCGACGCCCCCAGTGTCCTGACCTCGCCGACGATATCGAACTCGCTGGTGATGCCGTCACCCGCCCGCATGTCCTCCAGATAGTCCTCCACCGACGGCGCGAAGCCGGCACTCTCTAGAGACGGAGGGTGCAGGTCACGGACGATCCGCCGCAGGTCGCGGGCGCTTTCCGTCAAAGACTCGAGGACACGGTGCAGGCAGGCAATCGCTTCGGCCGGCTGCCCACGCTCGATGTGCCGTTCCACGGTGAGCACGCCCACCTGAAGTCCCAGCAGCGTCTGGATCGGACCGTCGTGGAGATCGAGGGAGAGGCGCAAACGTTCCTCTTCCGAGGTGCTGACCATCCGCTCGAAGAGGTGTTCTATTTCCACCTGTTTCGTCTTGAGGCGCTCGAAGAGCCTGGCGTTGGTGATCGCCACCGCCGCCTGCCCGCACAGCGTCAACAGGAACTCGACGTCAGCCGACTCATGGTGGACACCGTTGCGGCAACCTCCCACCTGGAGCACACCCAGGACCTCGCCGCCGGCCATCAGCGGAACGTAGATGCTGCAGCAAGCGTCCTCTGGACGAGAGGCCGGCGTCATGGACACAAGCCGTCCGGCGGCGCCGGGCCGGCCGACCGCCTCACGGCGCAGGACCGCCTGCGCGGCTGCCTCGTCGATGACAACGTCGTCGGGGTTCCAGGACACCGGGAGTCCCCGAGAGGTTCCGCGCCTGAGGACGCCGCCCTCGCTCAGATAGAGGAGCTGGACGAAATCCGCCTCGACCTCCGACACCACCGTGTCCAGCAGAAGTTCCAACAGCCTGCCCTCGTCGACCTCGGACACCATCGCCCGACTGAGTTCGAACAACGGCACCAGCGCGCGCAGTCGGGCATTCTCGTTGAGAAGGCGGCCCCTTGCCAGGGCGTCGTCGATCGCCGCCGCCAACTCGTCAATCGCGACCGGCTTTCGCACGAACCCAATGGCTCCGAGTTCCATCGCCTGGATGGCATTGTCCACCTGATCGTAGCCGGTCATCATCACGGCGACAAGCTCAGGGCGTATCCGCTTGGCGCGGCGGAGCAGTTCGAAGCCGTCGACGCCGGGCATTCTGATGTCAAGAAGCAGCAAGTCGAAGCGTTCCTCCGCCAGTTGTCTCAGCGCTTCCTCTCCCGACTCCGTGGCAGCGACATCGTATCCGCGGCGTCTGAGAAGACGTACCGTCGCCTCGAGCAGCCTGGTCTCGTCATCGACAACCAGCACACGATCAGGCCTGACCGTGTCATTTCGCGTCGCCGGCGGCCATACGTACCTACCAGTTGGTCTGTTGTCCATGATAGTACAGGATACAGTGTCAACTGTCACTTGTCAAGTCCATATCCGTAGCACAACAGACGCGAGTGGTCGTCCCCTTATCCGGGTCATTTGTCCACGCCGATGCCGTCTGAGCACCATCCAGCGTGACGCTAGCAACCTGGTCTGCCCGGTGGCCGACGGGCGTACCGGTCGACCTCGCCACCAATCCCGGGATCAGCCCTCTCACTCCGCCCGATGAATGGGCGGGCTTACCCGGCGGAAACCGTCTCGCTGGAGACGGCGAGTCTGTCGGCTCCGGTTGGCCAATCTCACCCGGACTATCGTTCTGACGATGGTTCTCTTCAGATTCACTACGCAATTCCCCCCGAAGCAGACGGTACTACGGCCCATTGCCCGTCGGTCGTACGGTCTACCTTGCCGCGAGCGTCGGCACCATGGCAGTACGGAGACATGATAGACAGTTCTCAGCGGAAGCGAATCGGCCATTGTGCTGGAATCGACATACACAAATAGTCGCAGCCGGCGCCAGCGGCGACAATGAGTAGCAAGGGACCTGGCGGCGCGACAACCGATTCGGCGACCGCGACCCGCCCGTCCGAGCCTCGCCCATTGACCGCGAGAGCCAAAGCGTTCAGAATGTAACCGCATGAACGCCCTGATAGCAGCCGTCTTCGCCGTGGGCGGTGCCGCCGTCGGCAGTTTCCTCAACGTTTGTATCGACCGCCTCCCGGCCGGCCGCTCGATAATCCGGCCGCCATCATTCTGTGACTCCTGCCAACGCCGGATTCCACGACGGGAACTGATACCGCTGCTCAGCTTCCTCTGGTTGCGCCGCCGCTGTAGCCACTGCGGGGCATTGATACCCTGGCAGGTCTTCTGGGTGGAAGCCGCCACCGGCGTCTCCTTCGTCCTGCTCTACTGGCACTTCGGGTTGACGGCCGAACTGGCCGTGGCGCTCTTCTATTTCAGCCTATTCATCGTCATGTTCGTGATCGACCTCAATCACCGGTTGATCCTCAACCGAATCGTCTACCCGGCGGCGGCGATAGCCCTGATTATCGATATCTTCATGCCTGAACCGGGGTTTCTCAACGGCCTGCTCGGTGGCGGCGTCGGATTCGCCGTTCTACTGGTGCCGGCCCTCGTCTTCCGCGGCGGGATGGGTTGGGGAGACGTCAAGATGGCCGGACTGATAGGTCTCGTCGTCGGCTTTCCCCAGGTACTCGTCGCCGTCATCGGCGGCATCGTTGTCGGCGGGCTGCTGGCGGCCGTTCTGCTGCTGCTCCGGTTGAAAGGGCGCAAGGATGCGATTCCGTTCGGCCCGTTTCTGTCGCTGACGACGATGGTGACGATCGTCTACGGCCAGGAGATCCTCGACTGGTACCTGGGATTCTTCCCCTAGGTCCCATCCCCCAGACCGATTGACAAACCGACCGACGGAAGCTAGACTCTGTCCATGCTGCAACCCTCGTGGCGGCAGGCAACAGGGGGCAGCAGGGCGATACGAGGCCCTCCGTGACAAGGTGGTGAGATGCTGAAGGGCGGCATACCAATCGGCAGGTTGTTCGGCGTATCCCTCCGGCTGCACTACTCCTGGTTCGTCATCTTCGCGGTGGTAACCTGGTCTCTGACCGCCAACTATTTCCCAGTGCAATTCCCCGACTGGAACCTGGGGTTATCGCTTCTAGCCGGGGTCGTCACCAGCCTGCTGTTCTTCGGTTCGATACTCGCCCACGAGCTGATGCACAGCATCATCGGCAACGCACTAGGCATCCCGGTACACGAGATAACGCTTTTCATCTTCGGCGGCGTCGCCCAGATGAGCGAGGAGCCGAAACGGCCCAAGGACGAGTTCCGCATGGCCATCGCCGGCCCTCTGACCAGTCTGGCCATCGGCGGCGTCTTCTGGGCAATCTATTTCCTGATCGCCGACGGATGGGAATTCGCGCGAGCGGTCTCCTACTGGCTGGGACTGATCAACGTCTTCCTGGCGGTCTTCAACCTGATTCCCGGTTTTCCTCTCGACGGCGGCCGAGTACTGCGCTCGATTCTATGGTGGCGCAGCCAGAACCTCCGCACGGCGACGAGGACCGCCTCCAACGTCGGGCGGGCGGTCGGCTTCCTCTTCGTTTTCGGCGGTGTCTTCCTCATCTTTCAGGGCCTATTGTTCAACGGGCTCTGGTTGGCCCTGATCGGCTGGTTCCTGGAGAGGGCCGCCGTCGGCAGCTATCGCCAGATCTCCCTCCAGGACGCCCTGAAGGGCCATAGCGCCAGCGAGGTGATGACCAGGGACTGTCCGACGGTAGATCCCGAGCTGACCGTCGACCGACTCGTCAACGACCAGATACTCGCCCAGGGCCGTCGCTGCTTCCCGGTGGCCAGCGACGATCAGGTGCTGGGACTGGTGACACTGCACAACGTCAAGTCGATACCGCGTGAACTGTGGCCCACACGAACAATGCGGCAGGCGATGACGCCGTTCGACAAACTGAAATCGGTCCCGCCGACAGAGGACCTGTCATCGGTGCTCAAGGTGCTGACGGAATCGAACATCAATCAGGTGCTGGTCGTCGAAGACGACTCAATCGTCGGCGTCATCGGACGCGACAACCTGCTGAGCTTCATCAACATCCGATCCGAACTCGGCGCTTGAGCGACTACTCTATCCTGGCGCCACAGGCGGAGCAGAAACGGTCGGCAGAAGACAATCGCTCGCCGCAGCTGGTGCAGAACTGCCCGGCGCGGGCCTTTGCTCCGGCTTGCCGCGCCGCTTCGGGCTGACGGTGCGCCGGCGGTCGCCGCCCCGACGCGCCGGGAAGTCCGGCGCCGTTCCTTCGCCCCGATCGGGCTCGGTAGACCCAGAAAGCCCCGCCACCAAGCACGATCAGTAGTGTCGCGGCGACGGCAACGGCCACTCCGGTCGAGCCGCCATCGCCATCCGCCGCTGAAGAAGACTCCCCAGCGGCGGCCAGGACGTCGCTCGGCGGCAGCAGCGACGGCTCGTTGGTGCTTCTCGCGTAGGCAATCTGGAAATCGAGGACATCTGCGACCCCCAGATTCTGATAGGTGAAGACGTGGACGGCAAATCGATTGTCGAACCCGTCGTAGTCGACCGGGCTGGACTCCCCGAGACCAGTCACGGTGTAATCGCGGGACTCCATCGGTTCCTGAGCGTAGACTTTCAGATCGGCAATCGGGTAGAGCGTCCGGAACTG
>SDBT01018319.1_pt1 | contig 11012 bp, 10 predicted proteins | sample 2277101 | NCBI WGS metagenome assembly SDBT01 (sample SAMN10404973, study PRJNA504765) | marine sediment metagenome | isolation source: marine sediment core GS10_PC15, 103 cmbsf | place: Arctic Ocean: Southern Knipovich Ridge | collected 2010 | reverse complement strand
CTGGCTCTCAACGGTTCCGAATTCAAGAGCAGCACACTGAAAGTCCAAGAAGCTCGCCCGATCAATGACAGCGGCAGAAGACGCAAGAGAAGGCGATAGAACACGGGCACCATCCAGCAACTGCCCTGCCCCCCATAAATCGGTCAAGGAAATCTATTGTCAACACACTCCCCGAGCCGCCTTTTCATATTATCGTATTGTTGGGGCGGGGAAACTTACTTTTTCCTTATCGCTTTTTCTGGGCGCGAGGTTTTGACCTGCGATGGTCCTGCATTTCCGCCCTTAGCGCTGACAAGATATTCCGTTTTGAGTCATCGGGCCAGTTTTTGTCCAATTCCAAAAGTCGTATTGCTTCACCATAGCCATTTTGGGCAACATCGTTCAAATTTAAAGCTTTAGCAGTTCTCCCTAACCATACGAAATGTGTATAATGGTTCTTATCAAACTCCGCTAAAAATCGACAATATGAATACGCTTTTTCTAAATCGCCTTTTTCCAACTGGTGTCGAACCAAAGAGTACATGCTAGCTCTGACATTTTGGTGTATTTGGAGAAGTTCAGCGGGTGTTCGGGGGGCAAGCGGTACTTGCTTCACATATTCATTACCCAGAAACGGGGGGCGTCCCTGAAATAATAATATAGAGCCTGAGTCAATTTTGATTTTATTAACAAAATCAACATTGGCATCTTTTTTTTGTTCCAGCATGTTTGTCCTGTCAACTGAAATGTAAATAGTATCAGTATCAGTGGAATTTATTTTTTTAATAAAATCTTGGCGACGATCTTCAATTGACATCCAATAACAATTCTTAGTCTCATCATCATATATAATAAGAAATACAGGATGTTGTTGGTTTAACCAATACTTTATTGTTGATTTGGAGATGCTCCTCCCCCACGTCTTATCAAAGTGTTCCACGGCCTTGGCTTGAACATAGAAAGGAATTGACGGAGAATTATTTTCTATTAATTCGCAATAGAAATCAATTCCTGCATCTACATCATATTTTGAAGAAATTGAAAAATATTTCAAGTGGGCTTGAACAGCATCCTCTCCGACCGCTCCAAGAAGATTTTTCCAGGGAACCTGTGCAGATTCACGTGTCATGACCTTGCCCTCTTTTGATTTTTTTTTAAAACGATTTTTACGCAACTAAAACAACATAGGATCCAGCTTTTTAAAAATCAACCCAAAAATCCATTATAAAGACTCTGAAACTCCATTATCTCCTAACAATCTGGCATAAGAAACATGATGATCATCATTTACAGATTTCATAAGGAGGACAGATGGGCGCATTATGGGAGGCCGTTGAGATAAACATCACCAACTTTTATTGCTTTAAGGCACGGATGGTTCTCGCTAGAAGCAATTTTGAAATCGCAATCAACCATTTATTTTATAGATGGAATACTATATATTATTAATGTCCAAGGAGCAGAATGTAAGAACAATAATGGAGTCTCGCTTGACTAAGAAACAAGAACCGATACTCTATGCAGCTGCATATAATGAAGACTACGCCCTAATAATCGCAAGGGAAGCCCCAAAGAAAAGGATTTATTCGTGCGTCAATTGCGGCAATACGATGCGAGTGCGGCGAGGACCCATAAGACGTGCCCATTTCGCACATATAAATAAGGATTTCGATTCTACATGTAATCCAGAGACCGTTCTGCATAAATCGTTTAAAATAGCCCTGCATAATCGCATTCAGGATTGCTTAGATAGATCTATTGGGCTTTCAGTTGAATGGAAATGCCAATTGTGTGGTAAGATCCATGAAGGTAATCTCGTTAAGAAGATTCAAATCTCAAATCTTGAATTTCCGATGGGCGATTTCATCGCTGACGTTGCCCTCCTTGACAATGACGGAAATGTTGTTTGCGCTATTGAGGTGGTTGTATCTAGTCCGCCTAAGGAGGGCAAATTCTCATTCTATAAAAACAATGGTATTTGGATGACTATATTTCGACTTACGACTGATGAAGATATGGATAAGGTTTATGAAACTCCACTAAACCCCACTAGTTTTGATTATTGTCCTAATACATTTCTAAAAAAAGAGATTAAAAGTGATTCTCCTCATAATCTTGATGAAATCACATCAGTATCGGTTGCAGACTTTATTTCTTATACACCTAAACAAAACAATTTGAAGGCTACCCCTAAAATTATTGAAGAAGTCGGCAATCTCAAACTACTTAAAAAGGTGGTGCTAAATCTACTATTAATAGTAGTCATTATATTATTTTTATGGCAATGGTTTACTAGGTGAAGCGTTATAGCAAATTATTGAGTAAAATTACAGCTTGATTGTGAAGGATTTGTGTATTATCGCAATACTATCATCTTAGCGGGCAGTTGTATGCGTTATGGAAGTCTATGACCTTCAATATTATACGGCTGGGTAAAAACATAATATATCGATTTTATGTCTTGGGTCGGTTAGATAATCCTACCCTATCCAGTGAGATTTTTACTTCACCCTATTTATTGACAATAACTATATCAATACGTTATTTTTACAATGGCTTGTCATCGGGTGTTATTTTTGAACAGTGACTTGAAATGACCATTGGAATGGTGGACTTTCATTTAAGCAGTCCAGTGTGGACTAAGTACGTCCATAAAAGCTGTGGCCGCTATGAGTTTCCTGAAATTATCGTGGCTGTATAATATAGTCATAATACGATGTTTAAAATTTACAGGCAGAAATTTGAATAGCGCCAAACCATATGGGGATATAAAGAAAGCCAAAGTGCTGGTTATCGGCCATGATCCCAGACTACAGAGAAGCGATACGGATGCGGAATATTGTTTTTTCGCTGACTATTATTTTAAACCACCCCCAGAATCAAACAACGAATTAGCAAAATACAAGCTGGCAAAAAGACTTTATGACTACATAAATTGGCTTACCATCAATAGATATCTATCGGAAGAGGTATTCGTGACAAATCTTTGTAATCAGAGACTTAAGCGTGCGCCACAAGGTAAAACCGTATTTATCCCCGAAGAGTTTGCACGAAGAGGGATTAATGACATTAGAAATATTATTTCCGTTTCCCCAAAGATTGAACTCGTATTAGCGATGTCACAACAAGTGAACTATTGGCTTCAGAAATTGGGATTTTATTCATCATCAGAAAATTATTTAACTAAATCGGAACCAAAGGAATACGCTGCCGCAAATGGTTATTATGAGCCTAAAGGAAGGTCTCCGTTTCTGGAAGTATGCGGCAATAAATACTATGTCGGTTTGGTTCCGTTATTCCCAGTATTGCATGTTAAACAGTACCCATTTAAGCGGAATATTAAAACGAATTACGAAAATGCCCACTTAAAATGCATAAAAATGATTAAAGAGTTGAATGAAGAAAGCTAAATTTTGATTACTACTAGTTCACACGGTTTTTACCGTGCTTATTTAAAAGATGGTACGAATATAAAACGATATAATCCCGTCAATAAGTATTGGAGGTCAAAATGGATACTGAAGAACTCAGAATGAGAGAATGGTTTGAATCAATAAGTGTTAAGAAATGGTCTGAATTGGCGGAGGAGGCAGACTATATTCACGGACTTAACAATAATGAAAGGCAACTTATCTCAAAAATAGCTGAGCAGTCGGAGAGAGGTCCTACGCCGACTGGCAAGCAACTTAGCTATGCTTATAGTATTGTGCAAAAAATAGAATCACTAAGGGAAAGATCGATTGGAACCAATAGTGCGAAAAGGAAACAAGAAAAAGAATTAAAGACAAAAGATAGTATAATGCATCTCACCGTTCGCATGGCCTGGCATTCCAGCGGCTGGAATGGGAGTATTTGTAATAATCCTGAAAATAATGAATATTGTATAGGGGAGCATTCCTTACTTTCTAAAAGGATAAGGGAAGGCAGAGATCTTGAAATTGAAACGGAGTTTAGTGGCAAAAAATGCGACACCTGTTACTCAAAAAAATATCAACCTCCATGCTATTGGTCGATAAATGCCCTAGGTGATTCAACTATAGAGTGTTATCATGAGCATCCGATTGAAGATAGTGCCAAAATACTGAAAGAAGATTTACCCCCGTTTTCTTTATTCACCTGGCCATTCAAAATGTTTTTTTCAAGGAACGATGACGAGAGAAAAGTCAATGGCAAGTATTCCCCCAACCAAGAAGATCTGGCTAAACGCTTCTTTGATAAATTTTCTGAAAATTGCACAATAGTATTCCTCTACTGTAACTATGACAATCCCATTTCTGGAGACGAAGCGAAATACCTTTTAATTGGTTGTGCTTTATTAAAGGAAATGGGAGAGTTCACTCATTTTCAAATATCCCAGGCAAAGATGCGGGAATGGCGTTCCAAAAAAAACTATCAAAATTTCTCCAATTTTAATTGGTCTTACAGGATATCATGCGATTTTCCTAACATGGGGGTAACCATACCATATCACTCATATTTACATCATGCTGAAAAGACCAATAATTTCGACTTCCTCAACGATATCAAGGTTGTGATAGACGAAGCGGAACTGGTACAGGGTTTCAAATATGTCGCCATGGATATTGACGATGACCAGGCGATATATCTCCTCACAAAACTGAGAAAAAGTCTATTCAAAATTGGGGACCAGGGAATTGTCACAGATTTCGATTACAAATCTGAACTAACGAAGCTCGATAATATTTTGAATCTATGTTGGCAGAAAAGGGGTTATTTCCCAGGTCTTGGCAAACTCGCTAGAATATTCTTGGGCCGCAACGAATCGGACAGTCTATATATGGATAAGCTGATTAGCGCTCAATTCAGCAAATCCAATGCGGATGATATCTGGACAGGGTTAATTTCCGATCCTGATAGCCTTAGCACTGAATTTGACGATTGCTATGATGAGTTATTGGAATTGCGGGATGTGATTGAGGTAAAAGGGCTTTCTGCAGAGGAATTTCTTAGGTTAGCTGCGCTGAATTTGACTTTTAGGCGATTTACTAGAATAGTAAGACCAGATATAGGGATTGAACTTCCAGGGTTGAAGGAAATCTGCCAAAATCCTTATACTCTCTGTGAGGACTATAAGTTACTAGACCGCGATCCAACAGAAGATCCATCTACAGGGGATATAATTGATGGCGAAATACCTCTATTTAGAATTGATATTGCTTTCTATCCCGACATTCGATTTCAAAAACGTCTCAAGTCGCATCGCTCAATGAAAAGTGATGATCCCCGCCGAATTAGAGCTTTGGTTATTTCTTATCTTAAAGGCTTGGAAAACAGAGGTGATTGTTTTGAAAGCGGAATTAACCTTAGCAAAAGGATTTTAGAATATCCACTGTTTTATAAATCAGAATACATAATACGAGATGGAATTTTAACCAATCCGAATACAGACATGAAAAACCACCTCGATCGAAAATTAGTTATAGAAAACACTAACGGAGATGGTCTGTTTTATTACCTAAGGGAGGTTTATGATGCGGAACGATGCGTAGAGGGAGCAGTAAAATACCTTCTTGAATGCCATGATATAGATAACCCGCCAATGTTATCCGCCAGGGATTCGGCAGTATTCCTTAAGAATAAATTAGGCATTAAATTTAATGAAAAACACTTCTTAGACGAGAGAAATAGGCTTTATGATTCGGCGCTCAAAAAAAGATTCTATATTCTTTCGGGAGGTCCTGGGACTGGTAAATCGTATGAACTTCTTAAAATAATGACTGCTCTTAGAAAAAGTGGGGAATTTTGTTTACTCCTTTGCCCAACAGGCAAAGCGACGTTGCGTTTGAATATGAACAATGAAGGATTTGAGTCCGTAATGGCTAAGACCATTGATAAATTTTTAAATGAGATAAAACGAGATCACGGAAGCCGCCGAATAGTTCATAATTTAATTATAGACGAATTTTCCATGGTCGACTTGATGAAATTTAGGGATTTGCTAATGGCCGTTAATGTGAGGTTTAACGAATTTAAAAGGCTGATTTTGGTGGGCGATGAGCATCAACTTCCCCCTATTGGTTTTGGAAGGGTGTTATACGATATTGTAAATTACCTTAGAAAGAATGCTATATATGAAGCCGATAATTATATAAGGTTAGAAACAAACTGCAGACAGGAATATGATCCAAACATTATTAAATACGCAAGGGTATTTTCCATGCAGGAAAGAAATCCCGATTTACTATTAAATACACTTTCCGAAGGTGGGCAAGTATCTAAAGGTATGACAATTCACTATTGGAGTAACCGTGAAGAACTACGGAATATGATTATGAATGTCTTCATCGAGACTTATGAATCTTTATACAATTCTAAAAATCCACATGTTTTGTTAAATAATATTTTAGGCTTGGAGGCTGACGGTAGCATAAAAAGTAAAGAGGATTACCATAATTCGCTTAGGATCGATTCTTTCCAAGTAATATCTCCCTACCGAACCAGTTTCTTTGGCGCTCTCGGCATAAATAACTTTATTCAAGAAATATTCAAGGAAGATGATGGTTTTATACGTGGAACATATTTGAAGCATGGAGATAAGATAATCCAATTAATAAATAAGTATCATGGTAATGTCTTGTTTTTATCAAACGGCTCTTTTGGTATTGCTCAACGAGCAGGACAATATAGAAAACAATATTACTTTCCTGAAGCCGAGAGCCCCCTATCTAATCTTGAAGATGGCTCTTTTGAATTGGCTTTTGCTATCACAGTCCATAAATCTCAAGGTAGCGGTTTCGACAGAGTATTTTTTATATTACCATCTAAAAAGGCTCTACTTTCGAGGGAATTAGTTTATACAGCTCTCACAAGATCCAAAAAAGAAATCACCGTATTTATTCATGATGCTGGAACTATAAATGATCGACGTAATAGATTTTACGAAATAGTCAACAGGTCTGACGTGGAATTGCGTAAGACAACTTTGATGGAAAAATACTACTGGGACTTCTCATTAACTCCATCGCCTGGAGTTTGTGTGAAATCAAGAGCCGAATATATTATCTACAGAAGCTTAATGCAATTTGCTGAGCAAGATAATTCTTTAACGTTCGAATACGAACATCCTCTAGAGATTAGCGCAGAGCTATCTATTAAACCAGATTTTACAATTGAAACTCCTAAGGGTACATTTTATTGGGAACACTTGGGGCGTCTAAGTGACTATCATTATGCAAAGTCGTGGGAGGCGAGAAAATTTCTTTATGAAAAACGCGGTTTAATGGACGGTTTAATTACCACTGATGAACTATTGGGTATTCATGATAATAAAATTAAAATGATAATCTCCGATATAGTTAATGTAAAATTAACCTCGGACCGAAACGACGAAAAATATTCACTGCATCATTATCAATTAGTCGATCATGCAAAGGTAGATTAGCAATACGGATTCATTATACACTTTAGTCGACATTCAATTAATTTATTACGCTCACTTTCAGAATTTATAAAAATACCGATTTCCACTATTAAATTCGATTATAATGGAAAGGCATTTTATAGCATAAGTATATAGATGATCATCTTTATGGCATACATGGAGGAATATATTGCGCGCATTTTTGACAGTCGTGGCGAGTGTTGCCGTGGAAATATTGACATCGTTTAAATTGCGTTGCTTTGCCATGAAGCATGAATTATATTATTTAACATAGTATGCAAAGTACGCCAAATAAGCTTTTTGGGAGCGAGGTTTTAGATGTCAAAGAAAGAAAAGGCGGATGGAATCGTTTATGGTGCAATTACTTCGGCAGCCGGGGGTGCAGTTATTCCTGTACCTGTAGCAGATACAGTAATCATTTCAGGAGTGCAAATTGCAATGGTAGTTGCCATTTCACAAGTATACGATCGCACGATTTCGAAGGAAACAGCGAAAGGTCTGATATTTGTGTTTGCGGGGGCTAAGTTTGGTGAGTGGTTGGCCTCGCTGGTAAAATTAATTCCTGGCGTAGGTTCAGTTTTAGGCGGCGCAGCTCAATTAACCATCGCGGGTTCAGTAACGGCAGCGATAGGGTTTGGTTTTCGCAATCTTTGTGAAAAGGGGCTGGAATTTACTAAGGAGAACCTAAAAAGAGAAGCTAATAATGAAAGGGACGCCGTAAAGAATGTGGCTAAAGATATTGAAAGTAAAGAAAAACTATCAAGAGAGCTTAAAAAATCAGTTGGTTTTAGAGTGAAACAGACGGGATCGAAAAACAATTTTCAATTCATATTTAATCTTCAAGACGTTACGCAAGGATCCGTAAGAATAGTAAATGATAGTAGCGAAATTGTATTTGCCGAGTCTGTGAAACATCCTATATCCAATCTTGATTGGGATTCGGGCCTTCTTCCTCTCGGGAAATATACTGCGTTTTTAGATATTGAAGGTTTAATACCCTATGCTATAGCCTTAACGGTGAGTTAATTTGATGCTTGCCCTAAGTAAAACGTGGAGGTTGCGTGAAAGTACTCCTATTAGATTTTAGCCAATTAGACATTATAGGGAAAAGTAGAGATGCTTTCATCAGTGTAGTTAAGAATACTATCGGCGACAAATTTTCTGGCACTGGAATCACATTCACTGATAAACCTGAAATCGCGGAACAACTTGAAGACTCCGTAGATTTGGGCGTTTTGTTTATTCATAATAACAACTCATTAGACACATCTCCAAACTCGTTGGGGAAGGTTCATACTTTATATGATCAAATGCACAATAAAGTTGATATTGGCGAAGTAAATGTAAAGGACATCATCACTCAATATTCTCCAGAATCAAACTTAAGCCTGGCAAAAATTACAGGCACGGTTTCTTCTCATGAAGGTGGCCACATGTTTTTGCCCAGCGGTCATAGCATAGATTCTCTAAATTTAATGTCTGAAGGCCCGGATCTTTTTAATACTGTAAAAGAAACCAATGGCGAGGGTCTTCAATTCACCAAGTTTCAAAAAGACATATTGAGCGGAAAAGCATCAGTTACTGAAGAATTATCGTTGCCAGAGGCGGAGCAGCTTTTTTCCAAAGATCCTAGCTCTCTTTTTACAGGTGATATCTCAAGCGACCTAGATCAATCTCAAGGTAATTCATTAAATGATCATCTTGAAAGCGGAGACGATTACGATGTATCCATTCTAGATGAATTTGACATATCCGAATTGTTTTAGTTGCCAATGTAATCATCAACTAAAATTATACCAGGTGGCGGTCTAAAAATGTACCACCTTGGTTTAGAATTAATTACGCTATGGTGTAGGAGTCAATTAAAGATGCATAAGACATTTCAGACCCGCATATAACTCATGTAGCCCGTTCACCAGAGTTGCCGCGGCAAAAATAAGCCAAATTAAAGCAAAGAGCCACGGAAGATATTTAGTTATCACTTCTGGGCTCTTATGGGGTTTAGCTATCGCAATCTCTTCCATCCGCTTATACGATTCCGTGCTAGAATACTTCCCGCTTAGCTCGCGAACCTCCTCCCGCCAGAGTTTAATCCAAAATACACTACCGCAAGCCACAAGCCACCAAAAGAAAGCAAGCACCAAACCCGCTACAATAATCCCAGAAGTGACTATGTAATCAAACGCACTTACTGGGGCATCCCGAATCCCTAACGCCGAAAGGAGCGCTCCCTGTACGGCAAGATAAAAGTTTGATCGGGTGAAGAATTCGCGTAAATCTTGCCTGTAGTGATCGGTTATAGCCCTGAAGACGGCTATATCCATCGATAAGTTCTTAGGAGAACGATCATCGCCAGCGATCGATTGCCTACCTTTCATCACGCGCCTCCTGTGGTTATTTTGTACTCTGCATCGCCTTGTCGACAAAAGCATGTACGCGTCGCAAACACCGCATAAAAGTAGGAATTTCCGGTGGATCCGTTCATGTGGAAGACAGGTTCCAGTCTTACAAATCACCTCCCCCATTTCCACTAGTCCCCCATAGTGGAAACGAACAAACTTGGACCCGAACTCTCAATTCAAACCCCTTATCTGTCCAAATCCATCTGAACCGATACAACCCTCTGGATATCTGTGTCTCCAACCTTTCTTTCGATTCGAAGCGCCAGATCCTCATTGAAGTCAAACTCATAGAGGTTTTGATTCTTGTTATGCGCTCCGGGACTTTTCTTTTTATGACTGATAACAAGGGCGCATTGCTTTTTCATTTTGATCCACCATTACCATTAGATTGATTAGTTTTCCACTTTCTTCATTTCATGTAAGATCAGCGAATTGTTTCCTCCTCGCGGGTCGGGATATTTGTCCTGTTACACTGCCGGGCCGGCCGGAATTTTGAACCTCCGCATCATCTTAGCGATTCAGGATGGCGGCTGAATCTTGATGAAGCTCTCGGACAGGAATCCTGGGGTCTATTGCGCGAGCCTGGATTTTGTCTTTGAGCTTGATGGCGTCTTTATTTTCGGGAACTCTATCAAGCGCCATGTTGACAAATTTCAGAGCTTCGGCAGTATCCCCCAGGACCGCCTCGGCCCGGGCGATAGTCATCAATGTACCGGTTTTCGTCGGGGAACGCCGCTTGATTTCCTCCACAGACTCATTCAACTCCTGGCGCTCCCGGGCATCTGATGAAACCTGTTCGGCCTTATTCGTTTTCGTATTCAATTCTATCAGGAGATCGCCATACTGAATTTTCTTTACAGACGGGTAACCTATCATCAAAATCGGTACAAGAAAGAAAACCAGCAGAGGCTTGATCTTACGTTTCTGAGCGACAAAGATAATGAGAACAACCATTAAAACCAAAAAAAACAGAATCCCCAACAGCAGGAGAACCTTTTCATAGTTCAATAAACCCTCTAAACTCTCCATTCATTTTCCTCCTTATTTTATTACATTGACCCTGGGTCTTTTGCAGATTGGTACCACCCTTATCTAAAAAGCATTGGTATCCCTCTTTGCCGGGAACCATTCGAAAATGGTTAAGACGGTAATAACGCCTTATTCGTTATCTATAACCGAACCTCCCATTTCTCAGTATCAAATGCAATAAACTCCTTTATTGCATGCCA
>SDBT01018318.1_pt1 | contig 11013 bp, 9 predicted proteins | sample 2277101 | NCBI WGS metagenome assembly SDBT01 (sample SAMN10404973, study PRJNA504765) | marine sediment metagenome | isolation source: marine sediment core GS10_PC15, 103 cmbsf | place: Arctic Ocean: Southern Knipovich Ridge | collected 2010 | reverse complement strand
CGTTGATAACCGTTTCAAAAGAAGGATTAAACAACATGCTGTCATCTGACTTCTTTATTGCAATTATTATAAGATTAAACTGCTGCCTGATACCTGAATCCTTTAACATAACGTTTGATAGTGCAGAGGACGGGCTTATGGGTATCTCCTCCATCTGAATGTCTTTACGTTTGTATGCAAAAGCGAGGTCAAGAAAACTTGTCACCGCAGGACGAAGTATCCTCTGTGCCATACTTTCACCGCCCATTTCATATGGCGATTCAACATTGTTTGCCCCGGCCGCTCGTAATTTTGCTTTTGATTCGGCCTGGCTCGCCCGTGCAACTATATAAAGATCGGGATTAAGCTGTCTTGCCGTCAAGACAAGAAACACATTGTCCGTATCAGTAGCTAAAACAGCAACAAGTCCTTTTGCCCGCTTTATTCCAGCCTTAATAAGATTTGCCTCCTCTGACACATCCCCGCGCACATAGAGAACTTTATCTTCATCCATTACCGGAACCAGCGCTCTATCTTTCTCTATAACAACCAGGTCAAGCGGCTTTCTTAGCAAACTTTTGCAGAGGACCCTTCCGATGCGCCCATATCCGCAGACAATATAATGGTCTTTTAATCTGTCAATTTTTTTATCCAAACTTCTCCTCCCCAACATGGCTCTCATTCTTCCTTCAACCATAAATTGTACCACTACACTGGCTACATACACAAAGTAACCAACCCCAAAGACGATAAGTAAAATGGTAAACAACCGTCCTGTGTTACTAATTTCATGGACCTCGCCGTATCCAACAGTGCTCATCGTAATTACGGTCATATAGAGAGCATCTAAAATGTTCCAGCCTTCGATAACCATGTAGCCCGAGGTACCAAAGCCAACGATAAGGAAAGTTAATAAAACAGATACTATTAGATGTTTTGCGCTGCCCATAAATTTGTCCCGAGATAAAAAATAAAAGAACTGTTTTGTTTTTTTCATATAATACACGCATTCGGTATAGACAAGAACAAATCTTCAGCGTATAAGTCCTTGACGCAAACCCTTTGATTTGATAGCTAAAATTAATTATGCCAGCAAATTCTTTAAAATATGAGCGCTTACGTGAAGCAATGGTTGAAAAACAGATTGAAACGCGCGGAATAACAGATCCCTATGTCCTTGCAGCTATGCTCAAAGTTCCAAGACATCTTTTTGTAAGCGAAGCCCTGATGGACCAGGCTTATGGTGATTTCCCCCTGCCCATAGGCGAACAGCAAACCATCTCACAACCATATATCGTTGCTGAAATGACACAGGCCCTGCAACTAACAAAAGATGACAGGGTGCTTGAAATCGGAACCGGGTCAGGATATCAAGCAGCAATTCTAGCGGAAATTGTATTCCGTGTATATACAATAGAAAGAATTCATTCTCTTTTTGTTAAAACACGCAGGCTTTTTGACAAACTTCGCTATCACAATATTATTACCAAATATTCCGACGGCACCTCGGGATGGATTGACGAAAGTCCTTTTGATGCTATTATCGTTACCGCGGGTGCTCCTGAAATCCCTAAAGTGTTGGTTGATCAGCTTTCCGTGGGTGGGCGGATGGTTTTACCGACAGGAGATCAATATTCCCAGGACTTAATCAGGCTTTGCAAGGATGAGGAGGGTGTTCACGAAACAAACCTGGGCGGATGCAGGTTTGTCAAGCTTGTTGGTGAACATGGATGGGGAGGCTAATAAATGCTTCGTCGCCTTTATTCCTGGGTTCTCCATTGGGCGGAAACCCCCTATGGCATCTGGGCATTATTTCTACTCGCATTTTGCGAATCTTCCTTCTTTCCTATACCCCCGGATGTATTATTAATAGCTTTAGCTGTATCGATACCAAAAAAGTCATTCAAATACGCTCTGGTTTGTACCGCAGGATCCTTAATGGGCGGGTGTTTGGGCTATTTGATAGGGTGGCAGTTTATGGTTAGCGTGGGCGAAAAGATCATTCAGTTTTATGGTCTGACCCACAAGATGCAAGATATCAAGGATCTCTATATGCAATACGATGCGTGGGCTATTGGCATCGCAGGATTTACACCGATTCCCTATAAGGTTTTCACCATTTCCGCAGGAGCGTTTAATATAAATTTTACGGTCTTCGTAATTGCATCGGCTGTTTCAAGGGCAGCGCGTTTTTTTCTGGTGGGATGGCTTATCTATATTTTCGGCCCCAAGATTAAAACCTTTATCGACAAGTATTTCAATATGCTTGTCATTGCCTTTGTGGTATTGCTTGTGGCCGGCTTTGCAATAATAAAAATCTTCTTTTAACTGCATTTTGTAAATCCGCATGAACGACAAATCAAGCAACCTTCTTCATGCGACATTGTTCCACCACATTCCGGACATATACACATCATGGTTTCTCTTTCAACAAAACCAGAATTGGTCAATTTCTTCAAAATCTGTGCAATTGCATCAGGACAGGAAAGAACTATTTTCCCATCTTGCCATGAAGAAGAAGGACACCGAATGCCTATAAGCTGCTTTATAATGGCATCTATCTTTACGCCAGACCGCAATGCAAGAGAAATCATGCGACCTGCCGCTTCTATCTGGGATGATGCGCAACCACCGGTTTTTCCCATCTGAGCAAAAACCTCACATATTCCTTCCTGGTCGGAATTGATGGTAACGTAAAGCTTTCCGCAGCCTGTGCTTATTTTTTCTGTAATACCATGTGTGCGGTCGGGCCTATACCTGGGAACAATTTTTACAGAAAAACGTTTTTCGCTGCCGATGCTCATAGTCTGGTAGCTGCGGCTTCCATCTCTATAAATGGTTACGCCCTTACAACCGTTTTTATAAGCAAGGTTATATACTTTTTCTACATCGTTTATTGTAGCCTCAGCAGGAAAGTTCACTGTTTTTGAAACAGCATTATCAGTATATTTCTGAAATGCTGCCTGCATCTTTATATGCCACTCAGGAGAAATATCATGAGATGTTCTAAACAGTTTTTTTATATGATTAGGAACTGCGTCTATATGTTGAACTGAACCCGTTCTTGTTATTTCTTCAGAAAGCTCCTTGCTGTAAAATCCTTCGGCTTTGGCCTTTTTAATAAATACTGGATGCATCTCGTGAAGTGATTTTCCATCCAGAACCCGCCTTATATATGCCACCGCAAAAACAGGTTCAATACCGCTAGAGACTCCGGCAATAATGCTTATTGAGCCTGTTGGAGCAATGGTTGTTGTTGTAGCATTTCTCATATATGGGGTGGATGGATTATCAAAGACGCTTCCTTTGTAATAAGGAAAATTTCCACGTTTTTCAGCCAGCACAGCGGAGGCCAGTTTTGATTCCTGTGATATAAAAGACATAATATCTTCGGCTTGTGAAACAGCCTCGTCTGAATCATAGGGAATGCCCAGTTTTATCAGCATATCGGCAAACCCCATCACTCCAAGACCTATCTTTCTTGTGGCTTTGCTCATTTTTTCAATGCGTGAAAGAGGATATTTATTTATCTCTATAACATTATCAAGAAAATGAACCGCTGAATGAACTGTTTTTTTAAGTCGTTTCTTATTAACGGTGTTCTTGGTTACCATATTTGAAAGATTAATTGAGCCCAATGTACACGATTCATAAGGCAAAAGCGGCTGTTCTCCGCAAGGATTAGTCGCTTCAATTTCTCCCAAAAGAGGAGTGGGATTGTTTTCATTTATACGATCAATAAATATTATTCCCGGTTCTCCGGTTTGCCATGCTGAACTAACTATCATGTCAAATATATGTCTGGCGGAAACACGCTTAACAATCTGGCCGGTCCGCGGATTGACAAAATCATAATCCGAATTTTTTTCAAGTGAATCCATAAACGTTTTGGTTAAAGCAACGGATATGTTGAAATTGTTTAATCTGCCGGGATCGTTTTTTGCCTCAACAAAGGCTTCTATGTCCGGGTGATTCACTCTAAGAACGCCCATATTGGCCCCTCTTCGGGTGCCACCCTGCTTAACGGTCTCAGTTGCAACATCAAAAACATTCATAAATGAAATGGGACCGCTTGAAATTCCTGCTGTTGACAAAACAACATCTTTTTCCGGACGGATACGAGAAAATGAAAAGCCAGTACCTCCCCCGCTTTTATGAATCATGGCAGTATGTTTCAATGTTTCAAAAATGCTCTCAATTGAATCTTCTGCGGGAAGAACAAAACAAGCGGCCAACTGCCCGAGGCTCCTTCCTGCATTCATAAGTGTCGGAGAGTTGGGTATAAACCACATGTTGGTCAATAACTGCATAAAAGTTTTTTCAGTCTTATTAACATTGCCCTTAGAATCAAACATCTTGTCCGCGGCGGCAATACTCTTTGCTACCCTTGCAAACAACTCATCCGGTGTCTCAACAATATTTCCATTGGTGTCTTTTTTCAAATACCTCTTTTCCAATACAAACATTGCATTTTTCGAGAGAGAGATAGTCATTTTTTCATCCTTGGTTGTTTCCTTCTATAAAACCGGATTTCTCTTTTAATTTCTGACTTACTACCGGAGGCACCATGCCATTGATGTTGCCGCCAAAACTTGCGGCTTCCTTTATTATGGATGAGCTGGTAAAAATCCACCTGAGGCCTGTCATAAGAAAAATAGTCTGAACTTCACGGTTAAGCTTGCGGTTCATCAAGGCCAGCTGAAATTCATATTCAAAATCAGATACGGCCCGCATTCCGCGCAGTATTGTACCTGCGTTTCTCATTTTTGCATAATCGACAAGGAGCCCGTCAAAAATATCTACTTCGAGGTTAGAATATTCGTTTAAGCTTTTCTCTACCATTTCCTTCCGCTCTTCAATAGTAAACAGAGCCTCTTTTGCCGGATTGCGCAATATTGCCACAATAATTTTGTCAAAAATCTTAAGTCCTCTTTCTATAATATCTATATGACCGTTTGTAATCGGGTCAAATGAACCAGGATATATGGCTATTTTTTGCATTGATTCTCCAATCCTTTGTCTTAAATAAAAGTTTCTGAAGAGCTAACCCGAATTTTTCATAAACGAAATGAGCTTTTTACCATATTTTCTTTGATCTGTAAGCTCAAACTGCTTGCAAGCACCTATAACTGGCTCAAAAGGAGTATGCTCAACGATAATACAGGCTTCTTTTTCAAGAGACTCGCTATCATGAAGATTAATCAGGCTCGGTTTTATCAGGCCATTGTTATAAGGAGGATCCATAAAAACAAGATTGAATTTTGAATCAACTGCCTTTATGCAGTTCAAGTTTTTAATTATATTCCATCTAATAAGTTGGGATCTGTTGTCAACAGCGCATGCTTGTATGTTTCGTTCAACTACCGACAGGGCTGCCTTATTCTCGTCTATAAATACCGCAAATTTTGCTCCGCGGCTTAAGGCCTCAATGCCAAGCGCTCCGGTTCCGGCAAACAGATCCAAAACAACTGCATCTTTAACGAGACAAGAAAGTATATTAAAGATTGACTCGCGCAACCGGTCGGCTGTCGGCCTTATTAAAGTTCCGGGCATCGTATAAAGCTTTTTTCCTTTTAACCCACCTCCTATTATCCTCAAACCCATATTTTTAATTTACTATACAATGGTACTTTAATCCAACAAAAAAGATGGCACCACATCTCTAAGTGCATGTTCAATAGTCTCAAACCTGAACCGAAAGCCGGTTTTTAAAAGTCTTGCAGGAATTATGTTCTGTCCGCTGGAGATGGCGGCAGCGCCCTCGCCAAACATAAGCCAAATAAGCCAGCTTGGTATCGGTAAGACAGCGGGACGATGTAAAATTTTCGCCAGCGTTTTGGTAAGGACTTTATTGGTTACAGCGTTTGGAGAAACAAGATTGTAAATCCCTTCCAGATCTTCCTTCTCAACAGCAAACATATAGGCCCGGCTTAAATCCTCAATATGTACCCAGGAAAAGGATTGCCTGCCGTTCCCGATTGTACCGCCCATGCCCAGCTTAAACGACGGAAGCATCTTGGCTAAGAGCCCCCCTTTTCCCAGAACTATTCCAAACCGAAATATAACCGTCCTGATATTTATTTGCCGGGCTTTAAGGGCTGCTTCTTCCCAATCTTTGACAATCTTTGCCAGATAATTGTTTGCAAAATTATAATCTGATTCGCTGTATTGACCCTTGTCATCATATAGCCCGATAGCTGAGGTAGAAATAAACATCTGTGGCTTCCTTGACATTTGACCCATTGCTTCGACCAGTTTAATTGTGGTATTAACACGGCTGGCATAAAGTTCCTTCTTATAGTCCTCGGTCCATCGTTTTGCGATATTTGCGCCAGCCAGATTTATAATTACTTCTGAACCATCAATTTTTTCCGCTAAATCTTTAGAGCTCAAAGCTAAATCATCTCTGAGAATTGGAGTTGCCTTCCAATTTTTTCCCAAAAAAACATTAACTATATGGCTACCTATAAAACCGGTTGCGCCGGTCAAAGCAATTTCCATGTTTATGCTATTTTCTATTATCAGAAGTTTACAAACTCGGACTCAATTTCTTTTCTGGCTCAGTATCTTTATTGCGTTTTCGGATCTTTTAATTCCTTTCTCGTTACCTCTCTTTTCATCTCTAAGCGCCCTTCTATTCATCAACCGCCGGAAAGTTAAGCATAGGTTCGTCTAGTCCCTTTTCAGCTGCTAATACCTTTTCTTTGTTTGAAAACAGATAATCAAAAAACCTGTCCAGCCCCTTGAAAAAAGCATCAGACAAAGCATGTACAGAAACCTTTACGGTTTTATCTGATTCTTTGGGACTGTAGTCTATCGCGTCCGGATTTGATTGATCGGTAAATTCTATTGTTCTGCAGTTCCCCATGTTCAACAGGGATGAATAATCGCTGTATGAGTGAAGAATCACACATCTGGCGATATAAAGTTCCAGCCCTGTCGGTTTTTCTTTGCCTTCAAACAGAATGTGTCTGTCCACCCATTCAATAAAGTCATGACAGTCTTGGTTCTTCTTGCCTGCGGGCATAGACAGATAAGCCATAGTATCAATGCCTGTTAAAATCAAGATTACAGCTGATCTATAGCTCTTGTTTTCTAAGACAATTTTTATTGGATCTTTTATATCATTCTGAACTATATTGAGAATACGGTCTTTGTTTGTTTCCGTCATAACTATTTTCCTCAATCATTTTTAGCTTTAATAGACCAACCTGTGGTGAAAAATTTGTTCTGAGGGTTTTATTGAAACTTTAATCCCTTTAATTTCTGTCTGTAAATAGTTATTTTTGTCCTAAAAGTTTTTCCTTCTCGCTCCGTCTAAAAATCTTCACCCTTCCATATTCTCCGTCATAGCCGGGAAAGACGGTAACCCTTTTTTTGCGCATCCGATTAACCGCCTCTCCGAGCAAAGGAACACCCGCTTTTTCAATATCCTTTATTGAAAGATCGTGAAGTATTTCAAGTTCCGGTCCAAGGGATTCGAGCGCGGTCATATAGTTCCGCTGAACCTTCTTAGATTTTGGCCCTACATTTAAAATTTCTGATAATATTTCTGCAAGAGGAACAATATTATAATATGGATGTGATTTTTTTGGTTTTGAGCCCGCCGGTCGGTCCGCTAATTCTTCAACCCTGTATAATACTCCAAGAGTTAAAGGTTTGCCGCATACATTACACAAGCCGTTATTTGCCATGCTTTGGTTTGGCTTTAAACACACCTTGCATTTTCTATGTCCATCAAGATGATATTTCCCCTCTTCTGGATAAAACTCGAAAGTCCCTAAAAATTCTTTAGGATTACCCGTTTTTATTGCCGACATAATTTTTGAATAAGAAAGGCCTGTATTAAAAATATTTGCCTCCCTGCCAAGGTTTGAAGGGGAGTGGGCGTCGGAATTTGATACAAGCGTAAGTCCGTCCAGCCCCGAAACCCTCCAGTTCATGGGTGGATCTGAAGAAAGACCCGTTTCTACAGCAAAAATATGAGGTGAAAGGTCTTCAAAACACTCATCAATGGAATCAAAGCCTGACTTTGAACCAAAAAGCGAAAACCATGGCGTCCATATGTGGGCAGGTATAAAAAGCGCTGATTCCGATGTTTCGAGGATTATTTCTAGAAGATCCTTGGCATCTAATCCAAGAATGGGCCTTCCGTCCGATTTTATGTTACCTTTTTTATTCAGTTTTAAATTTAATTTATAAACCGAATCTATATCGGGCATAAGTATAAGGTTGTGATTTTTTCGAGTATTACCTTTTTTCTTATATATATTGCTAATTTCGGATGTTAAAATAAAGCGAACTTTATTACGGCATGACGATGGAATTTTTTCGTCGCATTTTTGAGATAATTCATTTTTTAGTTTAAAAAGTCCTTCCTCGGCTGGTTGTAATTTCTCTTTTATTTCTGAAAACCATTTGGGGTGTGTAAAATCACCGGTACCAACAACTGTTATTCCTTTTAGTTGAGCTGAAATATATAAATTCTCAAGATCCATATTTTTTGCCGTGGCTCTTGAAAATTTAGAATGAACATGAAGATCCGTAATAAAATTCATAGATCGAAATTCCTGTTTTAATGAATCTTTAAAAAGTCTGTTTTATTTTTAAAAATCTCTTGTAACTACCCTATAAATAGTATATATATTTATATTACAAATAAAAAATACAATATATAGTATTATAAAAAATAACTTAATAATTTGTTAAAAATTTATTTCTTATTAACAATATAAAAAATAATGTTTATAATTCTATTGTTATAAAATAATAATATCTATACTTATTTATTTAAAATTGTTTTATTTTTTTAATAAAACCAAACAATTAAAAAGTTATTGGGTTTATAAACAATTCTATTATTTAATATATAAACTATATTTATTAAGGAATAGATATGAATTTTACTGTAAATAAAAACGATATCATTGATGTATTATCAAAAATTCAGGGTTTAACCGGCCGTAAAAGTAATCTTGCAATAACTGAAGCCGTTTTAATTAGAACATCTGATTCAGAAATAATACTTACAGTAACCGATCTTGAAACAGGTTTTGAGGGTATATATCCTGCATCAACTAAAAAAGACGGCACAGTGGCTATTAATGCAAGAAAATTTTATGAAATCGTAAGAGATTTCCCTATTGACGAAATTTGTATTAATGAAGTCGAAAACAATTGGATTGAGATTGGAAATAAAAACGTTCAATATAATATCGTTGGTATGAATCCTTCAGATTTTCCAGATACTCCAAAGATAGAAGATGTTGATTTTTTTAAAATTAATTCAAAATTTCTTAAATTAATGATTGATAGATCTGTTGTAATAAGTGGAGCTACGAATGATAAGCGGGCTCATATTAAGGGTGTTTTTTTTGAAACAATTATTAATAAAGATGAAAAAATTATCAGAATGGTATCAACAGATGGAAGTCGACTCTCAGTCGTCGATTATATTTATGATACAGATACCGACCTACCATCTGATATAGGAATTATAATTCCCAAAAAAGGTTTAAATGAGGTTTCTAAATTTCTAACCAGGGAAGGAATTCTTCAAATTGGCGTTAAAAACAATAATTTTGTAATAAAAAAAGATAAAGAAACAATTATTATAAGACTTCTCGAGGGAGACTTTCCTGAATATAAAGATATTATAGATAAAAAAGACGTATATACAATAAATCTTGATAAAAAACTATTTCTTATGACGCTTAAGAGAATGTCTATTTTATCTTCAGAAAATTATAAGGGCGCAATTTTTAATTTTTCAGACAAAAAGCTTATTATAACAACCACAAATCCAGACATTGGTGAATCAAAAGAAGAAATATCAATAGAGTTTAAAGGAAAGCCCATGGAGGTCGCTTTTAATCCAAGATATTTTATTGAAACATTAAATGTAATTGATGACGATAGAATAAGTATTAATATCGTTAATGAAGAAAAACCCTGTTTAATCGAAGGCGAAAACGATAAAAGTTTTTTAAGCGTAGTTATGCCAATGAGAATATGAATAAAAAAAGAGCAACATATACAGCAGATAATATAAAAGTTCTTGAAGGCCTGGAAGCCGTTAGAAAAAGGCCCTCAATGTATATCGGAAACGTCGATATCGAAGGGCTTCATCATCTTGTTTATGAGGTTGTAGATAACAGCATAGATGAAGCCATGGCCGGCCACTGTGATTTGATTAATATAACAATTCATACTGATAACAGTGTCAGTGTCGAAGATAATGGAAGGGGTATCCCTGTCGATGTTCATAAAACAGAGGGCGTTCCTGCAGTAGAGGTTGTAATGACCAAACTTCATGCAGGAGGAAAATTTGATGATAATTCTTATAAAGTATCAGGAGGTTTGCACGGAGTTGGTGTTTCCGTGGTCAACGCGCTGTCGGAATTTCTTGAGCTGGAAATTTATAATAATGGAAAAATTTATTATCAGACATATGCAAAAGGGGAAAAAACAAGCGAATTAAAGGTGCTGGGTAAAACAAAAAAAAGAGGCACAAAGATACATTTTGTTCCAGACACGGAAATATTAAACACAGACAATTTTGTCTACGAAATACTTGTTCGAAGATTAAGAGAGCTGGCTTTTTTAAATAAAGGTTTAAGGATAACCATAGAAGACGAACGTGCAGACAATAAAAATGAATTTATTTATAAAGGGGGTATATCTTCTTTTGTAGAATACCTTAATAAACTACACACAGCATTACACAAACCTGTTTTTCTCGAAGGTATAAAAAACGATGTTCATATTGAATTAGCTCTTCAATACAACGATACTTTCAAGGAAAAAATATTCTCTTTTGCAAACAATATCAATACAGCCGAAGGAGGCTTTCATCTTATAGGTTTTAAGGCAGCCCTGACGAGAACGATAAATCAATACGCTGCAAACAGCAACCTTCCAAAAAACTTTCAGGTAAAATTAAGCGGAGACGATGTAAGAGAAGGGCTGGCGGCAATAATAAGCGTAAAGATGAAGTCGCCCCAGTTTGAAGGACAGACAAAAACAAAACTCGGA
>SDBT01018317.1_pt1 | contig 11014 bp, 13 predicted proteins | sample 2277101 | NCBI WGS metagenome assembly SDBT01 (sample SAMN10404973, study PRJNA504765) | marine sediment metagenome | isolation source: marine sediment core GS10_PC15, 103 cmbsf | place: Arctic Ocean: Southern Knipovich Ridge | collected 2010 | reverse complement strand
ATTGCGCATACACCGCATACACGGGTGTTGCGGTAGTGCAATGGGCACAGCGTCAAGCGGGTATGTCGATTGTCAATTCGGTCGAAGACGCTACTCTTAACGGTGACGACAACGGAACTCACAGAGATGGCGACATCGACACCGCCGGAGCCACTCACTTTGCGTGGGCTTGGGACGGACTTCGCTTTCACGCCAACGCTAAGTCAACCGAGATTGACGGCGCGAACGCGGCTCTTACCCCGGCAATGCTACGGAACTCCAGGGCGGGAATGGGTAAATACGGGGTCAACCCAGCCGAGCTCGCCTTTGTCTTTAGTCCGCGAACGTATCTCTTTAGTATTCTGGCGAATACTACATTCTCCGACCTGCAGACCGTGGACAAGTATGGTGCGGGCGCGACCATCCTAACCGGTGAAGTTTTGCGCTTTGACGGAATTCCCTGCATCGTTTCCGAATATTCGAGAGACGTGCTCAACGATGCCGGAGTAGAGGACGGCATAACCCAGGACAAGGCCGTGACCATCTTGGTTCATCGTCCTTCGTGGCTATACGGAATGAAGCGCGCGACTTCAGTCAGCGTGGAGAAAAGCATTCCGCACGATATGTGGACAATCTACGCATTTAAGCGTATCGCTTACCAGACCTTCTGGACTGGAACCGGCGAAAACAATGTGGCCGCGACTCTCGACTATTTGACTGTTTAATAGTCTTAACCTATAACGAAGGAGCCAGAATGAAAGTGAAGTTTTTAGGGCTGCCGGGCATTGACACCTTTACCGAACGTGGGAAGAAACACGGAATCGGTGAGGTCGTAGAAGTTCCGGAGAAGCGGGGTAAATATATGCTTTATACTTATCCCGAAGGATTCGAGGAAGTCGGAGCGGAGCCCGCAAGTCCGCCGCCGCCTGAAGCGGATCCACCGGAAACGGAAAAGTCCGAGAAGCCCGAAGAAAACAAGTCGATGCAAACGGAGGAAGATAAGTAAATGTCAACTGCGGTAACGCTTGACTTGACTATTGCCTTGATCACGGAAGAAGAATTCGGTGAATATCAGCAGTATAAAGAATCGAATTCCAATGTCGCTTCAAACGTAATAGTTTCATTTATCAACTGGGCATCGGCCGAGATAAAAGAAATCTGTGGTGGCCGGATATTTATTATACCAAACCCGGCCACTCAGATTCAAGAAATCTTCGATGGCGATGGAACGAAAGACTATTATACCAAGCACGGACAAATCGGAGATACGACCCCGGCGACCGATGTCAAGGTCTATATCTGGCAACCGCCGACTTGGACGGAGCAAGTCGCGGGAACCTATCCCCGGACTGTTGTCGTGGACTCCGGACGCGTCTATTTTAATAACGGGCATATCTTTACGCTCGGCTCGGACAACTGGAGAATTGACTATTTACCCGGCTGGCTCATTGCGAACGTTCCGGCCGACTTAAAAGGATTATGTAAACAGGTGGTTTTTCGGTTAATCAAGTTGGCCGAAGGAAAAGAGGGATTAACGACCGAGTCGTTTGGCGATTCAGCGCACACCTATAATTTGCACGAACTCTTAACGGGAGATATGAAATCGAGACTCAAAAGATACAAACGCAGATTTTTGTAATGGCTTGGTTCTCTGAGCCTGATATAACTCTGCCGAGGAGATAATTATAACGATGGCCGAAATCACAATGACATTAGGCCGACACTCGAAAGGTTCGGTCAAGCTGAAAGGATTCGAGAAAGCGTTACCGAAGAATCTCGTTATGGGATTCAACAAGTCCGGGATTGTGCTAAAGTCCCAGATTCAAAGACACTTAACCGGGGTAAGCGCGACAGTCGATAAAAGCCGGAGGTTTCCGGGAACGGGAACGAAGCACGGCGGTCGGTTGCGCGGATCAATAACCTACAAAGTCTTGAAGACGCTGAAAAATATCGGGCTCCGAGTCGGAACAAATGTTGAGTATGCGGCCATTCACGAATTCGGCGGAACGATAATTCAGAAAGTAACGAGGAAGCAGAGATTCTTTCTCGGACTGACAAAAGGAATCTGGTTGAGAGAAGGCCATACTTTAGTAATTAGAATCCCGAAGCGGCCTTATGTTTGGCCGGCCTGGATTAAGCGTAAGAAAGACGTGGTTAGAATCTTACAAAAAGCAATTATGGCACCGATAAGGTTCGGAAAATAGATGGCGAGCATACGCGAAACAGTAATGAATAACTTCTTTACGGAGTTGGACGGTTACAAGAAGACCGGCGAGCTTACGATTTCCGAAGTTAGCCGCTTCGATGAAGATATCTTAGACGCTCGGAAATGGGAGTCGCCGTTAATAATGATTGACGACTTAGGGGATGACGAGCTTCGCGTGCAAGATTCGACTCATTATCGTTATATCTCGAACGTAATTATTCGCGGCTACGTCAAAGAGGACACCGCGGCAGACTTACACCCCACGCTCAACCGGCTGATCAGTACAATTAAACAATGGATTGACTCCGTCCCGGCGTTAGGAACGAGCGTGCTGGAATTGCGATACCTAAACAACGGCGCGAGTCGATTCGATAAAGAACACTCTCAGGCGGACTGTACTATTAACGCGCGCCTAACTTGGACTTGTGCAAATGGAGCATTCTAAATGCCGGAAGTACACGGAACAGCGTTTCTTGAACTCGCAAAGGACAAACTTGTTACAGAGCTTAATGCGTTACTCGCGTCAATGGTTACGGATAGCATCGACCCGCTTTATAGTTATCTATACGAGAAGCACAACGTTGCTCTTCTCCGGCTTAACGCGGTTACTATCGATCTTGAATCAGCGGAACCGAATATCGTGGGAACGAATGATATCTTTCTCCGGTGGCTTATCGTTTACTCTATCCGAGTTCATACCGCGTACTCAGACGGAATTCAAGACGGACAGGAGCAAATGAGACTGTTGAACTCAATAACCGAAAAACTGCGAGACAACTTAGACCTTGCTGGGGGATATAGAATTCAAGAGATCAACAGCCTGATCGTCCGACAGGAGTTTTCCGAGTCCGATACCCTCGGCGGCGAACTTCAGACCGTTGTCTCAATAGACGTGGAGAATCCTCAAGAATGATAACATTCTCATTGACCGACAAAGGAAAAACTATCGCCCGGACTACGCTACAAGGCTTGGGCTTGACGGACGAAGAAATTACAAGGCTGATGGACGGCGAAGCGATAGAGTCCGCCCCGGTTAGCTTAGACACTTTAATCGAGCACGATATGATCACGGCCGTTTCTTATAAGGCTCCGGCTACAATAAAGAAAGTTGAGGAAGTAGATGGCACTCACGACATACAATCTGAAGGATAAGAGTTTCGGCTTCGCTCAACAGGCGGCGTGGGCAACTATTGTCGCTGACGGCGGAGCTTTTGACGAAGTTAACGTCACTCCGTTCACGATAGACGAAGATATTAAATATCGCAAGGTGGAGGGATCGCACGCTTCGAGGGACTTAACCTATGACGATGTAACGGCCGACACTAAGGGCTCGATGCCTTTCTTTACCGTTGAGGGAGAGTGCGTCCAGAACGAAATTGACCACTTCTTATATGCGCACCTTCAGTTAGTAGCTGAGGACGCGATAGCCTCGATCTTTGGAAAGACGTTCACTTATCACGCAACCCAGCCGGACTTGTCCGTTTTGACGGCCATAACTCAAGCGGGCTATATCGCGACTTGGTGCGAACGTAACCCGGCGGCTTCGACCAGCGTCAAAATTGGTAAGGCCGTAAGTAAAGCCATAACCCTGACGCTTTCGCCGGGGGAACGTCTTAAGTATAGCCAAGACTGGGTAGGGCTCGGAGCGGCCGTTCAAAATTCGAATCCTTCGGGAACGTGGACAAGGCAACCGCGAGAGTTTTATCACTTTGAAGATGTAGCGCGGGCTACGATTGACTTCGGCGGCGGTGCGCAGGCGGTTGTACCGGTTGGAGATTGGATTTTTGGCCTCGGCCACGATGTCAAAGGAGTAGGACAAGACGGCTCCGGTAGTAACGCGGGAATCCATACGCTCTTTAATCGGACGGCGACTTTCAATGTTATAATCAACCGGGACGCTCAAGCGGCAACCGCGAAAACAAACTGGGCAGCCGGAACAGCGATAACTATTAACCTCGGCTGGGGTAACGTTACTCCCGGCTCGGTTGACGGAGACTTTGATATTAACGTTACCGGAAAAATTGAAAAGACGGAAGAAGTAGACGCGGACGGAGTTCTCGGTTTACAAGTTACGGGAGACATCGCCGCAAGTGCCGCCGGTACGGACGCGACTACAATAGTAATGGCAAACGGCCAAGACAGAACTTGGACAGCTTAAAACCAGTTAAAGGAGCCAACAATGAACGAAAAAGGATTTACGCTAATAAATCCAGGGGAGCCGATTAGATTCGAAATCGGCGGAGGCGTTGTCTGGATTAAAAGCCTGACAAACGGGCAAAAGATAGACATCGCAAAGAGGGCACAGACGTTCTCTCAGAAGCCGGAGGCTAACGGCTATGACGAATTAGTTCGTCTCTGCGCGACTTACATAGATCGCTTCGAGGGACACGAGGGTGAAGACCCGGCGGAAGTCTTAGTCAACCTAAAAGACGGCAAAACTCAAACGGCTATTATGAACGAGATAACGGGAGTGTCGCAGCTCTCGGAGAAAGAAATAAAAAACTTGTCCTCCTCACCGGCTATATAGAAACGGGCGGCGGTGGGGAGTGTACTGAGGACTGCAAAAGTGGCGAAACGAAATGCTTCAAATTCAAAGACCGACTCGAACTCAAGGTTCCGAGTCGTCCGTCTATCTCGGTCGCAAAAGAAGACTGGCCGCTTATTATCGAAGCCGCCCACGAGAATATCGATCGGCGGCTCCCGTACTATCAATGCTTCAAGCAGTATAGTTGCTGTCCGCTCGGCGTTATCACGATATTATCCTTTCAGCTTTTATCGCTTTACCGGATGCTCGCCGGTGTCTCGCGGCTGCGGACAACGAAGGAGCTCTACGACCAACCGGCGTTGTATGTCGAAGCGGTCAACGTTATCGAGGGAGAACTTAAACGCTATCAAAACAAGGCGGGCATAAGTGGCTCAGAGTAACGAGAAAATACAATTACTCATAAACGCCAAAGACAACACGAAGGGCGTTCTCCGGAAAATCGAGAACAGTATTCTCGGAATCGTTTCGGCTTACGCGCTAATGCGGGTCGGAGTTAAAGCATTTGAAGCGACAATAATATCGGCGGCTAATTACGAAAAGACCATCGTTTCCCTTGAGTCGGTAGTCAAAGCAACCGGCCGGGATATGAACGCGGTTTATGCGGAGATGGAAACCCACCTCGGCGGTCTCGCGAGTAAAGCTCAAGTCGCCGAAGGATTCCTAAAGGGAATGACCACCACGCTGACGACTCAGCAAATCAGCAAAATGACTCTGGCAATCAAAGACGCTTCCCTCGCGATGGGCGAAGACTTCGGTCGTCAACTTCCTTTAATTATCAAAGCCGTTAAACAGTTAAACCCGGCGATTCTCGATAATATCGGTGTTACTGTTCGGCTCGATCAAATCAATAAGAAAATCCGCGAAGGCTATTTCGGAATGGCTCGCGAGATCAATGAAGTAACTCAACAACACGCGATCTTTACTGAAATTATGAAGCAAACGGCAATCTTTCAGGGACAAGAAGAAAAGAGACTTACTACTTTAGCCGGTAAATGGGAAAAGATGACGGCCGCATTATCAGACTTCGCGCTTGCGTCCGGTCAAGCCGCCGACAAAATAAAAGAGGGAGGTGGCTTACTCGATTGGTTCTCCGGAGTATTGCGTGACGCTACCGACTCTTTGAATGACCAAGTTCCAGTCTTAGAGCGTCTTAATATCTTGCTAACCACAAAGCTGCTCTGGGCTTGGGATCAAGAGGCCGCCGCCTTGAAGATAGCATCAACCGCTCTCGCAAAATGGAACAAGGAGGCTATGGACGCGAAGGTTATAGCCGAGGGCGGATTTAATTTTCCTCAAATTCCCATCTTTGACGACCCCGAAGCTCCTAAGAGATTAGAGGCTGGCGTTGTGGGAATGGAGCGAATGAACGAGCAATTAGCCGAATTTAGCCTGGTCGGAACAGAGGCTTGGGAAACGACGACCGTGCTGGAACAACGGCTCGCCGATTTCGGAATGACAACAGACGATCAAATTAAACGAACCGTGAACTTAGGTAAGGAGCTCGGAATCCTGGGTGCGGTCGGCGGGGACGCGATGGAGGGAATAGCTCTCGGCGCGAAAGAAGCTCTCGAAGAATTTGAAACCTTCGGAATGGAAGTTACTCGTATTATGAACGAGTCACTTGTCGGGAGTACAATTTCCGCAACCAATCAAATGATTGGTCAATTTCAATTATTAACGACACAGTCCCACGGATTCTTTAAGCAAATGGGGGTCAACTTTATTAACGAATTTGTGCAGAGAGCCTTACGAGGGCTGGTTATGTCTGGACTGCTTAAGATATTCGGAAATCTCGCTTTTGGCGGAGGAGGAGGGGCGGACTTAGCGAATGCGAAGTCTCAACAGGCTCTTGATGCTGGAGTCTTCGGCGCGCCGGGATTACCGAGCGGAGGCGATTCGTTGGCCTTCGCCATTAACAATCGACAAAGCAGTATAACTCAGGACGATAGAAATTTAACAGGAGATTCACTTGTCAAGTTCCGTTAGTCTATACACGCTCGGCAACCAGGCACAAGCCGTTTGTGATTCTGTTACAAGCGAAACAGCAGGATTTCCGAAAGAAAACGTAATGGATTTCAATCCTGATACTTACTGGAAAGCAACGGGCGTAACGGATCAGATATTTGATTTTGACTTTCAGGCGGCCGTTACTGTCGACACGATGATTATCTTGGTTCATAATTATAGCCTGAATCATTCCTCTGATACGTGGGAGGTCTGGTCGTCCGCCGATGATGCCGCCTATACATCTAAGGGCACGGGCACATTTGTGGGGAATCAGACCACTCAGCTATTGTTTAACGATATAACTCAAGACACCAAGCGATATTGGAGGTTGAGTGCTGACGCTCTCGCCGGTGCCTTTGAGTTCAGCGGAGTCTTTTGGGCACAAAAGCATACGATCTCACAAGGCAACGAATGGCCAGAGCCCGATCTTGAAACTTATCACAATCGGGGAGGTCTTACCGCCGGAGGTCGTTCGTTCGTGACCGCTATCAATAAAAATAAGACGGAAACTTTTCAGCGGACTTATCAATTAAATCAGGCCGATATGACCACCCTCCAGAATGCGTTCAACGATTCGAAGGGTTCGCTCTTTCCGCTGATAATACAAGAGGGCTCGGCAATGTCCGATGCTCGTTTCGTGCGCTTCGTCGACAACTCCCTCAATCAAAACCAGATAGACTATCAACTTTATCGGCCGACAGTTACTTTTGTAACCCAGCCCTTTATTTCGGACGGAGAGACTTATTAATGCTTACCGCCCCGGCAGCATTCTCTGACTTCCAGAATAGAACCGCCACAACACAGCAAATAATTGTTGAACTAACCGATGGCTCAAGCACCTGGTTATTTAGTAACGGCTCCGACTTCGAACTTACCGATGGACACATTTATCCGTTGATCCAATCGTTTTCGGGAATAACTCAGTCGCTCGATATCTTTTCTAAGCAATGGTCGGTCAACGTAACCCAGCTTATTCTCAACAATGCTCCCTATAAGCAAAATTCGTCCGGAACGTGGGTGCGGCTCTCCGATGAGCTTTCAGGAATTATCAACAATGACGCGACCATCTATTTGTTGTGTGGGGAAAACGTAACGGCCTTATCCGACTGTTTGACAGTGTTCTCCGCTAAGATTCTCGACACTCTTTATTATGACGAAAAAACGATCCGGGTAACTCTACACGATGAGTCAATTCTCAACAACGTTGTCCTTCCTCAAAACAAAATAGGAACCACGTTCGCAGATGCACCAGCGGGAACGTTCGCCCAGAAAATCCCCTTAGTTTACGGCGACTTCAATCAAGACTTTATAGAGCTCGACAGAACGGGAACCGGCCTCGCGGTTGCGTTCCCTACTCATTGGAGAAGGAAGGAATATGTTATCTCCGACCACATTCTTGACGCTTTAACAGACGGATATTGTGTTCCAAAGCAGACGGACGAAATCGCGGAATTCAACTCCCCAACGCTTGCCGTAAATTCTTCTGGGCGAGGACGAATAACTTCAACAGGTGCGCTTACAGATGTAAAGCTATATCCAACACATACGACCGACGATGAATATGATACAACTCCGGTTGATGTTACCCTGGATGATGCCGTTGACCGGAACACCACCACAAGCGAGCAAATCAGCACATATGATCTCGGTAATGGCGGAAACGCTAAAGCAATTTATATGGTCGGCTTCGACGATCAATTACTTGAAGATTATAAAGACGACATCCACACAAAATTCAAACTCTCGACGCATTGTGACAACAACGTGAGCTATAACATAACGACAAACAAAAGGAGACTGTATTACTTCAATGATAGTATACAGGGCGATAAATACTTTGAGGAAAATATGGCCCTCAACGATGCTTACGATGACACCTCAAGCTGGCAGACGCTTCCCGTTGAAGCTCCCGCGGCGATACTCTCCTCTGATACAGAGACAACCGGCTACAGCTTTGTCTCGTCAGAGCCAGCCTTTGGCGTCGGAGACGACTTAAATGATATGTCCTTAAATAATGTTTACACCGGATCGGCCGCTGCAACTTGGGACGTAGAGATTGACGCCGCAGCTACTCCGGACACTTTTAAGTGGCTCAAGAACGCGGAGAGCTATACTACAGGAGTTTCAATAACTGGTACAGCCCAGACTTTGAAAGAGGGCGTTCAAGTAACCTTTGAAGATACAACCAATCACACCGCCGGAGATAATTGGACTTTCGCTACGCATAAGGGATTAAATGATATCTCGGTAGGAGGAGCCTATACCGGCACAAAAGATCAGACGTATATTATAAGAGTCGCGGCCACTGGCGTGAATCATAATTTTTGTGACGTAGAGCGTGACGGGGTTTTGATTAAGGACGATAATATTAACACGGCACTATCTATGACGACCTCCCCTCGACCGCTTGACGATGGAATTACAGTTGCGTGGGCGGCCGCAACGGGTCACACCATTGGGGATTCTTGGATTATCCGAGCTTACGCTCCTAAGAAAAAGAACTCGTCTTATATGATGGGGCTTTACGCGGAGAGCAACACGACCCCCCCCATTGACGATTGGCTTTTCGAGGTAAACGAAATGCGGTTACTCTTACAACTTCACGCGGATTCTTCTTGGCCGGTATATGCCGAATGTAAAGGACTTGAATATGGAACGTGGATAGATAGTCGATCGAGTAATTACGCTTCTAACGCTGTAATCGAAGACCCGGCCGGAATCATTGAATCTTTCCTCCGGGAAATCGGTGTGGCTTCTTCGAAGATTGACCTTGTCGCATTTATTAGCGCGGAGAACACTTCCGTCAAGGCGCGAATCAATCTCTTTAGCGACAACGAGCTTACTGTTGACGAAGCGATTCGTCAGATAGCGGAGCAGTCAACTCTTGCATATATCTGGTCGGCCGCCGGGAAAGCGCGTGCTATCCCATTGAACGATACCAGTCCGACAACTAACCGGACAATTCCTTATTCTCATCTCGTTGACGGCCGAATAACAATCTCGCAGACTTCGGAGATAGTTAACGACATTCAAATCAATAGCCGCTGGCAGCAAGAATATGACTCTTTCGCTGATCGGGACAACTTTACAGACGCGACTTCTCAGACGACTTACGGCGTAAGGAAATACGAGGCCAACTGGCCGAATATCGCCGGAACCTCAGTTACGGAAGTCAAAGACCACTACGTTGATGGAGCGAACGCGATATGGATTGACGCGCATAACGTAATTGAAATTGAAACTTTCGGCTTTTCAAATGCCGATTTAGAAATAGGCGACTGGATAGAGCTTGACTCGACAACGTGCGACCCGCAAATTAAACCACTTGGAGTAAGTTGGTCGGGGAAGCAGTTTCTTGTGGTTGAGCTCTTACAAGGTGCAAACTCGACACAAATAAAAGCTATTGAATTACATTAGGAGGTTGAGATGAAAGACGGAATCAAAATTGATTTAATTTTAGAAAAGAGAAAAGACGAAAGCCCGGTCGGCGCATTCGCTTTATTGCTTTGCGTTGTTATGGTTTTTGTTGTTGCCATTATCTTTTCGGGTTGCGGCGGAGATAAAACTTTCAACAGCACAGAAGTTGTGGAGCATCACGATCATAACCACAAAAGTCATAATCACAAATTCAAAGGCGACTGCGAGGCTGTGATTGATGCGCTTAAACAACAACTCGAAGATTGCAAGGACTAACTATGCCGGACACCATCGACACGACAACAAAAGGGGTTACGATTAGCTGGAAGCAATTACTGGGAATCGGCGGGGTTATAGTGGCGTTGTTGCTCTATATCCATAATGCAGAGGTTTCCACTATCAAAGCGAATACAAAGGCGAGCGACGACAATACAACGGCCATTCTGTTGTTTAATTCGTCCGTCAATCAGTTGAAAGGAGACCTCTCTCACGTTGACGAGTTGATGATTGAGAAGTGGGCAAATATAGAGAGGCGCGTAACTAAACTTGAGGAGCAAATCGAATGAAGTTAAGAAATTATATGTTAATAGCCGTCTTAGCATTTACGCTGGGAATGATAAATGTGGGCTATGGAGTCAAGGCCAGCGATTCAAAATACAGCCAAGACCGCTATCTGAAAAACCTCGTTGCTCTTAGCGGAGTGGCGGACGATAAGCTGTCGGCTCAGTTCTTATCGACAGACGATGCGCCAGTTACAGATTCGCTTGGGCTTTGGGCTGTCGGTTCTGATTTTAGAAGCGTTGCAAAAGACCAAACAACCGGCTGGTTCCACGTTATCGAAAAGCGACATAGTATCAAAT
>SDBT01018316.1_pt1 | contig 11015 bp, 8 predicted proteins | sample 2277101 | NCBI WGS metagenome assembly SDBT01 (sample SAMN10404973, study PRJNA504765) | marine sediment metagenome | isolation source: marine sediment core GS10_PC15, 103 cmbsf | place: Arctic Ocean: Southern Knipovich Ridge | collected 2010 | reverse complement strand
AGTTTATGGCCCCGAATCTCAAGAGGATAGTCGATGAGTGTCACAGATACGGGGTTCCCTTTATAAAGCATCTTGACGGAAACACGACCGTCATTTTAGATATACTGGTCGACGAAGTCGGGATAGACGGGCTTCACAGTATAGAACCGGCTGCGGGGATGGATATCGAATGGGTCAAGAAAAAATACGGCGAAAGGATCACGCTGCTGGGCAACATTGACTGCGGCAACCTTTTAACTTTCGGGACCGATCAGGAGGTGGTTGATGCTGTAAAAAACATTATCCGCGCTGCCTCCCCGGGGGGCGGTCACATATTCAGCTCGAGCAACTCCATACACAGCGGCGTGTCACCGGATACCTTCCGCGCAATGATGAATGCTGTCGGTGAGTTCGGCAGTTACCCGATCGCCCTTTCCCCTTGATGGCTGTATTATTCAACGGGATTTTTAATTAGTTCTTGGTGACAACTTCGGCAACGGACTGTAAATAGTCTATACATGACTTACGGCCATTTATTGATTAATTGAATATACTTGAAACATATTTATTAAATATATTTTAATTTTCCTTGTAATTACCTATGATTATAGGAATTAAAACTATAGGAATTTATTTGATTACTAATTGTATCTTATTAAATCAATTAAATGGATAATAGCCGTAAATCATGTCTATACAAAAACTAAAAAATAGCAGGATTTCTTGTTTCCAATAATAAGTTGGTTTAAGGAAAAGGAAATCGTATAAGTTTCACGTATTTAAATAGCCATGGTAAAATTTGTGAGAAATAGGAGCTAGCGATGAACTTTTCTTACTCTCCAACTTCCAATACCATTGTTCCGTTCCCAAAGTCAGGTTATGAATAACGGTTTCTATCAAACTACATATACGCTGCCGGACCCATGCCTCGAAACGCTAAAATAATGGTAGTTTTATCTCGCCAAGTTTAATCTTATTGTACCAGTCTTTGGGCCTATGGTTACGATCTTTCATTATTTAGCTCCAGTTATGACTTATTAGATTCAATGAAAGATCGAAATTGATCGGTCAGAATATTATGGCGAGTCTCTATTGCATATTTTTCAACAGACGCCTGAGTTATTGCCAATTGTAATTTTTGCCATATGCTTGGCTCGCCCTCAATTGGCTGCTTTGAAACCTTATCTATTTCATCAAGAACTTTTTTCAGATATTCGTCTAGCAATTCCAAAGCTTCATCGTCAAAGACATTTTTTATTTTATGAATATACCAGAAAAGAAGGACTGATACAGATAGGGCTCTATTTTTTATTCTTTTTAAAGTTGAATCAGGGATTTTTTCTGTTATACTCTCCGTCAATTCACGGAGATTATTCAAAATTTTCTTTGTCTCATCAGGTATATTAAAATTATCCTTAAAGAATTCCTGCATATCAATGAATCGAGCACGATGGAACTCCTCAGCCTTCATATAGTTCACAGCATTGATGACTACCTGTGATGCAGATTGCTGTCGACCATATCTCGCATTTCGTAAGCCAACTAAGCCAAAATATTTCAAGTTACCAATTCCTTCATCACCGAATAACTCATCTCTCATTCCTCCGACCATAGCATTTAACTTTTCTGCAGCGTTGAGGATCTGTGCTACCTGCAATCGTTGAAACTGCAGATTCAAATCAGTTTCATCATCGATATTTGAGAGATAAACTATCCTCACCTTATAGTTTAGCACCGTTTCTTTGCACTCAGCGAATTTATCAGCGTTGAATCGAGTATTATTTATAGCATCAAATCTGTGGTCCTCTTTGACTTCGTTTGATGATTGGAATATAAATGCATTGTCCCGCTCATCAGTTTTGTTAATACCGAGGAAGGAGAAAATAGCATTTAAACGTTGTCGGCCATCGACACATTGGTAAAGCTGCTCGCCTTCTATAACCATATATATGCTACCTATATCGAAATTCCGAAGGATTGAGTCAATAAGCAGTCTTTTTTGACGAATGGACCAGATTGTCGATTCTCGTTGAAACTCCGGGTATTCGATAATATGATATTCTCTCATTAATTCCTTGATGAACTTTTGTTTGATTTCAGTCTTCATAACTCTCTCCGTAAGTATTCGAAGCAAATTTCCAAAGCTTGCCTGATTTTGTGTGTAGTGATTTATTGCTGTTTAAAAGCATTTGGATCTTTGATTGTACCCAATAGTCAAAGGGGTTTTTTATCTTTTCAACGTAATGCTTTGCTTCGTCTCGATCTACATCGCTAAGGGGCTTATTCCATGATGTCCCGGATAACTCAGTACGACAATTGCGCATAACGTCATCGATTTTATATATTGGTTTTATCGGCAGCATAGGATAGTCACGACATATTCGGTCACTCTCAGATACACTATTAATAACCTCAATTCTCTTTTTACGACCATCTTGTGAATCCAAGACAGTTGTACGGAATAGTAACTGGGCGATATGCCAATCACTTGGGAGTAGGCTAGCACCAACAATTCGTATTACATCCGTTTTTGCCAACAGCTCACGTGCGCGACCCCATATTAGATTGAATGGATATAGAACACCCAATTTTAATCGTCTTGGACCAATCCACGAGGGTATGTGTGAATTGCCAAGCTCTACCCATTTACGTCGTTTGATCGGAACTGACTGGATCCAATCGATTGAACCATGAATTTTAAGGAGAGGAATGGCTCCTTGCCCAAAATTAGACGTTTCGAACGCAAGGTCAGTATCAATTCCTATAGATTCGAATGCCATTTCTATAAAAGGGTCGTAATTGGTTGTGATTATACCCACCAGTGGCTCTGAATTGTCTTCGATACAATGCAAGTCGAGCAAGATCTCAGCCATATTCTCAGAAAGTCCATTCTTTATTAATTTTTTTGTATGCTTTATTAGGACATTAGCAAAAGATGAACTCAGTGCTTGTGACAATTTTATACAAGATTCCTGGCCAGACGACTCGAGAAGATCAATCAATTCCTCAAGATTCGGAACTGTACTTTTATCAGAAAGGATTATAAGTTGATTAATCAAGGGACCAGAGATTGGGTCTTTCGCGAGGTCGTTATCGTTCCGCAAATTCATAACGGTATCTTTGAATAGTACACCCATTACTAGCTCTGATTCATACGCAGATTTGGATGCTGTGGCGTTTGTAAGTCCACTGCCGATAAAGTAAGTAATATTGGAAGTAATTTTCCTTCTGGGTTCTATTTCCGTATCGCTTATAGCTTTTTGAACCATAGCGCCACCTCTGGAAGAACACAATCATAAGGGTAGTTATGTCTACCTCTATGAATAATTGCGAAATTTTGTTTGCCATGATAACTTACAGAGTCAATTAGAACAAGGCCCCAAGATGTGAACATATCATCGATAATTACCGGAAGGTCGATTAAAACATCCTTATAGAATGATCCTTGCACCACGACGACTGCAACTCCACCGTTCTTAATTACACGAGCAATTTCTCCCAGCGAGTCATACAACTTCTTAAAATATCCCACCAATGTCTTATAATAGTAAGTATGACTTGCCTTTGATGGGTGTCTTTGCACTTTGTCTAATATTTTGTTGCATGTCGGTCCCCAGTTTGGAGCCCTATCTAAGGTATCGCTTGGTACTATCGTTGTCCCCAACATCTCAGATCGTAGTTCAATATTTAATTTTGAAGAACTTGAAATCAGTGCAAGCTCAGGTAACGTCGCAACTACATAGTCAATTCTCGTACAATATGGAGGTGAGGTTATACAAGCATCAAATGACGATGTATTGAAAGGCAATGCAGTCGAGCGACCAAGGGCTATACGTACAGAGCCACTATGTCCAACCGGTTCATTTTCAATTAAATCATAAAGTTTTTCCCCGGTATCCTTGAAAGTATTTGCAAATAGCGACCTAGATATGGATATTTTTGATTCATGCTTGATAGCTCTTTTTATCCATGTAGGATTAGTCGTAAAAAATGGTCGGAGTAATTGACGAACAGAACGAAATAGTATAATTGCGACGAATGCGCGAACGGCAGACACATCTGACAAGCTTTGACTTAGTGATTTTAAATAAGGAATTTGGAGTGCTCTGACCACTGTTCTTAGAAAAAATACTGATTTGTCGTCAAACCAGTCTCGTAGAGGGTCATCAGACAATTCGATGTCTTCATAATTAGATTTGATTGATGACAAAGAATGGATAGCATTATTTATTGCATTTCTTACCCGGTCATGTGAAACAAGCCTACTTTTTGCAACAAGCACCATCACTGGATTAATGTCGATACCACTTACGGTGAAATTTCTCCTTTTTGCTGCCAGTGTTACCGTCCCAGAACCATTCCACGGATCAATAACAGAACGGTAACCCCTTACTGTTAAATCCTCTATCACTGTATCCGCGAAATGACGGCTGAACCCTGCATAGAATGGATAAATTTGGTCACGAGGTCTCTCTCTTCTACCACTCTGTTTGGGTGTTGGTATTGTAAATTTTATATTCTCGCTGATTTTATCCATCATTAATCTTTCAGTTCCTCTATTAACTTTGTGCAAATCTCATTATCGATTATCTTATAAAGTCTTTAAGTGCAAATTGGAATAACTATCAGTACCATGAAAGTTTACCATAATTAATTTAAAACTATGTTGAAAAGTAGAAATAACCGAAATAAAGCAGTTAATCGACGGAATTCTTAATATTTGTTAGATTCTACATCTATCTATTGTATAGGTAAAAACTTTAATTACAACTTATATTTAATTAGGTACATGTACCCTAACAATTTTTAATGTATAATTTTGGATACCCAGTTAAATTCATAGACGACATATGATAGAGATTCAAATCTAACTCTAATAATAAAATTTTAAAAATAATTAGAACTGTTAAAATATACTTTTTACCCTCAATTGTACCATAAATTATAAAGAATATCTATTTTATATAACGTACTTCATACATTTTATCGTATTAATGTAGTGAACTCTAAGCCAAATAGCAATTAACCTATACCTAATCTAATTTACAAAACTCTTACTGCAAAAAATATACTACTGAAAATTAATTGAAAAAACCATAACAATTCAATATTTATTTCATTGTTACTTGATTTTGGATAGATTACATTAACATAGAATCCTGGGACCTGAAATAAAACGGGGGCATTAAAAGTGAGTTTTTCAAAAGCATTGGCCGATGGGAAGTTTCTTGTGACGACCGATGTGATACCGCCCAAGGGCGTCGATCTTTCATCATCGCTCGAACGGCTCAGGAGCGCTTCAGGAAAGGTAGACGCGGTAAACGCGGTGGATCTGCCGAGCTCGGCTATGAGGGCCGGGGCTTTGCCTCTTGCGGCTGTTCTGAAAAAACAGGGCTTTGAGCCTATCCTTCAGATGACCTGCCGGGACAGGAACAGGCTTGCCCTGCAGGCTGAACTTCTGGGTGCTTACATGCTGGGGATAACGAACATCCTCGCGTTAACGGGTGACGATATGGAGCTGGGTGACGATCCGGACGCAAAGCCGGTGTTCGATCTGGATTCAACAGGGCTTCTCAAAGCCGCCTGGGCGCTCGAACAGGGCCGTGACCTGGCAGGCAATGCGTTGAAAGGGGCCCCCGCTTTCTGCATGGGGGCTGCGTTTGACCCCGGGAAAAATCCGGCTGAACATGAAATTGAGAGGATCGGGCAAAAAATTGAGGCAGGGGCCAAATTTTTCCAGACCCAGCCGGTGTTCGACGCGGAATCTTTTATTAAATTTATGGCAAAAGTGCCAAAAATCAAGACCCCGGTGCTGGGGGGCATACTGCTTTTAAAGTCCGCGCGAATGGCCCGCTTTATGAATGAGAACGTGCCGGGGGTGGATGTCCCCGAACACCTGGCCCTAAAAATGGAAAAAACGGAACATCCGGCGGAAACATCGATCGAGATCGCGGCCCGGCTTATCAACGAGATAAAAGATTTCTGCGGGGGCATCCACATCATGAACATACACTGGGAAGACAGGGTCCCGATGGTCCTTGAAGCGGCCGGTTTGATATGACATTGGCAGTATCACGCCGTTTATACATCATGTATCAGCAAAACATTTTTTTACAGCCGGCAAACTATACATTTACAGTGAGAGGTAAACTTAAATGACACGAAGGGAAAGAGTATTGGCGGTTCTCGATCACGGAGAGCCCGACAAAATAGCGGTTGACTGCGGTGGGATGCGCTCTACCGGTCTCATGGGGATGACCTACAATGCTTTAAAAAAGCACCTCCATATAGCAGGGGGTGAAACAAAGATTTACGACATGGTCCAGCAGCTTGCGTTGGTCGAGGACTGGTATCTGGAAAAATTCAGGATCGACATCGTTGATCTGGCGCGGGTTTTCGCGGACAACCCCGGGGACTGGAATGACTGGAAGCTCCCTGACGGGACCGACGCAAAAATACCGGCGTGGATGAATATCGAAAAACGCGGGGGCGCCTGGGTGTGCGTGGACAACGACGGCGACGTCCAGGCCGAGATGCCCGAAGGTTCATATTTTTTCGACCAGAAAATATGGCCGCTTATGGGGGCCCGCAGAGATAGCTTTGATGATCTTCCCGAAAAGATAAAAAAAGTAATGTGGGCCCACATGACAGACCCGCTCTGGAAAAATTCCGGCCGGAGTGATTTCTACCGCATGTTGCGGGAGCGGGCAAAAAAGCTGTACGAAGAGACGGATTATTTCATAATGATCGGGTTCGGCGGGCAGTTTTTTGAGATGGGCCAGTTCCTGTACAGGAACGACGAGTTTATGATAAATCTTGTAAGCCACAGCCGGGAAATGGAAAAGATGCTCGACAGGCTCCTCGAGATCCATCTTTCCAACCTCGAGCCCCTGCTCGAAGCCATATCCCCTTATGTACAGCTGATTGTTATGGGTGACGACCTCGGAATGCAGTCAGGCCCGATGATCTCGCCAAAAATGTACAGAGAGCTCATCCTGCCGCGGGAAAAAGAAGTGTATAAAATGGTAAAGGACAAAACCGGCATATACGTTTTTCTCCACACCTGCGGCGCGGTATCCGAATTTATACCCGATTTTATCGAGGCAGGGGTTGACGTTATCAACCCTGTTCAGACAAACGCGCGGGGCATGGAGCCTGAAAAGCTCAAAAAAGAGTTCGGTGGGGACATGGTTTTCTGGGGCGGCGGTGTTGACACGCAGCACACCATGATCAAAGGGAGTGAAAAAACCGTGCGAAGCGAGGTAAAAAGAAACTGTGAGATATTCATGAAAGACGGCGGTTTTGTCTTCGCCCCGGTGCACAACATGCTTTACGGGGTCCCCCCGGAAAACATTGTCGCGATGTATGATGAGTTGAACAGCATAAAATACTGACCGGCCCTTTTAAAGGACGACTCTGTTCCCTCTGAGGCAAACCGCATTCCCGCTGCTGAGTGTAATGACTATTTTCCTGTTGTGAGCGTAAATCCGCGTATAAAGTATTTTTGCAGACTCATCAGGATAACTATCGTTGGTATCGCGGCCATCACCGCACCCGTGATCAAAACAGTGGGCGGGACACCCCCCCGCGCGCCCTGAAGCCTCTCGAGGCCGGCCATGATCGGGCGATATCTTTCCGTCAACACAAGACCGAAAAGCAGGTCGTTCCACGTCCAGATGAACTGAAAAGAGAAGATAACCACAAACGCGGGTATGGACATCGGAAGAAATATTCGCAGATAAGCGCCCCATTTAGAGGCCCCGTCAACCCTTGCGGCATCGAATAACTCACTGGGGAGTGTAAAGGCGTAGTTCCTGTAGACAAAAAGCGCGAAAGGAACACAGATACCAACGTAAACAACTGTGAGCCCAAGCCTGGTGTCAAAAAGGCCTATGGAATTAAGGATCAGATAAAGCGGGATCAAAAACATCTGAAAAGGGAAAATATTTCCTATGAATATCCCTAAAAACCAGGATTGGGCAAAACGCACCTTCAGATGGACCAGCGCGTACCCGCCGATGGACGCAATGAATGCCGAACCTATCCCGGCTGACAGGGCATATATCATGCTGTTCAGCATTTTACCGCCCAGCCGTGACTTTCCCCAGGCTTTCCCGAAATTAAACGCAAGATTAGCTGGAATATTTTTTAATTCAGGCAGTTTCCAGAATCTCATTTCATTGAATTCATCCGGGCTTTTTATTACAATGGTGAGCATTGACACGAGCGGAAACAACCATATAATACTGAGAATGATAAGTAAAAAATATATTCCAATTTTGTAAGGTTCTATCTTCATCATTCCTTCTTTTTCCCTCCTCCCATGGTCACAAGATACCTATAGGATGCCAGGAGGGTTATTACGGACAGCACCACAGCGATAGCGGACCCAAGCCCCATCCTGAACAGCAGAAAAGACTCCCTGTAAAGGGAAATAGCGAGCGTTTCGGAGACGCGTCCAGGCCCTCCCTGTATCACGATCCACGGTATATCGAACATTCTTATCGAGTTGATAACGGCATTGGCCATAACGAGAAGCATTATCGGCCGAAGGAGAGGAAAAATAATACGATAAAATATCTGCACCGCGCTCGCCCCGTCGATCCTGGCTGCCTCAACAGGTTCCTTGGGGATCGTCTCAAGACCGACGAGGAACAGGATCAAATTCAACCCGAAGTACTGCCATGTCCAGATCCCGATCATTATATAGGTGTTGATCCTGGGAATGGTGAGCAGCGGCTGCGCGGTTATACCGATAGCTTCGAGTATCGGGTATAAAGCGCCATGCTGGCTTGACAGCACCCTTCTCCAGAATATTGCTGCTATGGTCGGTGAGAGTGTCGAGGGAATAAAAAAAATTGTCTTAAATATCACCTTCCCCTTTATCCGGGTTAAAAAAGTGGCAATCAGCAGTGGAAAACCGACAGCGAAGACGATGGTACCCAGCACCCAGTACGCTGTGTTTTTCAACGCGTTTAGCAGCTCGGGCGTGGAAAATACTTTAATATAATTCGCAAGCCCCGTCCACTCCGGAGGGCTGATCAAGTTCCAATCCATGAACCCCAGGTAGGTAGTGTAAATGACAGGGACGAGTTCAGCCAGCAATACAAATGCGGCTGCCGGTATAAGGAATAAAAACGAACCACCCCTTTTTATTTTTGTTCTCATCTTTACGACACCGCTTATGCTAAGTTATATGTTACAGCACCGGGTAAACCGGCTGTAGCGGTACACAGGATCAACTGTTGGTGCAACCTCTGAAACTTTATTTGAACCAAAATCCACCTAGCCCAAAGAATCACCAGGGAATTAATTACAAAGTCAAAAACGAGTGTTGACCCCCCGACGGGAGGTCAACACTCGTTTCGTTGATGATCATTAATAGTCTACACCGAAATTTGGCCAGGTTTCTTTTGCCACTTTTTCGATACTTTCAAGAAGCTCCATGTACCTGTCCGGTTCGACCAGCATGGTGTTGAACGCATCGACAGATTGCGTTCTTATCTCAACAGGCGTCGCTTCCCACCACCGGATCAGTTTTCTCGGATAATCATCCAGCATCCCTATCACCTCTGCCAGAATCGGATCATCTTTGGCTATATCCTCCGGTGAAATGTGTACTGTAGGCGCGAAACGTCTCTGCTCCCAGAGTATCTGGGCAGCATGCTCCGTCCCATACCACTTCATCCACTCTACACCGAGATCAGCTTCCGCTGAATTTTTTCCCACGATCAGAGGAGATATTTCAAAAGCGATGGCGTTTTCGCCTTCCGGATTGATAGCCGGCAGTACAAATACCCCGTAATCCTCAACAGGGACAAGACCCTGGTCCTGAAGGATGCCGCCGAACCAGTCGCCGTAAGGGGCAAAGGCAAGCGAGCCTTCTTTGAGCATCCGGGGCTGATCTACTGCATAAGTTGCATCCATCGGTGCGAAATAGCCTTTATCGAGAAGGTCCTTCCATATCTCCATCATCTCCACCACCTTGGGGTCCGTCCAGTGGATCTTTCCGGCCATCAGGTCCAGATAAGCATCGACATTGAGCCGTATGAGTATTTCCATTGGAACGATAAAGGACGTCCAGTTGGATTTACCTACCGTATTTCCTATACCGCTGATGCCGTTTTTCTCGAAAAGCGCAAGCTGGTCCATGAACTCGTCCCAGGTTTCCGGGGGCTCGAGGTCAAACTTATTGTAAACTGCCTTGCTGTAGAACCAGATCCAGTAGGAAGTTACAAACGGGAACGCGTAGGTCACTCCTTCGATCGTAAGGGCTTCCCTGACCCCTACCGGGAAATTGTGCCCGACTTCATCCCACACATCGCTGAGATCCATCAGCAAGTCCGCCTTGACCAGCTCATACGCCGGGTAGCCGAACCACCACTTAAAGACAGCAGGGGCCCTGGACGTGGTAAGATCCACCTTGATCCTTGTCATGTAGACGTTGGTCTCCAGGTCGACCGGGATCGCTAAAACACCCGCGTCTTCACCGGAAGCAATCCCCATATTTGTCCAGAACTCCTGGAATTCAGGGTTGTCATGATACAACGTCATTTCCCTGACTTTCACCTTTTTTTCTTCTTTTACATCTTCCACGGCCTCTTTTTTCCCCGCTTTCTTGTCTGCTTTTTTTTCTTTATCAGCGAAGACGAGACTGGCTGCCAACCCAAAGATTAGAAACAGAGTTAAAAAAATCAGTAAAAATTTTTTCATAAACTCCTCCCTCATATTTATTAAGATACCGGATTATCAAAAACCTCCCGCCAGCAGGAAATCATTGATTAGAACGAAATGAATAATAATACCATTACCACTTTTTTGTATATAAAATTAACCCGCAATTGAAGATTGTATACCTATTTAGCTAATTTTTGCAAGATAAAAAATGAAAAAATAAAAAAAATGTTGTGTTTATGCACATGAGATACTACAATGACATAAGCCCGGATAACACGTAAAGTTTTTAAAGGCTTTATAAAATATTTGAGGACGTTTAAATGACGGCAAGAGAGCGCTTTATCAAGATCGCAACTTTC
>SDBT01018315.1_pt1 | contig 11016 bp, 13 predicted proteins | sample 2277101 | NCBI WGS metagenome assembly SDBT01 (sample SAMN10404973, study PRJNA504765) | marine sediment metagenome | isolation source: marine sediment core GS10_PC15, 103 cmbsf | place: Arctic Ocean: Southern Knipovich Ridge | collected 2010 | reverse complement strand
CTCCAGCGCCTTGCGAACCTCCTTATCGTCGGCGGTCCATTTCTGTTTGATTTTGGCCATGGCGCTAATACCCCAGTGCTGCAAGAATCAACTCGCCACGACTGGGGCGATGGCCGGGGAGGAGTCCTGCTCGCCAGGCGTAGAATTCAGGGCCGCCGCGCCCGAGGAATCGTTCGTTTTTTTTAGAGATTCCTCGATCGCCATGTACTGCGGAACGTCCACCGACGACGCGATTACCCCGTACCAGTTGGTCGAGTCGATGAGTTGCAAGGCATTCACTTCCGCCATACCGACGCGATAGTTGACCGCGAGAATGCGGATGCACTTGGCGAGCACGTCAAACATCTTTTCCAGGTCCACCGCCATAGCCTCGCGGACCTTGCCGGACTCGTCAAAGCAAAACGCCACGTCGTCGACGGAGTCCTCCCACAGCTTGCGATAGCGCCGCGAGACCGGCATCTCGACCGTGCCGTTGGCCTTGCCGATAAGGTCGCGAGGTAGCTCCGTTGTGTCATCGGGTCGGCGAAGAATGGGGATCGTCCAAGCGTTGCCGTCGCCGAGCGTCGGCCCGTAGCCAGCGATCGTCGCCGGCCGCTCCAGGTCCTCCGGCTTCGGGAACTCGCCTTTGTCATAGCCGAGCCAGCAGCCGTCAACGCCGTCCACTTGTTGCCATTCTTGTTGCCGGGGGTAATAGCCCATCGTCCTAGGCGGATTCGCCGCGACGATACACCCGGGGCCGCCATCGGGGCCCTGACGATCGACGTTCGCGACCGTGGCATGATCGGGGCAATTGGTGACGTCCGAAAGAATCTCGGCGAGCCCTCGCGCGGCCAGCAGCGATCGTGAGAAAACGCCACCCGGCGCGAGCTTGTCGCGAGTGAGCCCGGGGAGGTGATAGAGAAATCCAGCCATGGCGGCGTGTTCTATTTCTGTGCAAGGGGTTCTGGTTCTTTCGCGGCCTTTTCTTTCGCTCGCCGCCGATCGTACTCACCGGCGGCGGCGGCTCGCGTGATACCTCGCTTGTGGTGTGTGTCCTCGATCCACTTTCCGCGAGCATCGAGCGTCTTCGGGTCACGGACGCCGGGTTCCGGTTTCTTTTCTGTAGCCACAATAAAACGCCTCGTGAGTTAGGGGTGCGTTGCAGCCGAGGACATCGTGAAGTAAGTAGCGATTTCCGTTAGTGCCCTGGGATAAATTACTAATTGAGACGCAGACGAGTCGTCATCGCCGGTGATTTGAGATACCGTCAACAGACCATTCAGTGCCAACACGGACACGGCGCTCCCCGACCCTGTTGCGTTCGTGCCATCCTGCTGTTTCTTGCGCGCGAACAACTTGACGCCGTTGACTCCGTCGAGTGCGGTCCCATCGAGTCCGTAGGTTCGCATCCACGAGGCGTCGATGCCGTCAATCGTGACGACCGGGCTGATCGACCGCACCGCGAGGAACGTATTCCACGGATCACCGTCCGCACTGGCCTGGATCAACTCGATGCCAAAATCGACTTCCCAGCCGGTGACACCGGTCAACGTCACACCGTTGACTTGAACCGCGCCGAGGGAGTAGGGCTGTTCTCCTTCGTAGGTGCCGTTGATTGCGCCTGTAGTCGGCACGATCGGCTCATTCGACCCGTCGTAGGCGATTGCCAGACGGCACGACGCCTGCGCGAGGCTGCCCTGCGACACGCTCAAACGATCCATGACCCCCATGCTCGCCGCGACGCGAAAGAACTCGTGGCCGGCCGACGCAACGGCGACCCGCGTTCCATACTCCACCACTTTCTGGAATTGGAGGTCAACATTTCCCGCCGACTCATCGTTGCCACTTTCGCCGAATTCATCGATGACGGTTGAAAGCAGGGACGAGTCAAATGTAATTATCGGATTCTGCGAGTGCATGGCCGTCAGCGTGCGGTTGACAACCCCCGCCTGACGCATCAACAGCATTTGCATCGCGGTGTTCGCCGAGGCGTTACTGATCTGGCCGATGAGCGCGCCGCCGATCTTAATGCCCTGCAATAAATGGATGTTGGCGATACTCATTTCAGCCTCTTGCGGTTTTTGACTCGATTGATTCCGCGTTGGACGGCTTTGTCCAGCACGCCGCCCATCTCGTCCGCCTCGCCGGGAATTACCTCAAGGATTTCCGACGCCTTGTCGGGCTGGCTCGTGCTTCTCAATCTCACCATCAGGTAGCTCGGGCCGAACATTGTCAGCACGGCTCGTGTCGGAAATGCTTGCACGAGGCCGAGGCCCATCAGCGACTCCATCAACAGGCCCGTGCGGACGTTGTCCACGACCCCACCGAGGATCGCCTTGCCGCGCTTCGCGTCGGTTAGTTTTCGCTTCCGGTATCGCTTAGTTCGCCTCTGGTGTCCGTATTTGCTCTTTGCTTGCGGCTTGAAATGTCGGGGTAAAATCTTCTCGTGCCAGTACGTTGCTTGCTTGAAGTGCGCGGCCTTCGCGATCGGATTCCACGCTCGTTTCGATACTTGATCGATCAGCTCGGTGTCGATTCGGATGATGATTGTCACGACGAAAACGGAATCTCAAACGTCCACGCCGAGAGCCACACGGGCCCCTTAGCCTGTTGGTCGAGTCCGGGTCTCTCCGGGGGCGTTGTCTGAATCAAGCTCTCCATTCGCAGGTGCTCTTGCGTGTCGGCGATCTCGGCGAGGTGCTTGGCGACGTTGCCGGTCCAGTTGGCGAAGTCGATCAGGCTGTCGCGCGGAACATTGGGGTGCCGATCGTTGTCGACGAATATCAACTCCAGCGTATGAAATGCGTGTTGCCCGCCGTCGATCCGATTCCAACCGTGCCCGTCTTCGGGGTACTGGATCACGACGTAAGGTCGAGCGACAGCCAGAAAACTATCTAGGCCCGTAACGTGGTGAAACGGGATGTGGATTCGCTCTTGCACCTGCGCCGGCGTCGGGTCGCCTCCGATCTGGTCTTGAAAAGCCCCCGCTAATCCGACCATGATCGCTAGCTTCTCAAGCGGCACGGAAAGCGGACTAGTTGCGGCGATGGTCATTGCTGTGTTTGGGCGAGCCCGGTTTGCAGGGTGCCGATGCGGGTGAATGTCGCGGTGAGCATCGTGTCAGTCCGTTCGGGATTGTTACCGTTCCAGACCCACTTTCTTTCGTCAGGGTCGCTACCGTCGGCACGTCGAATTGAATCGCCCCGATACAGACGCGAGATCCCGCCGTAGGTTGCATCCGCAGCGTCCGTCAGCACCGTTACCTGGATCGATTGAACTTCGTCAACTTGGTGCGTCCTGGACTCTAGCGTTTGCCCGTCATCGTTGACGATCGCCGTAATCGTTCGCGCGCCGCCGCCGGCATCCGGGTAAAACGTGATGCTTTCTCCTTGCATGTCGAGCAACGCCGGCGCGCCGCTTTCCGCAAACAGATCGTCAACGATGCTCATGGTTACGACTTCAGGAGTGCAGTGTCAGAATCGTGCAGCGCGACGATGTTCAATGCACTCGTTCCAGTTTTCCACACCTTTGTTACGGCGTGCGGAAATTCTCCGGGGCCGAAATTAGCGAACACAATCCCCGTGCCAAGTCCAGCCATATCAACTTTGACGTCACCGAATGTCCCGACGTAAAGCAAGACTGGCGAGGTGTACTGGGCATCGTCACTGCTGATGTCCACCACCTCGGCGCTGGTTGGCTGGAATGTGATTTCCCGGCCGTCCGGCCCGCGATTGATGACGGGCCGCCCGGGGTATTTTCCGCTCATCGATCAGATCTCCTCGATTGTTCCCACTAGGCCAACGCCACCGATCAAAGCACGCCCGTTAGGAGGTGTCCTGATTCCGCGTGCAGAATTTTAATCTGACGATCGTGGCGAGCACGAATCACGCCGCCGCGGCGCCTCTCTTCGCGGTACTCTTCGATGATGACGCCGGGCTCGGGGTCGGAAGCGCCGGGGATTGGGCCATTTTCCTCGGTCCACATCACGGTTCGTCCGATCGTCGGACTCGCGCTTTCCAGGTCATTGTCTGGATTGATGTGGCAGACCATCGCCATCGTCGTGTCCCATAGGCGGGAGAACGAAGCCGACTGCCCCTTGTCCGCCGTGTTCTTGTAGCCGTTGGCGACGATGATGTTCTCCAGATCGAATAACTCCTTGAGTCCCGAGATGATCCCGACGTTCTTGGGGTCATCTCGCCCGCTGTACTTCAGCAAGTCCTCAATCCGGTCAGCTCGCTTGAGGCTGCGCATCGCGAGCGACGTGACGATCAGCGTGTTCGGCTTTTGGCCCGACGAGGTTTCTACCTTGCCGATTGCGGCATCGATATCGGCAATGGGGTCGGCGCTCGCCTTAACATCCCACTTTGTTCCGATGGTCGTCGTCAACGCCGAGCCCGTCCAGGTAGTCGTGTTGAACACCGCCGTGGCAACGGCATCCTCATAGGACATCAGCACGCGGTTGATTGCGCGCTGAACGTGGATTTGCTCGGCGCGAATTTCGCTGCCGTACATCCTCTGGGTACGGTCGTCGATTACCTCTTCGACGCCGTGGTCCTCCGTTGCGTAGCTGTCCGTGGTCCACTCGAAATCATCACGCTTGTATGTTCCCTTGGGGGCACGAAGCGTTGTCTCGATTGGACCCAAGACCGATTCGACCGTAATTTTGGCGAAGCTGGACGACTGCTCGGCAACCCCAACCGCGGGCAACACGCGAGGGCCGACGAAGTTCTTGCGATTCGCCAACAGGCTGAACTCAGAAAAGCTCATCGAGAGGTCGAAGCGATTGATAACAGTGGATGGTGATCCCATTTCAAGGACTCCTAAACAGATTGGTTTCGTTGTTGACTAAGATCGTTTATAGTGTGAATCTTTAGTTGCGTTGACTCTGAACGCGGACGCGGTCAAGCCGTACGTCGGCGGTCGTGTTGTTTGAAGACTTCTCCACGTAGAACACCGGGCCCAGGCGGCCAGTGTACGCGCTCATGTCGTACGTCGTGCCGGAGTTGACGCGCACGTCATTGATGAAAAACTTCACGTCGGCCTTGTCGGTAAAGTCGATCTTGAACACGTTATAAGCATCATCAACGACGTCGATCCCCGTATCGACCGGTGCAACGTCGATGGTCCCGTCGTCGCTTTCGCATAAGACCGAGAGATCGTTTCCGTTCAAGTGGAACGTCGCTTGCGTCGCCACGGTATCGAATGTGGTCGCGTGCGTCCCGTCCGACATACCGAAATTGATGTCGAGCGACGCATCGTCGCCAATATCGAAGATCGCCAAGCGGCACTCGAAGATGATGTTCTTGTCGATGTCAAACGACTTCGCGACTTGGTAAATGGAGGCCACCGCGGCTTCCGCGGCCGAGTCAAACACGAACTTGATGACGCCGTTCGCTTCGTCCGACTCGATCACACCCAGGCCATCCGTTTCGAGCTTGAGCCAAGGCGAACTGCCCAATGGAAGCGCGGTCGCGTTCGCTGGGTAGTCGAGCAGGAAGTCGTCATCAAACACGATGGGGCCTTGGATCGAGCCGATCGCGTCCACGTCACTCGGCTCGAACTGCGGCAGCACTTCAATTTCACTGCCATCCCCGCTGGCATCATCCAGTGCGTAGCCAACAAAGTTGGCGTTTGAGATGGAGGAAATCTTTCCGCCGGCCGAGCCATACACCTTGGCGTGAAGCGAGATCGCAGCCGAGGCAACGTATCGCTTGGTGCCCGTAATGTTTTGCGTGACAACGGCGGCCGGGTCGTCGGCCGCAAGCACGGCGTTTTCCAGTGTTCCGATTTCTTGATCGGTGGCGTCGCAGGTGACCAGTTTTGCTGCGGACAGCTTGACCCTCAGGTAGCGGTCCATCGCGGCGTTCGCGGTAAATGTGAGTGAACCCGTTTGTACTCGCATGACTTGTCTCCCGGTTTATTGCTTGGTGATTTGGTTGGATTTGTTTACGCCGCGTCGAATTTCCGGTCGATCGTGTCGTGTGAGCCTTGCGGGTTTGTGGCCAGCAAAAACGCCCGATGCAATTCGGGATTCGCCTTCACGACCGCCGCAACGGCCGCCTGTCGATCAGGTGATCCAGCCGCCATCCGCTCGGCAACCTTAGCGCCGAACGACTCGATTGCATCGCCGTGGTCTGTATCGTCGGATGCCTTGACTTTCTTGCCGGTGCCCACCGGGCTTAATCCGCCCTTCGTGGGCTGAGCGGCCTTGGCGTCGGCCGCCTCTTTCTCGGCAGCCGCGATCCGCTCGTTCTGCTGTTCCATCCACGAAGATTGAGCCTGGTCGAGCGTGGCGTTCTTTTCGAGTTGTGCGACGATGAAATCCGACGTGACGCCGGGGATGCACGCTTGTAATTCCTCGCAAGTGGCGGCGGCGCGCGCAACGCGTAAAGGAGTGGTTCCCAGAGTGGCCTCGGACATAGTATCAATCTCCTTAGTAGTTAGAGTGAGAGCGGCGCTGCCATCAGCCTCCGCGTTGCTTTTTACGTTCAACTTCTGGAGGCCGTCGATCGTTTCGTCGAGCGATTGTACGCCGTCGATCAGGCCGAGTGTCTTAGCTTCCGACGCCAGGTGAATTGCCCCGTCCGCCAGCGATCGCACCCTGTCAATCGACATATTGCGGCCGGCGGCGACGCCAGCGACGAAAAACTCGTGCAGCCCGTCGACGCGGGTCTGCATCATGGCGAGTTGGTCATCGGTGATTTCCGTGCCCGCGACGCCCGTGCCCTTGAACTTGCCGGCGCGGACGACGTGGACTTTGATTCCCTTTTCCGCCGCGTGTTCAGACAGGTCGTGGATCACGGCGAACGTGCCGATCGATCCGACCAGCGCCGTTGCGTTGGCGAATACCTTCGTAGCTTGGGACGCTACCCAGAACGCGGCGGATGCGCCGAGATCCTCGATCTGGACGTGCAGCGGTTTCTGCTTGGCCGCCGCCGCCACGTCGTCGGCGAGTGCTTGCGTGCCGCTCACTGTGCCGCCAGGGGAATCAATCACCAACAGAATCGCCTTGATTCTCGGATCACTCGCCGCGTTGCGAATCTGACGACGGGCCGCGATCGTGCTGGTGCTTTCCTCCAGGCTGGAGGTTTGCTTCATCAGCGTGCCGCGGAGCTCGATGATGGCGATCCCTCCGTCCAGCACTAAGACGGAGCCGCGGGCGGCCGCTTTCGGTTCGGCTTTGTCCTGCTGCTGGATGTGTAGTCGCAAGTCAAGTGCGTTGAATCGCTCGACGGCCGCGCGGAACAGCGGCGCGTGTACGGCCCACACGCCGAAGTAGTCGTGAAGGTTCGGCACGCTCTGACTCAGCCCGTCGAAATAGCCGCGAGGATCGCCGATCGTGGCACTGCTACTCATCGCGTGCCCCCTGCGGATTCTGTGCCGGCTCTTGCGTTGCTGAATCGTCGCCCGCGTTGATCGAAACCTGAACGCCTTCGGCGACCGGCAGGCTGAGAACTTCGCGCCAGTGGACGGGCTGATCCTCGGGAAACTGCTTGTTGATTTCCTGCGCCTTTGTCTTCGCCTTGACGATCGCGTTGCCGTTGTCGTCAACGATCTCCGTACTGACTTCCTCCCAATCTCGGCCACGCTTCGCCTGCACGCGACGCTGGCTATTCAGCGCGTTGCGGGTAATGAGCAAATCAGCGGAGGCGTCTTTCAGCGGCTCGATATACTCCCATTCCGGCGCGTTCCAGCGGTGCGCGAACACGTCGATGCTGTCTGATTTCGACGCGGTCTGGAGCCGCTTCAAGTCGGGAACCGTGGCGAGCCACTGCCGGACCTTCCAGCGGTAAACCGGCCGATGAAACCGAAGCCGCAGCCACGTCTGGATCTTTCTCCACCCCTTGCGGGCCTGGTCAATCGCTCCGCGCCATCCGCTGAAATTCGTGTTGCTCGGGTCGAGCAACAGCACGGAGACGGGCAGGTCAAGATTGACCGCGACGAACGTGAGAACGAGCATCGCGTGGGGGAAGAACTCAGGGTTCGGCACGTTCGGAGCGAATCCCTCTAGCTTCTCTCCCGGCAAACCCCAGTATTCCGTTCCCGGCGAGACCTTCATTAGCGTACGAGTCGAGCCGTCCTTCAGTGTCTCTTGCGACTCTGGGCCGTAGCCGGAGGGGATATTGCCCTCAGCCGATTCGTCGAGCGTATGCAGAATCGAAATAATCGACGCGGACTGCGCCTGAACGAGCTTGGCGAACTGGAGATCGTCGTGCATCCCCAGGACGTCTGAAATCGGCGCGAGATGCGACACGCCTCGGGTCTGGGAGATTCGCTTCGGGTTGTAGATGTGGAGGATTTGTCGGTTGCCGTCTTCGTCGCGGACAGGACGCGGAGCCAGATCGCGAAGCAAGATTGCCTGATACAAATCCACGTCGTTCTTCGTGAAGTAGTATTCAAGCCGCCTGCGGTTTTCGTCTAGCAAAACGCCGTGGACTATATTGCGCTTTGTGCGAGTTGGCGATCGGAGGCGGTGCGCCTCGATCATTTCAATCTGTTCTTCCGTCTGCGGCAACACACCCAGTACGTCACCATCGACGATCGTCTGGCGCAGTGCTTTTTGCTCCAAGCCGTGAAAGTCAAGTTCTCCGGCAAGATCGCAACGGTCCGGGTCCTCGGCCCACTGCTTCCATCGGGTCTTCATAAACTTGTCGAGATCGTCGTCGCCTGTTTGCGGGTCGAGCGTGAAGCCCTCTTGCAACACGTTGTCGACGAGCCGATTGACCCCCTGGCCGACTACGAGGTTGTTTTGATCGAAGTCGCGCGACAGCTCCATGATCCGCAGGTAATCGCCGTCGCTGCGGTAGTGCCAGTCACCGCTACGGCCGATACCCGAGACGCTGGATCGACTGCGGCGAAATCGAGACTGACGCGCCGCGTCGTAGTCGGCGCGCAAGGTAGAGAACGTCTCCGCAAGGCTCATTTCGCCGGCGCGGTGAGCTCTTGCATTTGCCACGAAGTCGCTCCGTTAGACGCGGAAATCCGAAAAGTCGTGATGGCGAACTCGATTTGCGCCGCTGGTCGAGGTGGGCTGGGTAGCAAGCCACTTCTGCGCCGCCTTGATGTCTTCGCGAAACATGTTCTGCATTTCGAGCCGCTCGCTGTTCTTCTCGACCACGCTCGGCAGTCGCCGCATCAAGATGCGACACGCCGTGATGAACGTCGCCGCCTTGGCCGGCGAGGCATCTTCCTCGTAGCCCGCGTTGTCGTCGTAGGCTGCTTGGACCGTTGCGAGTGAGTCGGAGCTACTGAGGGTCGCCATACCTTTATGGATGACGTCCGAATCTGGAGAGTCCAGAGCAACGAGAAGAATACGGAGCCGGAAGTTTCGGATCGTCCGTATTGTTAAGATGGGTAGGGGGTTTTTGTGGCGAGAAGCGCCGAGAGAGTGCGATCTATGAACCGCCGTCACATTCCAACGGATCGCCGATCAAATCCCACACGCGATGCGAATCAGCGATCTCCGACACGCCTAGCTGAGCCGAGATGCTCGCCCACTCCGCGTTACGTGAAGCGACTAGCTCGCCGTCAACGAACTTCTGAACGACAACGCGCATCGATTCGCCGGGCGGCTTCCCGTCCTCGAAAAAGTGGCTAAATTGTGCCGACATGGCAAGCTCCTGGTTTCGCTATCATGCCAGAGAATCGCCGAAGGGGCAACTCTCACCCCTCCGCCAATCGCGGCTGTGCGCCGAGGTCGGTCATGCGCTGCAGGATCACGGCACAATACGCCGGCGAAATCTCCAGGCCGTAGCAGCGGCGGCCAAGTTGCTCGGCGGCGACCATGGTTGTTCCGGAGCCGAGGAACGGGTCGTATACGTCGTCGTCCTTGTCGCCGTGATTGCGGATCGGTCGGGCCATGCACTCGACAGGTTTCTGGGTTCCGTGGCCAAGCTTCTCCTCGCCACCTCCGCCGAACGCGTTGTTATTTGCAATCTCCCACATCGTGCTTTGCGTTCTATCGCCGCACCACTTTGAAGTCTTCCCCTTGGGTACGGTGTACCAGCACGGTTCATGCTGCCAGTGATAGTGACCCCGGCTCATGGCAAAGTGCTGCTTGCGCCAAATGATTGACGACCGAATCTCGAAGCCCGCGTCTCGCAAATTCGACCCAACGTCGATTGTGAAATAACTGGCGTGCCAGACGTATGCGACCGGCCCCGGAAACAGCCGGTAAGCGTCGGTCCAGTCGAGCCGGTCGTCGTTGACCACCTTGCCCTTGCTTCGTTCTCCAACACCGAGGTCCGCTCCGTCTCGCCACGCCGGATCGTACTCAACCCCATACGGTGGATCGGTAACCATAATGAACGGAGTCTCCCCGCCCATCACCCGCTCCACCTCCGCCGCTTTCGTCGAGTCGCCCGCGATCAAGCGGTGCTCCATCGGCTTTGCTTCAGCAACATCGAACGTGTGGCCGCATGTGCATCTCATGTCGCTAGCTCCGCAGTCAAGCCCATGTCGGTGAGACGCTGCAATGTCACTGCCGAATAGCCGGGGTCGATCTCGATCATCCGGCACTCGCGGCCGAGTTGTTCGCAGGCCACGGCGGTTGTGCCGCTGCCGGCAAAGGGTTCATATACCAGGCCAGGCCAGGCTCCTAAAATTTCAGACACAAACGCAACGGAAAATACGGCCGGATGTGTAGTCTCAATGCCTCGTGCCATGTGTCGGCTAACGCGAATAACTGAATCACTCACTTTCGTTTTGTTCACTGGGCCGGGTTTGGTGAAAGCGTTGACCTCGCCCTTGCTGTTTCGCATTCCAGTCGGTGCTGTAAATTCTCCCGCTCGCTTGCACTCCTTAGTCTTTCGAGGCTTGACGATCCGTCGATTGAAGTGAAACACAAACTCATGCGACGGCGCAAATCGTCCGTTCCAGTCGCCCGGCAAACCACTGCCCTGATCCCAGACATACCACCCAAACCGCCGCCATCCTTGCTCTCGCATCCACTGAATCCACCCGTCCCAATACGGCACCCACTCGCCGTCCCGACGAATCAGCCCAAGGTTCACCAGCACTTGCCTCCCGACCTTCGCA
>SDBT01018314.1_pt1 | contig 11016 bp, 12 predicted proteins | sample 2277101 | NCBI WGS metagenome assembly SDBT01 (sample SAMN10404973, study PRJNA504765) | marine sediment metagenome | isolation source: marine sediment core GS10_PC15, 103 cmbsf | place: Arctic Ocean: Southern Knipovich Ridge | collected 2010 | reverse complement strand
ATCAGCAAAGAGGAACAGAAAACCGCTGGAAACTGCGTCAATATCCCATAGGAACCGGGCACCACGTTGATCGTGCGCTCAAACAGGTGCTTTTGTAGCGAAACGAAGATGGGGCCACCGTTGGCCACGAGTAGTGCCTTCAGGGCAGTCAGGGTCGTGGTCGTAGCGATGACGCCGTCTTCCTTCCTCTGCGATGCGGTCTGCGCCAGAAGAGCATCTACACAGACCTCAGTCAGCTCCCCTGTCGATGCGCCGCCACCCAGGAACTTGTCGCGGCCTGCCCCCTCGGCATCGTCAAGGCTCTCCACGCCAATAGAGGGCAGGGGGGACGTAAAGTCTGTTCCGCCAGCCGCAATCGCTGCTCCTGCCTCCATGGCCAGAGGGTGTGCCCCGGTGATGTTGGGAGTGTCTCCGCTCCTACCGCTGGTCAGCTCGTGGAGCCCGTATTCGACGATATTCGTTCGGAGGCCCTTGATGATCCCCCGTATCGGATCGGTGCCCGTGAACGCTAGATGGTAGACAGCCATCAGCTACCTCCCTCTGCACCACGAACTGCAGCCTCACCAAATATCGACCTCAAGAAACTCTTTTGGATGATGTCCGAGGCCTGCTTGTTGACACCGGGGAATATCGGCACCGCCGGGATCCCCGGATACCTCCACGATCTCGACCGGCTCTTCGCTGACACCACCCGGAAGGTCAGGTACTGCGAATGGCCTGAGCCACCAGCCCGCACCATGCCTGACTCTTTGCCTGTGCGATGCTGGTGCTGGTACCACTTCCCCTGTCCTGCTGTCTCCGGTGACGGGCCACCTTCGGAGCGGCCATAGCCCGGTCGGTAGGTCGCCTGCGCCACCCAGTCTCCGTGTACGTTCTTGCGTCGGCCCATCCCGATCCTGACCATCCGCTGATCCTGCGGGATGGCCCTGACCTCTCGGTAGGTCTCCACCGACATCGGAGAGATGCCCTCCGCACCCGGAGAACCGTGGCGGAAGGCGATAATGTTGTACGGGTAGCCATCCTGGCTCATGCGGGCCCGAGGACCATTCAGGAGGCCCGGCTTCATATCGAAGGCCCTGATTCCCTTCTCGACAAAGCTGACGAACTTGCCCTCGGCAGAGATGCGGGCCTTGAACGGCCCGACCTGCTCCACCCGGATGGACTGCTGATATCGCCTCTTGAAGCCGGTCTTCGCCGCTGAGGCCTCGATGTCGGCCCTCCAGGTACGGGCTATTCCCTGAGCAGCTCTGCCCACGGCCCGTGAGAAGACGCCCGGAGTGACCCAGTCCCGGAGGACCTGATACGCGGGCATCTCCTTCGTGAAGATGGTAACCGTGACCGGCTCTTGCCGTTTGCCTGTTCGTCCCGGCCCGGCCATTACAAGTCCACCCTCATCTCGCCCTCGATCTTGCCGATGGTACTGGCCTGGTAGCGTCGGAGCGTCAGTTTCTGCGGGAACCGCTTGTTCTCAGCAAAGTTGTGGGTCGGGCCTCGCGCCAACACCCGGAACGTCGGCCTCTCCAGATAGTCCACGGAGTACCGCTTTCCCTGCGCAGGGCCCCCACTGATCCACTGCAGCCGGTTGAACTCCTGGATCTGGTAGTTGACCCCCTCCGTGTAGGTGGCCCCGTCCTCGTCCCGAATCTCGTAGTCGACCGTGCGGACCACATCAAAGGAAGGAAGATAGTCCCACGCCGAAGCACCCCTGGTGATGATGGTCTCTTTGCGGCTCTGGGCGAACAGGAAGGTCACGATGTCGCCCGCACCCACATCGTAGAAGGAGGGGAAGGTACCGACGACATCACCGACCTTGATGTCGTGACCCATCTTTTCCATCCGCTCTCCGTCCTCGTACATCTCGATGGCAACCGTCGCTGGGGGGCAGTAGGTGTAGTCGACCTCGATGACATCATCGACATTCGGGGCAAGGTAGCCTATCTGTGCCGTGTTCAGAGTGATCTCCTGCCGAGAGAAGCTGCTCACAGCGTAGGTCCACGATTGCGTGACGTTTCGGACTCGGCTGACCGCTGTGAGGTCACCCTTGACCCCCTCAGGATTGCTCGTGGTCTGCGTCTCGATCTCCAGCCCGGTAGAAACCCCCACAATCACAGTCCCGTCGCTAACAACTTCCTCTGCCGTTATGCTCTCGTACCGGTCGTACTCGTAGTCGACGATGACCTGCTCATAGTACCGTGGGAACTCCCCATTGGCGTCGGCCACCAGCGTGATCTCAGTATTGGTGAAGCTGTCGACCTCCCAGAACTGGCTGCCACCCTGAACCGGGTGGATGTGCCGCCAGACCTTGTTGACCTTCGCGATGGGGTTCCACCATGGCAGGATGTGCCCGGCCCCGTCATTGCGCTCGGGCAGGTGGACGTCCTCCTGGGGCACCCGGATGCGCCTCTGGTACTCGTACAGCTCCTGCTTCCCACCACAGATCGGGCAGTGCATATCGTGGTGGCGGGTGATCCCCTGCCGAGGACACTTCCGGGCGAGGATGATACGACACCACTGTCCTTGTCGGGCAATGACCTCGTCCATCTTGTCGGGGGAAGCTTCAATCGTGAAGACCGGTACCCCGGCACCCGGTTTTGTGTTCGTCGCCATTAGGCTACCGCCTCCAGCTGCTTCTCTTCAGCGAGCAGTCGGAACGTAAGGCCCCTCTTTTTGCACCACCTACGGGCAGCCCAGAACTTGGCTTCGTTCTTCTTTCGCGCCCCACGCATGTCCATCGTCCACGACGACTTGACCTCTTCTAGAATGCGCCCCTCTACAAGGAAGTCTGGTGTGTAGGAATGCCACCTGCCCTCGAACTTGTACCGGATGCGGATGCCGTGGCTGCGGAGGTAGCGGATGCCCTGCTCATCGAAGAACTTCATCCTGCGAAGCTCCCACGACGAGTCGTACCTCTGGCCCCTGTAGAGGCCATGTTTGAACGGAAACCGCGCGCAGGACAGCTTACCTTCGGATATTAGACGAGCCTTAGTAGCAGACTCCTTCTTCCTAGCCTCGGTGGGATGCCAAGTACCATACCTCTCCAATCTGGTACGCCGATTCCCTGCCACACACTTCAATACCGTCGCGGGATCCTTCATTCCATTTCTATTTCCCAGACCCTTACCCTTGCGCCCACAAGAGATAGCCTTTGCCTGACGTGACGTTTTGCGGTTACGCCGGTAGAGATCTGGAAACCGCTCTTTGATCTTCCCTGACAATGCATTCCTTCGCAGACCGACGCGCTTCCCAATATCTGTGAGGCTGTAGCCTCGAAGGTAGAGTTTGCGTACCAAAGAGTAGTCCACGTTTCGGGTGTTTCCCTTGATAGATCCGTTGTCCCACTGTGCTTGCACAGTTCGTGCAGTAGCCGCAGCGTTCTTTCGAACGCGGGCATCGGTTTTCTTAGTGAGACCTTTGTTCCAGGTTGTTCTCATACGGCCGCCAAAAAAACTCCGGCGTACTTCTGCTTGTTCTGGTCGTAAAATCGTTTCAAATCGTCATACCATTGTTTAATACGAGCGCCGAAAAACGCGCTGGTAGCAGACATTGTCGTAGAGAAACTTTCGCTCAGTCCACTCAGCCCCACTGACGAACTAGCTAACCCCGCCGTCTTACCATCACCGTAGTCGGCCATGAGGTTGATGGCAGCCAGCTTCCCACAGACGCTGAACAGCTCCTGGTGCCGCGCCTTGAGAGCCTTCACGTTGCGGAAGCCCGTTTTGTAGTCGATGAAGAACCCGTCGGGGAACCGGTCACTCCACAGGGCCCGTAGCGTACCCACTCCGTAGGGAGTTGGTGCTGTGAGCATCGGATACGCAGCAAGCGTGGCAAACGCGGGAAAGACCTCGACGCTCCCAGGGATGTGGTTGACCTTCACGTCGTTGGAGAAGTCCATCACGACCTCGCCCAGCGGGTCGAACATCTCGAACTTCGTGACTTCCAACACGGGTCGACGCCGCAGCTTCGTGTACATGAACCTGCGGAAGGTAACTACATCGAAGTCGTAGGGATCCTCCCACATGAAGTCGACGTCCTCTTCTCGGTCTGCAGTCGCCGTGTGCGTTGTGTCGAAGACATCCGTGGCTGTCAGGTCTTCGAGCTGCGTCGGGGCCACATTTTGCCTGCCGATCAGCACAGCCGTGTACCCGTCGGTGGAGACCGTCGTGGCCGCGTTGATGTCCCTGACCAGGTGCCACATCGAAGCGACATCTTCGAGAGTGATGCTCAGGTTGTCCCCGGTCTCGCCCGTGATCGTCGTCGACAAGATCCCATTGGCTATGGTGACTGTAGCTGCCGACCCGGTGCCCCCCGCTGAGCTGTACTTGATGGAGAGGGCGCTGAGCGCGGTCAGGTCGTCTCGGGTCTGGCCCTGCACAGGCCTCGACTTGAACTCTGTGGGGTAGAACCAGTAGTCGAGATCCCTCTGGACCCAACCGATAGCGTTGTCGATGTACCACTGCAGAGTTTCGTTGGTGATCGTCTGGCCATCAGGAGAGATCAGGGGAAGGCCCATAGCGTAGACGTAGCGAAGCTCGTCCGGGGTCACCACAGCTCCCCAACGGTCATTGGCCTTCAGGTCGGGGTTGTTAAAAGCAAATCCTTTACGAGTCTCAGCTGGCATTGGATTTCTCCAACGAAGACAGCAGGTACTCCCTAGCTGACTTCAGTATCTCGGGGTCATCATTGAGCATGCCGATGCCCGCGTTGCACTTCAGACATAGGAGACCGCGAACTTCTCCTGTATCGTGGTCGTGGTCTATGTAGGGCTTGTCGAGAACGTCACCGCAGATAGCGCAAAGTCCACCCTGACCCTCTAGGATAGCAAAGAAGTCTTCAGCTGTGAGCCCATACTTTTTCAGCTTGTACCTATTGCGCATCATCCTCATATTCTCAGGGTGGCCCTCTCTCCAACGCCGTGTAGCTGCTTCAACTTCCTCAGGGTTCTTCTCTCTATGAAGACGAGACGCCTCTATGCAGCGTTCCGGATGTAGTTCGTAGTACTTCTTCGCACGCTTACGAGCCTTCTCCGGGTTACCCTTACCGTACTCCCTACTACGCTCTTGCTCCTTCTCAATATTGTCCTGGTATCGAGCGCGTCCACGGGCATTGATATCGTTACGATTTTTCTCACGATACCTTCGATCCCACTCCGCCCTGTTCCTCGTCTCAGCTGGCATCTACGCGACCCCCAACAGCCAGCTACTATCGATACTCAGGATCCGTTTCATTTCAATCGCCCCCAGACTACGTCCGCCCATTGCAGTATCGTGCCGCCGAATGTCGGAGGCTTCCCAGAATGCTCGTAGCCCTGAGCCCATACCGTGCTGACCGCGTTCTTGAAAATCCACTGCTTCACACCGTCTGGCCGCATCATCGGCAGCCCGAACTCCGCTGTCATCTTCACATCGTACTCGGCCGCCTCTTGATGCGGTGGACCCACCGCCGGTATTGTTGGCCTCACGTTGGCGATTAGCCGCGCAACGACCTCTGCCTTTTCTAGCTGCGCTACGATCTCAGCCACTCGATCCTCCTACCAATAGTTGACGTTCAGCGTCTGCGCGCCCACACCGGACGCCGCCTCGGTATACCCCACCACGATCTCGTCAACGGAGGGTTGCTGCAACCCATCTGACGAGAGGTACGCGACTACCGCAGTGATCCCGGCTGACAGCGTCCCGATGTTCGTGTTGATATCGGTCGAGCTGGACGCCTGCGCGTAGGTGCCGTCACTTGTGGCCCATGCGGCGCCCGTCCAGTACCTCTCCATACCGTCGACCTTGATGGTGTACCTGATCGTGCCACCGTCCAACGTTTCCGTCGCAGCGAAAGCGGAGTAGGCTAACGCGTCGAATGTGACGCACGTCTCTATGGTCGGCGCAGCGGAGTCGTAGATGTCGAGCCGCGCCGTCGGTGCCGTGAAGTTGCTCGTGTGCAAAACCACGTCGTCGATGCGGGGCTCGTCGTAGGACATGTCGACGCCGAGCGATCCGTACCCGGCCAGATACCATCGGTACGTCGCCGAACTCCTGTCGCACGTTCCCGTCCCGCTGTACGTCGATCCGATCTGCGTCCCGTTGACAAAAAATCTCTGTGCGCCGCCCGTGAAGTCGAAATCCAGCTCGATGTGATCGAACACTCCCGCTGTATGGGTCCAGTTTACGACGACGTTCGCGTCGACCAATACATTTCCAGCGTCGTCCGAAATATAGGTTATGAGGTTGCCGTTCGTGGCGTGGGAGAGGTAAATCAAGTTGTCCGTGCCTGACTCCAGATTCCGAAACAGCAAGATATTCTGCCCTACGCCCGGGTCTCCGCTGTACCCCCCCCTCCATTGCGTTGCGATTGTCGCGATCTGATTGTGCGCGAAGTTGTTGGCAGCGTCATACAAGGCTTGTGCATCGTTGCCACCGATCGGATTGTTGTCCTCTGCGTCAAGGCGGCCGTCGAACTTGCCGCCCGAGTCCTGCTCAACACGGGCTGACGAACTCGGAGCGAGGGCGCCGCCGTCGCGGGAGTAGTCCGCATTGATGTTCGCCGCGAACCGGCAGAACCACGACACACTCGCCGCGATGACCTTCTTCATAATCCCCGCGCCGCCCGTGACCTCTATCCCCGCGCCGTGGGCATACTCGGCCGGCGTGCCAAAGTCGTAGACCTGCTCGTCCGAAAACCCCTCTTGGTTCCAATCACTATGATTGGTCTCGTCGGTGTCGAAAATCTGGATGTTGGCAATGGTGCCCACGGTGGGAGCAGCGAGGGCGGCCCCTAAGAACCCGTTGGCCACGTAGTTCGTACCGCCAGCGTTCGGCATCACGGTGATCGCGTCATTGTCCGCCGAGACAAGCACCCCTTCCCAATATATCCGCTGAGTGTCACCCGATCCGTCGATCCCATCCTTGTTCCACACCACGGCGATGTGGTAGTCGGTGCCAGCAGTGCCGTCCATGTCCGGGATGGTGTGCCCGTAGGCATGATACCCGCCCTGCTGTACGCCCCCGGAGTAGATTTGCCAGTTGAACCCCGTCTGCGTACTGTGGTTCGGCGTAAATCGGTGTATATTGTTAGCGTCCTTGTAGTACGCGAACATCGACGACCAGAAGGCGGGGGGCGACTGCTGCCCACCGTTGATGATGTTCCATCCGTCTGTCCTGATGGTGAGCCGGATGCACCCCTTCAAGCCTCGGTACGCCGCGTTGTCCGGGAACGAAATGGCCTCTCCGGTCGCATCGGCGTGCGCCCCGTTACCCCAGCGACACGCCTCGTAGGTCACGCCGCCAACCTCCGTACCATTGTTCCCGATCTCTGAGGCGGCAACCGCAGCCGCATCGCGAAGGGTGTTGTGCAGGACGCAATTGCTTTTGCTCGCCATTACGCTGGCTCCCTGTAGACGTACGTCTCCAGCGGCGCCGAAGTAAAGACGTGGATTGGCGAGGCGGGCGCGTCTCTCAAATAGTTGCAGAGCGTGTCGCCGTCCAGCCGCGCCGCCCGGAGCGACATGGTGGCGCGGTTGACGCTCGGGGCGCCGGAACTCTGCCGACCCGTGCCCTTGCCGAGTATCACGATCTCCTCGACGCCTCTGAGGTCGAGTGCGGTCATCGGCACGCCCTCGTAGACCCGCACCACTCGCCCGGGCTCCATCTTCTCTGTGTACGCTCGCTCGCAATCCGTTGTGATATCGCCCTCCCTCGCGTCGAAGATAACCCTGATGGCCTTCTCCTCTTCGTCGGAGTAGATGGGCGGCTGATCGCCGACAGACACCAGGCGCAGCACCTCCCCCTTCGTGGGCCTGATAATCAAGTCTTTCCCCTCCGGGGCTTCCGCTTTCACGATGCAGACGCCCTGCTCCCCGGACCCCTCCAGTATCTTTGCCTCGTCCGTCTCAACAATACTCCCCGTCCACGGGCGGAGCACTGCTGGCGTTGCCGTTACTATCTCAGCCACGTTCTACTCCTACGCGTCGTACATCCTGTACTTGATGTTGATGGCCACGTCGTTGCTAGACGTCACGAGTAGCTTCTTCCCCGGTGTTGCAGCCGTCGGCATTCGATCTGGGAACTCGGGTGGATAGTTGACAACCGTCCCACCGTTCGTGCGGAAGTCCCACTTCTCAATGACCCCTCCGTCCTCTTCGGTCAGCGTCAAGACCGTTGCGCCCCCGACCGACGGATGGAGGGCAACGATGCGCCAACGCTGTCCATTGGTCGGAGCGCCCGCTCCGATATCTACATCTGCAGGAGCGCCACCACCAGACGCCTTTACATACACAGCAGAAACCCAAGCCGCGTCGCTCACCGGCGGCGGTGACGATCCCGCGACCGTCTCTGTCGCAGTCTTCACGTCGGCCAGGGTAGCCTCGCTCGCCAGGCTGTTCGACATGACGTGCCCAGCGTTATTGGCACCATCTGCCTCTACGTCCATCTGGCGGTTGCTGTTCCGGTCTTTTATCGTCACCGACCCGAGGTTGATCGGTCCACTGACCTCCGTCGTCGGGGCCTGCCGCAGGTTTGCCTCCAAAGAGTGAAGGACGGTAACGGCGTCGACGACGATCCCGGTGAGCGTGTTCCCGGCGGCGCCCATCACGACGCCGACCTCAAGATACGTTATCGCGGACGACACAATGCCGGTTCCGGTGATCGGGTCTTCCCGCTGCGCGATGTTGAGCGCGAGCACGTTCCACGACGCCACGAGGTCCGCCGCCTCCCACCTGTATTCCGTGTAGTTCGACAGGTCGGTCCCGATCCGCACGAAGACGTGGTCGACCTGCGCGATGCTGGTCAGCTTGATTACCGGCTGTATCAGGTGACCGGACACGTGAGTCCTTAAGTCCACCGACGTGATCGTTTTGATGATCGACCCTAGGACCTCTGACGTTCCGCTCTTGTCGAACGTGAGCGCCTTCGACCCACTGAAGTTGTCGTCGCTCGTCGCGAGACCAGAGACATCTGTCGAGCCAGCCCAACCGGTAGTGGCGTCGAACGTATCAAGACTATGGGAGTCTGTGTCGATGATTACATCGTCAGCATCCGTAGGGGGTGTAATCGACATCGAGTCGGCCTTCGTGTTCTGGCCAATGGCGGACGGAAGCTTCGCGGACTGCAACCCAAGCGTAGTCTCCGTTGCAAAGTCAATTGCGTTTGCCGTGATGGCAACATCGACTGCGCTCTGATCACTGGCAATGGAGACAGGAAGACCTGCCACCATGAGCGCCTGTCCAATAGCAAGTGCTGACCCACCGACCTCGACCAGGTTGACGTCGCCTGTGCCTGACGGGACCAACGCTCCAATCTTTGTCCCGTCGGCGTTTACGACCGCGATGGCGTTGGGAACATTGGCTACGCCAGGGCCCCAGTCAACGTACCACGCGATCAGGTTGAGCATTTCGGCAGTGTTTGCCTCTGCTGAGAAATCGCTTTTGTTTGCCATCGTACTCTCCCTACATCACATGGACGTGATAGAAATGCAGTTCGTTGACGGTCACGCTTCCGTTGACTATCGAGAAGCCTGCGTCGAGCCTGAGACCGGGATGTACCCAGTCAGTTGTGTCGTTCACTGTGGTGATGATCGTATTCCCTGCCGCGTCCTTGATCGTCGATCCTGAGCCCTCGATCCGGGTAAGGAAGTAGACCTTGTTGGCGTCGGCCTCGACGAGGGTAGCTGCCGCAGCTATCTCCACGACCTGACCGTTTACGTTGGCGGCGTGTCTCGTTGCGCCGTAACCGATGGCGGGCTTGCCCATGACAATCCTCCTATAGTATGGTGAAGGCCCTGACGGGCTTGGTGAGTGGTGCTGCCATCAAGTGCCTCCTCCCTGGCAGCTGCAGTATTCCGCAGCTACTTGTGCATCAGCATCTTCATGGTACGGAGGGCGTTGGCGAAGTCGTGCGCCTCGCTCCCTGCGAACTTGACGATCATGTCCGTAGCTTTGCCTTCCGTATCCTTGAACACGAACCGGAACTTCTTTCGGTCCCGGTCACTGCGCGAGGCCTCAACAACCTCGAACCCTCTCAGCTTGAGCCATGCAGCAATATCGAGGTCGCTCGTTGCAAAGGAACCGTTGGTGTCGCCCATGGCTCAAACCTCCTTATGAAGACGTAGCGGGACCCGGAGATCCGTCCGGGCCCCGAACCGAACTCTACTTACGCTGTCCGGACAGCGATGATAGTAACCACGCCCTTGTCCGTCGTTGCGTTCTTGTCCGCAACGAGAGACCCACCAGCTGCAATGCTGGCCTTGGCGTCGTCGATGGTTCCTGCGCGAACCATGACTTTGTCGGTCGCCATGACCATGACGTCGGTGATGGCGGTTGTCCCGTCAGTCACCGTACACGTCCCACCCCCATTTGACCCGATGCATTCAACGATCACATCGAGTACCTTGAAGGCATAGGGAGCATCAGCAGTGAAGATCGCGATTGGGTCGGATCCCGCTGAGATGTCCTTCTTGATCACGACTATGGTGCCGATCTCCGGTATCCCCTGTTGCGGACCACCGAAAGCCTGCATGTCCTGGGCGCAGAGGGACCCATCAATGAAGGATACGCCCGAGAGCGTTCCTTCTTTGATCAGGCCCCCGCCCTCGAAGATCTCTCTACCGGTTGTTGGTGACATGTTCTCTTCCTCCCAAGCCTAGACCGGAACCGCGCTTACGACGTGCGAACGGCAAGGACGGTGACCTGACCCAAGTCCCCTGCAGCGTTCTTGGTCGCAACGAGGGATCCCCCTGCCGCGATGGTCGCGTAGGCATCGTCGATGGTGCCCGCACGGGTGATGACGTTGTCCACGTTGGCCATGGCAACGGCATCGGTGATGTCGTTGGTTCCGTCGGTCAGCTTGACCGTTCCGCTTGCGTTCCCTGCCGCGAGAACCTGGACGACCATGTCCAAGATCTTGAAGGCATAGGGAGCGTTGGCATCGAGGATGGTGACTGAACCCGCTGCCGCACTGACATCTTTGATGATGACAATGAGAGTACCGATCTCCGGCGTACCCTGCTGCGGGCCTCCGAAGGCCTGCATGTCCT
>SDBT01018313.1_pt1 | contig 11016 bp, 7 predicted proteins | sample 2277101 | NCBI WGS metagenome assembly SDBT01 (sample SAMN10404973, study PRJNA504765) | marine sediment metagenome | isolation source: marine sediment core GS10_PC15, 103 cmbsf | place: Arctic Ocean: Southern Knipovich Ridge | collected 2010 | reverse complement strand
GCGCAGAAGAAGAAAAATTTCCCGGACAGTGAATTTTTTTCCATACATTAGAATCCCTATCCTGAATATTCTCGCAGCAATAAAAACCATTCCAATAATTGAAACAATTAAAATCGCGCTGGTAATATATATTTCGGTTGAAGGGGGAATGCCATATTGAGCAATCTTCAATATCATAAAATAGGGTGTTAACAAGGGAATATAACTCAAGAATGTTATGATGCCCGAATCCGGTTCTTTAAGAAAAAGAAATACCAGAAGTACAGGTAGAACTGCAATCGCTCTTAGGATAATATTTACCTGTTGTGCTTCCTGTTCGGAGGAGAATATGGCACCAATAGCAACAAAAATAGCCGCATATAGAAGATAACCAAGAGAAAAATAATGCAGAAAGTAAAGAGCATTTTCTGCATTCAGATAAGAAATTTGCCCGGCTTGAAAAAGATTAAAAAAGACAAAAATCGATGTAATACTGAGCCAAATTAAAACCTGCATCAAACCCAGAAAACCCAATCCAAAAATTTTACCGGCCATAATCTGGCGACTGCTGGCATAACTGAGTAAAATCTCGATCACCCGATTTGTTTTTTCCTGCAGCACGCTACTAAATAAAAATCCTCCGGATGTAAAAATGGCCATAAACAAAAGTACGACGCCAATAACCGCACCATAAAATTCTATGTAAAAATCCCACTCGGCAGATCCTCCTGTCCGAAGTTGGTATCTGGTCAATTTAACCGGTTTTAGCCATTGGGATATTTGCAATGTATTGACACTGGCTTCCTGTAATCTTGATTGTATGATAACTTCGTTGATAATTTTTTGCATCCGCTCCGAGTCGAGCAGCTCTCCTGGTTTAAGCGAATGATATTCAATGCTGCTTGCCCGGTATACCATTTTGGGAATCACCAGATAGGCATTTAAAATATTTTGAATTAACAACGAATCTGCAGCCACACGGGCTTCTTTATTATAAATGGAATCGAGATGGGTTTTATAATATTCGAAATCGAGTTGAACAAGATCTTTAAATTCACGTGTCCTGATCAATTCATTATAAGATTTCTGAAGCAAATATTGTTTATTCTGAATTGTCCTGCTTCTATAGTATTTTTCACGTAATGTCTTCAAATCATCATAAGCAACTTCAATAGAATCCAATTGTCGGGTAGTGGTTATGAAATCATTGTAAGCTTCTTTATACAGGAGAGAATTTTCAACGGAAATTGGCAAAATTATATATTCCGGCGATCCCGAATCAAGTTTGTAGTTCTGATTAAGATGATTCTGAAGCTTTTCCAAAAGATCGTTATCATCATTATTGATCAATCCGATAAGTTTGGTTGAAACGGTATCTCCATAAGTTATCAAATAGACAGGTAAAGTGATTAAAAGAGAAAAAAGAATAGGCAGAATGAAGGTTGAAAACAAAAACGACCTTGTTTTAAACCGGCTGGAAAATTCCCACCGTGCTATGTAAAATATGTTTCTCATGATTTTTTACTACTTTTTCCGGTACCGTTCTGAACCAGTTTTATAAAAATCTCATTTAAAGAGGGCTCCATTTCAATAAACTTTTTTACCGAAATCTTTTGAAAAATTGTTTGGATAACTTTGTCTTTTGTTATGTCTTTGCCGTTGATTGCGAATTTACAACTTTGATTATGCTCTTCTATAATCTTGATATCTTTTATATCTCTTATTGCCGCAATATTATCCTCCGATTCCAGATAAAAAGCATTTTCTTTAAAACGGGATTTTATCTCTTCCAGAGTACCTTCCAGTATCGTCCGTCCCTGGTTAAGAAGTAAAATATGATCAGCCATGATTTCCACTTCTGACATCTGATGGGTTGATAAAATGATAATTTTACCCTCATTTTTATTTTCATAAACGATGTCCCGCAAAACCATCTGGTTCACCGGATCAAGGCCGGCAAAAGGCTCATCAAGAATCAGGATATCAGGATCATGTAACATGGCGACAATGAACTGGATCTTCTGTTGCATTCCTTTTGAGAGTTCGCAAACTTTTTTTTGCGTATAATCAACAAGTCCTAATTTGTCCAGAAAGCGAATCGCTTCAATTTCTGCACGATGATGAGACAATCTGTTTAACATCCCCACATAAACCAGCAAATCCAGGACTTTCGCCCGTTGATATAGACCACGCTCTTCCGGTAAGTAGCCAAAAAGATTTCTTCGTAATTTTGACCGTGGCTCTTTTTTGTATAAAATCTCCCCTTCATCCGGTTTAAGGATATGCATGAGCAACCGCATGGTGGTTGTCTTTCCAGCACCATTTGGACCCAAAAGGGCAAAAACCTCCCCCGGAAGCACTTTAAATGATACCTCATCCAGTGCCTGGGTATTATAAAATGATTTTGAGAGATTTAGAACTTCTAACATTTATTCTATTTTTCTTTGAACAGTCTAATATTTGATTTCTGTCATTTATGTTAGTCTTATTATCGGTATCAGGAGATTGTAGTTTAATGATTTTGGCAGAGATTATATATCTTTATCTACGATGACAATTCCACGTTCGTTAAAAGCAAGGATATTTATGTTAAAATCTTCAAATTTTGTGGTAGGTATTTGCAGACAAAAAGAAATTTTATCGGTATATTCAGTTTTACCGATTATACCATTGTGTTTATTGACCAGATCCAGAAGAAGGCTCATGTTTTCGTAGGTCGTTTCCACCGTTACGGTGATATACCGTATTTTAACCTCGGTTTTGGTTTTGTTCAGTACATCGAGGGAAGCATCTCTATAGGCACGAATCAATCCACCGGTTCCTAATTTTGTTCCCCCAAAATAGCGGGTGACTATGACAATGATTTGTAAGAGATCCTTATTTTCCAAAATCTTATAAATGGGCAAACCTGCGGTACCGGAAGGTTCACCGTCATCAGAATAACGAAATTCGTCTGCTGAAATTCTGTAGGCAAAACAGTTATGTGTTGCATCGTGATATTTTCTTTTGATGTTTGAGTAAACAGATTCTGCCTGGTGTTTGTTTAATACATGAAATACATGAGCAATAAATTTAGAATCATTCACCTTTATTTCAGATGACACAGGTTGAGAGGAGACGGTTAAATATTCATCTGCATTTTTATCAGTCATGAATCAATACCTAATACTATAATTATAAAAAAAATATAAATATTATTATCTGTACTGTCAAGAAGTTGCCAATTAAGTACCTTAATGTAAATAACAAATAATCCGCCTACTGGTGTTATTATTTGGTGTTTGATTTTTGGAATTTGATCTTTAGATCAGTTCCATCAAAAACTGCATAGCTGAAAGAATCCAACCAGTCTCCCAGATTGATATATTTCTTTCCATTTTCTTCATGTTCATAAGGGTTGTGTCGGTGTCCCATTATAACATAATCGTATCCTTCCTCAAAACGTTTTCGGGCAAAATCAATGTAGTCACTATGGTCCTTTAAGTCAATCCGGTTTGTGTATTGGCGACTTGAACCGGAAGCAAACCGGGCAAATGGAATTCCCAAATCAGGATGTATCCATCGATACAATTTAATGCTTACCGGATTTCTCAGTATTTTTTTTAGCAAACGATAACCGCTATCCTTTTTTGCAACACCATCCCCGTGATAAAGAAAAAAACGTTTACCTTCAATCTCTCCGGTCCATTCATCGTTAAGAGTCTGTATGCCCAGCTCCCGATCAAAAAAACTACCAAGCCAAAAGTCGTGATTCCCGGCAAGGTAGGTAATCTTAATGTTTTTCTCTCGCATCCTGGCCAATTGATGAATGGTTTCAAAGTGTTTTTTGGGGATGACATATTTATATTCAAACCAGAAATCAAAGAGGTCGCCGACAAAAAATATGGAAGAAGCAGATTTTTCGATTTCACGGAGAAATTTCACGAACTGTTTGACGCGTACTTTTTCGAGGTGTTCCGGTTGCTCACCGAGATGAACATCGGATATAAAATAGGTCAGTCCCATATAAGAATCACAAATATGATTTCAGGTTTTTGATTAAGCTATATATAATCATCAGAAAATGCAAACAGGGGAATCTTCATATAAACCGCAAAGACGCTAAGAACTAACCCTCCCCTTTTAATCCCCCTCCCTAATCATATTAGGGAGGGGGAAAGAGGGGGTGGGTTAAATCTTTGTGGTTAAAGATATAAATAGAAAATTTGAACAATCAAGATAATAATATGTTTAAAATTTTATTGGCTGGCCTGTAAATGAGATAAATTCTAAGTGGAATACTCGATCGGAATCTTTCGTTTGCTAATATATAACACACTAGAAAATGTGGGCAGGTAAAGACGCAATTAATCGCGTCTCTACAAAACGTTTAACAATCATGTATCGTTATACATATTACACAAAATGGTTTAAAGAAGCGGAAAATCTCAAAAAGGATTTTGATAAGTTATTTGACATTTTTCGTAATCTTTTGCTCCAGACAAATGGTGATGTAAATGAAGCCATGCATTGGCTGACGATGTTGAACAATCGTCATCACTTTACCGATGCCATGGATAAATTCATCGAAAAACTAAAAGAAGAAGGATTGATATCTGAACAGGATAGCGTGTATATCTTGACGGGTAAAGGAAATCAAACGATCCGTAAAGCTTCTTTTAATGAAATATTTTCGAATTTGCGAAAGAGAGGGCTGGGACAACATGATATACCCTATGCCGGAAAAGGAATAGAAAATCTGCCCGAAACACGGCCATTTACATTTGGAGATTCGGTTGATAAGATTGAGGCGACCAGAAGTATCAGTAATGCCATCCGTCGTGGGGGGATAGATAATTTAACCTTAAATGAAGATGATCTGGAAGTTTATGAGACGGAACATCTGGCATCATGCGCAACAGTACTGCTCATAGATATTAGCCACAGCATGGTATTGTATGGTGAAGACCGGATAACCCCAGCAAAAAACGTAGCCCTGGCTCTCTCAGAATTTATCATGCAGCAATATTCAAAAGATAGTTTTCATGTTGTGTCTTTTGGTGATGAGGCCAGTGAAATTAAAGTTGGAGATTTACCTTATCTGTCCGTTGGGCCTTATCATACAAATACCAAAGCTGCACTCCAACTGGCCCGGCAAATTCTTAATAAAAAGAAACACGAGAACAAACAAATTTTTATGATAACCGATGGGAAACCATCTTGTATTTGGGAGGGATTGAAGTTATATAAGAATCCGTTTGGTCTGGATCGCAAAATTGTAAATCAGACCCTGCGGGAAGCTGTTCAATGCCGAAAAGAAAAAATTGAAATTACTACTTTTATGGTTTCCGCCGATCCATATCTCCAGGGTTTTGTTAGGGAGTTAGCCGAGGCGAATAAGGGAAGAGCATATTTTACAAGTCTGAAAAACCTTGGTGAATATATTTTTGTTGACTTTGTTAAGAATCGTAAGAAAAGATTACGCTAGAAAGAGGCAAAATGGTTGATATAGATAAATTAAAAACAATAAAAGACCTAAAAGCGAGCGGCTACAAAATCCGCAGTGTCAAAGATGAATTGCGGGAAAATCTCCTAAGCCGGTTAGATAAAAATGAGGAGATTTTTACGGGAATTATTGGCTATGACGAAACAATTGTGCCGGAATTACAAAATGCGATTTTATCAAAGCATGATTTCATTCTCCTCGGTCTGCGCGGTCAGGCCAAAACCCGAATATTAAGAAGCCTGGTAAATCTTCTGGATGAATATATCCCGATAATCAAAGGGAGTGAAATTAATGATCACCCTTTTCATCCAATATCCAAATCTAGCCGGGAAATTCTCGATGCAGAAGGGGAACAAACACCAATTGAGTGGATATCACGGTCTCAACGGTACAATGAAAAACTGGCCACTCCGGATGTTTCCATTGCCGATTTATTTGGTGATATAGACCCGATCAAAGCAGCAACAAAACGCCTGCATTATGCTGATGAAGGGGCATTACATTTTGGTATTATTCCAAGGACTAACCGGGGAATTTTTGTCATTAATGAACTGCCCGATTTGCAACCTCGTATCCAGGTGGGTTTATTAAATATACTGGAAGAAAGGGATCTGCAAATAAGGGGATATCCCTTACGAATTCCACTGGATATTCTTATTGCCTTTTCTGCAAATCCTGAGGATTATACAAATCGTGGTAATATCATTACTCCTTTAAAAGATCGGATTGAATCGCAAATAATTACGCATTATCCGCTAACAATAGAAGATGGAATAAAAATTACGACTCAGGAAGCCTGGCAAGATCGGGATAAATTTTCCGGTGAACAAATTCCGCATTATTTTAGAGAGATCATTGAATATATTGCGAAGGAAGCCAGAGAAAATGAATTGATCGATCAAAAATCAGGGATCAGTGCCCGATTACCGATTTCATGTCTTGAATTGATGATTAGTAATGCTGAGCGCAGGGCGAACAGGTTTAATGATAAAAGCTATGTTCTACGCATTGCCGATCTTCAGGCTGTTATTCCGGCTATTACTGGAAAAATTGAACTGGTTTATGAAGGAGAACAGGAAGGTGTAACCAACGTTGCCAAGATTCTTGTAGGAAAAGCGGTGAAAAAGGTTTTTGATAAATACTTTCCTCTTCCTGATGCAAAAAGAAAAAAACAGGATGTTTTACAGGATACTGATTTGGAAAAAATTCTTAACTGGTTTACCAATAACAATCTTGCCAGTGTAGATAGTATGGGAAATAATAAGAATTATATTGAGTCACTTTCTAAACTGGAAGCGGTAAAATCTTTTGTGAAAAAATATTTCCCCGCAGATGAGCTAAAAGATGAGCTCGTGCTGGCAGTGGCGAAGGAATTTGTTTTGGAAGGACTATATCAGAGTTCCTATTTAAGTAAATTCGAGGCAAACGAGCGGGTAACTTATAAAGATCTTGTCGAGACAATTTTTAATTCACTTCCGGATGATGAAGAGCAGGATGTGGATTATATCTAACATCCAGCTACGAACACCCCATAGAGTTTCCACAATTTAAACAGCGGTAGCAGGTACCATTGCGCACGGTAATATGACCGCATAAATCGCACGGTGGCGCATCACTATCAAGATTGGATAAAAAATCGTCCACCCGGGTGTGATCGTTGTTTTGAATTCTATCCATCACTGTTTTTTCCTCGATAGCTTTGGAAACGTCATAGGCTGTATCATCAACTTCAGTCGGCGGAACCTGAAGCAAATCCGTGCGACCCAGATAATCTGCAGCCAGAAGACGGAACATAAAATCCAGCGGAGATGTGGCGTTTCTGACATTGGGGTGATCTGTAAAACCAGAGGGCTCGAAGCGTGTATAAATAAATTTTTCGACGAATTTTTCCAGTGGTACACCATACTGAAGACCGAGACTCACGCAGACAGCAAAACAATTCAAGAGACTTTTATAAGAGGCACCGGCTTTAAACATATCGATAAATATCTCACCAATTTGTCCATTTTTGTATTCACCGGTTCGAAAGAAAATTCTCTGTCCGCCAATTGTCGCTGCATAATTAAAACCGGTTCGTTTACCCGGTAATCTTAATTTTTCCCCCCGGTGAACAATGTCTTTTAGCGCTTCTTTGAGAAGCTCCTCCGTTTTATCCTGAACCGCTTTTTCACTTTTGCTTTCACCATTACCTGTCCCGCTGCTAAGAGGTTGTGATCCTTTTGATCCATCACGGTACATGGCGATCGATTTGAGTCCAAACTTCCAGGCCTGCATGTATATTTTTCTGATGTCATCAACAGTACATTCGTTGGGCAAATTTACCGTTTTGGAAATGGCTCCGGAAAGAAAGGGTTGAACGGCGGACATCATACGTACATGGCCCATCGCTTCGATATATCTTTCACCTGAACCACACTTGTTGGCTGTATCAAATACAGGATAATGTTCTTGTTTTAGATGTGGAGCACCTTCAACGGATTCGGTACCGTTTATATAAAGGATTGCTTCCTGAATTTGTTCTTTGGATAATTCCCTTGCTTTTAGTTCAGAAGGATTTATATGTCTTGTATATTCATTAAGCGCTTTCATCTTTTCGATATCATGACGGGCTTCTTCGAGTTCTTTTTCTGTGTAACCGAGATTCACTAATGCATCAGGATTAATATGAGGGGCGTGATCAAGGGAATCATGTCCCAGAACATATGATATAATATCCAGGATTTCATCACTTGAATAGTCTAAATTTTTAAGCGCGCGTGGCAAGGATTGATTTATAATTTTAAAATATCCACCGCCGGCAAGTTTTTTCCATTTTACCAAAGCAAAATCAGGCTCCACTCCGGTTGTATCACAATCCATAAGTAATCCAATTGTACCGGTTGGGGCCAAAACAGTAGCCTGGGCGTTACGATATCCGTATTCAGTCCCCAGCTCGATGGCACTATCCCAATCTTCCCGGGCAGCTTCAAGTAAATAATCGGGGCAATGTTCTTCACTGATATCATCTACAGCATTACGGTGCATTTGCATTACATTCAGCATTGGTTCACTATTTATTAAAAAACCGTTAAAGGCACCCTTTACCTTAGCGATTTGAGCGGAGACTTTATAGGCATGACCGGTCATAATCGAGGTAATAGCGCCGGCAAGGGCTCGCCCCTGATCACTGTCATATGGGATGCCTTGAACCATGAGTAATGTTCCCAGGTTGGCAAACCCCAGACCAAGAGGGCGGTAGTCATGGCTGTTTTGAGCAATTTGACTGGTTGGATAGGAAGATAAATCCACCAGTAATTCCTGGGCGATAAACAAAACTTCACATGTATGCCTGTAACCTTCGATGTCGAACTCGCCGTCTTCGTCAAGGAATTTTATAAGATTCACCGAGGAAAGATTACAAGCTGAATTATCAAGAAACATATATTCAGAACAGGGGTTGGATGCATTGATTCGTCCGGTGTTAGGGCAGGTATGCCAGCGATTAACCGTATCGTGGAATTGCATACCCGGGTCGGCAGTCGACCAGGCCGCCTTACAGATTTCTTCCATGATATGCTCGGCTTTATAAGTCTGGGCAATTTCGCCGGAAAGACGGAAATGTGTATTCCAGGATTCCTTGCTCTCCACGGCACGCATAAAATCATCAACGACACGTACAGAATTATTTGAGTTTTGACCGGAGACTGTGCGATAAGCTTCGCCATTGAAATCAGAGGGATATCCTTCCTTGATCAGTGATTTTGCTTTATCTTCTTCCCGAACTTTCCAACGGACAAAGTCCAGGATTTCAGGGTGGTCCACGTCTAAAATAACCATTTTTGCTGCACGTCTGGTTGTCCCGCCTGATTTTGTCGCGGCTGCCCCCTTATCCAGTACTTCCAGAAATGAAAGTAAACCGGACGAGGTACCTCCGCCACTTAATTTTTCATCTTTACTACGCAGCACAGAAAAATTGGTACCGGTCCCGGAGCCAAATTTGAACAATTTTGCTTCGGTTTTTACCAGTTCGAAAATAGACATTAAATCGTCATTAACGGCATTTATAAAACAAGCAGAACCCTGAGGATGTGAAAATGAGTCGGAGGCTTCCTTAATCGTATTGGTATCCGGATCCCAGAAACAATTGCCACCGTTTCCTTCGATACCATATTGATGGTAGAGACCGACGTTAAACCAAACCGGTGAATTAAAAGCCCCATGTTGATTGACAAGAATGTAGGATAATTCGGATTCAAATATATCAGCATCCTCTTTAGATGCAAAATAGTTTTGCTGTTCACCAAACCAACGAATAGTGTTTGCAACACGATGAACAACCTGTTTCGTAGAAGTTTCGTATCCTGTTTCCGGAACACCGGCACGCCGGATATATTTTGAAGCCAAAATATCTGTCGCCAGTTGTGACCAGGATTTTGGTATGTCGAGATTGTTTAACTCAAAAACGACTTCTCCGGTTGGCTCGGTAATACGGGAACTTCGCCGCTCATATTCGACGGTTTCAAGAGGATCAACATCCTTTTTAGTAAAGTGCCTATTAACCGCTAATCCGTTGTCGTTTTTCGCAGTATCTGCCTCTATGGCTTCCGGTTCTTTTATCGTTTTTTTAGTCTCTGAAGGTACCTGAGTTTCAACTTCATCAGAAAATAAATCGGTCGTACCTGGCGTAGTGGACATACATGTACTCCATTAATGTCTTATAGTTAACTTTATAATAATTAAGAAGTTAATTCAGTGAACTTTTACAGTGGGTATCAATTACAACCCAGAATCGCTAGAACAACATTAAGGTTAGTATTTATTCCTGCCCTCATTTTCCCTTATTCTCAACAAGTCTAATATACGAAAAAATTTTACACCTGAAAGTTTTTTTTAGGGCTTGATTTTTAGAAAAAAAAGCCAATTTTTATAATTACAACAGCTTAGCAAGAAAATCTTTTTTTAGATTTTTTTTCTGTGTTTAAAATTCATAAAAATTATGTCAATATTAGAGGAGGTCTTTTGCTAAAGAAATGGGGAAATGATAACAAAAATTGAATTAGTTTTCTGCAAGTCCATATTCTTGATGGAGAGTACGGAGACGGTCCAGGCTTTTTAACGGATTATAATTACGCCCTTTGCCAAAGGCGGAGAATTGTGCTCCAATCAAACAGCCATCATTGGCTATATCTTCACTGATCCACTTAATACTGCCATATAATCGTAATTCCTTTTCACCGGGAATTATGATATCGATACAAACATATTCCCCGGCATCGAATTTTTTATCAGCAGCAAAACAAACACCACTTTTTGTAATATTAAACAATTGCATCGGTTTTGAAAATCGGTCGAAGAATCCTAATTTGTTTTTTTTCCGAAATATTACCGATGCTCCGGGTATTTGCATCCTGTTAAACGCACGTTTATCACTCTTTTCTGTCAATCCTCACCTCAATAATAATTGTTCCACCAATAGGTTTACAATTATCAACTAATAAACTGCGAAAAATATTCTCAAAAATCTGTGACAATGGTCACTTTTATTCAATTAAAACGATTTTTTTCAGTTATTT
>SDBT01018312.1_pt1 | contig 11016 bp, 19 predicted proteins | sample 2277101 | NCBI WGS metagenome assembly SDBT01 (sample SAMN10404973, study PRJNA504765) | marine sediment metagenome | isolation source: marine sediment core GS10_PC15, 103 cmbsf | place: Arctic Ocean: Southern Knipovich Ridge | collected 2010 | reverse complement strand
AAGAGCGGTCTCGTCCAAATTTGCAGCGTCAGAGGCTAAAGTCTCGAATAGCTCAACGAGATGGTCCCCACTAGCTTTGCCCTTAGCAATTCGTTCGATGCACTCTTCAAATAGTAGACTCATTGCGACTCCTCTTAATAGATTTGACAAAACAGAATCCGTCCACCCATTGGCCGTATCTATAGGAGTATTTAGGGACGATTGGTGGCTTGGCTCGGAAACCTCGGGTCAACAGCCAAGCACTCACGTCATCAGGGTGGCCCGGGAAGCAGTTAATCTCAGGCACTATCAGGCTTAGCTCTGACGCGCCACTGTCTCGAACACGCCGGAGTACGTGTCTTAGTATCTCAGTTCCGATACCTTGCTTCCGACTGTCCGGCCTGACGCCGATGCGTTGTAACAGGCCCGTATCCTTTGCTTGTCGCCATATCGCGAAGCCAATGGGGCGATCCCTTATTGTGGCAATGCACCATCTCGCCGGGTCATCACCTGAGGTGGCGGACGTCCAGTCATCTGGACTCCACGGATAGTGGTAACATTTCAAATCCAAATCTTTGACAAGATTCACGTCACGGCCGCTGCCGGGGCGGACGTTTAACGCTTTCGGAATCCTGTAGCCTCTCGGGCGATCTCGCATACCCATGCTTCAACTCCTCCTAGTTCAGCTTCTCCGTGTGCCGATGCCCGCATATCTAAAATCTCACACCGCTCGTCACTTTCGTCTTGACTCATGGTGTCGCTAAAGACATACCCCGACGTAATGGCCGTCCAACAATTACTCAACCGTTCGACCAGACTCTTCTGCCATGTTTCTGAGATTCGACAGCAATGATTTGCCACCCGGACCAGTGGCAACGGTCCGTTGTTCTTGCAGGCCAGTTGGTCAATACAGACCACAACATTCTCGGCCCCCACGTCCTCCCCAAGCATCCAGCCGTAGATCGACAACTGGTCAGCCCAGTCTTTGCTCGTCTCCTCCATGTAGTGTGCGCTGATCTCCATACCTTCGTGATCTATAGGCTTGTACAGTTTGTGAGACTTGCCGACACCCCTACTGGGCTTGGCGGTCTCGGACCCCCACCCATCCCGGATGACACGGAAGCCCTTGTATGGGCTCGCACCAGTCTTCGAGCAGAAACCGTTCACCTTCCAATCAAGGATTACGTGAGCGCCTGATTCGTGAATGAACCTCGCATCTGGCTTACCTAAGACGGGTACGCCATTCACAACTCCCTCGACTGTGAACTCAAACTTTGGTGGCTCCCGACTTTTAAGGAGGAGGTCCAGTAACTCAGTATAAGACCCTGTGCGATGGTAGGCGTCAAAGGCGTAAGCCCCTGCCTTCCAGGCCCAGTCTCGGTTCTGTTCCTCAACCTGCTCAGTGAAGATCGCGTCCAGTTCAAACCGAGGGTCTGAGCCTTCTCCGAAGAGGGCGGCGTGTAGGGCTGATTTGACATAAGCGTCAAACGCTGATCCAATCGACATGTAGTCCATCTGAGGCTCGCGCGGCGGTCGGTCGGCGACCAAATGCTTTAAGTAAAATCCCTCTCTGTCGCTCTCCCACAAAGCTAACGACGACGGGGATATGTATTTAGGTAATCTCATAAGGGGCTCCTTTCAGTTCGTCTTTGATCTCATTGGCTCGAAGGCGCGCTTCCTTTGCTGCCTTTCGATACTCTACCGCCCACATCAACGCTCCACATTCTTCGGCCCGCGTTGCTTCAGACAGCAACCCATGAGCAGCATCCACTGCGGCCCAGTAATCACGTTGGCATAGGATAGGCTCTCTCATCGGTTGTCCCCGTCTCCTTGAAGGGTTCCGCGCTCCTGACGGCTGGCGAGAATCTCGATGTTCTCTCGGCATACGTCGCCAAGATTTAGATTAAGGTCTGTGCAAAGAGCAGCCACATACCACATTACGCCGCCGATTTCCTTCCTGATAGCGGCCCTCCGCTCGTCAGTGATTGAAGGTGCCGTGAATGTGGCAAAGCCGTCATCACGCATAATTTTCTTGATTTTATTTGCCACTTCTCCGGCTTCACCCACAAGCCCTAAGGTCGTGTACCAGACATTGGCACAGCGAGGGTAGATGGCCGTCTTAACGGCCGCTTCTTGAAACTCATCGAATGTGTTTATGGGCACCAGATTTCTCCATTAAAAAGATTTTTGACATTGCCAATTTTTCCGTCCCACAGCACATACTCAACCTTACCGGCGGCGAGAATCTCCCGGCCGTCCACGATGGCCTGACGCCAACGCTCCGGTGACTTGTCGTGCGCCTGTCTATGGGCAATAACCATCGTAATTCCAGACATGACGATGGCACGAGCACACTCAGCACAGCAAGCCCAAGGACATGCCATGACAAGACCCTCCGTAGCTAAACCGCACGTTGCCGCCAAGTAAATAACATCGCGCTCGGCGTGCTCGGTGAAGGCGTATTTACGAGGGCGCTCGTGGTTATCCTCATTCTCATACAAGGATGAGGTGGGAAAACGATTTGCGCCAAACAATAGCGGCACCATTTGGCCTGGGTTGACAAGTATTGATCCGTTCTTCGTGCTGCGGTCGTCGCTGACCTTCTCAGCCCACTTGTAAGCCTCACGGAGTAGTTTTTGGTAGTTCATAGAATCCCCGTGAGTTTGCAGAGGGTGAGAAAGAGTAAGGCTACGATAATTAGGTTGTAAACAGCGGGACGTAGCCTAGACGCCCACCAGAGGCGTCGTCGGTAGCGGGCTGCGTTGCACTGGACGTGGCACGCTTTGAAAAACTCATGCGTACCAAACTCAGGGTGCGAGAACATTTTCGGGTTACCTCCGGAAGGCTGTGTCCAGCCCTGCGCCCTGAGGTCCCGCGCCGCGCTAACAAACAAGTTCTCTAACATCGCTTCCTCCAAAATCGAGCCTCTTTAGGTATACCATCGTCCGATAGTTCGCGATACCTGAACGTAACAGTTTGACCCAGCCTGAAGTGCTTCCCCTGCGTTCCAGTAGGCATGTCTTCGCCGGGGTTCTTAGCAGCATAACCACTTGCGAGAAGGATGTCAGTGTCATCGAACCGACGCTCCTCATGTGTCAAGCCTGAAAGCTCCAACCGCTTGCCTTTGTAATCTAGAATCAAGGCACCAATCTTTCCGAGCAGCTTGGAACCCTTGTCGGTCTTCCGACCCGCCGTAAAGCCGACAATAATTCCCTCAGCATCGCTGAATGGTTTGTACTTCAACAAGGTAGTGAGCCGCTTTGGCAGCCAAGGGGAGTCTGGGTTACGCAGAACGATGCCTTCACCGCCGAGGTCTAGCACCTTCTTTAACTCCTCTTCGACCGCCAACGCCGCTTCCACGATGCCCATTGGCAGTTTTAGCTGCCGGTGGAGATAGACGCGACTGGACGAATCTAAGGAATCTTGCAGGCAAGTAAGCTCGTACTCAAATGGTACTCGTCCATTCTTGGCCGATAGACAGAGGAAATCTGGATAAGATTTCGCACGCGTTTTCAACCAGCGTTTTATGTCGGCGGCCACAATGTTCATCGTCATGTGTTGATTATTGATACGCCCATTGCCAAATACTACCTCTAGCGGCGGGCAACCGAACACGGCGAACTCAGCCTTGTCCCAACCTGGGCCAGGAGTATCCCCCGCACAGATAGACCGGCAGAGTTGGAAATTACCGCGGCCTGCCCAGATTTCGCCATCGAGTGGCACACAGGGTATGGTGTTCAGAAACCAATCTGGGGCAATGATCGGATTACCATAGCGTGACCACAGGCCTGTGGCGACGGGCTTGATCTTTTTCTTGATCTTCCCAGTCTTAGGGTTGGTGACATTAGCATACGGAACCTGAATAGTTGGCACGCCGCGGCTGAGGCCGCCGTCCCAAAACGCGCGGGTGCCATCTAACTTCTCGCTAAGGTAGTAGCCACCTATCGGCATTTTGCCTGGGGTGTACTTCTTAGCCAACATCAGAAATTCTCTACGGGGTAAATTCATCTCAACGCCTCCTTAGCTGCAACCCAGCCCATATTCATTTGTAAGCACAGGGAATCCACGGTTTCTATCGAAGGACTCGACCGCAGCAACGGCCAGGGCCGCCACTTGAATCAACCGCTTCCGCTGCGTTGGCGAATTTGATTTTGCAGTGCCGGCCAGAAAGTTGAACTTGTTTATGTAGGCGCGCCAATCATCGACGGTATTGCAGTCATCATTTATGACCCCCCCCCACTGGTCTTCTTGCCTCAGTCTTTCATCCTCTATGTCACTGATTACTTGGTGCAAACTCATCGTGTGGATTCTCCATCAATTATCTGAAAGCGAAAACGGGTCAAGTCAATTGGAAGCGGGATGACAAGGCCGTGTTCTACTCTCTCTTCAAGGTTAGTCACTCGCTGCTCGATGTTGGCGACGTAGTTGCCAAAGTACAGCGCCCCAGAGACGATAATGAAGTAGCACAGTGTTCGGCATAAGGTCTCAACCATGTCCAGTCTCCTAGTTTCTGTATGCAGGGTCATAGGGATATTCCATGTCTTCTGCGGTCGGGATTTTACTTACAAGTTCATCCACAGTTCGACGCAACACCCTGATCCGATCTTCCAGGGCTCGAATCTCGTCAACACACCGGTTGTTCTCAACTATCTGATCTTGCAGAAGCTCGATAGAACTGTTGAGCGACTCCTTAATCAGGACCAACTCTAATTCCTTCGTAGTAACGATGTCACGAGCCCTGTCGATGACTTCTGTGAACATTGCGTTTTCACAGGCCAATTGCTCCGACAACCCTATGAGTGGCATCGCAAAATCTTGGGCGTCCGCGATGGCGTCCACATTCGCCGCGGCATTATTGAGCCGCGACAAAAGCTTTTCTCGCTTGATTTCAGCCAAGATGTTCCAACAGAGAAGGGTAGCCACCAGTGTCACGGTAATAAGTCTGATGGGAAGTTTCATTGTTTAGTCTCCGGGTTGTTACTTGTCAGTCAATTCTTGGTAGCGTCGTAGTAGCTCTGCTCGGTACCAACGGACCGTTCGCCTTGGCACTCCGGTGAGGTCCGACAATTCTCGACTAGTCTTACCCCAATTCTCTCGGTCAAAAATGAGGTCCAAAAGCTCAAATTCGTTTCGCAGTAGGTCAATGGCCTCAAGCACGTCGATCTCCTCGAAGCCGGACTCGATATAGCTATAACCACACTGGAATTTTAAGGCGGTGGCTTCACCGAAAATTGGATCGAGGCCCGCTTTCACACGCTTTTGGTTTGTTCGTATAGGGGCGGGAGCTATACCCCGTAATGCACATATTTCAATCTCTATGTGCTTGTAGATATGCTGAAGTAGGTATGTACCGATGGTCTTATCTTCCAAGGACTCTTCGTTAAGAATCTGCAAGGCATGGACCATTCCGAACACGCCTGCCGACACCATCTCATCAAGGAACCGCCGTGTCAAAGGCCAATGGTGAAGGTACCGCCCAACGGTGTGTCGAAGCATCGACAGGTGACCAACTACTAACCTGTTCCGGGCATATTCGTCTCCTTCTAAAGCTAGTGGCACTAGCTCGCTAAGTTGTTTATCGTCGAAAGGTTTAGCCACCCCGTCAAACAAAGGGTGCTCTACCGGACTACACCTCAACTGGCTCGGTGTGAGCCTAACCATGCACTTTGACATCTTGCACCTTCCAAAAGCATCCTAGTGTGAATATGTTGTCGTCCGCTTCGGTTAGAGAGTAAAGCCGCCCGCCTGCGATGGGGTCATAAACCGTTTCCGTGTCACAGTCCCAAGCGGCTGCGTGCCCGACTTGGCCACGTTGGTTGGAGTACAAACCGGTCAGCACACCATCCGCTTGCTTTAAGTGGTGAAGGAGTCGGTCCCAATTACCTTGTTCCCCTGTGCCAAAGTAGAGGGTGCGGGCATCATGGCCATCAACATGCGGGGAGATTCGCGGCAATATCTCAATAGGTGTACACGCGTAATTCAACCCCTCTAAGACTTCGATGCACTCTTGCTCGTGGAATCCGGCCTTAAAACTCTTGTCAGCGTAAGGCTCCTCTGAGCCGTCGTGCCCAATCTGCTCGATCAGCCACTCAGGGGTTTGTCCAATCACCATCGCAAAGGCGGTAGGTAGACAGGACCAGTTGTTTGGATTACCGTGTAAAATCATTTCAGTCTCCTAATTTCACACGATTGATTCTATCACTGCTTGAATGTTTTCATCGTTTGACTTGGTTGTGAAGGCAGCAAGCTGCTGTTGGGCGGACGCCTTCGCCCTCTCCCGACCGCCAGGATCGCCAGTTCGGTACAGGAAACAATCGCCTTCACCGTGCGGGCTAATCGCACGGTAACCCGGCTTCCCGTCGCGTGTACAAGGTTGCACTGACATCACTCCTCCTCCAAACAAGGGTCTTCTAATTCGTCCAGTAAGTCATCTACTGTGGGCTCCAGGTCCCAACTGGCCTTCCAATACTGCCGCATGTTGGGCGGCTTCCATAGCTTGTCGTATTCCTTTTCCGTGGCTGCCACGAGTATCCAGATTCCAACTCCATACTTCTCCCAGATGGGCCACTTGATCCGCTGGGCTCTCGTGAAGTTATAGCTCACCGGATTCTTGACGTCTATAAATCGCAGCCCGTGCTTTGGGTGGCCGATGAAAAGATCAGGTATCCCTTTTTGGAAAAGGTTTCCGTGCATAACTTCAACAAGCCATTTACGGGCCCGTAGGAACTTAATCAATTCCTTCTGGATTCGCCATTCAGGGCCGTGCGTGTTTCTCATGTGTGGATTGTCGATACTACACCTCAGTTAAATTTCTAAATCACTAAGAACTTCATCACCCCAAACCGACCAACCCGGTCGTGGCTCTCTGGCAAACATCTCCAATCGAGGGCCGGGGGAGGCTTGTTCTACCAAAGCGTAGAATTCACTAGGTTTGACACTGTGCGCTTTTCGAGGCCACTCAAACCAAGTCCCGCCTGTTCTTTGAAAAGGGTTCCCGTGCCTACTCCCCTTCCTGCAAATAAGAACTTGTTCTGTGTTACATTGAAAGCGCCCAACCCCGAGTCCGGGCTTACACCACGTCAACATTTGAAGCGGTTCAAAGCCCCATGAACGTGCAACACGGTAACCCCAGTCAATGTGTTGATTCAAAACCCACAACCACAGGTGGCTTTTTGAGGCGCTGGGAACATCCAATTGCTCAATATCTTCTACAGACATGGTCGGATAATGTCTTTGTGGGCTGGCTTTTGGCGCGCCGATGCCCGACGCCGGGCCATTGATAATTGACATTGTCGGCAGCCACGGCGGGTCGGCCACTATGCACTTGAAAAGTCCGTCGTTATCCATCGGCTTCCTCAGGAATATATCCCACTTTCTTAGTCTTCCAAACCTTACAGCCAACGCCCGTTAGAAAGGTCTTACAAGTATTACAAGGTCCACAGATAATAAGTTTCCCAGTCGCGTCCCAGTCAACATGAAATCTATCTCCCATCACACAACCTCTGCGCTGTTGCGCGGTCCGTGTTCCAATCCATTCGCGGCAAGTAGTCGATTCGCGACAAAATGCCCACCACGTTTCCGCAGGAAGGTAGCCAGGACGCCTCGCCCGCCAACGCCCGCCAACGCCTCAAACTGATGACAATCGCCCCGGTGGTTTAGCAGATAGCATGGGCTACACACCGCCGGGAGTGCGCGACCGGTGATGGGGTCAAGGCCTTCTTCAGTAGTCCTGTTGGCTCGGCATTCTATTTTAAGCCGGTCGTCTGTTGGACCGGCAGTCACATGCTTGCACTTAACGCAGATTGCACGGGGATTCATCATATCTTGGTCTCCTCATAGCGTATGGTTCCGTCCAGCACAACATACACCATGTTGGGCGGGGTAACTTCTGGTATCACTTTTGGATTGACTATCACTTTCATAGTCTGATCTCCCCGGCAATCTGGCCCTCATGCACCAAACATTCCTCCACTGAGCATAGCTTCGAGATTAGCGTCGTCCTCGGCAATTTGCTCCAGTTCACAATCTGATTCTGAAAAGCAAGGGCTCTCAGTTGTGGTGTCGTCAAGGGCTTCAGCCAAGTTGCTCGTTCTTCCGCTGTCATCTGTAATCTCCTTAGGTCCAATGTGAACTTCGTCTCCAAGGCCCCCACCCTTCTCCGCCCAATTATCCATCTTCTTTGACCACTCCATGCCAATAAGTGGCACTCGGTCACGATAAGATTCAACAGAGGCCACAACCCGCTCGGTAACATCGTCAATAGCGTCTGGGGTTATAACACACATGACTTCGTCATGCACATTCATAGGGGCTACTACCCAGTCATTTACTCCGGCAGGTTGTGCGTCCCAAATCGCCCGCTGCAATGCTTTGGTAATCATCGCACCAGGGCTTTGAATCATGTGATTATTTGCGGCCCGCGTGTTGCTAGCCTGAATCTGGAAAGCCGCACCATATAAGGCGGATGACACCGCGCCGCCCACCTGCTGCACGCGGTCTGTGCGAACGATCTCCAGCTTCACCTTCCGCCACTGTGCCGGCGGTGACTGCGCGAGTTTGAAAAGCTCTTTGCAGATGCGGTTTTCTAGTGTGAAGTACCGTCGGAAGCCAAGGAAAGTTTCCGCGTAGTCGTCCGGGTCTTTCCAAGTAATGGCGGTGCCAATGCCGTCAGGCTGGTGCATAGCTTGGAACCGGTCCATCACCTCTTCACGGGCGGCTTTGATACCGGGGTACTTGCGTTGGAACCGAATGAAGGCGTCTTCGGCCACGGCCAGCGGAATAGCTAGTTTGTTGTGAACCGTGTTGTGGTCGCCGCCGTACAGCATGGCGAAGACGGCTTGCTTGCCCCTCATGTACATGTCGAAGGCGGAACCCTTTGAAGCGAGAATGTCCTCGTAGGTCTTGCCAGGATACAGAGCCATCGCCATCAAGGCGTGCAGCTTCTTGCCCGCAAGTAAGTCGGCTCGCAAAGCGGGGTCTTGGAACACAGCGTCGGCCAGCGTCACCTCGAATGAGTCAAAGTCGCCGCCGCACAGGACCATGCCGTCCCATGCCAGCGGGAACATGCGCCGCACCTCGTTCGAGTGCTTGATCCCTTGGGCGTTCAAACCGCCACCGCCAGACATGCGGGAGGAGAGAGTGCCAATGACATTGAAATTGGCGTGAAAGCGGCCAGCTTGAGTCAGCTTTGTGTGTAGCTCGACTTCCTTGAAGGCTTCTTTCACCTGGAGGATTTCGTCACACCGCACGGCAGCAGGCATCCTCCCCACGGCTAGCTCGCCCTCGTGGTCACACCGCAGGCACCCATCGCCAAGGCACTTGATACAGACTTCGCCAGCTTCCTCCACCACCATCTCGTCACGAATCTGCTCAAGATTACTCTTCTTCGTTGACTCGTCAATGAGCAAGGCTTCCATGTCGTCCATACATTCACGAATGTAGTGTCGCACCTGCTTAGGCTTATTGATGTTCACCGGGGACCGTAGGACTACCTTGCTTGACTTTTCCAGAAGCTCCGCGGTCTGTTCCAGGTCTACGACGAACCCGTGCCACCGCACGGCGGCCACCATACATGCCAAGATGCTATCGTTGTCCCCGATCTCAGGGTATCCAAACTTCTCGTCCAGCAGACGAGTGTACTTCACGTCGTCTCGTGCATAGTCGCGAGCGGGTTGGCTGTTGTGCCAGTGTTTAATGTGATGGTGGATTAACGCAGGCCACGCAAAGCCTTTTGATTCCCCATGCTTGTCAAAGACTTCCCAATCTTTCTCAGGGTTAGACAAGCCAAGAGCGAACGGGACATACCCAAGTTCTCGGGGACGGAGCTTGGGGTCGATCTCTATGTCTTGATAATGGTAGTCGGGCTTAATTCCCAAGGCGTGTTCTGCCAGGAACTTCAACCCGCCCGCCGGATTGAACTTCAAAACAACGTCCTTAAAGTCGGGATCAATGTCGCCGTCCTTATTACGTCGGTCAAACACCTGCCACTTCGGAGCCCCTGGGTCTTTTCGGCGTGCAAAAAGAATGCCGTCGAACTCCACCCGCTTCTCAAGCTCCTGGGCAAGCGGGGCTGCTAAGATTGTGGGCACTTTCCGAATACGTATGTCGTTTCGAGCCATCAGGGATTGGTATGGACCCTTCCGTGAGTGGAGCATTAGGTCCAGCGAAGAAGCTGGCTTTATGCAGGGGCCGTCACGTCCGAGCGGCTCCATCTGAGCCACCAGAGGAATGTCGTTGGCCGGGATCAGTTTAGGCGGCAGCAATCGCCAGATGGTGTAGAGCTTGCACAGCATGAACCAATCAAAATTATTATTGAAGCCGACAAAGCAGGTGTCACAGACTTTTTCAATCAGTTCCAAAGACTCATACACAGGTCGCGTCCAAGGCTCGAATAGGTGAATCGGACCATCATCGTAGGCGTACTGAATCAGGACAGGGAGGCCATGCAGACCGCAGGTTTCTGTGTCTAGAAAAGTCTTAATCATCGAGTGCCCGCTAACTTTAATACTCACAGGATTCGAGCCCCTTTGTATTTCCAATCGTATGCGATCCGCCCGTCTGGGAAATAGATTATCTGGCGGATGTCGTTCGGGTTAGTCGTTGATGTTAGGCAGTTGGAGATACAAACATTCTGACCATCGACGTCAAAGATTACTGCGCCGTGTGGCAACTCCATAAGTTTAACGCAACCCTTCTGCACTTCCAAATGGTATCGAAGGTTGGGGGACAGATCATGTGGCTTTTCTCGCTCTACAAACTCCCGGACCTTACTACCTCTTGCCGCATTGTCAGGCATCTCAACTTCTCGCAGTGTGAGTTGCTCCACACCAGCGTCACGGCACCTGTCAATCAACCTGAGAGCGTCGGCAATCGTACCACAGCCGCTCCTTGTCATGGTGCAGTTCACTCGGGCTGCTAGACCCACGCTCTGAACCCGCTTAACCTCTTCGTAGAAGTCGTAGCCCTTCTCGCTGATGCCCATTAAGATGTTGCTGTGCCCCGCGTCCCAGTGGGCGACGGAGAGGCATACCAGTGTCA
>SDBT01018311.1_pt1 | contig 11016 bp, 17 predicted proteins | sample 2277101 | NCBI WGS metagenome assembly SDBT01 (sample SAMN10404973, study PRJNA504765) | marine sediment metagenome | isolation source: marine sediment core GS10_PC15, 103 cmbsf | place: Arctic Ocean: Southern Knipovich Ridge | collected 2010 | reverse complement strand
GCACCTCTTCGAATTGCGTCTCCTTGTGGTGCTATAGCACAAGAGTATGACGTATATAACGCATACGTAGAAGTGATCCTTTATTAGCCCGCAATCCGGAAGGTATGTATACACTGATGAAAACCCTTATAAAGAAGTGGTCGCCTCTATTCAGAAATATTGTAGATGAATTATTACCTTCTCCGGAAGAGTTTAGGCAAGGGCAATTAAAGATAGCGGCCGAAGCAATGGCAATATATGTTAAAGGTGTTTTAGAGAATGCAAAAGTAACTGGTGTTGAACCAGAATTCGATTTAAAGGAAATTGTTGCATTAATCCAACAAGTAACTCAAGAAAGCGTTACGCCACCTGATGAAGAAGAACTTAAACGCCGTGAAAAAGCATCTAAGGAGAGATAGAACGATGAAATTTAGTATGTGCAGGATGATGGGGAAAAAGTTGCAGGTTTTGAGGTCTATCATCTTGTTTATTTTTGATAGAATTTATTGGATACTTTGTTCCTTTATGGTGAACTATCTCAGAAGGTGTAAGATGTCGACCAAGCATTCTCTCCATAACAATATGACTACGACGAATATAACCTCGGGAGTTGCAAGAAGGATGATTAGGTTGAAGAATAAGAACATATCCACCTGTTATTGCCTTACCACCTTTCCAGTTATAATTTTTAGAGCCACTATTGGCTATGCTCATTTTTCTTTTAGTTGCCTCAGAGGTTACTTTACCTTTCTGAGCAAGTCCTATTTTTCGCTTAGTTCTTTCAGAATGTTTTTTACCAAGCATCCATTTACCATAGCCAAGTTTTTTAGCTATTTTACTCACCGTTTTTTTATAAGTGAGAGTTCTTTTATAAATTCCTGTTGGCATACTATAAGTATAGCACAACACTAAGTAGAAGTAAAGGAGGATTTTATCGGCTATGCAGAACGAGTGAATCGAAATAGTATGTATAACATAAGAAGGAGCGCCCCGGACCCTATGCCAGTGCATGAAGCTGAACCGTTAACCTTATGGCAAAAAATATGGAGGTGGATCATTGGGAACCGGCAATCCGTTTAAACCTGTAAGCGAAGAAGAGAAGAAGCGTAGAGCAAAGCTGAAACTTGATCACGAAGTGGCGTTAAAAGAAGTGGCGGAGTTAAACAAGAAATGTCTTAATGATTCAAAGTTTGTAAAGTATAAAGAGAAATACCTGAAATTGGAGGAGTTGACAATAGAAATGCTTAAGAACTACCAAGAGCCGGATGTAGTCAAGTATGCTACCACAGTCAAGATCGCCCTGGCTAAATTGAATCAGTTAGGATTCTTATTACACGATATCAATATTGATAATAGACCAAAGGGGAAGAAATGACTACTAAACAATTTTTATGGATGATTATTATTGTTGCAGTTTTTAATACGAGTTATTGGACTTACCAATTCTGTCATCCTAAAGGTAGATATGCAGAGTTTGTAGATTGTGGCAATGGCGATAGATTGCTTGTATGGAAATATGGGAGATTAAAATGAAAGAAAAACCAACCGAGAATAGAATATTCACAGGTTCAGATAAAGAGTTTACATCTGAACAGACATACAATTTATTAAGAAGTCCTGAGTTCAGCTTGGTCCAGAAGAATAGGATTAAGAAAATACTCAAGAATACCGTAAGCCCACAGATAGCGGCCGCGAGAAGGAACCAGCAAGTGATGATGGCTATACAACTTATCAGGCCGACTAAAGATGGTGATTTACTGGCAGGAATATTAGAGTGCCGCTTTGCCGGGTACACTTATAAAAGGATAGCAAAAACTCTTATGAAGTTACCAAGTGGCCCGAAGTGTTTTACTTCTCTCAAACAGGCAATTAAATATGTTGAGGATAGCGAGAAAGAAGCTAAGTACAGGGTTAAGGTAGCATTGGAGAACAAGAGCAAGATAATATTACCATAGGAGGTGTCTTGTGCCAAAAGGAATCGGTTACGGTAGTCACAAACGGAAGAAACGAAAAAGTAAAAGAAGAAAGCGCAGAAGAACAAGTTTTAAGAAAGGCAGAGGATGAACGAATATCGTTGTAATATCACATTGTCATTACAATTATTATTTGTAAAAAGATGGGTAGCAACAAGTCAATATAGGCGAGATATGTATAAGGCACACTCGAAGGATTATATAACTGATCCTTCTTCATGGAAATTTATCTATGGAAGTGCTAAATGAAAGACTACCGTTGTAAGTTCTGTCATAAGTTGTTGATGAAGTATAGTTGCAAAGAAGATTTGATGAACAAAATACAAAATTATAGACATACAGACTTTACAATAGAGATTATGTGTTCTAAGTGTGGCAAGATAAATGTAATGACAGAAGAAAAGTTTGTAGCTCTTTCTAAATAAGAGGCTCAAGAAGCCCTAAAACATAGAGAGGATCTAGAATCCCAGGCTGGTAGTACATATATAGTACCATCGGCTTGGGATTTTTTATTATGGCTCTTAATGGTGTAAATAAAAAATGCAGGATGTGTAGCGAAGATTGCAAGCAGTTTGAACAAGTTACAGTAATCTTCTGCCCACACTCTAAGTCTTTAAAATCTCCTACACCAGCACACATGAGAAAGCGCCACAGTTGACCTGTATTGAACGATATTTAGAAAGGCTACCTATATATGATGAGTAAAACCCCGAAAGGGATTTCGGAACCCGGTAATACGGCCCATGCGTCATGGAACCCGATAATACGGCCCGACTATAATAGTGGAACCCGTGAAAACGGCCCACAAAACGATGGAGGTATATGATGGCAGAGACGATTAAAATTCTTCAGTCAGATCTTAGGGAAAGGGAACCGACGCCCGTTGAACAGACCGAATTAAACCGCAGGACAGAAGCAGGCGAGGAACTGTTCGACAAGGAAGAGGGGAAAGTGGACAATACCAAACCTCTTGTCAATACCAAGGGTCAGAAAGTTGATAAAGAAGGCCACCTTATCAATGACGAAGGAAAAAAAGTTGATGAGGACGGAAAGGTTATTGATGAAGGTAAAAAGACTGGAGAAGGCGAGTTGTCAGATGAAGAGCTTTTAGGGGCCGAAGATAAAGACCTGAACGATGAGCAAAAGACTCATAAGGCCGACCTTGTAAAAGCACAGGAAGTCGCTGAGGCAGAGAAAGAAGATAAGCGTATTCTTGAAGCTAAAGATGAGGATTTAGATGAGAAGGGGAAAGCAAGGAAAGCAGAACTTGTCAAGGCAAAGGAAGGTGCACAGACAGAGGAAGAGCAGAAGACGGCCCTCGATGAAGAAGTAAAAGCTTACGCTACGGAGCATAGCGTCTCGGAAGAGGACGCGCGCAAGGACTTGGAAAGCGTAAGTGGCATCCAAGAGAAATATAAGAACGATGCGAAAAAAGTCTCGGTTGCTTATCTTCATACACAACGGGCATACGATCTTCTCAAAGAGGAAAACAAAACTCTTAAGAATGCGCCGCCACCTATGCCGACCGAACAGGCAAGTATCAAGTCTATTACTGAAATGATCGAGGGCGGTAAAATAGTCTTCAATGATAAATCCGCTACAAAAGAGGAACTCATTGAAGCTTATCGGAAACAAAATACCGACCTTGGTGATGATGTTACCGATGATACTGTTGTTAAATTTATTGCCAGGTCAATGCTTTCTATGTATGCAAGTAAACGCAAAGATAATCTCACCAAATTATCATCTGAGGCGAAGGACAAGAAAGCTAAACTTATAAGTGAGCTTTCGGAATCTGACAAAAAGTTTTTGCCTACCATTAAGTCCATCCTGGAAAATCACACGGACCGGCACATAATGTCGGATCAGTATAGTATAGAGGATGTTATCTTTTGGGCAAAGGGTAAGGAGTCTGATAAGTTAGTCAAGGAAGCGGATGCTGTGGGATTTAAGCGTGGCGTTGAAGCGCGCAGAATCATAGGTGCTATTAAAACGCCAGCCGAGGGTAAAACCAAAACAAAAAAAGGCGCAGGCGATAAAACTAACTTGAATGACGCACAGAAGAAGACGGCGGAATCGTATTTTGCCAATGATGACATATCTCTTGAGATGAAGTACGAGTTGTATGCGGATATTCTCGAGCATGATAAGAAATTGAAGAAGGATAAGGATAAAAAATAACAATGGAGGTATATTATGTTTGAAGGCGATCAGCTAAGATACGGGTGGGTTTCAGGTGGAAAGGCTGGCGTTCCGGTGCCTATATACGCTTCGGAGAGAGTAGATGCTCCAGGGGGCAGATTTGTTAATATACGCACGGATGGCTATGCTGAATATTTGGACGATGGAGATTCAGCAGAATGTTTCGGTTCGGTAGAAGGTCCATACGGTACCGCTAGCGCTGTAAGTGGCCAGGATGTGGCGAATGCCATTTACGATCTAACGGCGCTTTTTAAGATTCCTGTTCTTTCTGGAGACGGTACATATGCGATAACGATGTTAGGAGATACTTGTGATATAGGCGTAACATCTTATGTTCAGGGTGCGCTTTTGACGGCAAGTTCTAATGAGCAGTTCATCATAATGGGTGGCGATACAAATAACAATAATTGGGTGCTTGTTGTTATAAATTCAGCATCAGCGAACAGAGGACAGACAGACGTAGCGTAAGTTTTTTAATCGTAGTTTTCTAAATAGAAAGTGTTTTTAATAAAGAAGGAGGAATAGCTATGTTACGCGCAGACCAAATAGCCATATACAAAAGGGATATGTATAAGGCTGAAAGAGAAGGAATGACTGAAGTGACCCCTAAAGTGCCTGAAGTTTATCGCATATTGGAATATACAGACGGCGCAGGTGATAAACGAACACAGCTTTTAGGTGCGGGAAGGTTAACAAGGCACACAACCGAAGGTCAGGATATACTCTTTAAATCTCCTGTCCAGGGATGGCCGACATTAACCGGATTTGAAACGTATAGCGCCGGTCTTACTTTGACGAAGGAAGCTGTTGAGGATACCACAAAAGGTGGAAATCTTCTTAGAGATCTTGCTCATACATGGGGTAAGTATGGCACGATTGCAAAAGAAGAGTTGGGCGCGAGAGGCTTTAACAAGGGCGGAGATCTGACTCCTGGTGATTGGGCGTTTGACGGATCACATACAGGGGAAACAGATTCTAGCGCCGGTTTATTGTACGATTCAAAGCCTCTGTTTAACCTTACTGGTAATGCGAGGACGACAAAGGGTACAGGTACCTACTATAATTCGATAGCAGGTCTTACCATGACAGCCGGTAACTTTGAAACTCTCTATAATTTGCAGACTACAATAAACAATCGGGATGAAGAGGATGAAATCGTTGGTAATCCTGTTGACACAATCCTTTGTCGCCCGGGTTCGGATAAGTTTCTTGCAGAGCGAATTGTAGATACTTCAAGGGGCTTGCCGGGTACCGACCATAATGACAAGAATCCGTATTATGGGATTGTCGATAAAATCATTGCCTGGGATTACCTTTCATCGAATGGTGGTTACTATGTAGGTAAGAGAAATCACGAAAAGTTCTGCTTCTGTACAAGACAAGGCCAGGAAACAGACTTCTATAGACATAAGCCTAACAAGGGGTATAGGGCATCTGTTGATATGAGATTTAGCTTGTGGTTTAAGGAAGGTTCTTGGAGAGCATGGGCAAGAGGTAGCGGAACATCAACAACCGGTAATTACCCTAACTAAGGTTAGAAGGTAAAAATGTCTTTTCCTGAAATTAGGTTTGGCAAATGTCCAGTATGTGGTGGCGGTGGAGGAAATGATGATGCACATATTGACGCATCAAACGCTTTCTCCACCGAGGACCACTCCGGAGTGGGATATGAACTTGTCCTTTACGAAGGGAAATGGATTTGCCAACTATGCAGGAAAGAACTAAAAGCAAACGCAGAATCCGCTATTAGAATTCAAGAGAATAGAGATCAGCAGAAATTTTGGGAAAAAATGGGCGTTAAAAAGAATATGGACAGATAAATAAGGAGGGAAGACATGGGCAAGACTAAAAAGGATGTAATGGCGGAACTTAAGGCAGCCAAGATTGAGTATGATCCTAAGGCCACAATGGCAGAACTCAAAAAACTGCTTCCTAAGGGTGGTGTGAAAGATGAGGGTTCGGAGATAAAAGAACCTGCCAAGGTTTCCAATGCTACCGTCGAACGGAAAATTGATAAGGATGAGCTTATATCGCTTCAGAAGGAAGGTAGACTTGAAGGATATAATCCCGCGACAGATGTTGGGATTGTTAGGAAAGTTGGTTTAAAAATTTCATTTCCTGAAGGTGGAGCAGAGGTAACGTAAAGTAGTATAGCGTAATTTTTTGAAGTGACAGATTGATATTTAGAAAAAGCAAGAAGGAGGAAAGATATGAGAAGTAAAATGTTTAAAGGCATAGCAGTATTTGTTATGGCGCTCTTGATAGCAAGTACAATAGTTTATGCACATGGTCCATTAGGGCTATCTCCGGGGAAAGAGTTAGATACATATATTAACGTAAATTCCCTAGGTATAGCTGTACCTGTGGCAGTTTCTACGACTACTGTATTGCCTGCATATCATAGGGTTATAGGATTTGTTGTAGTGCCTTATGCTGTTGGAGCAGGATCAGAGTTAACTTTAGGATTATATGACGCTGCTACGACAGGCGCATTAACTGAAGCTAACTTGTATGATGAAGCCGAGTGGGATGATGATGGCAATAATCAACCACGATGGTATCCAGCACCGAAGAGATTGTTAAATGGATTAGGTTTCATTCAAGGTCCGAATACGGTAGCGATAATCTATCTCGAAGATACTCGAAAGTTCTAAGTAGCGATGTCTACTATCAAAGAGTGGGGCAAGAAAGTTATTGATTACTTCTTTAACCCCTGTCCCACTCTATTTGATTTGTGTGTATGCTTTAGCATACTAGGCATAAGTTATATAAGGCCAGCATTAAGAGGCTTCTACTTAGAATTTTATACAATATTCCTTGTTGTAATAGGCTTTAACTATAAACAGAAAAGACAGTTTAATGGTTCAAGCCTAACCCTCTTATGCCTGCTAGGGCTTATATGCCTATTTAAATTCACTTATGAATTTAGAGTTGGTAGCGCATCTTTTCAATATTTGAATTTTTATTTAATGCACGAAGGTTTTGGATATATATTTTATTCAGCTTTGTTGTTTTATACTATAACAACTAAAGCTACTAATGTGAGGTTGCTTGTGTTCGCATTACCAGTGGTAGCCCATGTATGGATAGCCAAGATGCTATATCATGGCCAACTGACCCCCGTACTGGCCCTAGGAGTGGGTATTTTTGCCTACCTATTATATAAGCGGAAGTTTAAATGGGCCATTTTTATTGCTTTAGTGGCGATAGACTTTATGGTGTATAAGCGTGAGTGGGTGGCTATGAAGTTTGCTTGTCGGCCTTATGTATTTTTGGATTTAATACAACAAATAATAAAACATCCATTCGTTGGGAGTGGTTTTAATAAATTACTTATTCCGGATAATTTTATAAATGTAAGAAGCTGGGGCAATACCTGGCTTTATAGGCACAATGATTTTTTAAGTCTAATGGCTTATATAGGTGTATTCGCCATAATCCCGATAGTAATGTTGATAAGAGAATTGCTTAAGCGTTTCAAAGGAAGATGGTATAGTGCATTGCTTGTATCGTATTGTGCATTGTGCTTTTTTCAGATTACTTTTATATTTGGAGATAGGGTGGCTATAATATTATTAAGTTTATCGTGGTTTTACATTGAAAGTTAAAAGGAGGAATGTATGAAAAAGATTTTAGTTTTGTTATGTATTATGGTGTTTGTATTTGCTTCCATAGGGAATGCCACACCGTCTTTTGAGAACAACTTGCCTGTAGCGTGGAAGAGTATTGTTCTTAATAACATATCAGGGATATATGTTATAAAGAATGTTCCTACCACGACTATAAGACCGGGTAAATCAATACTTGGCTATGTTATTATTCCACTTGCCGATGCTACTACACATTCTGAAGCTGTAGTAGGATTATACGATGGACCGGGTGGTGCAAATACAGTTGCAGACGAAATGTTTGACGAGGCCGAAGCAGACGGTAAGTCATTACCTTCTTGGTTTCCATATCCAAGAAAAATATTGACACAGTTAAATGTTCACATAGGCCCGAACACTAGAGTACTTATATACTGGGAATAAGCATATTTTGTTTTGCTAAAAAGGAGAATAAGATATGTCAGGAAGTAAATTTTTAATACCGGATATTACGACGCTGCAGGATTTATCTTCTGCTGCTCTTTCCTTTACTACCTCCATAGGTAGAGAATTTAAACTCAATAAAATAGCCATAAACTTTAATGATGGTGCTACTCCACCTGTAGCCGTAGCTGTGACCGAAACTGTAACTATAAAGCTAAATTCAGCCAAGGGTGCAATTTACGATACAATTTTAGCCAAAATAGATTTGATAGCAGAATCGGACTTTGTGTGGAGACCGAGCGGGGAAGAAACTTATCAATCAGGTGACGAAATTACTATCACTTGTACAAACGCAAATACGACAGGAATTGCTCATATGGTAATTAAAGCGGAGGAATTGTATACTTAAAAAAGGAGATAAGAATGGGTAAAACAAAAGAAAAATTAGATGTTGAATGTCAGGAAATGCCGGATGATGTCGACAGGCTAAAAGGCGAAGAGCGGGGTTTAAGAACAATAAATGATACCTTACATTCCGAGAACCGTAATTTAACCAAAACCAATAAAGCGTTGCAGGAAAAGAACGAAGGCTTGGAAAAACGCATGGTATCTCAACGGGCAAAGGTAAAGAAGTTGGATGCCGAGGAATCAAAACGGAATAATGCCATAGCAAAACAAAAATCTGAGATAGCCAAAAAGAATAAAGAGGCAGAGGATAACTGTGCAAAGTATGAGAAAGTTAAAAAAGAAGCCGATGAAGCTATAGCCGACAAGGATAAGAAAATTGCAGAGGTTTCTACGAAACAAGAGACCTTAAAGAAAAGCAGGGTGGACTTTAAAAAGGTTCAGAATGAAGTGGCTCAAGATAAAAAGAAATATGCAAATCTCAATAATGATGTTGAGGTAGAAAAGGAAAAAGCAGTTGAACTTACCAATAAAAAGCAGACAGCGTTAGATGATGTTGAAAGAGATAAAGATAAGCTTGCAACAGCGATCGAGGAAGCTAATAAGGCTAAAGATCTTTATATTAAAAAGAAGGATGACGTTACGGCCATAGAACAGGAAAAGAACGCTATAAAGGATGGTTTGAAAGAATCACAGAAGACGCTAGATGTTCTTATTGAGGAGGTAGCAAAGAAAGACAAAACCCAAGATGATCGAGAAAAGAAACTTGATGCTAAAGGGAAGAGCCTCGATAGTAGGAGTAATGCTCTCACTGTTCGCAAAAAGGAAATAGATACGCTTGATTTACAGGTGAAAAAGTTAATTAGAGATAAAAAGTTAGACAAGGATTTAAAAAAACTACAAAAAGAAATGGCTAAATGAAAAAACTTATTGCACTAAGTTTAATATTATTAATTGTAATACCGGCCCTTGCATTTGCCCATGGTTCATCTTCTGTCGGCGGACAGGTGTTGCACCGGGGGCATTTTGTACCTACATCAAATGACGCGTATAATCTTGGATCTTCTACAAGACAATGGAAAGACGGCTATTTTACTGGACTTATCGTAAAAGGCGATATAGTTTATCATGGTGTAAGTTTTATTCTCGATGGGATGGCAGAAGATAGACAGGATATGTTTCTTACTACTTCTGGCGGAAATGTATTCTTTGAGACAGAAAAATTAGATGGTGGAGACATAGAATATATTTTTGATGAGTTAGAGTTTGATTTGGATTGCACAACAGGAGCAGGAACAGGAGGTAGAGCTCAAGTTCAATTAACCGAAGGAACATCTACAACAATATCCAGAAATTATATTTATGTTGAATTAGATGGCGGAGTAGCAACCTTAAAAGCCTCAACATCTTTACCTGCGGGAGAATTTGCTTGGGTAGGAATAGTTGCAATACTGACTGATACAGAAGTTGATGCAGACGGAGCATTGGTAATTCAAAGATTCTCTGAAACTCTTAAACACGATGAATCGCCTGGAAGAGATAGAGGTGCTTTAAGCTATCAACGAGAAAAACTCCGTTGGCTCGGAGCAAAGCATCTTAGTGGGATAGCTCAAACATTAACTATAACTATTCAAGGTGGGGCTAAGGATAATGTAATTCCGACTACTGCTTTGGGCAAAGCGTTTCAGTTGCATCGACAAGACTGGCCTGCCTACGATATATCAACTGACGGCATTTGGGTGGCTAATGCTTCTGGATCGGGAACGCTTACTAATTATCAAAAACTTACCGACTTAAACGAAATTCTTGAGATAGCTGATGGAACTCCTATATCGAATAACCAACGATTCAATCTTGTAATTTGGGGTTCGATAAACTTCTCAGCTGGTACATGCAAGATGTTTGTTAATCTTCCCACAAATATTTATAAAGATGACGACCAAGCAATAGCCGATGTAAACAATACCGCAGTAACCACTATCCCAGAGGAATTTCAAACGACAGGATTTTTAATTGCAAGACTTCCTTTAAAATATCAAACTGCTTCATCGGGAACTTGGACTAACCTCATGGGCGGAACGAATGTTGTAGACTTGTTAGGCTTGCCTACAGGATTTAGTCTTGGAAGTGGGGCAACTACTGGTGCTACCGCTACCTTTAGCGATGCAGACTTTGAAATGTTTGATGATGGGAATTCTACTAGGAGGCTAATATATCAACTATCGGGAATATCTACAGGCACTACCCGAACAGTAACACTTCAAGATACCGATTTAACTATGGCGGGAACGGATGTAGACAATAATTTTTCAGTAGGTCAGACATTCCAAGGTGATATTACAACGAGTGGAGCTGATATAGACATAGCCGACGACACTCCTCATTTAACCTTTAGAGATACTGACACCAATATAGCATACCAATGG
>SDBT01018310.1_pt1 | contig 11016 bp, 5 predicted proteins | sample 2277101 | NCBI WGS metagenome assembly SDBT01 (sample SAMN10404973, study PRJNA504765) | marine sediment metagenome | isolation source: marine sediment core GS10_PC15, 103 cmbsf | place: Arctic Ocean: Southern Knipovich Ridge | collected 2010 | reverse complement strand
AACTACAGGCTTTTGATAGAGTAATGGATTAAGAACTGTTTCACACCGGCCGTTATCTGTATCGGCTGTCGGATCGGGTCTTTCAGGAAAGGTATTCATCGGAGATTAGGGCTGAATTTTCCCTTGTTCCAGATATTGTTTCGCCAGCACATTGTCCGGGTCGAGACTGATGGCCTTGCGCCAGACCCACCGGGCTTCGACCATTTCACCTCGAAGGGCGTGGGCTACGCCAAGATCGACCCATACGTCCGTAAGTTGTGGTTCAATCTCCAGAATTACCTCATATCGATGGATAGCCCCCTGTATGTCACCAGCCTTCAACACCAGATTGGCCATGCGATGCTGCGCCCAAAGGTTAACAGGATCGAGAAACAGGGCGTTCCGATAGGCCTGCATCGCTTCTTCATGGCGCCCTACGGCGTAGCAAGCGTCCCCCAGAGTTTGCCATACCGACATGTTATTGGGATGGAATTCGGCTGTTCGCTGCAGAAGCTTTATTTTGACATCCAGTGTCCGAATGCTGTCCGTACAGTCCAGGTAACCCTGCCCTTCGCTGACATTCCCCAGGATGATCAGGGCCCGCCCCAGATTATAATATGCCCCGGGGTTGTAGGACCGTGTTTCCACTTCCCTTCGCAGATGTTCTACCGCAGCCTCCATGTCGCCTGTCCGGAACAGTATCAATCCCAACAGGTAGTTATAATCCAGGTTTTTCGGATTTAAGGTAAAAGCCTTGCGGGCATAGGTCAGGGTTTCTTCGAAGTCGCCTTTATTCTTGTAGAGCTGGGCAAGATCACCCCAGGCCTCCCCGAAACTGCTATCAAGTCCGATCGCTTCGTGAAAAACCATCTCGGCGCTGTCGGTTACGCCCAGCTCCACGTACGTCCGGCCCAGCTGCAGATAAGTCGTACAGTACCGATCGGTTTCCGGCTCCCTCCCCAGGGCCTTGTTCTCGGCATCGGCAACAGCCAGCTCCTTGGTATACATTTCCAAGGCTTTGCGATGAGCTTTCCGCTGGAAGGCAACATTACCCAGTTTAAACCATACCGATCGGTAATACTGGTCCAATGCGGCGACTTTCTCATAGGCGCTCTGAGCCTGTTTGACCTGTCCTACCTGGAAAAGAATGTTGCCTCTTTCAAAATGAACATCCGCAAGGTCCGGCGCGTATTTCTCGGCGCTGTCGATAAAGACCAATGCCCAGAGGTAGTTCCCCTGAAAAAGGGCATCCTGGCTCTGCACGAGGAAAGCCGTACTTTTCGGATTCGCTGTCTGGCGCGCTCGTGCGGTAATACTGAACGAATCCCGGTCCGGGCTCGATTGACAGGCCCAGACGATGAGAATGACGAAAATAAATAGGACTATTACTTTTCCAGGCTTGGGCAGAAACACTGTCTTCATCCTGTACCCTGTCCTGTCTCTCACGAGTAGGGATTTTCTGGTTTCATGACCTGAGGTCTAACACCGCGATCAGGAAGTGCTGAATAGCGGGGGAAGATAGTCGGACGCGGTTGGTGAGATCCGTGGTTCCCCTGGAGCCGACCTGTCTGCAACCGGCGCTCAATAGTTGGTGGGTGCCGGTTTTGCTGCGATGATTACTGAGATGCACTCCCTTCAACCAGTCGCATGGTCTGATTGCCTTTCACCATGGAATGATGATCGACTTGCCCGTTGGGCCAATAAACCAGGAGGGAGTCGACAGTATTCGCCCGTCCTAATCCAAATGTAGCAATCTTTTCCGAGTCGGAAAGGTAACTGCCGCCGGAAGTGATGGTTTGCTCCTGGTGCGTTGCTTCCACTTTGGCCACAATGCGCGCCCCGATACCCTGCCGATTACTCTCCCGCCCCTCGAGTTTCACCCGCAAGAAATTACCGCGGCGGCTGTCATTACGCCACAGATGCAGCGATCCACCGTTCTCTAATATCAGAAAATCCACATCCCCATCCCGATCAATATCCGCGTAAGCCAGGCCCCGGGCCACCATGGGCGCGCTGCAGACACCACCTATGTCATCACCTGCTTCAGCAAATATTCCTCTGCCATCATTAAGAAATATCTGTGGTTTCTGGTGATACGTAATCTCATCCATAAGAGCCGTTCTCATAGTGTCGATATGACCATTGGCCGCGATCAGGTCCAAGTCGCCGTCCTGCTCTATATCGATGAGAGCTAGACCAAAAGTCATCGGATCTTCACTGGCCGGCCCGATTCCAGACGTTCTCTGTCTTTCGGCAAACCGTCCAGTCAGGGTATATTGGAAAACGTTCATCATCTCACGAGAATTATTTCCGAAGAAAATAGTCACATTCGCGCTGTTATCTATCACTCCCCCCGCAATGCTTCGGCTGGAGGCAGCTTCACCACCGCTGCTATAAGCTAACCCGGCAAGCCTACCTAGCTCTGAAAAAGTCCCGTCCTTATTTGAAGTATACAGGAAATTCCTTTCGCCATCATTTGCTACAACGATATCCGGCCAACCATCCCGGTTTACGTCACGTACCGCAGCCCCCAGGGACTTTCCGGATTCTCCGCTGAAGCCAACCTGCTCGGTTTGCTCGCTGAAAGTGCCATTCCTATTGTTATGGTAGTAACGGTTTGGAATCCCTTGCAGGAGGAAAGACATGCAATAAGCTTTGTTCTCACCGTCAAGGGAATTCCACGGCTCAGTCTCAATCGACCAGTCGACATAATTGCAGATGTACAGATCCAGCCAACCGTCCCGATCCCCATCGACAAATACCGCCCCTGTACTCCATTCCCGAATTGTTCCTAAACCTGCCTGGTACCCGACCTCTTTAAATACGCCATCATCATTCCTGAAAAGCATGTTCCGCCTTAAGGTCGTAAAGACGAAATCCTCATCGCCATCATTGTCATAATCGGCGACGGCGAGGCCAAAACCGTATGCTGTAACGTAGTTTAATCCCGCTTCATCCGTTCGCAAGGTGAAAGTACCATCGCCATTATTACCGAACAGCCATAACCCGGGCACGTATTTCTCTACCGGTTCTTCTATAAATCCCCCTCCTACAGCCAGGATGTCTTGCCACCCGTCATTATTATAATCGATGAAGGCACAGCCGGAGCCAAAAGGCTCGGGAAAGTACAGGTCCCCTTCAGCAGCGTTTTCGTGGGCGAATACACTTATTCCGGCCTGGTGGGCTATGTCGGTAAAGGCAATTCTCTCGATATCCTCCTTGTCGATCATAGCTCGGTCTGCTTTTCCGGGACCGCCACAGCGAAGGCCAACAATAAAAAGAATAGAAAATATGCATATTTGAATGCATATACTTCCTTCGCAGGTGTTCTCTTTAAAGTTACTAACCATTCTCTTCCCGGAGGGATCCTTACGGATAACTAACATTTATATAGTTTCTTCGGGTAGGGATAGCAGCCGGTTTAATGCGGGATGCTTCGTCAGGTTCCGAATGGCGGCTCTGTTTGCGAAAGTCTATCATTCTTCCATATAGAAAATCTGCGAACCCCCAGGGCACTTTAGCCACTTGGAGATTCGCAGATTCTATTAGTTTATGATTCCCCTGAACCTCTCCAGGGGGGCGGTAAATTCCTTATTTAGAAAGATGCCCTAACAGAGAACCGATTCACATTGTCGAAAATGCCGAAACTGGTATAGGCATAATCGATGGCAAAACCGAACATTTTAACACCTACCCCAAAGGAAATGCCCTGTTCGTCGCTGGGGGTTACATATCCCGCACGGAGGGACAGCGTATTCATCAAGGTGTACTCGGCGCCGACCTTGATCTGCTCGTAATAGTCCCGCGGACGCTCAGTATCAATAGCCAGCAGCAAGGAATGCATGTTCTTATCCATTCCCGTGAAGTCCATCAGATCCATGGCAATACCGATCCTGAAGATAAGCGGAATCTCCTGGATTTCTTCCGCTTCCGAATAGATGACATCCTTGGAGAAGTTCCGAGCGGTCATGGCGAAGGTCAGGCTCTTGAACCCGGTGCGGTAAATCAAACCGAAGTCATAAGCAATGGTGCTCTGTTTTATATCACTTTCAACATAATCAGCCCTATCGCCCACCGCGTTCTCCTCATCCACATCCTCCTTAATCCCCATCCGAAAGTATCCAAGGTCCTCTGAGGCATACTTGGCATGCGCACCGACCACGAAACGGTCGGTTAATGCCCTTGCGTAGCCAACGCCGAAAACACTGGCTTTGGGACTGAACATTTCGGTTTCTACATAGCCTGCTGAATTGTCAAAGCGAATGGTCCCCTGCAGCTCGCCGTAATCGACCATCATAGCCGTAAGGCCAAAGACACCATACAGTCCTCCGGCAGGTCTGAACATCACGGCGCCGCTGTTATAGTTGATGTCCGCGATCCACTGGGCCATGCCGGCCGCAACACTGACTGTGCCCTCAAATCGGGCCATGCCGGCGGGGTTATAAAACATGGCTACGGCGGATGCCTCTTCCTGGCCTGTCATGGCGTCTCCGAGCGCCGCAGCACGGGCGTCAACAGAAAAGGATAAGAACTTCATGCTGGTCTGAGCTCGTTTACTGTAATCGCTGTCACCGTTCTCGTCCTGACCGTAGCCGGTTGTTACAACGAGCCCGGTCATCAGAACGAGTAAAGTCGCGACTTTTGTGAACTTTTTCATAGGATTTACCCTCAGTTTAATTCTTTACTCTTTCTCCAAGGAGCCGAGCATCCCCCAACTGCCTCAAATAAGCTTGACTTCTTGGGGAATGCTCATCTGTTTCAGACTTAGACCTCAACGGATAATGACGAATTTCTTCATGATCTTCTTGTTGGTCTCGGTATCCGTGATCACGGCGATGTAAAGACCACTGGCCACCACCTGCCGCGAAGCCGTTGTGTGATCCCACAATTCGCCACCGGGATCTTCAGCGGTCTCATCGTGCTTGATGGTATCAACCAACTCACCCAACTGGGTGTAGATCTTGATGGTGCAGTACTCCGGGATATTCCAGAAGGCGAGCCTGTCCTGCACGTCGGGGAAACGAATATCTCCACTCGCACCGATATGGAACGGGTTCGGCACGATCACGATGTCATCCAGTTTTTCACCCGGCGCCCGCGCTGCTATGATCGGGGAGTAGGTCTGGGTGTAATACCGGTTGCTCTTGAGGGGCACGCCAGTCGGCGTATTACCGATCGGATTAGTGTTCTCAGGACCGACTGCCTGGAGGTAATAGAAGTGCTCCAGACCTATGATCGGTCCAGTTTCGCCACCCACGGCATCTAAATACTCCCGGGCGCTGCCGGGTAAATCAGCAATCTTCGCATAGTCGGCCGCATGGTGGAAGTACGGTGTTGTGCGCCAGATTTCCCAGCCTTCGGGTTCCTCTCCCGCGTAGGTCGTCCACGCCAGCTTAACGGCTCCAATTGGTGCGGTTACGTCGAGCGTCGCCGGTGGCATAGGAGCCTTCGGAATGTCAAAGCCGGACACCCAATTGGCAATGGCCCGCTCAAACATGTCGAACAGGGAATCCTTGGATGTCATCACCCACTCGTTCTTGGTCATGGACTCGATGCTGCCGCCCGGCCCGCCCGGCCACTCGATCAGTGCCGCATCGCGGCCGGCACCGGCTCTCTTGTAGGCCAGGCCGATCGCCACTTTGGCGCTGTCGCTCAGACCCGCGACGCCCTCAGCAACGACGAGGTGGACATCGTCGCCAGGATCCATGGTATAAGGACCGAAGCCCTCTGTTAACTGCCAGCCGCCCGCGTCATAGACACCCAACACGTCGCTGGGGTCGTTCCGCGTGTTGGCGAAATACTGCCCCGGCGGCTGCCCCGCATCGCTGGGCTCGACGATGTCGGCGTGGTGCGGATAATACGGCCCGGTGGTTATATGCTCTTGATACTGACGGATCATCAGGCTCTCATCGTACTCATCTACCTGCAGGTCCGGGTGGTCACTGTTGAACAGGCCCAGGGTGGACGGCTGCCTGCCAACCAGATCTGCCGGAATGGCGCCACCCGGCCAGGTACCGGCCGGTGTCGGATCTACCGCGTTGGTCTCGTCGTCTGCGGAAGAATCGGCATGGAGGTAGACCCGGCCGGCAAACTGACCGGCCGCCAGACGCCCCAGGGTGTCGCCGTACGTTGGAAAATCATCTGCAAGCCAACTATTCGAGTGCTCCTGCCACATGGGCTGGCCCACGGTATTGAAAGCGGCCTGGTCGGGATTATACCCGGCCCAGGCATACTGAGCCGTGAAGTCCACACCATAGTCCTCGTGACCGTCACCAACCGCGTCGTTCATCACAAACTGACCCCACGGCGCACCGCCACCGGTAATCCACGCCGAGGACTGATGGAAACCGTAGCGCTGAATCCAGAAAAAGTAAACACCGGTCAGGGTCTCAACCGGATCCAGATCCACACCAACTGCCTCATTAACGTCACCGGTATTCTTGAAGGTATACTCTATGATGTGGTAGTTGTCATGGTATTCCTGGTCGAAGGCGTAGATCTTCTGTTCCAGCTCGATACCCACCCGGTTGACATTCCGGTTGTAGATCATCCGGTCAGCCTTCAGTGCAGGATCGACCTCATCAACCACCACCCAGTAGCGGTAGGAGAGCTCGCCCTTGACCGTTACCACCGGCGGCTCAAACCGGCTGACCAGTTTGAACTCCCGTGGAAAAAACTGCTGGTCGGGTTCGGCACGCGGCCCCGCGTGGGCGATCTTTACCGGGAAGAACCTGCCCGTTTCATCTGTGAAGTTTGTAGCCGCCACCCACAAGCCATCCCCGCGCTTATTGGCTGAGAACGTCTCTATAGCAGGGAAGGACACCAGGTTGAAGTAGTCATCCACCTCCCGAAAAACACCAGCATCCGAGTAGGAAGCGTGTAAGCGGCCTATGGTCAGCCATTTGTACTGGTACTGAGCAGAGAGCTGGTCGGCGCCAGCCAGCATCAGCACGATCCCGAGCAGGGAGAAAAATCGCCCCGCATCTAACCACTTTTTGTTGCGTGTCTTCATGCTAATCCCTTCAATCTTCTATTGGTTGAAAGTCTGTGATTTTGCTAACTGCTATTTATCTTACCCTAGAACCAGACCCTCAGACCGAAGAGGATGCTCCGCGGATTCTGGAAGGCCCGGAACATCCTGTTCGGCATATCAATGTAGGCCCTGTCATCCAGCACATCGTCCACAAAACCCTTACTGGCTGCTTCCCATTCGTAGGTATCTTTATCGAACTCATAGTACTTTTCATCGTCGGCTGTCCAACCCAGGACACGGCGATCTGACTCAAGGAATGTCTTCGTATCTTCATCGACCATAAAGTCCGGAAGCGCGTCAAAGTTCGCCGCCGTCTCAATGGGCACGAAGGCGACGCCGGCCTTGCGGTAGTAACCGGGACGGTCATCACCGTAGGGATGCAGGTAGGTCTGATCAAACTCCTCCCAGGTATCCTCTGGCAGGTGCAGCGACGTCATGTACTGGTCATAGTCTCTATTCATCATTTCATCCTCGCCCATGGGGCCAGAGTTGACATCCCCGGGACTGAAGTACAAGTACTTCAGGTTAAGGACGTTGGTGATGTCCACGAAGAACTGGGCCCGGCCAATACCGGTCTCGAAGTTCTTGCTCAGGCGGATATCGAGGGTGGTGAAGTCCCGCATCCGGACGTTGTCGGTCAGACCGGTTACGACGACAGCTCCCGGGCCGGTCCAGGTGAAGGTCTCCCCGGCACGCCAGGATCCGAGCAGGTCCAGACGCCAATCGCCCAGCGGATGGATACCGGCAATAGCGGGGCCGAAGTTGGCCGGCGCGAAGAAATCGAGATTGAACCGGCCGAAGGGCATGGCCACCGGTTTGGACTGATAGTGATCACGGGTTCTCCGGGCGTAATTACTCATATCAGTAGGATTCTCATACACCTCCTGGAAGCCGAAGTTGCCGGACTTCGTGATCATGTAGGTGTAGTTTACAAACCCGCGCAGATACCGGCCCACGGTCTTGTTCAACGTCACCTCCAGACCACGAACATCGCCGTAGCTGATCGGATTAAATTTCTCATACCGCGACAAGCGGGCGGCGTCTTGACTCTGGTACTCGACCTCGTTAGGCTGGTTCGACCGGTCCTGATAGTAACCCGAGAGCCGGAGCAGGTACTGATCAAGAATGCTGTGCTCATAACCCAGCTCGTAGGCCACTGTCTTCAGCAGCGGGTGCTCGGGGTTCCCGATTTCCTGCACGGCTCCATTCCAGCGGGTCGCGATCTGGAACAGCTGGCGCTGATTGGGGATATCGCGGAAGTGACCGTAGTTGAAAAACAGCTTGCTCTCCGCCGTAATCGGGAAGGAGACCCCGACACGCGGGCTCAAGGCTACCTGTTTATCGAGCGTCCTCAGCCCTCTAGCCTCAAACGCTTCCTCTCTCAGGCTTCCGGAACCTTGCCCCTCTTCACCATAAAAATCCTTGATAAGGAGCGAATCGTATGTTGTATAATCCCACCAGTCCTTGCCGGGATTGTAGTAATCAACGCGCAGACCCAGGTTGGCGATCATGCCCCTGAACTCCAGCTTCTCCTGCAGGTAGACGGCGCCTTGCATGGCCTTGCGCTCCCAGTGTGCCTTGGTGCGCTCCGGGCCCACCATCACCGAGTCATCAGCCTTGTAAAGCATGTCGAAGTCGTAAAAGTTGAGCTCCAGACCGGCCCTCAACTGGCTCCAGCTGTTGGTCTGATTGGTCAGATCGAACTTAGCGGTGGTGATGCCGGTGGACGAGTTATCGCGGGCAATGCCCCAGTGGCCGCCCATACGCAGGCCGCTTCCAGGGCTGAAGATGCTGCTCCAGGTCCAGCCTATAGGAGCCTCATCCAGGTAGTAATAGCCGTCGTATACCGCACCGGTGGTAACGGGTTTGCCGGCGGCATCCGTCATCACGTGGAGGCTGTCAAGGGCACGGGCGGCATACTTGCGGTCGATTTCCGCCTGTTTCTCCGCATAATCCGGATCGTCGGGGTCGACGTAAGACTTGATCGGGGAAAGCAGCTCGTTACGACGACGGAATGGAACGGTGTCGTAATCGGAATTCATGTGGGTCAGCGTCAGCTTATAGAAGGTACTGGGGCTCAGCGTATGGGTGAAGGTGGCGCCCATTTGCTTGCGGGTTACATCGGTAACGGTGAGCCTGCCCTCGCCGTAGACATCGTCTCTTGCGCCCCAGTTCACATGCTCGTCAAAACCCGTACTCCAGGGATAGGAGAACACGCCGCCCCACTGGGGCATGGGATTCTCAACGAATTCGTAAGTACGGTAAGAGATACCACTGTGCGTGCCATACAGACCATTCACCATGAGCTTCATATTGGCGCCCAGATCGGCCATCAGCTTGAGCTGGTACGTCTCGTCAACCCTGGCATTGCGCTCCATGGGGACCATGTAGGGGTCCTGGGTCTTACGGTAAGAAGCCAGGAACCGCAGGTTGCCCAGTGACCGACTCAGGCCGGGAATCACCGGACCACCGAGGGACAGGTCGATATCGTATTCGGGATCTATAATTTCGAGTTCTTTCCGGTGATGGAATTTAAATACTTCCTGCAACTGTTTTGGCGTCAGGTTATTGTAATAGAGGTATTCTTTTGTTGGATCATCTGGAACATCATCCAGTTTGACGGTCTCCGAAACCGCATTCCAGCCCTCGAAAGCGGGGTACTGACGCTGGGTGTACTGATCCCATACATCTGTAGCCTGTGTCCCCTCCCAGGCTACCGCTTTGTCCATGTAGGGCCGTATATAGAAGGAGTTGGGGCCCTCCACGAGGTCGGGACCGTCACCGAAGACCTGGCTATGAGGCGGGCTGTAGCGCAGCAGTACATCTGCCATATAACGATCCACTTCTGGGACTTTGGTAATCACGTTGATCACGCCCGAACGGACATTCCCGTACTCGGCATTGAAGCCACCGGTCTGGATCTGCACTTCACTGATCGCGGTGTAACTGATTGCCGAGAAAGGACTGTTGCTCCTGCCATCACGCATAGTAGTGCCATCGACTACAAAAGACAAACCGGCAGTCCCCATACCGCGGATGGTCATACCCGGCTCGATACCGGCCTGCAGGTTGATGAACTCGCTCACACCCGCCACGGGGAGGTTCTCCATCTCTTCAGCCTCAATGTTGGCGACATTGGCGGAAACGTCAGGCTGTACCATGGGACGCTTGGCGACGACCCGCACCTCTTCCCCGGCAATAGTCTCGACAGTCAGGCTAAAGTCGGCAGTGGTGGTCAGGTTCAACAGTACCCGGACTTCTGACTGGATAATCACTGCATACCCGATAACCTGCGCCCGTACACTGTAGGTACCGGGAGGTACGGCGATGATAAAGTAATCGCCATTGGCATCGGTGGCTGCACCCAAGGCGGTTCCGTCAACCAGAACATTCGCCCCGGGAATCGGGTCACCAGTAGCATCATCCACAACCCGACCGGCAATCTTGCCGGTGGTGGTTTGCGCCCATAAAGTACCCATCACTGCAACAGCCATAATGGTAGAGCGCAACGTTAGACTCAGTATGGACGGTATTGTTCGCATCTGATTCTACTTCCTTTCCGTGCTGTGTTTAAACTTAGCTATGGGTAGATTCTGACAATTTTAGGCCGGAGGCTGATACTGCCCCTGGTACTTAGTCTTTATTTTTAACGAGTTATTGTTAGGGGAAAATTTTACAAAAGATACCGGCTAAAAGCAAGTGTAATTATGAGGATGTCAGGAACGGAACCTTGTAGGCGTTCTGAAGGACTTACCTGACTCTCAGGCCATTAGAGCCGAACTAGCCGCAATTTGTGACCAACTGACCCAGCTCCGGGCGCTCCAGAGTCAGATTCAATCAGGTGAGATTGGCCGTGAGCTGGAGATGCTGGACAGCCTGGAGAGAGAGGCTTTGAACTTCAGAGAATTATGGAACCGGGGAACTGATAAAGCCCGGCAAAGAATTGCACGGGCCATTATTCAGCGGGTGGAAATATCGTCGGACCGAACCACCGCAGCCTGGAA
>SDBT01018309.1_pt1 | contig 11017 bp, 4 predicted proteins | sample 2277101 | NCBI WGS metagenome assembly SDBT01 (sample SAMN10404973, study PRJNA504765) | marine sediment metagenome | isolation source: marine sediment core GS10_PC15, 103 cmbsf | place: Arctic Ocean: Southern Knipovich Ridge | collected 2010 | reverse complement strand
AACTCTAAAAAGCTCTTAAATCGGATTCAACCAGCTCAACAAAATCAAAAACATATAAATGTTCGTATCCCATCCGGTCCAGGAAAAATATACATTCAGGAATGGCAAGATTTTCCATTCGAACAAAATATAATTCCTCTTGGGAATATAGAACTTCCAAAGTCTCCAGAGGAAATTTTCATAGAAAGGTTAAGCGCAATGTCTAAAGAAGAGAAAGAAGCTTTCCTTGAAGAGTTAAAAAAAAAGATTAGCACGGCGAGGGATTGCAACTATTTATCTTAAGGCATAATGAGGCTTAGCATATCATGCGAAAATCACATCTTCCCCTTACGCCAACTGAGGAATTTTTGATCAGGATGTTTTATTTGGAAGGTTGGTCTATGAAAGAGGTGGCAGAAGAACTCGATATCACTCTCAACGAAGCATTAGCAAAGCGGAATAAGGCTCTTCGCAGACTCCGGTGTATGGAAAGATCAGAGTTAGAAGCGTATCTCCTCTATGGGGTCAACGCTCAAAACGAAATTATGTGGGACCGGCCAAGCCAATTCGAAGAGATTATGCTGAAGTTGGCTCAAGATATCGAGGATGAAAACGAATAAGGTGTATCCGTCAAACTGTAAAAGGTCTGCCTTATATTCGGTATCCCGATGAACGTCGGCGCTATGAATCCGGCAATTTTAAAATGGACGCATACGATAAGGGAAAAACCCGTCTTAAATATATTCAGACGCTAATCACACACCGATGACCATCATGGTCTTTCGGAGCGATTAAATCGTTTTACAAAAAGCGAACTCTCTTGGGCATACTTGGGTATAAGGGAAGGTGAGAACGCCTGTCTACGGCGCTCCTGGGCGGTCTGGGAGAGTATTATTTAGATTGTTAAAGAAGTGTTTTGAGAAGTAATTAGGCGGTTGTATAATATATCAAGAAAAACCATTCTTTATCAAATCTAATGATTTCTGTAAGCCCATGTCCAATAAGGGTTTAGGGTGAATCATCTTAGTCATGGTGGGATAGTATTATTTATATTGGTTTATGGTTTGTGTATTGAGTATAATTCTATTGTGGGTTTAGTATTTGGATAGAAAGTATAAAATAGTAATAGTTTTTTTTATTAAAGCATTCTCTCCCTATCGTTGAAAATTTCCGTTTACGGAACTCTATTATTATGTGGTGCCCACTAACCTTGATCGCTTGGATAAAGCTGTCCAAACGTTTGGACAGTATCAAATCCAAGTGAAGATCGAGTTCGCAGTTGACAGGTCATGCTGAGGAAATGGGATGTAACATCCTTATACTACAGGGTATTGTTAATTTTTCAACTTAACATACCGCAGTTAACTCAATCCTTCATCACCAAATGTGTTGCACTTATGATTTGAATTCACATCCCCTTTAATGAAACATGCGGGATGCTTGACTGGCTGATACATGGAATGAGCGCCCAGAGGCATGCTTAAGTATGGCAGGATAGAGATTGTCATTGTACGGGGCCTAAGGCAGGCTTCAGCATAACATTCAGCAATAATTTGTGCAAATGAAAGAGCTCACTCCAAGATGACCAGCATCCTCTTTTTAAAGTTTATCTTTTTCTCTGTGTTGTTTTTTGTTCAATATATCTTTGATCTCTCATAGATATATCGAGTTTGCTGCATATTTTTTGTTTATCTTTAAAATTGACTGGATACATATATAGATAATCAATAACAAATCGTTTTAGCAAATGCGAAGCAAGCATATTACCCTTGAACCGCTCTTGTATTTTTTTGAGTTCACTGTGCGGAAACCCATAAAAAAATTGTAATTTAATTGCAATATCAATCAAGTTAATAGCGACAGTATCATTTCTCTCTAAAATCTTTTTGTAGGTTTCTTTCAAATTTTCATTACCAAGGGAACTTGACCATTTTTTTATAAATGAATACGAAATCAAATCAAAAAATGCGAAAAAAATCTTTTTTGATATTTCTTCAATTTTATCCCTGTCAACGAGTTTTTTCTTTGCAATCACTTCATTTATTTTAATAATAATAAAATCGTAATTTTCACTTAAAAGATCATAAAAAAAATTCAACGATCTTAACCCTAAAAAATATGCCTCTTCCCCAAGCACAATTTTTCTTTCACCTTTTATTGAGCCATAGTAATTTTTTAGTATCTGTCCCAAAATTTCTGTAGACTTATAAGCTGTATTAAGGTTTGCTAAAAAATCAAGAGCCGGTTCGGTTTTTTCATAGTCGAAATCATCATCATCGTCATTCATTTGAGATTCCTCAAACTCATATTTGTCTCTCTCCTTTAAATCTTCCTCTCTTTTTTGTTCCGGTGTTTTATCCTCAATTATTAGAGCAGGCAGTTCTTCAACCAACTTGTTAATAAACTCAATATCATCTTCCAATTCTGTTGGTAAAAGGTCAGAAAATATTGTGCTTGCCTTTGATACAACTTGATCTATAATAAAATTATCTTTCGATTGATGTGTAAGGAACATAATTATATTACCAAACTCTTCAACATGAAGCTTATCACATAACCCTGATATAATTGTTTTTGTTGACTCATTTGAGATATTATTAGCAAGATATTTTGCAACAAAATAGTAAAACAAATATTTATATCGGAACTTAAATACCCCATTTATATTTATTAGTATTTTTGCACTTACAAGTGATTCCATGTAGACATCAAGACTTGGTCTTATATCGTATTCATCACAAAACCTGTCATGAAATCCCTGCAAAGGATCTATAGCTATTCCTCGTATTTTGCTTTTGAATAGAAAAAAGGCAAGTTCTGATATATAGTTTAAGTATGCATCAATTTCTTCAGTCTTGGCATTAATATTCCCCAAAGCCTGTGTCACTAAAAAGTCATAGTAGTAGCCAAACGAACTCTCTCTCAGATGGTGGGCCGTTCCGACCTCTATTGATTGAAGGATAATAAGCAGGAAAAATGGATATGATGGAACAAAGTTTTTTCCAATTATAATATCAAGAACGCTCTTCGTTTCATCATTTTTTCTCATTAGATCGGCATCTTCTATCGTTTCTTCAACGCCTAAATTGTTCCATTTTTCTACAACTTTGCTCCGCAAATAATGCCCGAATTCTATTAACTCATACTGCCTGTATGACTCAAAGACATTCTTTTCTGATTTTTTTGAATAAATAATTTCTTCAATCGTATAGAAATCATTGGCGGTTAACAATATATTTGGATAGATATTGTTAAGCCTTTCTAAAAATGTTGCCTTATATCTCAAATTGAGTCTGGCAGTATCAAAGCCGTCTATGATTATAAGTTTTTTTTCATTATCAAGTTGATTATATTTTTCTAAAAGATGGTCATTATATTGTTCCTCAAATGCCTTATTTGTCAATTTGATTATATCTTCAACCGAGGTTTTCCTTATCCTATCGCCATCTATTAGGATCGGAACAAAACCCTTATTATAAAGATAATGAAACGCAACTTTACAAAATGTTGATTTACCAGACTTTTCTGAACCGACAATTAACAGCCTAAAATAATCTGTTGCCGATCCACATAGTTCTTCCGAACTAATTGGTTTAGCAATGGCAAGTTTATCATCATCTTTATCAATTATTAAATTGCGTAGACTTGGCCAGATAAAAATATCATGGAGAGATAAATCAGGATACCGCGGATGGCTAAAGGTGATTCCTGGGTCTTTAAGATGTTCTTCAAATTTATTATTTATTTGGAATGTCCTCTTTGTTAATTTCTCGCTTCTTTCATATATGCACCACTCTACATTTTCATTCTTTATAGAATAAATTTCGCCATTCCATTCATACTGTAATAGCTTCTGCTTTTTCTGCCCCAAATCTATCAAAACAAGGTTGAAACCACTATTTTCTGGATCTTTTGTATCCTGTAAAACCGCCCCTTCGATATACTCAGTGATATTTCCTTCAAGGTCATCAATTCTATATTTTGAAGAGACATGTTCATGGCCTGTAAAAATAATATCAGATGAATCTTCTATCACCTTTTTCAACTTCCTGACGTTTGTCTGTAGCTGCCAGCTAAAAGGGTGGTGCAGTACACTAATAGCAAGGTCTGAATTTACATCATACACAGATGACGGTATCAACTCAGTCGGATAAAACAATTTCCCAGGCGCATCATTTTTTACCGACATCCACGATGTATTATAGCAATAAAAGAAAACCTTTCTATCATTTTCCAAATACTTTATAACCGTTAACAATTTATCAGAATATATTATCTCGTCATCATCTTGACACATTTCCCTAAAATCAAAAAACATTGATTGCACTTCGCAGCATGTATCCACAAAACCATCTTTGACACACCTTTCACTCTGAATGGACGTAATTACTGTATCGCGAACATCGTTTCTTGCTGTGCCATAATTACAATCGTGATTCCCCGGTATTAGTAAACACCTAATACTTTTTTTTATATAATTTTGAATACTTGTTTTTATTTCGTCGAAAAATTTCATTGCCTGTTCGTACTCTTCATCTTTACCGGAAATCGCAATATCGCCTGATAAAACTAAGAATACTGAATCAATATCTAAAATTTCATTTTTCAACGCATCAATAATTTTTTTCTGTTTATCAAATATAGAATTATTTTGAGCCTTGAAATGAATATCGCTAAAGTGGATAATTGCTGCTTTCATGTAGCCATTTCCTTTTTTTATGGGCACCCTTGCCTATAAGTCTATAGATTAGGATGGCCATTGTCGTTGCCAGCAGTTTATCTTTGGTTTTTCCGTGTTAAACCAAAAGCCCTTCATTGAAATGATAAGAATTAGCTTGTTGAGAGCGTCTTAAGCAAGATTTTATATCGTGTATGGTGTTGAGCTGAATCACAACAGATTGAATCGTAAAGGATACGGTGAGATTGATAATCCAGATATCGACGATGAAAACCTATATACTGGATGAGGGCCGTGTTGTCAATCTGCTATTGATATTAGTTAACTATCATAAGGCTTTAATTAAAGTCAATATAGGAATGATTAACGGAAACTGATACTAATCTATTCCGGTGTAATATTCAAACAGTTTTTCCCCTAATAAACACTCTGTTTTCCTGTAGTTTTTTTACACTGGGCGGATGATTTGACAAGTGGGTAATTACGGTTGGGTGTAATGGGTAGGATACGGTAATTACGCTGGTATTACAATTTTACGGGGACTTCGGCTTTTGTCTTTGATTTTTCCCCTAATAACGCTCCATTTTCCTGTGGTCTTCATTAAATCCCTGATAATCCTGTTCGCAGTTGGCAGGTCATGCTGAGAAAATGGGATATAACATTCTTATAATATTACTAATACTTGCTATCTTACTAAGATTTTTCCCCTTTAATTAAACACTCGGGGGGCTACCTACGTGATCCTGATGTAAAGTAGATTGTATTATTGATGTAATATCTAACTGTTTTCTTCGGTGTCTTTCTTGAATAAACTTATTTGTTCTGGAGAATTAACTTGAATAACTTCTTTAATATCAAGAATCTCATTTGAAGTTCCCGCCAACTCACCATTGTAATCGTATTTGTGTGTAATTTTTACAATGGCACGAATTGAATCGCCAGGTCTGATATCAATTTCTCTCGATTGAAATTGAATCAACCATTCAGTATTTAATATCTTTGCGGGTATAATTTTACCTCCATGCCTGAATTCCCACATAGATTCGCCCAAATAATCGGGCTTCTTTACTTTTAATATCATCTCATTATCGGATGAGATTGTCTCCTTAATTAATAGTTCCTCAAGCGATTCCGGCACGAGTTGAAAGTCGAGATTAAAACCAACTTTATCCTCATCGGTAATATAAGAGGCACTATCTTCACTCGTTAAATGTGAGATATTAGATGAAATTCTCTGAATACCTTCTAACAATTCACGCCTTGATATAGGTTCATAGGCTGGAAGCCACTTTACATCGGTTTCTTTCGCCAATTGATATAATTCATTTTCAAGAGGCTTTACATCATTGCTATTGGAAATTCCAGTTCGTCCGTTGAAAAAATCAATGATAAAATATTTTGCTTTTACGATGTATTTACCAACTGCTGGTTTCCAATCTATATTTTTTAATGCGTCATCATCTATCGCACTTAACGCATTACTTAACCAAGTCTTAATGGAACCGCTTTCAATATCCTCTAATATCAATACGGGTTCTATGTTATTGTCTATTGATTTTACAAGAGACCTATCTACAATCTGGAAGGTTTCGATAAGTTCATACATAGAGCGGAACACTCTGGATGGACTTTCTGAACCTTTCTTAAAATTTATTTCTAAACAATAGTCGGCTTTTTGAGGTTGTTCGTTCATATGTAAAATCTAATAAGATAAATATAACTATAAGATTATATTACTAATTTATTTATTACTATATCGTCAATTTTATTCTTTTTCCCCCCAAACCTCCGAAATTTTATCTTTAATCTTCTGCCCAAACATCTCAATGAGTTTCTTGTTGGAGTTCACAATTTCCTGCTCTGCTTCGATTTGGGCAACGATTCCTTGCTGGATGGATATTGGTGGGAGTGGAATTTTTTCACGATTGTAAACATCATTCCTATTCAAACCAGGAACGCCAGCACCGTCTTTGAATTTTTGCAAATTCATTGCTTTAAGTATGTAATACAAAAATCGAAAATCATATTCTTTCTTTTGAAGCCTTACATAGTAAGTCGTATCAATTGGAAAACAGTTTTCTTCAATCCAATTAACCTCACCTGCTGAACCTTTTCTGCCAATAACAATTGCTGGACCTTCAATTAAAAATTCATTATGCCAACCACTTATACCATTTGAACCTACAACAGGATAATCTCCGTCTTTTCTATCTTTTTTGGGTAATCCTTTACCATATTCAAAAGAACAAACATCTGTAAACGCCACCATCTCCCAATCAGGGTCAATCTTGATAATGGGCTTGTAATTGTCCACCACCTGCCGTGCCCCATCGATGATTTTCTGGTAGCCGTCTATCTCTGCTACGATGGCTTTTTGGACATCCAAGGGGGGGAGGGGGATTTTAAATGAATCAATAATAGAAAAATTTAAATTACGAATGTTTGCTCCAACTGTATTCTGCTCTACATGATTTTTGAAATGAATTGATTTCAATATTTCAAATAAATACTTCGATTCAATATTCCCCTTTGTTCTTAAAACAGCCATAAAACCGCCAAAATAATATTCTAAATCTTTATCGACAAAAGCTACTTTCCCAATATGACTTTTGCTTCCACTTGAAGCACAAATAAATATGTCATTTTTTTTGAGTTTTTGCTTTTCCTTCACTCTCACGGTCTTACTAACTCTTTTTAATTCAGTTAAATTAATAGTATTTGAATCAAGAGAAATATTATTTGCTCTCAAAACAATCAAACCACCGTCCTTAACTTCATCGTTCTTGGAATATGTTAAACCGCGAACATATTCACAAACTTCTCCCAACCCAACCTGTTCGTAATTTGAAACTCGCAATTTATCACTTTCCCTATACCGCTCCACAGATAGATTCCAATCGCCGATTTCGGCAATCTTGGATTTTTCCACAACGAGAATAAAATCCACCACCTTCACTTCCCTACCGTCAATTATTGCATTTTTGTAATCTTTGATAAGTTCTAACGCTTGTGGCAGGTCATTTTTGTCAATGGGTCTTCGCTGTGCTCCCAAATTAAATCCATCACTATCAATCTTTACAAAGAGAATCTTGTCCGACTTTTTTACCAGTGTTTTATCCATCAAAAGGATTGAAGTTTTTACGCCAGAATAGGGCTGAAACACACCAGCAGGCAGACTAACTACTGCCCACAAATAGTTTTCAACCAGCATCTTCCGCAAATTCTTATAGGCAGTTTGGGATTGAAAAATAATTCCTTCTGGTACTATCACGCCTGCTCGTCCATGTGGATTCAAGTGTTCGGCAATGTAATCCACAAACAGCACTTCCGACCGTTTTGCCTGAATAGAAAAACGCTTATGTGGTCGAATCCCGCCTTTCGGTGTCATAAACGGTGGATTGGCAAGCATAACATCAGCGGTTTCATTCCATTTCTCTTCACTGGTAAGCGTATCGTATTCGACAATTTTGGGGTCAGAAAACCCGTGCAGATACAAATTAACAAGGGAAAGCCTTACCATATCGGGTGAAATGTCATAACCCATAAAGTTGTTCAGCAACCGCTTCCGTTCGTCAGGAGTGAGTTGGTCGCCATTACGGTCTTTGGTATTGTCTTTCAAGATATGTTTATAGGAAGAAATCAAGAATCCAGCAGTGCCACAGGCAGGGTCAAGAACTCTATCATTTTTTTTGGGGGCAACAATTTCAACGATAAAGTCAATTATGTGCCGTGGAGTGCGGAATTGCCCGGCATCACCTTGTGAATCCATCACCGAGAGTAGATATTCAAAAGCATCTCCTAACTGTTCACTGTGGTCATAAGTAAACTCGTTGATTTCTTTAAGAAAACTTTTCAGCGTTTCAGGGTCGCGGTAAGGCAGGTAAGCATTCTTGAAAATATCCCTGAACAACTGCGGAATGTTGGGATTCTGATTCATCTTTACGATGGCATCAGCATATAAGGCAATTAGGTCAAAGCCACCTAATCTTGGGTCAAAGATTTTTGACCAAGCATATTTTTCATATTCACCTGTAAAGAATGTTGGCTTACCACCCCATTCTTCCGATTTTTTGTCCATATCATCCATAAACTTGTAAATCAGAGCGATGGTAATCTGCTCCACCTGTGATTTAGGGTCAGGCACTTTCCCCACAAGAATATCACGGGCATTATCAATCTTTTTTTTGGTTGATTGGTCTAACATATAGAAGTCCTTTTACATATAAGTGTTGAGCGGAACATAATCTTTGACATATTCGGGTATAATCTCACGCAATTCCGGTTTCAGTGCCTCAAAGTCGTCTCGAATCGGATTTGTGGCGAAGCGAGCGTACTCTTTGGTTTCGATAATGTCTTGTACCTCTGCATCAGTGATGTATGCTTTTAGAAAGTTCTTTATGGCAATGGCATATTCCGGTTCTGGTTTGTGGACGGAGATAAATTTTTCAAACTCCTCGTCCAGCAGTTCATCCTTAGATTTGAATTTAGGAATAAAGCCGAATATCATTTCAAGGATTTCCCGCAGGGAAAGCCTACGGTCAACATTGGCTGACTTGCGCAATTTCGCCAGATTAAAAAACTCCTCCGGCTTGTCGAAGATATGCTCCCGAATATATTCCTCTGCCGAATCGAAATCGCCTTCCTCAATCTTTTCCGCCACAAATTCATCCTTTTGAACTGTCTCGGAAAAGTTTCCGAACAACTCACGGTCAACACGCATCCCTTCAAAACCGACCACCTTTTCAGCAATTGTTTTGAGCGGGTCTTTTATTTCACTAATAAACTCATCAACGTTAATACCGCCCCAGCCACCTTCACCATCGCCAGTACCGACCTGGGGAAGTTTTAATGTCTGGTCATAGTTGTATTTTTCTTCGAAGTATTCGCACACCGCAAAAAAATCGAACATTTTATAGTTTTGCTTTGGGGCTTTGGTTTCTTCCATTTGCCCCATCTCATTACGAAGTTTATAAGTAAATGAATACTTGCGAGTGCCCCTTCCTTTGATTTGAACAAAGTCGGTAGGGGAAAATATCGGTCGCATCAGACACAGGTTCAAAATGTCCTGGCAATCGTAGCCGGTGGTCATCATGCCCACCGTGGAACAGACCCGTGTTTTGCTCGAATTGTATGTATCAAGGAACTTGGTTTTTCCGCTCAGGTTATTATTGGCAAAGTTGATGGTGAACTGCTGGGCATCTTTAATGTTCGATGTGATTTGTAGAGCAAAGTCGGAGTTGTACTTGTCAGGGAAAGCTTGATGGGCATATTCATTCATCAGTTGGGCAATCTTCGAAGCGTGATTTTGGCTAACACAGAATACGATACTCTTTCCGATTTCTCCACTAACCGGGTCTCGCATCGCATTTTCTATGAAAGTTTTGCAGAATATACGGTTGGTCTTATCGGAAAAAAACTTACGCTCAAAATCCCGGTGGGTGAATAGGGCTTCTTCCTCCTCGCCTTCTTCGTTTGGAATCAATACGGCATAACCCTCATCCGATAACAACTGTGTTGTTATTTCCGTCCTGGCATCGACAACAACAGGACTGACCAGCCAGCCCTCTTTGACTCCATCCAATAATGAATAGCGGAAAGTAGGGTCTCCACTTTCACAGCCAAATGTTTTGTAAGTGTCCATCAACAATCTGCGTTCGATTTCACGTGGGTCTCTCTGGTCGATGTTCTTAATGTTTTTCAGATAATCCTTTGGGGTCGCTGTAAGCCCCAGTTTGTACCCAATGAAATATTCGAATACCGCTCTGCTGTTTTTGCCGATTGAACGGTGGGCTTCGTCGGAAATAACCAAATCAAAGTCAGTTGGGGAAAACAAATCCATATACTTGTTATTGACCAGAAATGATTGAACGGTTGAAACTACAATTTCCGCCTTTCGCCAATCATCTCGGTGCTGTTTGTAAATCACCGTCTTATAGTCGTTCTTCAAATATCGAACAAAAGCTTTCCACGCTTGGTCTTCAAGTTCAAGGCGGTCAACCAAAAACAGAACCCGTTTGGCATTTCCAGTTCGTAGAAAAAGTTTGATTACAGCCGATGCGATGAGCGTTTTGCCGGTGCCGGTCGCCATCTCGAAAAGGAATCTATCGGAACCATTGCTTACAGCCTTCTGGATGCTGTGAACGGCTTTCTTCTGGTAATCACGCAAAAGCATTAAATTGTTGTCTTTGATGAAGTCTGCCCTCAGGCTTTCATCAATCCAGCGGGGGTCGAAATCGTAATCTGGCTTTTGAGTAAGAACCACATAGTTTTCTTCAACGAATTCATTTACGAGGCTTTTAGGATTAGGCTTGAAAGTAGAATGGCTCTTTAACGATTCCTGGGTTGGGATTTGAGTAATGA